>Ga0209512_1000494_pt1 | contig 63802 bp, 51 predicted proteins | sample frozenSSSSmetaG_FD_184142 | JGI IMG/M metagenome (GOLD analysis project Ga0209512, IMG submission 184142) | Glacier valley bacterial and archeal communities from Borup Fiord, Nunavut, Canada, to study Microbial Dark Matter (Phase II) -... | ecosystem: Environmental > Aquatic > Freshwater > Ice >...
TCAGCTTGAACTCTTTCGGGTACGCTTTTCTTTCTCGTGACATAATGTTAAGTTATAAAATTCCCCTAACTTACTGTCTGTTCAAATGTAGCAACTCCAGTTAAGATGTTTTTATAGTGAAAGAAACACTCATCAATGTCTCTATCATATTCTTTGGTTAATATGATATTTCCCTTTATAGTCAGGTTACCTTGTTGAGAAAAAGCAGCTTGTGTTTGAAGAACTGCCAATGCGAGAAGCAGCAAGGCAGTTGCTAAAGATTTAAATTGTGAGCGTATATTTGGTTATTATTTCAGTGAATATAGATAAATTTTAATAGTCATTATTTTTTTGTCTGTATACAATGGGGTTCTTTAAGCTAAACTATAATATAAATCGCCTTATAGCTATGTACATTAATACGCACATGAAATCTTCGTTTTTTGAGATGTTTAGATTTTCCTTGCAATGTATTAGACTATAGGAAAAGTTAAAGTTGATGATTTTGCTTCTGCTAAAATTAAAATAGAAGTTTTAAAACAAGATGTTATTTTTGTATCTTTAATTATTATGGCAAGTAAATCAATAAGTAGATCAAGAACAAGCGATGGGTTTGCTTATCTAACTAAGCGAATTGTTGTAAGTAAAGCAAAGAGTGCTGGTAAAGCTGCTGCTAAGAATGCAATGGAACTGATGGGTTATGTAGTGACTGTTAAAGGGGGCTGGGTAGTGAAGGAATATCAGGATGGAAAGTTCGAACAAATCGAAAAGCTTCAAGAGGCTTAATTCTATCATCTATTGTCGGAACAAATCACACCACAACTTCGTCTTAGGGTTTTTGCCGGTCCAAATGGTTCAGGTAAAAGTACCGTTATCAAAAGGATTCGTGAAACTGAAGTAAATGAGAACGTCAAACTTGACTTAGGGGTTTACATTAATGCAGACGATATTGCACAAAGTTTAAAGACTGATATGTTCTCTTTTCATCCTTACGAGGTAAACTGTACGTTAGCGGATCTTGTTAAATTTGGTGAAACTTCCGGGTTATTGTCCGACGACTTCTCGGTAGAACAATTTAGTAAATCTATTAAAATTTCTGGACGCAAACTTTCTTTGACCATAGCAGAATGTTTAGATCGTGTTGCGCAAATTATTGCAAGGTTCCTCAGACATGCATTTATTGCAGCTAAGCGACGTTTCTCGTTTGAAACTGTGTTTTCGCACGAATCAAACCTAGATGATATGCGTTTAGCCGCTGAAGCAGGCTACAAGGTTTACCTTTATTTCGTTGGGACGGAATCTCCTGAAATTAATAAGTTCCGCGTAGCGCTAAGAGTTAAAGAAGGTGGACATCATGTTCCGGCCGATCGAATTGGAAAACGATATGTGCGTTCTATGGAGCTGCTTAAAGAAGCGGCAGAGATCGCTTACCAGGGATATTTCTTTGATAACTCCGTTAATAATGAACCTTACCGACTTGTAGGTCACTTTAAAGTGATCGCAGGCGAAAAAGAATGGGATGTTATTCCCGACGATCAGATGTCCATATGGCTTAGAAAATACTATCCTAGATCATAAATTAGGTAGTTGAGGGGACAACCGTTTAGGTTAAATTCTCGGTTAATTGTCAACTTTAAATTAACATTCAGTCGGATAAGTGAATGTTAGCAATTTTTTACAAATTGCAATTTTTACAACCCATTGCATGAGATCTGACTTAACTACCGAGATGGCCACCAAGCCACATTACCCCATACTAGACGGCCTTCGCGGTGTCGCAGCCATAATCGTGGTAACATTTCACTTGGCCGAACCATTCTCAACAAGTAATTTAGATAAATTCGTTAATCACGGTTACCTGGCTGTCGACTTTTTCTTTTTATTATCGGGTTTCGTAATCGGTTATGCTTACGACGATCGCTGGAATAAAACGACGGTTGGTATTTTTTTGAAACGCCGTATTGAACGTCTTCAACCAATGGTGGTTTTGGGGATGACCCTTGGCGCTATCGGATTCTATTTTACGGATTCTACGCTATGGCCGCTTATTCATACTATTCCTCTCTGGAAGATGCTACTGGTGATGCTGATCGGTTATACTATTCTTCCCGTACCCTTATCACTTGATATACGTGGCTGGGCAGAGATGCACCCGCTAAATAGCGTGGGATGGTCATTGTTTTTTGAATACATTGCCAACATTCTTTATGCCGTTTGGATCAGGAAATTTTCAATATTGGCACTAAGTATCCTGGTAGGCATAGCTGCTATCGCACTCACACACCTGGCAATCACTAACGGCGACGTCAGTGGTGGCTGGACATTGAATTTGGAGCAGGTACGCATTGGGTTTACCCGTACTATGTACCCTTTCTTTGCCGGTCTATTACTATCACGTGTAGCGAAGCCGACCCGAATTAAAAATGCCTTTTTATGGTGCAGCCTTCTGGTAGCTATTGTACTATATATGCCGCGCATTGGCGGTGCCGAACATGTTTGGATGAACGGAATCTATGATTCTGTTTGCATTATTATTGTTTTCCCTCTTATAGTATATCTTGGCGCAAGTGGCGTGATGCAAACTCAAAGAGAAAACAGGATATGCAAATTCTTAGGTAATATATCCTACCCGCTTTACATGATACATTACCCACTGGTCTACTTTTACGTTGCATGGATCAGCAATAATAAGGGAATAACGATGGTACAGGCCTGGCCATATGCATTACTTATTTTGATAGCTGCAGTCGTTTTGGCCTATGCCGCATTGAAATGGTATGATGAGCCAGTGCGCAAATGGTTGCGGAAAAAGCTTGCATAGGATCGGTTCAATCTAAATTAAAGCCATCTTTTTCTCTTGAACCAAATAAAGATTAGAAAAGTGACTATAGCCATCAACCCCATCACACCCGGGTAACCCAATTTCCATCCCAGTTCAGGCATGTAATTAAAGTTCATCCCATAGATGCCGACAATAAAGGTAAGTGGCATAAAAAAAACAGAAAAAATCGTCAACACCCGCATGGTATCATTAGTGCGCTGCGAGGAAGCCGAAAAATAGATGTTCAACAATTGGTGAATATTTTCTGAAAGTGCATCGAACATGTTCTGAAGCTTTACATACTGATCTCTTGTATCCCTCGTATTTACATTTCCTTCTGCTGCTGAGTCAATAGAGTCAATGATTTCGAAGGACAGGATAAGCATACTCCTCATCAGGTCTATTTTACGCTTGATATAATATAATCCTTTTAACAACGGAACTTTCTTTGGCCTTAAAAAGACAATTTCTTCAAAATAGTCTACAGACTTGGAGATTTTGTTCAGCGGTTTTTCATAGGTATTCAGACAGGCTAAGATCAACAGGTTAAGTAGCTCCCTGCTATTCTTGCACCCTTTTGCCCTCATCTGATCAAGTAGTCCGTCAAAAAGCACCTGTTTGCGCCTGTGGATGGTAATGATAAATTTATCTGAAACGAATACTGCAATTTTATTGGTAAGTTCTTGGATACTATCGGCCTCAGGCAGATCGTTGTCTATGTGTATCCTGAATATGATAAAGGCGTAGTCCTGCATCCGTTCATATTTCGGCAAGTGATCTGGCTGCATACAATCGTTCACCAATGCCGGATGGAGTTTATACTTATCTGCAAGCTTTAGTAGCTCGTCGGCATCCGGATTGACAAGGTCTATCCATTCAAAGCCGTTCTCTTTAAGGTTTGCAATCTCAGTCATATTAGATTTTTAACAAATAAAGGTAAAAATGATAAATGACATTCGGTTTAATAAAAGCTAATATATTTGGTGCAATTCCTAGAGCTTATTCGTTGTATATCTTATTATTAATCCATAACCAGGTATTGAGCAGTAACTTACAGATTCTTTTGATACCTGCTTCATCGATGCTACCGTCCATTGCAAAACCTTCTATCTTCATTTTTCCCATTTCGTCGGGGATATTTATTTTATCAATAAAAGAGATGGTCAGTTTTTTAATTTCCTTTAATTCCAATATCTCCTTTGGAACAGTCTGCACTTGTATATTAATCCCGAAATATGGATCATCTGCATAGTTTTTCTTTATTCTTTCCGCAAGGCGCTTGTCATTTTCAGAATCCTTTTTTCTGATCATCCAGCCAATCGCAGGCTTCAGGGCAAAAGTCTTGCTATTCTGCTCAAGCCCGGTAAATCCCGCCCACATTTCTAAGGGGGTAGTCTCCGTACCTTCATTAGAAACAGTAAGAAAATCCAGATCCACCTTTACCATTTCTGAAGGCAATCCATCCGTACCAGATAAAGATTTTAGTGTATTTCTCTTACCTGTCTTAGTGTAAGGGAAAAACTTAACAATCCAGCCATCAATTACTTTTGGTGCCCCATATTCTTTCAGGGTATGGTATTTAAACATATTCCTCCAAAAATCTTTGTTTGCATTTCCATTAGATGCTTTGACAAATTCCTTTAATAACGGCTCTAGTTCATCGATCCACCAGCTCAGCTCATACTTTTTTAAATAATGCGTTTTGTCTAGCACCATCTGCCAGTCTTTAGGCGTACCTTCAAGTGTAATCTCGGGAATGCCGCATTTAATGTAAATCATCACAAACGCGAAGTAAGGCTTTACTGCTTCCATTAAGGTGAGCTGTGAAGCAGCCCTGGAAACAGACGTAGTAGTGGAGAAATTAGCCGTTGCCACTTTACTGAGTTCTTTGCCTGCAAAAGCATCCAGCTGACTGGTGAATTTTGGGAAAGCTTTTTCCCAGGGACTATCTGGATCTTCGAGCAAAATGCCTTGATTTTTGACGACTAATTTTACTTTACCAGCTTGATTTCAACTTCAAATACACTTAGGTCAGCGTCTGTCATCATCATCTCATGATAGATCCGCTCCGTAGCCGTAAGTTTAATCAAGCTGGTTGGCTTTTCAAGTTGTTCTACTTTAATAGTGACCCTTTTTGTGCAAAAGCGATAACTGGGAATACTAACAGCAGCGTAACGAGCGATTTGAACATTGAAGTACATTTGGTAATTTGAATATACTATTTATTGCCGATATAGTGGCACTGGGAATTGGTGGTAGCAAAACATATAATTGTATCTTGGTGCCTTATTAAAACTAACTTCTATGCCCTTTAGTTCCCTTGGTTTATCCCCTATTTTATTAAAGATACTTGCAGATCAGAGTTTCACAGACCCAACACCAATCCAGGAACTTGTCATACCTGCCATTTTAAATAAAAAAGACGTTTTAGCTATTGCTAAAACAGGCTCGGGGAAAACCGCTAGTTATGTTTTACCGCTATTAATGAATTTAGAAGGATCAATTGGGTTGAAAAATCGCCATGCGAATGTGCTGGTTTTAGTTCCCACCCGTGAGCTGGCTGAACAGGTCAAAGATGTTTTTAAAACTTTTAGTGAGCCACTAGCTCAATCTGTTAAAATAATGGCTGTGTATGGTGGTGTGTCCATCAATCCACAAATGATGGCTTTACAAGGCATAAATATATTAGTTGCCACGCCCGGGAGGTTATTGGAATTGGTCAGTTTAAATTCTGTACACTTATCGGGTATTGAAACACTCGTATTAGATGAGGCAGATAAAATGCTTAATTTGGGGTTCAAAGATGAGCTCAACAAAATCATAGCACTTTTGCCTGAGAGACGTCAAAATATATTATTATCGGCAACACTGACTGATGATCTTGAACAAATTCATCAGGTCTTGCTTCATGAGCCTCTGGTGATTAAGATAGCAGTTGAAGAGGCTTCATTAGATCTGATCAGACAGGTCGCTTATGTTGTTTCAGCAGAAAAAAAAGGACCTTTTTTGCGTTACTTGATCAATCATCACGAAATGAAACAAGTACTGGTTTTTGCTTCTTCCGTGCAGCAGGTAGACGCTGTTGTTAACAAACTTCGTAAAAATAAGATTGACGCAAAAGCTATTCACAGTAAAAAAAGTCAGGGAGCCAGAACTGAAGCTTTAGCGCATTTTAAATCAGGGAAGTTAAGGGTGTTAGTGTCTACAGATTTAATGGCAAGGGGAATCGATATTAACTTTCTTCCTTTCGTAATTAACTATGAATTGCCACGATCACCAAAAGATTACATTCACCGAATTGGTAGAACCGGTCGTGCAGATGTCTTTGGCGATGCCATTTCGTTGGTCAGCGAGAGTGAGCTACATCATTTTGAGGTTATTCAAAAAAAGATGGGAAGGCAGGTCAGTTTGATTACCAAAAACCTCGATGAGATCTAAGGCTTTTGCGTTTAGTGCAGGAACCTAATCTACAACTAAGCTACATCGAACTGCAGTCCGCTGAGGTACCTATAAAGCCCTTGCTCGTTAGCGATGAGCTCTTGGTGTGTACCCGATTCGACGATCTGACCCTTTTCCAACACCAAAATCCTATCTGCCTCCCGGATGGTGGAAAGCCGGTGCGCAATGATGATAGAGGTACGGCCCTTCATTAGCTCCTCCAGGGCTTCCTGCACCAGGCGTTCCGATTCGGAATCCAGCGAGGAGGTAGCCTCGTCCAGTATCAATATCGAAGGGTTCTTCAACAATGCACGCGCGATGGCAATCCGCTGGCGTTGCCCACCAGAAAGCTTGACACCGCGTTCACCAACTACCGTCTTATATCCTTCGGGAAAAGAAATGATGAACTGATGGGCATTCGCGCGTTGCGCAGCTAACACAACCTCTTCCCTACTGGCGCTCAATTTTCCGTAAGCAATGTTTTCTAATATCGTACCACCAAACAGCAGGACATCCTGGGGAACAATAGCTACCTGGTTTCTAATATCAGTCAGTGAATATTGACTTGCTAGCTTGCCGTCAAAAAGTATTTCTCCGCTCTGCGGACTATAGAACTGTAATATCAATGCGGCAGTGGTGGATTTTCCAGATCCGCTCGGACCAACAATGGCCACCCGCTGACCTGCGCTCGCCTCAAATGAGACCTCCTTCAATACCTCAACCTCTGCACGCGAAGGGTAGGAAAAACTCACATGGCTGAAGGAGAGGTTACCTATAATCTTTTGCTCAATAGGATTTGACATTTCACTTGTTGACACATTTTCTCCCTTTTCAGCAAGGATCTCCAGCACCCGTTCACTTGCGCCAACCGTTTTCTGCACATTAGCAAATAGCTCAGGAAAACTGCCCAAAGAGCTACCCAAGAACATGGAGTAGAGCGAAAATTTTAAGAGTTCGCCGAAGGTAATCTCACCGTGGCTGACCAGCACGCAACCGTATCCAATCACCCCCAATATCCCACCAAAAATGCACAGTACAATGAATGAGGAAAACATTCCTCTGAATTTTGCTCCCCTGATGGCGATCGCTGCCACCTCGCCAATGGCTCCACCATAACGCTTGACCTCGAATGGTTCATTGACAAATGCCTTTACGCTGGCGATCCCCATCAGGGTCTCTTCGACCATCGTATTGGACTCTGCGAGCTTGTCCTGCGCCTCCCGAGAGATCTTGCGGATGAACCTGCCAAAAAAGACTGCCGACACGATCAGTATCGGCAACACCGCTAACAGTGCAAATATGAGCTTTTTAGAAATAATGGCCATGAATACAATACCGCCCACCAACAGCACGGCCTGTCTGATCATCTCTGCGATGGTAGTCGTGAGCGTATCTTGAACCTGTGAAAGGTCAGCAGATATCCTGCTGTTGAGCTCTCCCACCCTTCGACCCGCGAAGAAGTTCATAGGCAGGGTGATCAGCTTTAGATAGGTGTCCCGCCTAATGTCAGCCAGCGCCCTTTCTCCCACGGTAACAAACCATAGAATACGAAAAAAAGAAATAAGCGCCTGCAGCCCCAGTACCACAAAGGCAAGCACCAATATCCCGGGGATCGTAGCAGGCAGCCAGTCATCGGTTCGCTTACCCTGGGCAGTATCGATCAGCGCACCCACGAAGGATGGAAAAGCAAGACCGACCAGGCTAGTGAGGAACAGGCAGACCAGCGCAGCAATGAATTTTCCACGGTAGGGCTTCAGATAGCTGAGCAATCTGGACACATGGCCCAGTGTTTCCCTATTTAGTTTTGCCTTTGGCAACTCTATACCGCGTTCATTACCGCTGTTTAATCTTTCTCTGGCCATAAATATTAGTATCGATTTGTGGTAGAAGAATCCTTCCAAAGGTAGCTTCTGATATTGGGGATAATGGTTCTTCACCGCAAAAGTAATGATAACATTTAGCTATGTTAGTTTGTTATTCCATATGAGTACAACCATGTGCAAAATAACATGACTGAAGAAAATCACATATCTACCCTATTTCTTGATATCGGCGGCGTTCTGCTTACTGACGGATGGAACCGGAACTCAAGACAGGCTGCAACCAAACTGTTTCATCTCAATCATCAAGATATGGATGAAAGGCACCACCTAAATTTCGAAACCTATGAATTGGGGAAAATGACGCTCGATACTTACTTAGATCGCGTAATATTTTATAAACCGCGAAATTTCTCTAAAGATGAATTTAAAACATTTATGTACGAGCAATCCCAATCTCACCCTGAAATGATAAAACTTTTTATTCATTTGAAAATGAAATATAGTCTAAAAGTTGCCGTGGTTAGCAATGAAGGCCGGGAACTCAATAATTATAGGATAAAGAAATTTAAACTTAACAGCTTTATCGACTTTTTTATTTCCTCCTCTTTTGTAAAATTCAGAAAGCCAGACGCCGATATTTTTAACCTTGCATTGGATATCGCACAGGTGAATGCAAGTGAAATTCTTTACATAGATAATCAGCCTATGTTTGTTGGAATTGCTGAAGGTTTTGGAATAAAGGGAATCAGCCATAGTGATTACGATACTACGGTTGCCAAATTAAAGGAATTCGGTTTAGCTTGACAAATCACAATATTAAATAAAATACAATGGAACCAATATTAATCAATCCTGAGGTCGAAACATTATCGCCACAATTATTACATAAGATGGATGCCTATTGGCGAGCAGCAAACTACCTTTCTGTCGGTCAGATTTATCTGTATGATAATCCGCTTTTGCGTGAGCCTTTAAAACTCCTCCATGTTAAACCTCTGGTGGTTGGACACTGGGGTACAACACCCGGGCAAAATTTTATATATGTGCATTTGAACCGCATCATTAAGAAATATGATCTGGATATGTTCTATGTTGCAGGTCCTGGTCACGGGGGTCCTGCAATAGTTGGAAATGTTTATTTGGAAGGTACCTGGAGTGAGGTTTATCCAGATTTCACGCAAGATGAAGCTGGGATGAAAAAACTGTTCACTAAATTCTCGTTCCCCGGTGGCATTTCCAGTCATGTAGCACCTACTACCCCAGGCTCAATCCATGAAGGTGGTGAGCTGGGTTATTCGCTTAGTCATGCCTTTGGTGCCGCTTTTGATAATCCAGACCTCATTGTAGCCTGTGTAATTGGTGATGGGGAAGCCGAAACTGGGCCACTGGCAACCGCCTGGCATTCAAATAAGTTTTTAAACCCAATTACTGATGGAGTAGTTTTACCCATACTACACTTAAACGGATACAAAATAAGCAACCCCACTATTCTTGCAAGAATTGAACATGAGGAATTAGAAAAGTTTCTAGAGGGTTGTGGTTGGACGCCATATTTTGTTGAGGGAGACGATCCTGAAACGATGCACCAACTAATGGCTGGAATATTGGATAAGGCTATCAACGATATCAAAAAACATCAACAAAATGCGAGAGACAATAACGATAATACTCGTCCTCGTTGGCCAGTGATTGTTTTGAGATCGCCAAAAGGATGGACTGGACCCAAAGAAGTTGATGGATTACCTAATGAAGGAACATTCCGCTCTCACCAGGTACCGATTTTGGTAGACGCAAAGCATCCGGAACATCTAGGCCAATTGGAAAGCTGGATGAAAAGCTACAGACCAGAAGAATTGTTTGATGAAAATGGCGCATTGAGATCGGAACTTGCAGAATTGGCTCCGATAGGTAACAGGCGCATGGGCGCTAATCCGCATACCAACGGTGGATTACTGTTACGCGATCTTCAAATGCCCGATTTTAGGCGGCATGCCCTGGATATCACCTCAGCAGGTGCAGTGCAGGCTGGAGACACCACCGTTTTAGGAAATTTTTTAAAAGATATCATCGATTTTAACCAGGAGAATTTCCGTGTATTTGGACCAGACGAAACGCTTTCCAACTTATTGGGAGCCGTTTTTAAAGCAAGTAATCGCCAATGGGATGCCAAAACAGAAGAGAACGATGAATATTTGGCACCATCAGGAAGGATAATGGATGCTCAGCTTAGCGAGCATCAGTGTCAAGGATGGTTAGAAGGTTACCTGCTGACAGGGAGACACGGGGTTTTCAATAGTTATGAAGCTTTTATTAGGATCGTGGATTCCATGTTTAGTCAGCACGCCAAGTGGTTAAAAGTGACTAAGGAATTGCCATGGAGGCGTAGCATAGCCTCATTAAATTACTTACTATCTTCTCATGTTTGGCAACAGGACCATAATGGTTTCACTCACCAGGATCCCGGTTTTATCGACCATGTAATTAATAAGAAAGCAGATATCGTACGCGTTTACCTTCCACCTGATGCCAATTGTCTGCTTTCAGTTTTTGACCATTGTTTGCGAAGCAGGAATTATGTAAACGTTGTTGTCGCAGGAAAACATGCATTGCCTCAGTGGTTAACTATTGACGCGGCTGTGGTTCATTGCACCGAAGGTATTGGCATTTGGCAATGGGCTAGTAATGATCAGGAATCAGAACCAGATGTAGTGATGGCCAGTTGCGGAGACACGCCAACACTAGAGGTATTAGCAGCCGTATCCATTCTGCGAGAACATTTACCAGATTTAAGGGTAAGGGTGATTAATGTTGTCGATCTGATGAAATTGCAATCTGCAAGTGAACATCCGCACGGCTTGAGTGATCAGGATTATGATTCGCTATTTACAAAAGATAAACATATTGTTTTTGCGTTTCATGGATATCCCTGGTTGGTGCATCGCCTAACTTATCGTCGCAAGAATCGCAATTTGCACGTTAGAGGGTACAAAGAGGAAGGCACCATCACCACCCCCTTTGATATGCGGGTGCAAAATGAACTAGACCGATTTAATTTAGTGCAGGATGTTGTTGACCGTGTCGCCAACCTGGGCGCTAAGGGGGACTATCTTAAACAGATGATGAAGGATAAATTGATCCAGCATAAGCACTTCATAAATAAACATGGAGAGGATATGCCTGAAATATTAAATTGGAAATGGAACAATGTTAATGATATCTGAACAGCTGATTAGAACTGCAAAATCCCTTATGGATGGTCATAAGGGATTGTTAGCCATGGACGAAAGTTTTGGCACCTGCAATAAACGTTTTGCGGCATTAGGTATACCGCAAACTGTAGAAATGCGACGAAAGTATCGGGAACTACTCGTTACCACTCCTCAGCTTAACGAAGGGATCAGCGGAGCAATCTTGTTCGACGAAACCATCAGACAGCAAACAGCAGATGGCACCCCATTTATAAAAGTGCTAACTGATGCAGGCATTATTCCTGGGATAAAAGTTGACCTTGGTGCTAAACAGCTGGCAGGCTTTCCAGAAGAAAAGGTAACAGAAGGCTTGGACGGTTTACGCAGCAGATTGGTCGAATATAGTGAGATGGGTGCGCGTTTTGCAAAGTGGCGGGCAGTAATTACCATTGGAGATCGTATTCCAAGCGAAGGCTGTATAGAAGCCAATGCGCATTCCTTAGCCCGCTATGCTGCAATGTGCCAGGAAGTAGGGCTCGTGCCCATTGTAGAACCTGAAGTTTTGATGAACGGCGGGCACTCCCTGCTACGCTGTATGACTGTAACAAGTCGATTGCTTCAGGTCGTGTTTGAACAACTTTATAAGCAACGTGTTTCACTGGAAGGCATCCTTTTGAAACCGAATATGATACTACCGGGACTAGAAGCTATGTTCAACGACCCGGTTGCTGTTGTAGCCGAAGCCACTGTTAAATGTCTTTTAGATGTTGTACCAGATACAGTTGCAGGAATTGCATTTCTATCAGGTGGGCAACCGGCTGAACTTGCATCGGCCAGATTGAATGCGATGAATAGAGATTACGGATCAGATCTGCCATGGAACCTTAGTTTTTCCTTTGGAAGGGCATTGCAACAGCCGGCTTTAGAAATATGGGATGGGAAAGATTTGAACATAGTCGCGGCCCAGCAAGCATTATTGCACCGCGTTAAATGTAACAGCCTGGCATCTGCGGGACTTATCTGAGGTAATTACCCCATCTTCCATTTCAATAATCCGATGTGTTTTGTTGGCAAAATCATTATCGTGTGTAACAATCAATAACGATTGTTGATATTCTGTCGCTAATCTTGCGAAGATATCAAAGACGACCTCAGCGTTTTTCCGATCAAGATTTCCTGTAGGTTCATCTCCCATGATGATTAAAGGATCATTAATAAGCGCACGGGCAATTGCAACCCGCTGCTTCTCTCCGCCCGACAATTGGTTAGGCTTCTTTAACGCTTCGTCAGCAATACCGAGGATCTTTAGCTTTTCATAAGCTTTGCTTTCAATCTCCTGCAGAGAGATTTTGCCCAACTTTTCGCAAGGCAGCATTACATTTCTAAGAACAGAAAATTCATTCAAAAGATAATGAAACTGAAATACAAAACCTATCTTTTCATTCCTCACCAACGCAAGTTCCGTCTCTTTTTTATTCCTCATGCTTATACCATCTATTAGCAGATCTCCCTGAAAATCTGTGTCCATAGTAGAAAGGATATAAAGCAGCGTGGATTTACCACATCCGGATTTTCCGATAATAGATGCAAATTCGCCCCTCTCTAAATGAAAGCTGATACCTTTCAACACCTTTATGTCAATCGGATCGTGAAAGTATTTGTTAATGTTTACCGCTTCGAAAATTTTATCTTTCATTGCTACTTTCCTCTTATGATTTCGACCGGATCTACCTTACTGGCCTTTCGTGCCGGAAATGATCCTGCTAAATAGGTCGTAACTACAGAAAAAACACCCCCGATGAGATAGAAAAACGGATCGTAATGTATGGGATAGGTTTTTACCGTTGGTAATGAAGCAGTTTCAAAGGGCATTTGGTCAATAAGTTCTGATAACCCAAAACCGAAAATAAGTCCGGTAATTCCTCCAAATACACCAATGGACAATGATATAGCCAAAAATATAAGCTTCACATCTTTGCCAGAAAAACCCGTAGCTTTTAGTATGGCGATAGAATCCATTTTTTCATAAATCATCATATTCAGAATATTATATATTCCAAATCCGGCAACCACCAATAAGGTAATACCGACCGCATAAGAAATGATTGTCCTCACAAAACTCCCAGTTTCAAACTGCGAGTTTGCGGTTTGAATATCTAGTGCATCCAATTCATAACGCTTTTCGAACTCCTTTGCCAAGAATGGCGCTTGCTTCATATCGTGGAGCTTCAATTGTATATCGGTGATGTAGTTACTTGGTTCGCCAAGTAACTTTTGAGCCGTTGCAACTGAAACGTAGCTTTGCAGTTTATCTATTTGTGAAATTCCAGATTGGAAAAAGCCAACTACCTTGAGTCGTAAGCGATCGCCCCTGACTGTGGTAACCTCTATTGCATCTCCCCGGGCAATCAACATGGTTTCTGCCGCACCTTTTCCAAGTATGATACTATTTGGAATGATATTAAGGTCCATATAGTTTCCTTCAGTTACATAATCGGCAAATGAAAACAACTTGTTCTCATCTGCTGGCGAAATACCATTAATTTCTCCTGTTAAATGAACTGTACCCACGTTGTAGAAAACCTGTACAAACACTTTAGGTGCAACGCCACGCACTCTTTTATCATGATGTAACGCTTCAATAATAGCCATGCTGTTATGGATCTGTGGCAATGACTTGCTAGGCCTAATTGAACTGATAAAATGATAACTATTCTGGTACCTCAGAGATCGCTGAACCGGCTGCCGAAGCGCTGGTTTGATTTCATTATACAAAAGTACATGTGGTGTTCTATTCAACATCAGCCCATCCAGCAGATCGTTTAGGCCAGACATAAAACTGAGCAAGGCAATAAACATGGTAATACTGAAGGTAACTCCAATAGCCGCTACCAAAGTCTGTGACCAGCGTGCCCGTAACAGCGAAAAAGCGATATCCAATACTAATTTTAGATTCATTGGATAGGATTTGCAAGCTCATCAGTTGCTGAAATGCCATTGAGTACCTCTACCATTTTATAATCTTTTAACCCTATTTTAATTTTAGTCACTTTACCATTGCTAAGGAGCACCGTTGAATCATTTAAAAGATAGCTAATCGGGATCAACATTGCTTTTGGCTTGGTTTGGATAATTATATTCGCCTCAAAACTTATAAACGGATACAACGTTTTTGGCGGATCTATAAAAACTGCAGACACTAAAAAGGTTTTAGAAGATTCGTTCATCATAGGTGAGATTGTCGTAACATTTGCCTCAAATACTTTCCCACGATAGCTGTCAAGCGTTACTAAAACCAGTTGCCCCTTAATGACCTTGAAAATATCTCTCTCGTCAACCTGCATTTCAATTACGAACTTTTTGTTGCTCCCTAGCAACGCCAGTGGCACCTGTGGGTTAACCGACTCTCCTGTTTTTTTATAGAGTTGATACAAAACACCACTTATTTCACTTTTCAGTGTAAAATCACTTGCTAATTTCTTTGAAATCTGTAGGTTCTTCTTCGATTGAAGTGCTGCAAAATCAAGTTGTCTTCTCAGTTCGTCGAACTTCGACATAGATGTTTGATAGGCAACTTTTGAGGCTTCATAATCCAATCCTCTTTGCTCCAGTTCAACCTTGGTACCACCGCCACTTTCCCAGACGTTTTGTTGCCTCTTTAATAGTAGCGAATCATTTTTCATTTTGCGCAACTGCATTGCGATCAGACTTCTTGCATCCGTAAGTTTACCCTGATTATTAGATAGTGCGGCATATTGTTCAGCAAGCTTCGCGTTCTCGGTATTTAGCAACTGTACATCGTTCATGATGGATAATATTGGAGTGCCTATTTCGACACTTGCTCCTTCCTTTAAGTATATATCCTTGATGGCACCGTTTGCGCTAGAAAAGGCCTGGTATTGCGCCTCACTTTTTAACACGCCGGAGGCATACACGGATTCGGTTATTGCTGATAGAACAGGTTTTATGGTATTTTGCTTTTTCTTGCATCCCAGCAAAAAGACAAGAAGGAATAGAAGATTAGATTTGCTCATAGCGCGAGTAGTTGAATATAAAGATCCATCTCTTTTAAACATTCTTCTTTGACCATAATCTCCTTATCATATGATGCTTATCATTCCTTACTTACACATTTTTGTCGACTTTTATCAACAGGACATAATAATAAACTTCATGGATGTCATCATTATGGTGTAATTTAGATATTTACTACTGCAAATTATTGTCTTATGAAAAATCAAGCTTAATGTTTTGTCTTTCTGGTAATCTCCACAATCACATTATCCAGCTCATTTGCTGAGTTCTGTAAATGTTCCAGCAGTTGCACACTTTCTTGTGCATCCAGCTCGCAGCTGGACAGCAATCCAACCAAGCCGAGAATTCTTGCCAAAGGGGCTCTAACAACGTGCGACTGAAGCCAGGAGATTTCGCGTAGCTTCTCGTTTTGTTCCTCAATAGCTTTAATGTAAGCCAATCTTTCGGTGATATCATTGGCAATAATGACTTTTGCAGGTCTACCCTTAAAAGTCATGGGATTGCTTTGTATATCTACTTCTATCAATTTACCTTCTTTTGTTCGGTGGGAAAAAACCCCCTGTTTGATAAAATTTTTTTTCCCTCGACTCATTTCTAAAACTTCATCCAGAACTTTCACACTGCCTTCAGGGCGAATATCTTTGATGGTCATGCTTAAAAATTCCTCTCGTGTGTAACCATAATGTTCAATTGCAGCATTATTAACATCTAGAAATGCGAGCGTTTCTTGGTCATATACCCATTTTGGTGTAGGGCTATATTGAAATAATTCACTATACCTTTTCTCTGAATCTATTAAAAGATTTTTACTCAGTTTACGCTCCGTTACATCTTTAAAATACACAGAAAGACCGTTATCCGATGGGTAAGCACTAATTTCATACCATCTATGCAAGGGTTCGTAAAAGTCTTCAAAGTGAACCGGTTGCTGGGTAGCAATTGCCAGGTGATAACTTTTAAAAGATTCAGAGTCAATGGCGGCAGAGAATATATCCCAAATATTTCGGCCGATCATCTCAGCCTTTGACCGGTGAAATACAACTTCGGCAATCTTGTTCCAATAAGTAACAATCCAATTCCGATCAACTGCAAAAAAGGCATCCCCGATACTTTCCAGAATAATTTTTTTTTCTTCTAGTGCTTCCTTGGCAAGAATTTCTGCTTTTTTTCTTACGTCAATATCTTGAAAACTTCCACTAATACGTGTACATTGCTTAGCAACGAATTCAGGCTCTCCGACTATCCTTACCCATTTAAGATTACCTTTTGCCGTTGTTATCTGCATTTCAACATCAAATGATAAACATTTCTTGATGGAAAGCTGGATGTGCTTGATTATGGCATTTTGGGCTTGTCTGCCATTGAAAAAAAGTAGGCCATTTTTAAAGTTCGGTTGATAGGAAGCATCAACTTCATAAATATTTCTAGTCATATCAGACCAAAAAACTGTATTATTTTTGAGATCAAGGTTCCAGCCGCCAATGCCAGCTAAATTAGTAGCTTTATTTAGTAAATTCTCCAGTTCCTTTTTATCAGTAATGTCTTTAGCTACAGTAAAGATAAGTCCATCTTCTGTTGCTGGTGTAGAGGTCCAGGCAAGCCATTTTAATTTTCCGGTTTTCGTTACGCACCTATTTTCAAAATAATAGGAAGAGGTTCCTTTATTAGAAATTTCCAATTGCGTCATTACCTTAACCTGATCATCGGGATGAATGATTTTTTTGAAGGCTATAACCAAAAGTTGTTCTTCTGTATATTCCAATAACTTGCACATCGCTGGATTAATTTTCTTAAAATATCCATCTGTACCAATGGTGCAAATTACATCAGGTGCGAGCTCGAATATTTGTTTTAGTTCATGCTGGATCTTCATGCGCTCCGTAACATCCCTTTCTACAAAGATCCAATGTGTAAACCAACCAGTTTCATCTGCTACTGGAGTAATGGTCAATTGTATCCAAAATTCCTCACCGTTCTTTTTATAATTAATAACCGTGATGTCGCAGGTTTCCCATTTATCCATTGCAACCCTCATTCTGGTCAGCTCCGTTCTGTCAGTTTTAGGTCCCTGTAAAATTCTGGGCGTCTTTCCTACAATCTCTTCAGCGGTATAACCAGTCATTCTGGTAAAAGCCTTGTTAACATAAATGATTTTTGGTCCGGGATGATCAAAAGGTTCTGCTTCTGTAATCAATATTGCATCAGTTGTATTGGTAATCACAGATTCCAGCAACTTTAATCGTTGCTCTTCTTTCTTTTCTCTGTCAATAACGAGCCCCTCAGTATCAATATCTTCCTTTTTCATGATGTATCACTTACGTATTGAAACCCAAAAGGTATCCTAACCTGGAGTTAGTATATGATCAGAGTATATTCAAAGTTATTATTATATTCCATATTGTCACTATACCTCAATGAACGGGCAGCCAGATGAATGTTATACGATTGGCATATTGGGGGATTTGTTGGTTTTTGCACCACGAACAATCATTATTGATACCCCCTCGCCTGCAATTGAAATAATTCTGCGTACCTCCCTTTACTAGCTAACAGTTCTTTATGCGTTCCCATTTCCAAGATTTCCCCATTTTGCAAGACCAATATCCGGTCCGCAAGTCTGGCGGTCGAAAAGCGGTGAGATATCAGAACCGCCGATTTCCCTTTAGCCAACTCGGCAAAGCGTTGAAATACTTCAAACTCTGCACTCGCATCAAGAGCCGCGGTAGGTTCATCTAAGATCAGCAACTGCGCATCTTTCATATAAGCCCTGGCAAGAGCTACCTTCTGCCATTCTCCACCAGACAATTCCACCCCATTATTAAAACGTCTGCCCAGCCACTGTTCATAATGACCCGGTAATTTCTTCGCCACCGAATCAGCCAGACTTTCCTTAGCCGCCCTTTTGATCAATTGTTCGTTATCGATCTCAATGATATTCCCAACTGCGATATTCTGTGACAGGGTCATTTGATAACGCAGATAATCCTGAAATATAATTCCCAAATTAAACCTAAGATCTTCAATCGCATATTGTTTTAAGTCATGTCCATCCAGCAGAATCCGACCTTCAGTAGGATCATATAGGCGAGCCAAGAGCTTTACTAATGTGGTCTTCCCTGCGCCGTTTTCTCCAACTAAGGCGAGCTTCTCTCCCGGATGCATGCTGAAACTAAGATGGCGGTTTGCCCATAGCTCAGAATTATGATACTTAAATCCTACATCTTCAAAAACGAAACCCTGTTTTATGGGGTTAGGAAATGGTAGAGGTGTTCCGGCAATACTGATCCTCGGCTTAATTTCGAAAAACTCAAGGAAGTCATTCAGGTAGATCGCACCTTGCGACACTATGGTGAATCTATTTAGCATCGCCTCCATAAGGTTGCTCAACTGCCGGAAGGAGCCTGCCAGAAACGTAAGTGTTCCAATTGTGATAATGCCAGTTATAGTTTGATTAATGATCAGTCCGTACGCCCCATAATAGCCTATCGTTCCAACTACCGAGAATAGCACGCCCCAAAGGGAACGCTTTACAGCCAATTTGCTATTGTCTTTATAGAACTTACCTGAGATAGATTTGAATCTGGTAATGATGAAGTCAGACAAACCAAATATCTTTACTTCTTTAGCTGTCTCGTCACTGGCACCTAGGAATCGTACATAATCCAACTCACGACGCTGAGGTGTTTGACTCCTTGTGAGCGCATAGTTTTGACCGTTGAAATGTGATTCGCCAAGAAACGATGGAAGAATAGCAACGATCAGTAATACGATCAACCAGGGATTGAAAGCGATTATTCCTGCAAGTAAAAAGAGCATGGATACTAAATCTTGAATCTGTGTCATTACCTGGGTCAATAGGGCACTACGGCCAACCGTTTGCTGTCTGGCCCGCTCCATTTTATCATAAAATATAGAATCTTCAAATTGTTCCAGATCAAGCTTTGCAGCATGATTCATGATTCTTATAGAAGTATGGTTAGAAAAGAGGTCGCCTAATAAACTATCCGTAAGGATGATGCTTCGGTTCAAGGCGTCTGTAACCATCGCTAGCAGAAATTCAATGAACACTAGCTCCCACAATTCCTGCTGGCTCCCACCCTGCTGATTCAATTTGACTACTTCATCGATAATCAGCTTTCCTACATATAGTAAAGCTATCGGCATAGCTGAGCGAACAATACGCAGGCAAAAGCTTAAAACTGTTTTAGAAGGACTACTGGCCCACACCAGCCTGAATAAGGCGGGTAGATTCTTTAGAGCAGAGAAACGGTCAGAAAAGGAGATGTCTGCGATTTCATTAATACGTTTGGCCATTGGCTGTGGAGATCATGATTTTTAAGGTTAGCTAAAGTAACAACCTCAATTCAATATTGCGCAGGATAATTAATTGGGCAATAACTGATTTATATGTTAACGTTTTGTAGAGGTGCGGAAACTCGACGGCTTAATAAATTGAACCCAAGGGCGGAGAGCATTAAAAGAAGTGCAATTCCTCCCCACAGCCAGTTGTACCCCAAGTGTTTAGCGATAGCAAAGCCAGTAAACGGGCCGACTACCTGAGCGAAGGACCAGCTCAAAGTATACGCTGCGGCATACAATCCCCTATTGTGCTCATTGCTTCGACTGATCACTACAGCGTTTATAAAAGGGAGGACGAACATCTCCCCTATGGTGAAAATCAAAACTGTCAGTACTGCCATAGCCACATGAAACATAAATGGAACGCTCAAAATAAGATAGGAAATCGCAAAGAATATAGATCCGATGGATATGAAAAATATTGGTGACCGCTTCTTTTCGATTTTATCAATAAGAATCATTTCAAATAATGCGATTACAGCGCCATTTAAGCCCATAATTATTCCGATAGCAAATTCATCAATGTGCCATTTTTCTTTAAAGAAAACCGGAACTACTCTAAACATTAGAAAAGCGCAGGTGATGAATACAGTCGTGAGCAGAATGAACTTCACGTAAAAGGTATCCTGCCAAGGCTTTATGATCACCATATTACTGCGGTTTTCTTTGGCCTTTTTCATAAAGCCGCTAACCATCGGCAGAAGGAAAAAGATGGAAAAGCCGACAAGAATGCTCACCGCACCTTCTACAATAAACAGGAGCTTATAGTTTATCGATGCAACAATTCCGGCCATACTTATGCCTACCGACCAGCCGATGTTAGTGGCAAGCCTGTTTAAAGAATAGGATCTCGTAGTGGTCCCCTCCTTTGCATAGCTAGCTACTGCGGTAAAATTCGCAGGTCTAAAGGCTTCAGAAAAAAAGCTGATGACAACCGTTAATATGCAAAGCGTAGAGAAGTGAGTGATGGTAGAGAAAAGAATGAAAAGTAAGCCGCCAATGATTGATGATAAGATTTGCACTGGTCGAAAACCAATCATGTCGGTTAATTTACCTCCCATTGCAGAGCCCATTATTGAACCGATACCAAACAGCATAATAATCAAGCCTGCATCAATTTCTGATCGATGTAAACTCTGTGTAACATAAAGCCCCATAAACGGTACGGCCATGTTACCAAACCTGTTGAACATCATCACTGTGCTTAATAGCCAGGTTTCGCGACTTAAGCCGCTAAAAGATCTTTTGTAGGTATCAACAATAGTCTTATTCATTAATTTGCTTTGTTTAATATCTTGTTGGCACAATCTCTTACTCATCAAAGGTAGCAAAGTCAAGCTCAAACAAAACCATTTCTCAGGGGTTTTACTAGTATGAATAAGTTTGGAATAATTGCAATGACAGCTGTTGTCTCAGCTTTGGTAAGTTTTGGTACTTTTAAATTTGCAACCTCTCAGTTTGTTCCTGACGATGGTAGCAATAATTTCGGTGTTACAGCTGCCAGCGCAAAGAGCAGAATAACTGCGGAAGCCCCAGAGTTTATAAATGCTGCGGCGTTGGTCACGCAATCCATTGTTCATATAAAAGTTATGGTCAGCAGAAGCGCTGCCGGGAGCGGCAGGTATGACCCTTATTATGATAGTCCCCGCCAACCACAGTCGGTAATGGGCTCTGGTTCGGGAGTGATATTTAGTGCTGATGGATACATCATCACCAATAATCATGTGATTAATGGTGCTACTGCAATTCAGGTAATTCTTACTGATAAGCGAATTTTTGAAGCAAAGCTAGTCGGGGCAGATCCGAATACAGATCTTGCAGTAATAAAGATTGATGCAAAAGACTTAAAGGCAATCACAGTTGGTAATTCTGATCAGGTACAGGTTGGTGAGTGGGTTTTAGCTGCTGGCTATCCGTTTTCGCTCAATACCACGGTAACCGCAGGTATTGTGAGCGCAAAAGGCAGGAGCATTGGAATCATTGGTCAGAAAGAAGAGGGACAAGACCGACAGTCGGGTAATGCGACCACAATGGGCTCGGCTGTCGAGGCATTTATTCAGACAGATGCAGCCATAAACCCCGGCAACAGTGGCGGGGCTTTGGTTAATACAAGCGGTCAGCTAATTGGCATCAATGCCGCTATAGCCTCTCAAAGTGGTAGCTATGAAGGTTATGGGTTTGCGATTCCTGTCAATCTTGCAGACAAAATTGTTAAAGACCTTATCAAATATGGTGAAGTGAGGCGTGGATTGTTGGGTGTAAGCTTTCCCTCACCCTCTACAGAAGACCAGTTTTTAATTCAACAAGGAATCAAACCAGGCAGTGTTCTGGGTGCTTACATAACCAGTGTTCAATCAGGAAGCGCAGCTGCTCAGGGAGGTTTAAAGGCAGGCGATATTATTCAGGGAATAGATGACGCAACAATTAGTTCTTCCGTAGAACTTTCCGAGCGCATTGCAAGGCATAGTCCGGGTGACGCTGTAAAGTTGAAATACAAGCGTGGAGATCAGAATGCAACAACGAATGTTACACTTCAAGCACAGGAGGCCGCACCGAAATCATCGCGAATGACAGATGCTGACGCCATAACCTCACAACTAGGGGCCTCATTTGCACCGCTGTCAACAGCATTTAAGCAACGCTATGGGTTACCTAGCGGACTGGGAATAAGCAAAGTTGAAGCTAATGGTCTTTTAGCACAGATTGGTCTTCAGAGCGGCTCTATCATTTTAAGTGTGAATGGTTACCGTGTTAACAGTGTGGGTGACATAGTTAACATTTTCAAAGCATCTACTAACGGAATTATGCGATTTGAATGCTTGACTCCAGAGGGACAAAGAGTAGTTTTCAATTTATCGTTTGGGGCGTAATTGGATCACCAGTCGATTTTTATCAAAGATACGCCCTGTCTTGGTAGAGTGATCTCCAGCGTGGCAGTAGCAGATTTTAAGGTCAATTTCTTAGTGCCTTCCATCGTTTGCAACTGCCCTGCTTTTTCTAGTTTTACTACTTGGATTTTAGTTGGGTTCTGAGGTGAGCCCATCTTTTTCCAAACCTCGTACGAATTGCTATGTTCGTCGTCAATCCGATAGTGTGTCAGGCTGATTTTTCGCGAAGGAATGTCATTGATCGTTAACTGCACTTTTTCTGCCTTGCCTTTAATATCCAGGTCATGATAATTCCATATCATAATTGCGGCTGAATGCTTATCCTTTGAGGCCAAAACGCCGATATCTGTTTGTTTACCTCTAACGCTGGAATCCATTACTAACTTTAAAGGATACATTCTGTTGCTGCTGGCATCTACACGATTTCCACTCATCTTACTAAACATCCTAAATACGTTCAACACCGGCTTGTCCACACCATTTGTGGCCAGATCGCGAAAGCCGTAAAACCAGGGTTGGTTTTCAAACTCAAAACTCCAGGAAACCGCACCTCTGAAATTTATGCCATATTGATCTTCCAGTTCATACTTTCGCGCAAAAGTTGCTGCTGTATAGCTAGAATACATGGTTCCATTTCGATAGGCATTTTCTTTATTGGTCGCCATGCCACATGCCGCGCAACCCTCCGGATCAGATTCGCCGATGATAAGAGGTATATTTTTAGTCTCTGGATAAGATGCTGCGATCTTGAACCCCGTAGCAATATCACGCAGCTGCGGAGCCGCATTCATCTGTACTACGCCGTTAACAACCCTGGGCGATCCCTTGGCATGGAAGCTAAATAGGTCTAATGGCGCACCTATTTTTCCAGTAGCGTAGTTAGTATCAGTAAGGCAATGTTTAATAAAGGCATTTGCCCATTGCTGTGAGCCTTTACTTGAGGTACCAGCAATGTTCAACCCTCCAATCTTTGCAGTAGGGAGCGCACGTTTCACACCGTCTGCGGCATAATCATACAATTTAAAGAACTCTTGTTGTGTGCCCTTCCAATAACCATTTGGCTCGTTCCAGACTTCCCAATACCAACTCTCCACTTCCTTTTTACCATAACGCTCCACGCTGTGTTTGACCCAGTTGTAAACCAGATCTGCCCATTTTTTATAATCTTTCGGTGGATAGGTCCATCCGGTCATGATATCACCGTAAGGATCTCCAGGCTTCCAGAAGTGTCTATAAGGATCCGGATGAATCGATAAAGCCTGAGGCATAAAACCTATTTGAGCAAAGGGTTTCATCCCCCGTTTCACATAGGTGTCGAAAATGCTGTCAATAATTTTCCAATCATAAATTGGTTTTCCATTAGTATCTTCTGTATACGCATTTGTCGATCCCCATTTAAGTGCAGCTACACCATCGCCGCTAACTAGCAGACTGTGCGTGCGGACATATACAGGAACCGGACTTAAAGCGGCAAGCTCAGTTAAGAGCTTTTTGCCGTCCTTCATGTACGTATAATTCGGTTCATCATATCCAAACCATGCCCAAACAGGTTTCATGGGGGCCTTTATTTTGCCCAAATTAACTTTAACTTCCGCTGGTAACTCTTTAGATTGCGAAAAGCAAAACACTGGCCCCATTAGGGTTGTAATGATCAGATATTTAAGAATATTATACATTTTAAAGGCTGGATTTTGTAACTGTCTGGTAAGTGTGGACCACAAGTTATAGATTATATTTCTTATGTAATATAACTAGTGTTATCTTTAGTTTAAAAACCAAATAATCCTATCAGTTAATGAGAAAAATTATTCTACTGATCATTCTTATCTTCAATTACTGCGTGGTCTGCAAAGCACAAAATCCGGATAAAAGTTGGTGGACCTTCAATTACCCCAATCATAAGTCGCTGGACAGCGGGCTATTAAACCTCCGCTATTTAAACGAAAAGTCTGCCGGTGAGAATGGTTTTATCAAGTTAAGTGCTGATGGCAACTCCTTTCTCAATGGAAATGGCAAGGAAGTCCGCTTTTGGGCCAGTAATGGAGGAGGACTGGCAGCAGAGTTTAATGACCTTCAGTTAGACACTCTTGCTAAGTTTCTCGCAAAAACGGGTGTGAATCTTGTTAGATACCACGGCGCCATAAACCCCACTGGAAAGAATTCTAAGCTAACAGATGTCAATAACAAAGAGCTTAATAATATTTGGCGTTGCGTAGCCGCCATGAAGAAGCAAGGCATTTATACGGTCATCTCTCCTTTTTGGCCTCACAATGGCCATATGGGTGGATGGGTTCCTAAAGAATGGGGTATTGATGGCTATTCAGGACAGGATGATCTATGGGCGGTATTATATTTTGATGAAAAACTTCAGGAAGCCTACAAAACATGGGTTAAGCAGCTTTATACACTTCCAAATCCCTATACAGGTATCGCACTGAAAGATGAACCAGCGCTAGCAGTTATCCAGATTGAAAATGAGGATTCCGCATTCTTCTGGACATTCTCGAACATTAAACCTGAGCTTGACAAAAAAATTCGAGGCAAATTTGCAGAATGGCTGATAGAAAAATATGGATCAATTAAAAGTTTGATGGTTCATTGGGGTAGTGCCACCGGAAAGAAAGGTGACGACTTTGGCAACAGATTAGTTGGGTTATACCCTATCTATGAACTAACTATTTCTTCAAAGGGATACGATTCGGTAAGGCTAAAAGATCAGACAGAATTTGTAGCCTGGAAGCAACGGTCATTTTATGATGGCATGGCTACCTATTATCGAAGGGATTTGAGTTGCAAGCAACTCATCAATGGAAATAACTGGCGCACAGCTTCTCAGAGCCGGCTGCTTGATTTAGAACGCTGGACGAATAGCGGCGTAGATGTAATGGCAGTAAATAAGTATTTTGATCCTGAGCATCATGGTTCAACAAATGAAGGCTGGCGCATTGACCCACTAGACTTTTACGCTGCGCCTTCTGCACTAAAAAATCCTACTAATCTACCAACTAATATCAAGCATGTAGAGGGGCATCCAATGATGGTAACAGAGAGTGCCTGGAACCTACCTAACAAATATCAGACGGAAGGGGCGTTGCTTGTTGCTTCTTACGGTGGCTTGACTGGTTTAGATGCCTTCTTCTGGTTTAGCCCCACCGCACCTACTTTTGCCAATCAGTTATACTTCAATTTTGTAAATTTAGACGGTCAACATCCTCTAAATAGATGGAGTATCTCTACCCCGGGAGAAATGGGAATGTTCCCGGCAAATGCACTCATTCATAGGTTAGGGTATGTAAAATCGGCAAGATCAGTAACAGAACAGCGCAGTTTAAAGAGCCTATACAATAGGGAAGTTCCCGAAATTTTTGAAGAACAATCTTTCGATCCAAACAGGGACTTTGTATCTGCTGATCCGGCAAATGAAGGTAAAAGAGAACTTTCTCCACTAACTTTTCTTACCGGTGGAGTTGCTACTTCTTACCAGGCTAAGGCAAAAAAAACTAACGTCAAAGGCGATCTGGTAAGGTTAATCGATACGAAGAATGAGACCGTTACCTCTGTCACTTCAGAACAGCAACTCGATTATGGGAATGGAATATTTATATTAAACACACCGAAAGCGAAAGCAGTTTCGGGCTTTCTAAAAGCAAAGACGGCTTTCAATATCGGCAAAAACCTGAGCATCGAATCAGGCAATGAATATGCGACAATCGAACTGGTGAGCATGGATGGAAAAGATATCGAGAGTTCCAAGAAGATGCTTTTACAGGTCGGGACTATTTTTAGACCTACTGATTGGAAGGAAGAGGCATCCACTTTTAAAAAAAATAACAAAGAGACGAATGGGTTTAAGATTCTCAATACTGGTAAGATGCCATGGCTGGGAATGCCATTGATCAAAACTGTTATCAGTGTTCAAAACTCATCTATTAAAAAAGCCACGCAACTGGATGCTGCAGGTTATTCCATCAAAGAAATCCCCCTGGAGTTCAAGTTAGGAGGCTTTAAGATCATTTGTCCGGAAGATTCGTACTATATCTTATTGGAACGTTGAATTAAGCTTTAGAATCCTTACTTCGAGCTTTAAACCGAAGATAAGACACAACTGCCAACACAAATACAGAACCAAGCGTTACATAAACCCACGATGGAATTGGAACAGGATCGCCTTGTGCATAAGAGTGTAAACCGGTTAAATAGTAGTTTACTCCGAAATACGTCATAATGATTGTCGAAAATCCAATTAGGGAAAGCAAGTTGAATATGTATTTGCTTCGTAACCCGGGTATCAGCCTGGTGTGTAAAATAAATGCGTAAACAATCACAGAGATAAATGCCCAGGTTTCCTTTGGATCCCAGCTCCAATACCTTCCCCAGCTTTCGTTCGCCCAGATCCCGCCTAAAAAGGTGCCTACAGTAAGAAGAAATAACCCAATAGTCAGCGACATCTCATTAACTATTGCCAGCTCAGTTACAGAGGCCTTTACCTTGGAACTGATCTTATCGCTGTCAATAATAAATAGGATTAATACTACTGTTCCGATCAGTGCACTCAGGCCAAAAAAACCATAGCTGGATGTAATAATGGCTACGTGAATCATCAACCAGTACGATTTAAGTACTGGAACCAGCATCGTAATTTGAGGGTTCATCTGAGAGCCTCCATGAGCAAACCCCATCAATATTACTGCAATCAAACAACCTGCAGCAGGGATAAATGCATTACTATTTCTATACATCAATAAGCCCGAAAGTACACCAATCCAGCTGATAAACAGTACAGCTTCATATCCATTACTCCATGGTTCGTGACCTGAAATATACCATCGAACACCTAGGCCTATTGCTTGTAATAGCGCAGCTACTGCGATAAGTACTAAAACAAATGTGACAACTTTATTTAAGGTTTTTGAGGTTTTGAAGAGCTTTAAAAATGCCAGCGAGAGTATTAATGTTCCTAATAACGCATAACAAATCATGAGGTTCAAAAAGAGATTCCAGGAGTTATAGCTTACTTCGAAAGCGACCTTCGTCGCGGAAGGCACTACGTTCTTGCCATATTTCTGTTGTGCATCGGCAATGCTTTTAAGTTCGGAATCTGCGGCCTGCCAGTTTCCTGTCGCCTGACCCCGGTTGACGGCGCCAACATAACGATCAAAGGCATTTGGGGTGGCTGTACTGTCCATATTTATGGTAGACATTGCTTCCCAGGTATTATTTTTGTCGCCTACTATAGGGAACACACGCAGGTATTGTCCGCGGATCAATTGTCCCATTGCCTCCAATTTATCATTCAGGTCAATAAGATCTTTATCATGACTATCCTGCTCTGATGCCTTTTTAGCGAAGGCTGTCATGTATTCGTCTTTCAGTACAAACTCGGCACTGCCATCATCGTGCATTCTAATCAGGTTAACCATGGAAGTATAGCCTTCTGGAGTTGCATTTACGGATTTGAGGATATCTTTACCGCCTTTCGTGCTCACCTTAAATATCGGCACGTTTATCCAGCTGAAAGGACGAGTAGACATAGATAGAAAAAACTGGTTGGCATTGAGTGTATAGAAACGATCTTTTCCATGCAACTTCCTCAATATCTCTAATGCCATTGTGTTCAATGGTTCGATCCTACCGTCAATATTTTGAACGAGCAAGTGCCCGAACTTATCTGCATGCGCTATATCTATTTTAAGCGCTGATGCAAAATCTGCAGGGTTCTGATTTTCCATTGGTCTGAATGGTCGCGCAGGTGATGCTGTAGCAGATTGCGCCGGACCATGATCATGTACTTCGCCTGGCTTGTGAACGTGCTCAGTTCCGTCTTTGCCATGCATATCGATTTCCTGACTAAATGCCGCACCCACGGGAAGGAAGAACAACAACAATAAAACTGCTTTAGATTTCGACAGGGATTTTAATTGTTCGTTCAATTTAGAAAAGTGGGTTCCTTTCCAAAATAAGGTGACGAACAACCCCAGAAATAAAAGCGTGTACCCTATGTAGGTAACTCTTGTTCCCAATTCATCATGATTGACAGACAAAATGGTTCCTTTTTCATCTTCATCGAAGCTGGATTGGAAGAAACGATAACCTGAGTGATCCAATACGTGATTCATAAAGATCTTGTAGGGAGTTTGAGTGTTTCCGTCTTCAATGATAACATCAGATGAATAAGCGGCGGGACTATTGCTGCCTGGATATTTCTCCATTTTAAACTTAGCTAGCTTTAAAGCAAAAGGTGTTTTATAAACTTTAGAGCCGTATGCTATTGAGATTTTTAACCCACCAACTTCGCTCTGGTGCTGAAAATTAGTCATCCCTTTACCTCCGGAAAATGATACGGTGTCTACTGCAGTTGGGGTAGTAACTTCCACCTTCACCAGATCAAGATCATTCTGGTGCGTGCGTTTATCACCTTCAAAATATTCAACACTACCATTAACCGCTGGTTCGGGAACTACAAAAGCCAGGTTACCGTAGGTATATAGACTGCGAAGGTTGAAAGGTTGAGGAACATCATCTCCTGTTACCACCTTACGTTCTTGTGTTGCCATGATCATATAATTACCTTCATAAGGAGACGAGATGCGGAATGACCCCGTGGTGTTGTCGATATTAATGGCTCCAGGAGTAGGCTTATTAAAGCTAACCAGCATATTTTGCATCAACTGAACATTTCCTGTGGGTATGTACTTATTTACACGTTTTCCGTTCTCCAAAACCACCATGTGTAATATTGCAGTTCCCGAAGTATTGCGCATTAATGTATCCTGAGCTCTCGCATAAAAATCAACAACTTTCAATTTCACTCGCTCTCCTTTGTAATCGTACTCTGAAATAAAAGTCTTTTTAAATGCTTTTAAATAGCTTGGGATTCTATTTGAGAGCAGTGTAGCACGAACGTCATCATAAGCTAGCACGTCCTCCCCTTTCGCAATCTGAACCTTGAAGAAAGTAGCATCTGAAATTACATCGCTGCTTGCCTCACCTTCACGAATGTGCATGGAACCTTCAAAACTAACATACCTTGTAATGTATCCTCCAATGAAAATAATGATAAATGCAATGTGAAAAACCAGTAAAGGCCACTTTTTTCTTTGTGTTAACTGATACCTCTTAATATTTCCAACAAAGTTTAAGATTAGGATAAGCATTACCAATTCAAACCACCAACAATCGTAGATCAGCGCCTTTGCTACAGGAGTACCATAATCGTTTTCTACAAATGTGGCCATGGCCATGGAAAAAGCATAAATTAACAGCATTATACCCGTAGTTCGGGTAGAGAAAAGTATTTTGCCTAGAGTTTTAAACATTTGGTATTACTAAATGAGGTTTCAAGTCTGTATTTAGCAAAGATGCCGCTCGAAACTGACAAAAATAAAACACTGCTGTATTATGGCAAAAATAAGACTTTATAGGCGTTTAGCATATTTCTCTGGAGAACTGGTATATTCGTTGCCACTATGGGTTACGCAAAAGAAAGAGGAAAGCTTGAACAGCTAGCAACAAAGATTAAAACGGTCAATACTTACGATGAAAAGAATCTCGCAATTCTTGTTGATGGTCATGAGAAATATTCCCATACGGTAAGAATCCTGAAAAACAAAGAACCAGAAACCTTTGAAGAACTATATAAGGTGGAATTACAAAAAGTAAAAGATGGTCGTAAGGTCCTCAAAGAAAGTGAAACTGATGAATCAACGCAGAACAACTTTCTAGTTTACAAAAATGCCCTGTTAACTGCCTTAGAAAAGACAATCCAAGCGACGCTCGATTCTTTATAAGGAAAAAACAAATTCCTGGCTATCCTGTTTTAGCTGTATAACAAACTTTGAAATTATGGAAATCCAGGATCAAAACCACAAAGAAGAAAATACTGAAAACAACAAAAACAACGCCGGTTATAGTAAAGGTGAGTCAGAATACGCGGATGGCAAAGGCACTCGACTTGATGACGCTATCGACCGCGAGAATAAAGGTTCCAAACAAAAGGAGCAGAAAAGCGGATCATCTGAGGGAGAGGCTGATTTCGAAAATCCCGATGATGATCCTGCTTAAGTGTCAAGTCAGCAATATGGCCTTCTAATTTTACTAGTTAGCTTTTGATAATTTTGTAAACGTTACCTTGTTTGTTACCAGGGCCAGTATCTGGATTAGTTAGCATATACAATTCACCCATCGAGTCTTCAGCAAATCCAGTGACTTTCATACCCTCAGGTAGATTTTTAAAAATCACTCTACCCCTTTGCCAACTCGACCCAATTTTCTTGAGGTAAAAAGCTGGGCCTGTCCAATCGGCGAAGAAGTATTTACCTTTTAAAACGGGGATCGATTTTCCGTTGTAAACGTAACCGCCTGTGATGGAAACGCCTTCTCTATGATTGTATTCTGCAATAGGCTTGATAATTCCTTTGATATCGCAACCTGTCGCTGGATTATAACAATGATTACCCTCGACAAGTCGCCAGCCATAGTTTCCACCTTTCTTGATGATATCAACTTCTTCCCAAGTATCCTGGCCTACATCTCCTACGAACAGTTGTCCTGATGTCTTATCAAACGACATTCTGTATGGATTGCGAAAGCCATAAGCCCATATTTCTCCTCTCGTTCCTTGTTTACCAACAAAAGGATTGTCTTTAGGAATGCGATACGCAGAGTCTGTATTTATATCAACACGTAGAATCTTTCCAAGCAGGGTGTTTAGATTTTGCCCATTGCCAGTTTCACCATGTTTATCACCTTGTCCACCTCCATCTCCAAAGGAAATATATAAATAGCCATCTGGACCGAACTGGACCGAACCGCCATTATGGTTACCATCTGGTTTGTCCGCTGTTATAATAATCTTTTCACTGTTCTCTTCCACCTTTTCTTCGTTTGCAGCAAGTTTATATTCAGCGATAACATCTTTATGATTAAATTTTCCATAGGAAGGAACGCTGTAAAAGACGTAGAACTTCTTGTTTGTTTTAAATTTCGGATGTAATGCAATGCCAAGAAGTCCGCGTTCTTCATACCCGTTATTCAGCTTTGGCATCTGATTTCCAAGATCTAGCAGGGGTACTTCACTGAGTTTACCATTTTTCATCACCCTTATCTTTCCTGTTTGTTCGGTGATCCAAACGCGTCCATTACCAGGAAATGCCATTGCAGTCGGTGCTTGCAGATTGGCAGCCACACTTTGCACTTTTAGCGTGATTGCTGCTGGATCTATGAAAGAACTCAGTGATAGTCCGAAACCAATTACAGCTAATAATTTAAATTTGTTCGTTTTCATTGCGTGTGTTTATTTTGAATAATTTGGGCTATCTAGTAAAATCAAACCAAAGTATTCCACTTATTTTCTCACCTTTTAGTTGTGCTTTTTGACTTTGAGGCCCCATTTGTTTAGCCGACTGGAACTTAGTACCAATCGCACTAATGTGGTTCATAAAACCTATAGAAGCATCTGGAAAGGCTGGTTCCACATTGTTATTGCTTAAGGCATCTTTTTCTCTCGCAGGTCTTAGCATTTGAAAATAGGTGTTTTTGTTGCCCGAGTAAACCGTGAAATTAGATTCCTCATTTTGAATGGTTACCCAATTGACATCTGAATGGTAACCTTTAAACTCTGGAAATTGCCAGGTCTCCCCTGTAACGGTGTTGTTATATGCTTTTTCCCAAACACCAAATTGCTGCCCTTTTAACCTATTTTGCCAAACACGATACGGTCCTCTACCCAGCCACTTCATCCCAGTTATTTTTTCTTCCGGATAATTGAAAGTGATTCCCGTGTAATCGAAATCCCCCATTTGGCTGTAATTGTATTCCAGTTTAACCGGCTGACCAGTTGAAAATGTCCATTTAGCATTCAGTGATCCCTCACCACCATATTCAGCGTTAATAACCCATTGATCATTAATTTGCCTGGAAGTCCAGTTTCTCAAGCTGGATTTCACTCCAGCAAGCATAGGTCCATTGGACAGCGAAACAGTTCCAGATGGCTTAAGCACTTTTTGCAAAAATCCAGTACTTTTATCAAAATAGTAAACGATGCCATCACAATTCAACTCAAATATGCCTTCGGCGTCTTTTACGCTTATCTTAGTCTTTTGATTATTTGCGCTCAGCAAGGCGGGTGTTACCAGCTTCTGACTAATTTGCCAACTCCAGCTGAAAATCTCTTTATTGTCTGGTCCATATGCCGTTAAATAAAATGCTTCGTTTTTATTCCAGTTTGCCGGCAGCGTTAGACGCAAGTTGCCCTTCTCTCCGGGTTTCAGATCTATAGGCTTAATATTTCCAGCGGACTTCGTCAATGCTTGAGTTGATTTGTTTCCTGCATTTGGAAAATTAACCAATTTCCATTTGAAAGTACATTGGTTCAGATTGGTAAACGAGTAACGGTTTTCCAGCAGAATAGTGCCATTGAAAGTATCTATCGACATCGGAGCTACATAAATCGGCGACCATATCTCCTTGATGGTAAAAAAACTAGCTTCTTTTTCTCTATGCGGTCCGACGATCCCGTCAGGGCCGTGATTTCCATCGGAATCATAAATATTATTCTTATCTGTACGTATTACTGCCTCATCGATGAAGGCCCAGATAAACCCCCCGGCGGCATGAGGATGCTTTAACATCTCCGACCAGAAATCATCAAGGGCCGCTCCCGCACCTCCGTCATAGAGGCCATGCATAAATTCAGTAGTAAAAAATACTTCCTGACCGCTAGCTGAAGTTTTAACGATAGCATTATAATCAGGATAGTGCTTAGTGTCTGTTCCGTTGAACTTTTCCCAAGGATGAATAACTGTACGGTTTTGAGGGTCATACAATTTGTATTCATTATCTAGCTCAGTGTTCCAGCCGCCTTCATTTCCATTGTCCCAAAATAGGATAGAAGGGTGATTAACATCTCTTACAACCAGCTCTTTAACTAGCTTCTTGCCAACTTCTGTATCGTATTTTTGCTGCCATCCGGTAAGTTCATCTAGAACATACAGACCTATAGAGTCGCATACATCAAGGAAATCCTGATCAGGTGGGTAATGAGACATTCTAACTGCATTCATATTCATCTCTTTCATGAGATTAGCATCCAGTGTATGCACATTGTGGCTCAGCGTGCGGCCGGTTTCAGGCCAAAAACTATGTCTATTGCTTCCCTTCAGGATAATTTTTGCGTCATTAACATACAAGCCATCATTCTTTCGTAGCTCCACTGTACGAAAACCGAACTTCTGTTTTACTTTGTGTAATGCTCCTTTGCTATCCTTAAGTGTAACCAATACCTGATAAAGATTAGGAAACTCAGCTGACCATAACATAGGTTTTGCAAAAGAAGATGTTAAAGTCACATGGTCCCCATTGGCTACTCCTTTTGAGAATGCAGCAGCCACTTTCTTTCCTTTTAATGTTTGAACCTCAGCTTCGATTACTTCTGTTCCTACCAAGTTTGAGGGATACACATCAACAGCAAAATAACCATCTGCCTTAGCGTTAATAGCCATCCGATCGATAAAACGCTCGGGGACGAGTTCTAGATAGACTGGTCTGAAGATTCCTCCAAAAACCCAGAAGTCACTTTTACGTTCAGCATTGTTGACAGACTGGTTTGCTGAAGTTTTATCAACAGTTACCTCTAGCAGATTCTTATCATTTGCATGTAGCAAAGCCGTTATATCATACTTAAACCTATAAAAACTTCCTTGATGCACAGGGCCCGCGGATTTTCCGTTGACCATTACTTTAGTATCAGTCATTGAGCCTTCAAAAACCAAAAAGACCTTTTTGCCTTTCGCGTTACCGGCATTAAACTCGTGCTTATAACGTCCCTGTTCATTTCCTTTTACTTTATCATGTCCATAATTATAGGTTCCAAATCCTTGAAGCTCCCAGTTGGAAGGAACGGGTATCTTAAACCATTCGCCGCTCTTCCTGCCTTCCGTGCAATAGAAATCCCATAAAACGGTATTATTCTTATCGGTACCCGATAAATATTTAGTGATAGTTTCCTGCCCCAGGCTTTGAAAATAGGTCAGTATAAATAGCAGAGGAAATAATATTTTCTTCATAGTGATATATTTGGTGTATGCTTCAAACAAGATTAGAAATTACAGGCCGACAAACAAAGGTTATGGGCAACTAAAACTACGCAATCGTTCTCATTTCTATTTTTTTATCTATACTTGTTTATGTTTCAGGCAGTCACAATTAAGCAAATTGCTCATGCACTATCGGTATCCGTTTCGACAGTATCGCGTGCGTTAAGTGATAGCCATGAAATAAGCGAAGGAACGAAGAAGCTAGTTCGGGAGTATGCAAAAAAGATTAATTATCGATCTAATCCAATTGCCAGAAGCCTGAAGAACGGTCGTAGTAACTCTATTGGGATACTTGTAAGCGATATTGCCAATAGTTTTTTTTCACAAACCATCAATGGTATTGAATCAATCGCTTATGAAAAGGGATATCATGTAATCATCACCCAAAGTCATGATGCCTATGAGCGGGAAGTGAGCAACATTGGCCACCTAGCTAGTCGTTCGGTCGATGGGATATTAATTTCTATGTCTTCTGAGACTACCAATTACGATCATATTACCCAACTCCATGAACGTGGCATGCCTATCGTGTTCTTCGACAGAATAATTGATGAAATGGAAACATTTAAAGTGACAACTGATAATTTTAAGTCTGCATTTGAAGCGACTCGGCTATTGATAGAAAAAGGCAACCGAAATATTGCTTTTTTGGGGAACGCGCCTCAACTTTCTATTTCTATTCAAAGGTTCAACGGTTATAAAGCTGCTTTGGAAGCTAACGACATTACTTTTGAGGATCGACTAATTAAACATTGCCCTGAGGGAGGACGCAATATTGAGGAAATTGAACTCGCCTTAACTGAATTTAGATCTGGATCAGTGGATGCATTACTTATTGCAAGTGACCAAATCAGTACTTCAACTATGCGTGTATTGGCAAAAATCAACTATGCAGAAAACCTTACCATCATTGGATTTTCCAATTCAGATGTAATTGACTTATTGTCGCCAGGCATTTCCTACATCAGACAGAATGCTTTTGGAATCGGTCAAATAGCTGCTGAAATGCTGATCAAGCTTATTGAAAGCAAGTATCCGGTATACGATTTTGAAACTAGACTTTTAGATGCCGAACTCCATTGGAGGGGAATTTAACCGTTTTATTCTACTGCCTCAATATTTTCTTAAAAAGATCTAGTTTATCACATGATTGACGACCATAGTGCTTGTTGATGATATTGGAAACTGGACGAATTTATGATTTGTCTTTACCTCTAACCTGAATTATTGTCCCTTTAGTGCAATCTAAAGAGACAATTCAATCCTTGGTAAATGGATTAAACAATCACAACTTTCCAACTTTGTTTTTTGAGAAAATACTGTCGTTGATATGTGGTTTGTACTGAAGTTTTTCAAATACCGCTCCGCTATGTGTTTTATGGGTGTTTCCTTCGGGCCGAGCGCTAGCAGACACGAAGCAGACCCGAAGCAGACACGAAGCCAAGACATAGCTGAGGGCACTAGTAATAAACTAGTAACGCCGTTCTTTGTGACCCTGAAATTGGGAAATGTAGAAGTATATAGTAGCATAATTAGAAGCAGCATTGGTTGATTGCTTAAACGAACCTACAATACTGCTGTTTAAAAAAAGCAGATTTAATATTTAAAAAAGGTCAACTGCTCACTTAAATTGGTAAGTGTGCACATAAATCCTTAAGTGCACACTTAAAAGACTATAAAAACATTGGTTGCTGTGTAAGTCAAACAGTCACCTATTGCATTAGTACTGACTGATAAATGCTTTCCTGGGTATCATATGAAGATAGCTAAAATCGCCTGAAAGCTGTCTTCTGTGTTTTAACTGGTACAGAAAATGCCCACCAAGATCAAATATAATTGGGGCCTTTGCTTGGTACCATACGCTGTGTGGATGTTTCCAGCAGAAAGAATAGTAATGGGATGTCAGTGGTATACTACGCAATTCAGGGTGATGGAAAGTTAGGGCTTTTGGCTTTCCCAAGCCATTCGTAATATCAGACTTCCTGATCATTTTTAAATGATCCGTATGGCAAAATTCATAGTTACTTAAACGGGGATCATCTACATCGGGAAGACTTTTCAAAATCCTGAAGCCTTTGAATTTCTTGCCGTTCAAGATCCAGATCATCTTAGGGTAAAAGGTTTCGCGACTCGTCAATTCATCAATACAGATTGGAGAATTCTGAAACTCAAGCGTAGTTCCACAAGCGGTATGAACGTCTGCCCTATGCAATTGCCCCATCGCCGGATCAGCGAAACTTACCTCCCTAAACTCTTTAGCAAACGCTTTTTTCCAATCCCGATGCCATGGAGTTTCTCCAATATATTGTACTTCTGCATTAAACACGAGACAAATCTATACTAATGTCATTAGTATTCAAAAATTTTTTAGAAATGTAAAATGTTTGAAGCTACCTTCATGATGGCGCTGGACAATTCTGTAATTTCGGGATTCAATTTATATCCGTTAAATTGGGAACCATTAAACCACACAACAAATTGAAATACAAATTTACGATCGACAACTACCCCAACTCCACATTTGAATTAGAATCTTCTGTTCTGACTGGGAGGTCATACTTATCCATGGATGGAAAATTACTGAAGCAGTCTACAGAAAAAGGTCAGCCATTCCTGATACCTACCACGAGTGGTATCGTGAAAGGCTTTCCAAAATCTACCTTTCCGGATTTCGCGCCTACATTAGTAATCGACGGTCGGAAACATTTAGTAGCAAAAAAGTTAGAGTGGTATCAGTTTGTACTTGGAGCACTTCCAGTATTACTCGTTTTTGTAGGTGGGGCTGTGGGTGGCGCATTGGGTATAGCAGCCACCATATTCAATTTTCAGGCATTTAGAAGTGACAACAACATGAGCACAAAATACGCAAGGGTTATTGTGACAAATATCGCGGCTTATGTGATATTTCTGGTATTGGCTAACCTGGTATTGAAACAAGTCAATGGTTAATTGATAACCAAATCAGGATATTCTTCGATTTTAATGTCTCTATAAAAAATTTCAGCACCTTCGGATTGAAGTAAAATGCGACCGCTATTTAGGCTGACATATTCACCTTCATTCACCAAAACACCGTTGACGATAAAATTAAATTTGCCATTTTTAGAGATGATTTCCACTTTATTCCATTCCCCATGACTCCGCTCGCCATCTCTTATTTTCATTACTGTAGCGTAGTCCTTAGGTTCTGTTTTTATACCGTCAACAAAAGCAGTGACGCTGTCAACTAGCCATAGATCGCCAACATCACCCTCTTGGATTTGACATTCTACAGATTTAGGCCAGATTTTATCCTTCAATATTTCTACGTTGTAACACACCCCTGCATCTCTTTTATCGTGTTCGCGAGGTGGATATTTAATCTCACCCCATTTAAATTCCAGTGAAAGATGAAAATTTTTATAGCTTTTCTTTGTGGCAACGTATCCGAAATCCTGACCTGAAACATGAAGTACCCCGTCTTCTATTTTAAAGACATTTTGAGGGTCTTTATTAACGCCTTGTTTTTGCAGAAACTTAGTCCAGCCTTCCAAATCTTTCCCATTGAAAATAGGTTTCATTTTGTTTATTTGCGCATTCACGAATACGCAGGGAAATAAAGCAAGGAGTAAAAGAATTTGTTTCATATGGTTTACTAAAGTAAGAAAATTAGCGATAAATTCATTGACATTAGAAGTTACCTGGTTTACCAGCAGCAATTCATATTATGCAATAAAAGCAATTAAGCATTAGCAAGTGCCTCGATATATTTTACCTTTAACGAATTGGAAGCGTCAAATAAAACCATAGCAGCAAAAGTGGCTACAAAAGCCATGTTCTTAGTTTGTGGAATAGGCATATCAAGCTGGGCACCAATGGTGCCTTATGCAAAAGAACGACTCGCATTGAACGATGCAGACCTAGGACTTCTATTGCTCTTGCTTGGCGGTGGTGCTATTGCGATGATGCCGGTTACAGGAATACTGTCCCATAAGTTCGGCAGCAGAATCGTGATGCTTTGGTCAGCCATCCTGATTGCAGTTCTCTTACCACTACTCCTCTTCATAAACTCGATTTTTTGGATGGGAATTGCGCTGTTTGGTTTCGGTGCTGCCGTTGGTGCGATCGATGTAGCGATGAACGCCCATGCGGTGCAGGTTCAAAATAAGCATGGCAAGCCTATTATGTCTTCCTTCCATGGACTCTTTAGTGTCGGTGGTTTACTCGGTTCTTTAGGACTTGGCTTTCTAATCAAATTAGGTCTGCCCGCTCTGTTAGCAATCCTTTCTATTTCAGGAGCATTGCTGTTCATCGCTATAATAAATTACAGGAACCTATTTACGTTAGCAATGGAAAAAGAAGTGATGGCCAAATTTACTCCTAAAAAAACAGAAGGTCCTCCACAAAGGTTCTCTTGGTTAACAGGAAGCCTGCTTTTCCTAGGGTTGATGTGTTTTGCGGTATTCTTATCCGAGGGATCTATGCTGGATTGGAGTGCCCTTTTTTTACGGGAAAACCGGGGTATTGATCCTGAATTCGCAGGCATTGGGTATGCAGCCTTTTCCATAGCCATGGCAGTGATGCGACTTCTAGGGGATAAAATAATTATGAAACTCGATGGTCGAATAGTAGTTATTACTGGAGCGCTGGTCGCTTCCGGTGGACTTTTTTTGGTAGTTTTCAGTACTTGGTTACCAATTATACTTCTAGGCTTTGTGCTGCTTGGGGTGGGCGCAGCTAACATAGTTCCTATCTTTTTTAGCGAAGCAGGACGTTTAAAAAACGTTCCTGCTTCGGTCTCAATCCCTGTGGTTAGCGTAATGGGTTATACGGGCCAGTTGGCGGGACCTGCTTTACTAGGCTTTATTGCCTTTCACTATTCACTGGATGTAGCAATGGGGTTCACGGCCACGCTGCTGCTCCTTGTCGGGATATCTTATGCGATTAAAAGCGCAGGAAAAACAACTAACGCCGACTAATTATTTTGTGGCAATATCTATAGTACCCCCGTTTTTAAACAGATCATGAGACACAAAATATCCTTTATTCAATTTACCATCAACCTTGATCGAAGTAATCGCTCTCCCTTTTCCCGGCTTTTTGATCGTGATCATCTTTCCATTGCTTGATCTCCATTTCACTTCGTCAAACAGCGGCGCAGTTACCAGATACTCAGGATCGGTAGCAGAGAATGTATATAAGCCAAGAGCGCTGAATACATACCAGGCCGACATCTCGCCGGCATCATCCATTCCTGAAAGCGCTAATCCTTCCTTACCGATCCCATAAAGGTTATTCAAAATATTGTCAAGGATTTTTTGGGACTTCTCCGGTTTATTGATAAAATAGTACGCAAATGGTGCCTCATGGTCAGGCTGATTTCCATGGCAATATTGTCCTATCATGGTTTCCACGTTCCTGGCAATGTATTTTGGGTTCCATGGCAAAGTAAATAAGGAGTCTAGTTTGGATTCGAAACCTGTCGGACCCCCGTACAATTTAATTAAACCTGGCATATCATGAGGGGCAAAAAATGAAACTTGCCACGCATTTGCCTCCCTATACATATATTCATAGTAAGGATATTGAGGGTTAAATGGCTTTATCCAGTCTCCATTTGCCAATCTACCCCTCATGAATCTTGTTGCAGGATCAAACATGTTTTTGTAATTCTGAGATCTTGCCATAAGTGATTTGTAGTTTGCACTATCACCCAGTTTTTTAGCGATCTGCGCAAGGGAATAATCATCGTAAGAATACTCTAAAGTTTTGGAAACACCAGCATTAGCTTTTGTCTCCACATTTGGGCTGGCAACGTCAGGATCAGAGATAAATCCTTTCGCAATGTACTCGTCTATATGTGGCCTTGCTCCCGGCGAAATATTCGCATTTCGCAGGAGGATATTGTAAGTGCCTTTAACATCAAAGCCATCAATCCCTCTCAAATACGCTCCGGCTATCGATGACGCACCATGATCACCATGAAAAAATGTTGGGATGAATCCTGTTTTATCGCCGACATCTTTCATCGACTTGATCACATCAAGTGTAACTTTTGGTGAAATCAGACCCAGTAAAACATCCTTGTTACGATAAGTATCCCACAATGAGGGTTCTGTGTAATAGTTGAAATCCCCCTTTGAAACATTTTGCTTAGCGTCTGTGAACTCACCATTTACATCACTTCGAAGTGCAGGCCACAAGAACGAGCGATATAAGCAAGAGTAAAGCATTCCCTTTTGCTTTTCGGTTCCACCTTTTACCTGGATGGATGATAGCAAGGTTTCCCAAGTCTCATTTGCCTCCGTGCGAACCTGGTCAAAGGTTTTACCGGCTATCTCTGCTTCCAGATTGAGTTTTGCATTTTCGACACTTACGAAGGAAAGACCTATCTTAACCTCGACAGCTCCAGTAGAGCCATTAGCAAGATGCGCTATCGCGTATCCATTTTGCTTACCCTCCTCTTTTCTTTCCAATCTATCTACAGGAGTATTCAAAACTGCATAGAAATAGATCTTCCCTCCAGCTTGCTGAAAGCCTTTCAAAATGTTTTTCCCCTCCTGCTCTATAGTCCAATTGCCTACTCTATTGTTAGCTCTTGCAAGATCGAAAAGGATTTGTCTATCAGTATTATTTTTGTATTCATACTTATGGAATCCGCATCTCAAGGTTGAAGTTAGGCTTACGTTCACTTTGTAATCCTCTAAATAAACCTGATAAAAACCAGGTGATGAGCTTTCATTCTGATGAGAAAACTTAGAACCGAACTTCGCTTCAGGATTGGATAGCGGTAACAATGGAATATTACATAAGTTCCAGTGGCCTTTGTTGGTATGCGTAAAGCCATAAATCATATCATCTTCGTACTCATAACCAGCACCGGACCCATATTCTGTCATCGGACTTAATTGGACCATGGCGTTTGGAAGGGAACTGCCTGGAAAAGTCAAACCCGCCCAGGAACGCCATCCCTTCGGCAATTCATAGCCCAATATCTTCGGATCGGTTAGTGGCGCTGTACCGACGAAGGTATTTACGTATTTCGTGTACTTACCTATTTTCTGACCGTAAGAATAGCTGGCCAGTGTAAAAAGTAAGATAATTAGAGTAACTAGTTTTTGTGGTTGGTTGATTTGTTTCATTAATTCAAAAAATATTTTGTGTATATCGTAAATATAGAATCTTTGCACAAAATATTCCCTAAATCTTTATTATTTAAGCTTAACTGGCTTACCTTCAAGCTACAGACTGGTAAGTTGCTTCCATGATAACCTAGTCTCGTAAACCTTTGTTAATTTAAAAAGGTTCACTGACTATTTTTGAAAGATTTCAGGGCATTTTCGTATAAAATACACTGGAGTACAACTTCAGGCATGACAATAACTATTGATCGGAAAGAAGTTGTACGGAGAAAGTTTATCGTTATCAGTATCATAAGCTTCCCAAAAAGTATCCGCACCTTTTGCAATCATCCCGCCCCAGTAAGTTTCTACAAGTTTTAGACTTTCAACTTACCTTCAATTGAATCATCTAACGTTTTGCCAATTGCAGCTCCTAACATCATTTTTACACCCGCAACAAAGTTACCATGTTTATTATCCCAGTAATATCCATTTGACGGAACTACTTTAAGTAAGGCAATCCTTGGATCATCCTCTCCTTCTGTAAACCATGTTTTTAAGATAGGATTCCACAACTCTTTGATTTTCGCCTCATTGTTGTGAATTGTAGCGTCTGCAGTTAAATACAAAAAGTCTGCATGTTTAGATCCCTGAAAGTAAAGCTTAACTCTTGAATCTAATAACACTTCCTGATAAGTATGACTGTCGTTCGCTATCATTATCCATAGATTGCCTTCTTCATCGGCCTGCTGAATACTCATTGGTCTAACCCCTGCAGAGGGACCCGTTGCTGGCTCTGTACAGAAGAAGCAGGTATCAGATTCTTGAATCTGGTCTTTGATCTTCTTCCAGGCACCCTGGGCACTCAAGTTTTCTTTGTTCTCTTCCGGTTGATTTTGATTAATGCTGTCCATAATAATATGTGTTGTGTTGGTGCCATAATCTAACAATGATTTTTTGCAAATGTTTGTAGGATTCTCGGCACAACGTTTGTTACGCTGTAAAGGTCATTAGCTTGACTAAATCATCTACCTATGATTTACATTATTATGAAAAAAAAGAGCATTTATATTGTGGAAGACAATAAAGATATTGGTTTCATACTCCAATATTTTTTAAGCGATGAGGGTTTCGATGTGGAGCTTTTCGAAACCTCGGCAGCTTTCCACACCCGTCTACTTTTAAAAGTTCCTGATCTTTTTCTCCTTGATGTTATGCTTCCGGACGGGGACGGATTGGAGATCTGTTCTGAAATTAAACATGATAGTTGTTACAAGGAAAAGCCTGTTCTTCTGATGTCAGCACACCTTCCTTCAGAATTTGAAAGAAGTAAGTCTTGTGCCAACAGCTTCATTGCTAAACCTTTTGATCTTTTCGTAATTTTAAATCGTGTAAATGAATTTCTGCCTGCCGCATAAACTTAGCTCCCTGATACATGGAAAGTCACATTGAAAACTACGAACGAGAAGAAACGACTGGTAACCGGACTACTCGATGATGATTCATAGCAACGCGCTTCAATACGTTCTCGATCAATATGGCGTCTCAGCAGAGCCAGATCAAATAACTCCTTTCGGCACAGGATTAATCAACTGCACATGGAAAGTGAACAGCATTACTGGCACCTATATATTACAGCGAATCAATACCAACGTTTTTAAATCTCCAGAACGTATCGACCATAACCTTTCATTGATAAAAACATATCTAAGTGAAAGCAATCCAGAATATATTTTCGCTGGACCAACAGTTACACTCGACGGGCGCATATCGGTCGCCCACAATGATGAAGTATATAGAGTTCAACCTTTCATCTCTGGTTCATATACGTTAGATTCAGTTACTTCAGCGGGTCAAGCCTATCAGGCTGCAAAGCAGTTCGCAAAGTTCAGTAGGCTCCTCAAAGATTTGAAAACCGATAACTTTGCCTACCCATTAGAAAATTTTCACAACCTCGATCTACGTGTAACACAGTTCAATAAAGCCTTAGAAAACGCCCAAGAAGAACGGATCACGCTGGCAACCTCAGAAATTCATAAGGTTAAAAACTATATGGATATTGCTTTTCGCTATAATCAAATTGTTGAAGAGAAACTCATACCGCTAAGAATAATTCATCACGACACAAAAATCAGCAACGTATTATTTGATCATAACGATAATGGGCTTTGTGTGATAGATTTAGACACGGTGATGCCTGGATTCTTTATTAGTGACGTTGGCGATATGATGCGTACCTACCTATCTGAAGCTACCGAGGAAGAACAGGATTTCGATATGATCACTGTTAGAAAAGAAGTTTTTAACCAGATCTGCAGGGGATACCTGGAAGAAATGGGCGAAGAAATGACCGCGGTGGAACGAGAACTATTCTTATACAGCGGTAGATTTATGATCTATATGCAAGCTGTTAGGTTCTTGACAGATTTTCTGAATGGAGATGTTTACTACCCAATCAAATATCCGTTACATAACCTCAAGCGTGCTGGAAATCAAATAAAATTACTCCAGCGCTATATGGATTTGGAATTGGAGTTTATCTAGAATCCGCTGTCATCCAACGCAAAGGTATTCTTTCTATCCTTCCATTTACCCTTTGTAAAATCCGGGAACTTCTGCGGCATATTGCCTTCTTTAAGAGACTTGGTAGATAAAGGCGTGATCACACTCATAGTTACGGAATCGTAGACGTCAATTGGTGTTTGTTTCTTTTGTTTAACTGCCTCGACAAAGCCGTTAAACACAAACCAATCCATTCCACCATGTCCTGCGCTTACAGCTTCTTTCTCGTACTTTTTCCAAAGCGGGTGATCGTACTTATCGAACCATTCTTGTGCAGGATCCCATACATCGTTATTTTTAGCCTGCTTTTCTATGTAAACTGACTTGTTGACATCCATCCAGATTCCATTTGTTCCCTGCACCCTAAATCCAAGAGAATAAGGCCTCGGCAAATGGGTATCATGACTTAACAAAACAGTTTCTCCATTTGCACAGTTAATCATGGTAGTAGTGATATCACCGTTCTTGTAGTTTATCTTGGCATTCGGATGTCCCGGAGATAGCTCTTCCACATAGGCTGCAAGCCCCCTGGCTTTGGAACTAAACGAAACAAGCTTAGTAAAGCTATTACCTCTATTGATGTTTGCATACTGCAGAATTGGACCTGCTCCATGCGTTGGATATAGATCACCGTCCTGATCAACATTAAACTGAGTTCGCCATTGCGCCTCACTTACGGCTTTAGGCCCAAACTCTACTCCACCACCGTAATATTTCTTTCCATCGTTAAAAAGAACTTGTCTAAGATTGTGCTGGTAACCACCTTCTAAATGTAGAAGTTCACCAAACAACCCTTTACGTACCATATTCAAAGCCGCCATAACATCTCGTCGATAACAAACATTTTCCAACGTCATGTAAGGCATCTTGGTTTTTTCAGAAGTATTAACAATGTCCCAGTGGTCGGCTACAGTTAGTCCTGCGATGACTTCACAACCAACATACTTGCCAGCATTCATAGCATATATAGCCTGATCTTTATGGAACTGCCATGGTGTGGCAATAATTACCGCATCAAGATCCTTCCTATCCAGCAACTTCTTAAAGGCGTCCAAACCCCCAGTATATTCCTTGGCAGCAGGTCGCCCATTTTTAGCAATAAAGGATCTGCATATGCTCAGAGAGTTTTCCTGGGTGTCACAAATCGCAATAACTTCTACATCATCCCTGAGTACGCCCTCAGAAATATGACTCATTCCTCTTGCGCCTACTCCAATATAACCCAATCTTACTTTTCCGTTATCTACGGCGAATAACCTTCCAGTTGGCAAAATTGAAAATCCGGCTGTAGCAACCGATCCCTGTTTGATGAATGTTCTGCGTTCCATAAATCAATAATACCATTTTTTAGAAATAAATCCAATTCTTGACTTCCATTAGTTTTTTATAACTTTACGTATAAATTAAATCGCCATGAAATCCAAACTGTTATTACTTACCCTATTAATTACCATGGCTGGCTTAAACGCATTCAGTCAGCAACCTGCAGCTACATTGCAAAGTAACCCATGGTCAACAACTCAGCTCCTTCAACCTGCGGCGTTAGTTACCATGATGAAGACCGGAAAGGTGTTGGTCTACAATATCGGGGTGGCAGAAGATATTGAGGGTGCCACACACATAGGAGCAGCAAGCAAACAAGAAAAGCTTGAACTTTTTAAGAAAGCCATCAAAGGAATTTCGAAAGATAAAACGGTTGTGATCTATTGTGGATGCTGTCCAATGGATAAATGTCCCAACATTCGCCCTGCATTTCGAGCTATAAAAGATGCCCGCATCCAGAAGGCATACCTACTAAATTTGCCCACTAATCTTAAAACAGATTGGACAGGCAAAGGATTCCAGTTGGCTGAGAAGCAATTCTAGTCCCACTCTTACTAATTCTTCGTAATGTACCGCTTAACGGCAATATCAGCGATCCACTTTTTGATATACCGCTGCTTCGCAAGCAAAACAACATCAGCAAATGTCAATTAGCGTTCTTCAAAGCGTTGAAGATACCGATAATATCTTCTAAGCCGTGGTTGGAAGCCGCAGACTGGTAGCTATCTAGGGCCGTCTTACCTAAAGGATAATTTAGGCCGATATCTTCCGCAAGCTTTAAGTCCTTGACAATATTATTCAAGCTAAATGCTGGCTTAAAATTACCTCTCACAATAGCCTCACCTTTAATTTTTATAAAGGGACTTGCCAACGCACTGTTGTTTAAGACATTCATCAATTCAGACTTATCTACTTGCAAATCCTCCGCAAAACGCATTGCCTCTGCCAATGCCTGAGCCTGAATGGCAAGGAAGGTATTCACAATCAACTTAACACGGTTTCCGGCAGCAACATCTCCAAAACGAATGGCGAGTTTTCCAATGGTTTCCAGAACAGGCTTAACTTTTTCAAAGACCTGGGCGTCCCCACCAGCAATAATAACCAATGTGGCTTCCGTAGCTTGCTTTACACTTCCTGAAACAGGAGCATCCAGGTAATGATTGCCTTGCTGACTGCAAAGCGCCTGCATATGAATGCTAATTCCAGGAGACACAGTACTCATATTAATGATCGTTTTTCCCTGGTTTTGACTTGAGAGCAAACCATTTGCTCCTTCAAAGATTTCATTTATTGCTTTGTCGTCCGTCACCATGATGATAACGATGTCCACCTTAGACATCAACTCAGCTGGACTACCTGCAAGAACGGCTCCTTGATCTTGCAATGTTTGCGCTTTATCTGGATTTCTGTTATAAACGGTTAATTCATAACCACTTTTTATTAGTGAGTTTGCCATAGGAATACCCATCGTCCCAAGCCCAATCCATCCTATTGTTAATTTTGTCATATATATATTTTTTTTAACGTAACGACAGAGAAGTTGTTTTTAATCCTTCATTAGCCCGGTGAATAATAACTGCCCTACAAATTCCTTTGCTATCAGTCTCAAACGCAATACCTGTCAATCTATCATATATTTCCAACACTACTTCACCATCAGTAACGTCGGTGAGTTTTGTAATGGAATACTTTTTTGTATTGCTTCCAATGCGGAGGAAACACCTATCCCATCAGTGGTTTTGAATGCCGATGAAGTGACACAAATTTGCTGAATTATGGCAACAGGGTTTTCGCCTATATCTCTCACAGTGTAAATTGATGTCGCGTACGACTTCGATCACTACCGTTTGAACAGGCGGTTAAAAACGCGATCGTTAAAATTGCCGGAAACATTTTTTTCATTGGTTTCATCTGGAATGATTTTTCTGCCAAGGTAGGAAGTTCATGCTTTTCATCCAAAATATAACCTAATAATTGGTCGAGCTGTCCACTCTACCATTCGGTGTCCTAATCTTCAAGTTTTCAATTATCTAAGAATTCGGAATAACTTTTGGATAACGCGGTATTTCTTGTTGCGTAAATGATGAGAAAGAGGTAAACAGCGAAATAATAGGTAGCTTCTTAATCATCACTGTGAAATATTCTAAATGGGTATTTAAATTCCAAATACGGCACAAACTTTGATTTATATCCATTGACCACTATTATTGAAAACTTTCCACCAACCGAACTTATGAAACCTGCTTTTAAAACACTGTACTACCTTGAAAATGGAAGCTTGAGTATCCTTGAAATTAAGCGCACCGATTTGTCCGAAGATGCTGATATCTCTGATGTTTATAAATGGTTGCAGGTCGATAAGTTCTCATTCCAAGTATCATTACTGTCGTTCCGCTCCATGGATTCTTCCGACAATGTTGAAGAGCGGTTTTTTGATCAGGGATATTTGAAAATCAACAAAGACGAGGGGACTTTCATAGAGAAATTTAATTCAGGTCTTCATAATTTAAAGAATCAATCTAACAGAGAAATACCTTCGGAAGTGCAGGTAGCTGTGGAAGCATTTCTGAATTGATCCAATAACAAAAAATCTTAACGTTATTTCTTTTTTAACTTCGATTCTTTAGGGACGCAGTTTGGAACCTGTTTGCCGTCTTTATGTTTCATCCCTACCTGTTTGTGGTTTTTCCAACAAGGGTCATTATCTGCTTTTTTCTCAGCCATGATATTGATAGTTTATACTATAAAAAACCTTCAAGCTGTAATTTTGTTTTAAAATTCAAATCAACAATAAATTACTGATAATGACCCCACCAAAAGATAAACCGGTAGTTGAAGACAAAGAAGTACCCGCAGACCAGGATAATATTGAAAGGGATGAAGCAGTAGCAGAAACCGAAATGGAGAAGGATGCCTCATCCGACTTAAATGTCAACAATTCGGAAATTGGTTTAAATAAAGATCAGGGCGAAGAATTCCTTTAGACCCTTCGCTGCCGTTCCATGAAGCGCGGCACCCTTACCTTTTCTCGAACTGAGCTTTTAGCGCTTGTATTTCCCTTAGCGCTTCGGCTATTCCGAACCGCTGCTTTTTAAGCATTTCTAAATGATCCTCATGAGAAGGATAATCTATGATACATCGATCATACTTTTCTATAGCAGCCTGTTCACCAGTATCAATTGCACCTAATATAGCTACATCATCTTTACTGGTAAATATTTGCTTAAAATCCATCCAGGTTCTATGTAATGAGCCCATGACGCCACCATCATTGTTATGGAAATCACCTCCATGAACTGATATGTGATCCTTCAATTCCTGAGCATAACTTACGCGTTGTGCTGAAAGTTTTAAAAACACACCCTGAAGTTCAATACTCTCGGTAGCTTTACTTGCATGATCATACCCTTCTTTACCATCGTTGCAGATATTTATCAATCCTTCCAGATCGTTGATTATCTCTTTACTATTTTCCATGTTTTGTTAGATTAATGTTGGATACATTATAAAACCTCTTAGCTGCAGAATAGTTTTTCATCTTGATTCTTTCCGTAGCTTTTAACATTTAAATAATAAAAAAGCTAATAATTAAACATCAAACCGACTCAAATTGTGCAAGGTATTCTTCAAAAGTCATCATAAAGATTGATTGCTACTTTAATACCCCCCTTCATGAAAAGTCTCCTTCATTGAATGCAGCATCCTGATTAAGGCCGACGCTACTGATTAGTTTGTTTAGCAAATTAAACCGTTGACCATTTATCCAACGACCTGAATGCTACTTTCAGTTTCCAAAAGCATCTTTATACCATTTCTAACTACATTATGATCTTCTGCCAGAAGTATTTTTAACACGGGCTATGTATTCTGTAGCCTGGGGATGTTTTAACCAATTGTTAAGGAGTTCCTGAGCCAATCTAAAAACATACAATTGAACCTCTTTACTGAGAGCTTCAACAGTCATATCCACATACTCATTATTTTTCTTTACAAAATAGCGCTCAAGGCGATCAGGAGAAACTTCAAAAACGACGTTAGAGAAGCAAAATCCAGTCCTTCCATGTTCGATTGTTTCCAAATGTAGTTTACGTAATAGAGATAATCTGGCAGTTGATGTAAGGCGATTCTCCTTTCTATCCTGCGAGTGATGGTATTCTGCTTATATAAAGTAAAATCATGACCAGTTTGTGAGCGCAGTAACATCAGGATCTTTTACAGATGACTCTGGTTGTTTCCTTCGTTAACTGACTCTTCAAAGATTGATTCATACATCGCAGAATGGTTAAAGTACTGCATCGATCTTCTATCTATACTTTTCGCCACATTACGTTTAATCAGTATAATTTAATTCTCCTCATAAAGTTAATGGTCAAATTAAAGCTTAACCTCATATCTCAGTTTGCGGAAGTGTGTTTTGCGCATATTCTGAGGGTGACATTCCAAACTGCTTCGCAAATGACCGACCGAATTGTGCTTGTGAGCTAAACCCAGTCTCACTCGCGATTTGTTGTATTTTTAAATCAGAATGTATTAGCAGTTCAGCAGCCTTTTCCAGACGCGTGATATTGATCAACTCATTTGGCGTTAAATTGGATATGGCTTTAACCTTCCTGTAAAACGTAGCCCTACTCATATTCAAGCTTTCTGCCAGCTGATCTACGTCCATACTTGTATCCGAAAGATGGTCCAATATAAAATCATTAAGTTTATTCAGCAGTACCTGATCCGGTTTTGACTGCGTGATAGTTATCAAATGCGTGAACGAATCTGCCTTTGCCTGATAAATCTCACGTTCCTTTTGATACTCCAGCGCTTCGACTTTACGCTTATTCGCTGCCAGCCGTCTCTTATCCAAATATCGAATACCAAACCAAATCATTACAGCTAAACTGAAAACATATAATGCATAAGCCAAATAGGTTTTCCAAAAAGGCGGGGAAATAACAATTACCAGTTTTGTTGGCTCCTTGCTCCAAATGCCACTACTATTAGCAGCACGAACAATAAACAAGTAAGTCCCGGGCGACAATTTCGTATAAAAGACTCTCCTGTTCTTATCCAAATGGGTATAGCCTTTATCTAAACCTTCTAATTTGAACTCGTACTGGGCGGTTTCGTAATCGGTGTAAGCTAATGCGGCGAAGTCGATACTAAACGTAGATTGATCATAATCCAATTCGACTTGATCAGAATAAGTAATAGATTTAGTTAAAATGGAACCGTCAATCGAAAGCTCCTTATTAAATACCTGGAAACCTGCAATATAAACATTCGGACTTAAAGTATTTGTAGTGAATGAGGAGGGATTGAAAGCTATCATCCCAGTCACACTTCCAAAATACAGTTTGCCCTTAGTATCAAGGTATGAAGATTTATAGTTAAACTGATCGCTTAGAAGCCCACTAGCCTTCGTATAAACCTTAATTCGTTGTTTAACGGCTTTAGGATCAAATGAAACCAAGCCTTTTGCCGTACTTACCCAAAGCATACCGTTTATATCCTGTTCAATCCTGTAAAACACATTACTGGGAAAGCCATCCTTTGTTCCGTATTTACTAAAAGATTTGCTTTTAGAATCAAGTTTATTGAGTCCGTTTTCTGTAGTTACCCAAAGCGTATTTTCCCGGTCAATAAACAACGAGTTGATGAAATTATCGCTTATATTTCCCTCATCACCAGAAACCATCCTGTATTCTCCTTGCTCCTTGGTAATTGGATTATAATAATGAAGACCATTGCCGATCGTCCCACCCCAAATTGTACCAGAGGCATCTTCCAAAAGACTCATGTAATGAAAGTTCGGGGGGAAACCCCCGACAGGAAGAAAGCTATTTGCTTTACGGTTAAAACTTACCAAACCATTTGAAGTTCCCAAAAGTATCAGTCCATTTTTCGTTTTATAGATAGATTCTACAAAATTGCTCTTGATATCAGTCGGTCCAGTTCCTTTATCATAATGCCTGATTACTTTGCCAGTCGGGATGTCTAAAACATCTAATCCTTGCTCATAAGTTCCTATCCAGAGCTCATTATCTATTGCCAGAATTCCGTGAATATTAGTATGGGCTATACTGTATTCACCAGGGCCGGGCATAAATTGCTGGATTTTGCCTGCAGAACTGATCTTATTCAAACCAGCATCTTCAGTCGCAACCCAAAGGTTACCATATTTATCGGAAGTAATTTCCCGCACCGCGTTTCCACTAATTGGAAACCTGCCGCTTCCAGGGAAAAATTTCTCGAAGGCAGTGAATGGCTTAGGATAGTAGTTTACACCACCAAAATAGGTGCCAGCCCACACACCACCCTCTTTGTCCCTTGCGAAAGTGTAGACTGCATTGTCTGACAAAGCATAAGGATTGTCGTGATCCTTTTTTTGTTGGGTATATTTCCCAGTCGAAAGATCATAAACAAAGATTCCTGATTCTGTGGCAAACCAGTACACATCACCTTCATAATGAATGAATTCTTTTGCGAATACTGCCGTCTGATCGGGATTGTAAGTTAAGATATCTTTATATTTCAGACTTTTCAGATCGAATAATTTTACCCCTTGATGGGAAGTCCCAACCAGAATGGAATTGCGTTTTGTGAGGTAGATGCGATCTATCCAATGTCCATTCACCGACTTGGAGTGATTAAATAAGTTGAAGGACCTAAAGTTATCATCGCCAGTAACATATTGCTTCAAATACCCCTCACTTGTAGAAACCCAAAGGGAATTGTCGACGTTTAATAACATAGAAGAAACCCTAAAATCCTGTTTTTCCGAAAAGAGTTTTAACTCCTTTGTTTTCTTGTTGAAGCTATGAACTTGTCCATCAAATAGTAGATAAATATGCCCCTGTTTATCGCCCATGATATCAATCATGTACTTATTGCGCGTTCCAGAGATAAGTGTAAAACGTTGTAATGTATCGTTGTACTGATACAAACCCTTGGATGTGCCAACCCAGAGCGTCTGCTGTGGGTCTTCGTACAAGCAAAAATTCACATTACTTCCAATGGAAGTACTATCCAATGGATCATTCCTAAAGATCTTAAAATTATATCCATCAAAACGATTCAACCCGTCCTTGGTTGCAAACCACATGAAACCTTTTGAATCCTGAAGGATGCTGAAAACAGAATTGTAGGATAGTCCTTGCTCTACCTGATAATGACGGAAATCGTAGGACTGACTGCTAACTTTAGTAGTTAGCAGCACCAGGAGCAATAAAAGTCTAAGCAAGCATTTCACCGGCACCAAATTAGCATATTCCTATCATATTGAGACAAATTGCCTAACATTTGAGCCGATTTGTAAAATCGTAATCGCTTACTTTGGATTAACAGTTATGGCCATCAGCCATAAGAACACACTTTATTAACCAAATAACATTTTATGAAATTAGTATCCTATTTTATTGGATTATGTGTCGCACAAACATTGTCAGTTTCGCTGACGACAGGTACACAAGCTCAAACCTGGAAACCTGTAGCTGGAAAAATTTCTACTCCCTGGGCAGAAAAGTTAAATCCTGCAAGTCCCCTTCCAGAGTATCCACGACCACATTTGGTGAGAAAAAACAACTGGAAAAACCTGAATGGTCTTTGGGATTATGCAATCACAACTAAAGATGAAGCTGCTCCAAAAGCCTATCAGGGAAAAATTTTGGTTCCCTTTGCAGTAGAGTCTTCCCTTTCAGGAGTTGGCAAAAGCATAACTAAAGACAACCTGCTTTGGTACAAGACTTCTTTCGTAATACCATCTAACATGAAGAACATCGTATTGTTACATTTTGGTGCGATAGACTGGAAAACAGACCTCTGGTTAAACGGCATTAAAGTAGGCACCCACGAAGGCGGATTCGATCCATTCTCGTTCGACATCACTGCATTCATTAAGAAGGGTGGCAAGCAGGAATTGATATTAAGCGTTTGGGATCCAACAGACGGCGGTCCGCAACCAAGAGGTAAACAATTAATGAAACCTGAAGGTATCTGGTACACCCCAGTATCAGGGATTTGGCAAACCGTATGGTTGGAAGGAGTAGCTAAAACCTACATTGCTTCAACTAAACAAACGCCAGATATAGATGCTAAAACAATTTCTGTATCAGCAATCTTGGAAAGTGCTCAAACTGGAGATATGTTAAGAATCACTGCGTTTGATGGCAGCGTTAAAGTTGGCGAGGCACAAGTGACAGCGACCGAGACAGCAGCTTTAAGCGTTCCAAACCCTAAATTATGGTCACCGAACACTCCTTTCCTTTACGATCTAAAAGTAGCAATTATTCGAAACGGTAAAGTTGTGGATGAGATCGGTAGCTACTTTGCGATGCGCAAATCATCAATTGGACCTGATAAAAACGGTACGCAAAGAATGTTATTAAACAACGAATTTGTATTTCAATACGGCCCATTAGATCAGGGATGGTGGCCAGACGGTTTGTATACCGCTCCCACAATCGAGGCATTGATATTTGATATCATCAAAACGAAAGAGATGGGCTTCAATATGATCCGTAAACACATTAAAGTAGAACCGGCTCTTTGGTATTACAACTGTGATAAATTAGGAATACTGGTTTGGCAGGATATGCCGAGTGGTGACTTGGGTAACCGATGGGAACCAAACCTTGGACAAATGGGCGGAACTGATAAAAACCGTACTCCAGCGTCTGAGGAGATCTACCGTAAAGAATGGAATAAGATCATGGATGACCTCTATAACTTTCCAAGTATAGTTGTTTGGACACCGTTTAACGAAGCATGGGGACAATTTAAGACTAAAGAAATTGCAGAATGGACTAAACAGAAAGACCCTTCACGCCTGGTGAACAGCGCGAGCGGTGGTAATCACGTAATCACTGGAGACATTGTTGATTTGCACCACTATCCAAATCCTGAAATGCCGAGACCAGATTTATTCGGCCCGACACACGCAATTGTTTTAGGAGAATTTGGCGGACTAGGCCTCCCTATTAAAGACCATACGTGGTTGCAAGATAAAAACTGGGGTTACCAGACATTTAAGACGGCCGACGAACTGTTCGATAAATATGCATCATTCATGGTGACTATGGAAGGTCTCATCAAAAAAGGCTTATCTGCAGCTGTTTACACACAAACAACTGATGTAGAGAATGAGACCAACGGATTCATGACGTACGACAGAAAAGTGATTAAAGTACCGGTAGAAAGGCTGAAAGGCGTTACAAATAAACTATACAACAAATCATTAGTAGAGCTGAAATAAGCATTAAGATGGTGACAAAAAATAAAATACTGGCTTCATTCCTGATAATAGGAATGCAGGTCTTAAATGTTACGGCACAAACACCCGCTGGTATCGCTGTAAGAAACACCGATAACACGGCTACCAACGCTTTTTACGTCGGCAATAAAGCCCCATTGTTAAAGAACCATTTCATCAAATTACCGGTAGGAAGCATCACACCTGGTGGCTGGCTTAAGAACGTACTCGTTTTACAGAAAGACGGTCTTACTGGAAACCTTGGCGAGATCAGCATCTGGCTATCCAAAGATGATAATGCCTGGTTAAATAAAGATGGGAAAGGAAAGCATGGCTGGGAAGAACTTCCCTACTGGTTAAAAGGATATGCCAACATCGGCTATATGCTTAAAGACCCTAAAATGCTTGCGGAAACAAAATTTTGGATCGACGCAGTTTTGAAGAATCAACGTGAAAGCGGAGACTTTGGGCCTATAATAGAAAAAGGCAAAGGCAAAAGAGACCTATGGACAAACATGCCCATGCTTTGGTGCCTGCAATCCTACTACGAATACAGCAAAGATCCAAAAGTCATTGTCCTGATGACAAAATACTTCAAATGGCAACTAACTATACCTGACGAACTTCTGCTGGAAGATTATTGGGAAAATAGCAGAGGTGGCGATAATATCGTGAGCATTTACTGGCTTTACAACCGTACTGGCGACAAGTTTTTACTGGACCTGGCTACAAAGATGGACAAGAATACCGCCAACTGGAGACAGTCGGACAACCTGCCCAACTGGCACAACGTAAATATCGCTCAATGTTTCAGAGAACCTGGAACCTATTATCTACAAAGCCATAATGAGCAAGACCTTAAAGCGAGCTATAATAACCAGTTGTTGATTAGGAATATTTACGGACAAGTTCCGGGCGGTATGTTTGGTGGCGACGAGAACTCCAGGAAAGGATATGACGATCCCAGACAGGCCGTAGAAACTTGCGGAATGGTAGAACAGATGACCTCAGATCAAATGATGTTGGGCATTACCGGTGATACCGACTGGGCGGAAAACTGTGAGGATGTAGCTTTTAATACTTTTTCTGCTGCGTTTACACCAGACTACAAAGCGCTGAGGTATTTAACTGCACCCAACATGGTGATTAGCGATGCTAAAAACCATAACCCTGGTATCGACAACTCAGGCCCATTTTTGATGATGAACCCTTTCAGCTCCAGATGTTGCCAGCATAACCATGCGGCAGGTTGGGTTTATTATGCTGAAAACACCTGGATGGCCACTCCCGACAACGGCATTGCTGCTACCCTTTATGCAGAAAGTTCAGTAAAGGCGAAAGTGGGCAGCGGTGTTGAGGTTACCCTTCATCAGACAACCAAGTACCCATTTGAAGATCAAGTAAATATCCGAATCAATACACCGAAAGTTGTGAACTTCCCTTTATACCTCCGCGTTCCGGCCTGGTGCAAGGATGCAGTAGTGATGGTCAATGACAAATCTGTAAAAGTAGCGGCGACTGAAGAATATATCAAGTTGACAAACCTTTGGAAAAACGGAGATCAAATAACGCTAAAACTACCTATGGCAATTGAAATTAGGGAATGGAAAAAGAACAAAAATAGTGTAAGCGTAAACTACGGTCCCCTTACCTATTCCTTAAAGATAGCGGAGAACTACATTATGAAAGACAGCAAAGAAACTGCTATTGGCGATTCACAATGGCAGCAAGGTGCTGACCCGAAGAAATGGCCATCTTACGAGATCCACCCGACTTCAGCCTGGAATTACGGATTAGTGTTAGACAAATTAAATCCTGAGCGTTCCTTTACAGTTGTAAAGAAATCATGGCCAAAAGATGGTAATCCATTTACTAATGGCAATGCACCGATTGAGTTAAAGGCCAAAGGGAAATTGATTCCAGAATGGAAAATAGACAAATTTGGTCTGGTAGACATCCTGCCGACCAGTCCAATCAGCAATTCGGAGTCGGAGACGGCACTTACACTTGTTCCAATGGGTGGTGCGAGACTAAGAATTTCAGCCTTTCCAGTCATAAAATAAGAAGTAAAACAATTAAGTTAAAAGGCTGGTATTTAATTGATACCAGCCTTTTATTTTTTCATACATTTGGCGCATTATTTTTTATTACGGATGAATAGTCATAAACACAGTCAAAAGTTAAGTGCAGCAGGTTTATTAATTAGTTTAGGTATCATTTACGGAGATATAGGAACCTCTCCCCTTTATGTTTTCAAAGCAATAATCGGCGAACGACTCATCACTCCAGATCTTATTCTAGGCGGATTGTCCTGCATCTTCTGGACACTTACCCTTCAAACCACTATCAAATATGTGGTAATTACTCTTCAAGCTGATAACAAAGGCGAAGGAGGAATTTTTTCACTTTACTCTTTGGTAAAACGAAAAGCCAAATGGCTGATCATCCCGGCGATGATTGGTGGGGCAGCTTTGCTTGCCGATGGGATCATGACGCCAGCGGTAACTATTTCCTCGGCTATCGAAGGACTTGGCTTAATCTATCATGATTTGCCGACCGTTCCAATTGTAATAGCGATTGTGACTGTCTTGTTTGTATTGCAACAGTTTGGTACTTCACTGGTTGGCAAAGCTTTCGGTCCAATTATGTGGTTATGGTTTACCATGATCGCCGTACTTGGTCTAGTATACGTTATGCAAATGCCGGAGATCCTCAAAGCGATCAATCCTTACTACGCTTATCATATTCTAACTACTAATCCGGAAGCATTTTTAATCATAGGCGCGGTGTTCTTATGTACAACGGGAGCTGAAGCCTTATATTCTGATCTTGGCCATTGCGGTCGGGGGAATATCCGTACCAGCTGGGTATACGTTAAAACCTGTTTAATCCTGAACTATTTCGGTCAAGGTGTATGGTTATGGCATTTACAGGGAACTAAGCTGGGAGATGTGAACCCCTTTTACCAACTTATGCCAGACTGGTTCTTACTTTATGGGATCCTAATTGCTACTGTTGCAGCTTCGATTGCCAGTCAGGCCTTAATCTCCGGATCATTTACCTTAATCGCTGAAGCCGTGCGTTTAAACTTGTGGCCCAAAGTGAAGATCAATTATCCAAGTGAGCAAAAAGGACAACTCTATGTACCATCGATGAACTGGATCCTAATGGCAGGGTGTATCGTTGTGGTATTAATATTTGAAAAATCAGTTAATATGGAGGCCGCTTACGGACTTTCCATTACCGTGGCGATGTTGATGACCACAATCCTTGTTTCGGTGTTCCTGATGCGCAAAAAAGTGCCAATGTATATCGTTGTATTCTTTCTTGTTGTATACGGAATATTAGAGCTAACCTTCCTTGCTGGTAACGCTGCAAAGATTCTGCATGGCGGATGGTTTACTGTGATACTGGGATTGTCCATATTTGCAGTGATGTGGGCATGGACTAACGGTCGCCGGATTCGAAACAGGTACATGAAATTTGCGGACGTGGAGGAATTCTTCCCTATCCTGACTAACATTAGCACTGATGAATCCATTCCCAAATACGCCTCCAACCTGGTCTACCTGACCAGCGCGAACTTCAATACAGAGATTGAATCCTCAGTGATCTATTCCATCATTCAAAAACACCCTAAACGCGCTGATGTTTACTGGTTACTCCATGTTGACGTTACCGATGAACCCTACACAATGGAATATGAAGTGGATTATATGATCCCAGACAAATTCATTAGAATAGACTTTAGGTTAGGTTTCCGAGTAGAGCAACGCGTGAATGTACTCTTCAGAAAGGTTGTTGAAGAAATGGTTGCTGCTGGCGAGATTGACATTACCAGTAAGTACAAATCACTGGAAGCACAAAAGATCCCGGGCGATTTCCGTTTCGTTGTGATAGAGAAAAATCTCTCCAACTCGAATAGCTTACGTTTCATTGAGCGTATTACGATGTCCTGTCACCGGGTATTGAAGATGATGAGCATGTCTGAAAGGACAGGTTTCGGACTAGATTCAAGCTTCGTTACTACAGAACAGGTTCCATTAATTGTTGACATTCCAGAACCAATTCGCTTGAAGAGAGTGAAGTAACTTAAAGCATTTATTTATTTTAAAATTTATTTAACATCATAAAATAAAAATTCTATCTTTGCCGCTCTCAAAAGGAGAATGATTCCGTAGCTCAGCTGGTAGAGCATTACACTTTTAATGTAGTGGTCCTGGGTTCGAATCCCAGCGGGATCACAGAAATTCAAAAACCATCTTTATTTACTTTAAAGATGGTTTTCTGTTTTCATAATAATTTGCAATGCTGTCTAAAATGCTAAAAGCGCAGATTTTGTGTTCGATGTCTGTGATGTCGACATTATGGGAATACTTTGAAATATCTGGACGAACCAATCCACTTGACCCCTTCTAGCCAGTTTACTAACATATAGGCAAGAAACGATTTACAACAAATTTATTTCCGGTGAGATGGGGTCAATCTACTCTGGTTTAGCAATAAGCTACTGTAAGAATACTTTTGTATTACTAATGCAATGCTAATATTTGATTGGCGACTTTCAATAAATCATTCTCAAAGATATCTGGCCTGATAGCAAGGGGAAATAGTTGTTGACCCGGTCTAGATACAAATGCGGTTTGCCAACCAGCCCACTTTGCTCCACCAACATCCCATCCATGAGCCGCGACTAGCATACACTCGGCATTTGTTAAATTCAATTTTCTTGCAGCCCACTTATACACTTCAATATGCGGCTTAAACTTCCCATACTCCTCAACACTTAAAATTTGATCAAAGAATGAGATAATTCCAGCAAATTCCAGTTGTGACCTGACTGCCTTATTCGAGGAATTACTAAAGGAAACAAGAACATAGCCGGCTTTCTTCAACAGAGCTAAAGCATTGATGACTTCTGTGTGTGGTTTTAAAGACAGAATTGGCTTTACTGCTGCTTTGGCTTCATCCTCGCTAAGGTCGATCTTATTGTTATTTGCAACCATTCTTAGTGTTGCAGCTCCAATGCTTCCAAAATCCATATATTGTTCGCTGACGGTAACCACTAAGGAGTATTGAAGCATTGTTGTAAACCATAATGTACCAAGTTCCTTGTTGCCTCCAAGTTTTGCTACAACAGATTTCTTTAGAGGCTCTAAATCCAGTAGGGTTTCATTCACATCGAAGAAAATAACTTTCGGCTTATCCGTTGCTACTATCTTCTTATTGCTTGATAGCTCAGGCTCATTTGCAAAACCCTCAATGTTCACTAAACTTAATAATCCTATTGGCGCTATGGCCTGTAAAAAGTTTCTTCTGTTCCTCATCTTTTTCTTTATTGATTTTTAAAACTTAGCCAAAGTCCTTTGATGGCAAAGCGTTTTTTATTTTTACCAACCTACGTAATCCGGCGGCTTAATTCCTTTAAGACGCAGGTAAACAATCAGCTGCCCCAGGTGGTGGGTCTGGTGATCATGCATCAAAATTAAAATCTGCCTCCTGGTCATTGGTCCGGCAAAGAACTTGACAGGTTCTTCCAATTGCATGTTGGTCATTCCATTATGGCCCTGCAATCCACGATCGTAGGCCTCCTCTAATACTTTTAATACTTCAACCTTTGAGAGCTTTATTGCAGGATCTCTCTTAACAGGGGCGTTTGCAAAAAGGTAAGCGGATGATAACCAATTCATATTGTCGGCAATATGAAGCAATTGCTCCCTAAAAGTCATTTCTTCATCCGTAGCTCTAAATTCATAATCCTTTTCTGGCATTAAGACAGCAAGTCTAAGCGCATAATTCTTACTGTTAAGCCACTTTCTACCCAATTGTACTTGTAAACTATCATTAGATTGTCCTCTTGCCATATGAATTATCCCTAAAAAGATAATAAGTGTAAAAATTTTTTTCATTTTCTATATAATTAACATTTTATTGATCTAATGGCAATTTCAAATTGGCGACATAATCCTTTATACTACTTTCAATAAGTGAGCATGGTATAAGTAAAGGTTTGTCGGTAATTTCTACTAAAATATAATCACCTTCTATTCCAATTTTTACCTTTAAAGCCCATTCCTAAAAGTTCCAGTTTAAATTTACCTCCTGTGTCATGACCAGTATATTGAACATTAAAGCGCATTATTTCCCAAAGTGCGATCTGATAGGTCTTCACTATATCCTGTTTTGGCTTGATTTTAAAATTACATGACATGCTTTACTGATTTAAAGTAATTTGGTTTTTTCATTACCTGCTTTTTAAATGGCATGCTCCATAAATATCTGGTCGTCATTTGTTTGGCGTCTCTATATGCCGGAACTCCAATGATGATTTGTTGCTGTTTAGGTTTTGCGTTAAACGTTTGGTGAATCCTATCCCAAAGCGAAAAGATAACCGAACAATTGCTGTTAGTTTCATCCTTATTTACTAAATGGTGGATGCCGTGCATTCTTGGCGTAACAATCAGCTTATTCAACAGATTTTCTGTCTTGATGGACATCCGAATATTACTGTGGTGAAATTCTATAGCCGCCTCGAAAAGCAATTCGTAATATAATACCTGTTTTGCAGATGCGTTGGAGAGTATGACAAACAGTCCACGGGAAAAAACAGAACCAATGATCTCTCCAAAATGAAAGCGGAAAGCGGTCGTGGTGTCCAAATCGAGATCGGTATGGTGAACCAAGTGAAACCGCCAAAGCACTGGAATCCTATGATTGACAAAATGCCATAGGTAATTCCCATAATCAAGTATTAAAAAAGTAACTACCCAGTCAATAATTGGCGGTAATTTCAACCTTCGGCCAATGCCATAATTTTTATTGGTTAACGCCAGCTTTACCATTATGGGTAAAAACAGCAAGCGAAGTAATGCAAACGCTGGAATTGCAACAATTGTATTGGTGGCTGCTCTTTTATTTAAGGGCTGTGTTGTTTTTCTGAGTTTACGCTTGTGCTCGAGCAAAAAAAGGACCACAAAAAAAGCACTCAATATTGGCGCTGCTTTTTTATCGAATAATTTTGCAATTTGCCCCATATCATTTAATTTTTAGTTTTGCTTTTTACTTTAACAATGGCTGAATATGATCCATATATAACCATTATTCCTATAAATACATATACCCATACGGGAATGTTTTTGCCTACTATAATGAGATACAAATAAGCCGAGATAAAGAAGAAGCCGGTTAATAATATTGGTAAAATAATTGGTTTTTTATTCCTAATATTTCTAACGGTCCAATACAAGCAGGCAAAGAAAAAAGGGATGGCACCCAAGTATATGGCGCCAAATATAAATGGGTTTACATTGTATTTTTCCCCGAGCGATAAAAACCAGTCTTTAAATGCTTGCCACCATTCCATTAGCTAAAAAATTGATATGCTTTCCTTAAAAACACTTTGATAAGCGGCGTTAACCCTTCAGACATCAAGTCGGTAATTAATCCTTGTTGATTATTGATGCAGTTGGATAGTGGAATTGCAACTATAAAATAGACATTTAGTTAAGCCGCAATATTTTGTTTGTTTAATGTTTTCCCATATTCTTCTGGTGACATATAGCCCAAGGCTGAATGTAATCTTTTTCGGTTGTACCAAGCCTCTATGTATTCAAATTCAACGAGTGCTGCCTGCTCTTTATTTGCAAACTTATTCTGGTATATACATTCGGACTTAAGGGTTTTAAAAAAGCTTTCAGCTACCGCATTGTCCCAGCAATTTCCTTTTCTGCTCATGCTCCTTACTATCAATGGATTGCTTTCAAGTACTTTCCTAAACTCATTGCAGGCATACTGAACACCACGATCTGAATGAAATATAAGTTCTTGCGTTATAGGTCTGTTCCTTTGTGCCATTTTAAATGCAGGTATTGCGGTGTCAATTGCTTTCATCGTTACACTTAAAGCCCATCCGATTACCTTTCTATCCCCCAGATCTATTACTGTTGTCAAAAACAACCACCCCTGCTTTGTTTTTATATAAGTGATATCAGATACCCAGGCTGCCGCTAAAGCGCCAGGCCTAAAATCCCGATCCAGTTTATTCCATGGTACTGGTAATTTGTGCTTAGAATCTGTAGTTACCTTAAATTTCTTCTTCACAATACTTCTCAAATGCAATTTTTTCATTATTCTGGCTACTCCTGGCCTGGATACTTTAATTTGCTTTTTATTGAGCACCCGGGTGATCCTGGGACTTCCATAAATGCTTTTACTGTTCTGAAAAACTTCTAATATCTCCTGCTCCAGCATTTGATTCTCAATACTCCGGTTTGATCGTTGGCCTTTCAACCAGGTATAAAATCCCCCTCTGCTTACTTGAAATACGGAACACATCTTCCCAATAGAAAATATTCCTCTGTGATTCTTTATGAACCCGAATATTTGCCATCGCTCCTGGAGAAGATGCTTACAGCCTTTTTTAGAATGTCGCGCTCCATCAGCGTTTCACGCAGTTCTTTCTTCAATTTGGCTAGCTCTTGCTCTGCCTCTGTTAAAATCACTTTTCCGTTTCCCGGAAAACTACTATTCTGTTTGCTTAAATACTCCTTCCTCCAGCGATATAATAACGACGGTGGAATGTCCAATTCTTTGGCTAAAGCTGTCAAATCATTTCTGGTATTACTCAGTTCAACGCTCAGCACCTTGAACTCTTTCGGGTATGCTTTTCTTTCTCCTGACATCATGTTAAGTTATCAAATTCCCTTAACTTAATGTCTGTTCAAATGTAGCAACTCCAGAGACATCCTGAAATGTTTTTAGTCACTGTATCTAAGGTCCCAACTCTGCAAAACTATGAAAATGCTATCTTTACTTTATCATTAGATACATGTAAGCCAACGGCTAACTACCTGAATCGGCATTTTGGCCACTATTGACCCAATTCTGCGGTAGCAGTAACTCTATTTTATTCGCATGATGGTCAGGAATTCTGGTGAGTACATCCCTTAACCATTCA
>Ga0209512_1000495_pt1 | contig 63702 bp, 38 predicted proteins | sample frozenSSSSmetaG_FD_184142 | JGI IMG/M metagenome (GOLD analysis project Ga0209512, IMG submission 184142) | Glacier valley bacterial and archeal communities from Borup Fiord, Nunavut, Canada, to study Microbial Dark Matter (Phase II) -... | ecosystem: Environmental > Aquatic > Freshwater > Ice >...
AGTGCCGATCAAGTCGGCACTACACAAGGTAAACATCCAAGTGAACAGTCACTGCATGCTTCCTCTCCGGTATCGTAAAGGTAAAAAAAATCTAAAACTTCTAGTTTTTAAAGATAGTACCTTGCGCTAGGCGCGAGGTTTACATAAAAGCTTCCCTCAAATACTTAGCAGTATAATTCCCTTCTTCTTTCATCATATCCTCAGGCGTTCCTTCGAAAGTGAGGTATCCACCCTTATTTCCTCCTTCTGGACCCAGATCAATAACCCAATCCGCAGATTTGATCACTTCGGTATTGTGCTCGATAATGATTACTGAATGACCCTGATCGATCAGGGCATTGATGGAGTGGAGGAGTTTTTTGATGTCGTGGAAGTGAAGTCCTGTAGTAGGCTCATCGAAGATAAAGAGGATATGATCCCCGTGTTTGGTGCCGCCTTTTCCTAGGAAAGAGGCCAATTTCACACGCTGCGCCTCACCGCCAGAAAGGGTGTTGGAGCTTTGGCCCATGCCTATATAACCAAGCCCTACTTCCTGAAGTGGCTGAAGCTTATTGATGATTTGGGTTTTTCCTTGGAAGAATTCCAAAGCTTCGTCAATGGTCATTCCCAAGACATCTGAAATGTCTTTTTCGTGGTATTTGACATCCAAGATTTCATTTTTGAATCGCTTGCCTTTGCAGGATTCACAAGTCAAATGAATATCTGCCATAAACTGCATTTCTACAGTTGTGATTCCTTCACCTGCACAATTTTCACAGCGTCCACCATCCACGTTGAAGGAGAAAAATGCTGGTTTGTACCCTCGCTGCTTAGAGATAGTCTGCTCAGAGAATAGCGTTCGGATCGCATCGTATGCTTTCACATAGGTCACCGGATTGGAGCGCGAAGACTTCCCGATAGGATTTTGATCCACAAATTCCACCTGAGAAATGGATTTGTAATCCCCTTCGATCCTGTCATACTTTCCACTTTCGTCGATGACCGTTCCCAGCATTTTTCCTAAGGCAGGATAAAGCACTTTCTTGATCAAGGTGGATTTTCCTGAACCAGAAACCCCAGTGACCACGGTGAGTGTATTGAGAGGAAATTTGACAGAGATATTTTTCAGGTTATTTTCTCTAGCCCCTTTTACTAGAATGGAATCTTTCCAGGGACGATTTCCATCTTTTTTGAAGATTTGCTCTTCGCCTCGTAAGTATTTGGCCGTGTGAGTTTGTGCCGAAGTCATGAGCTCTTCGATTGAACCTTGGAAAAGCAATTCTCCACCATGAACACCCGCATCTGGCCCGATGTCAATGATCTGATCAGCAGCTTTCATCACTTTCTCCTCATGCTCCACCACGATCACGGTGTTGCCCATGTCTCGAAGTGATTTCAGCACGTCGACTAATCGATCGGTGTCTCTTGGATGAAGTCCTATGCTTGGCTCATCCAGAATGTACATAGATCCTACGAGAGCGGACCCTAGGGAAGTAGCCAGTTTGATACGCTGAAATTCTCCACCTGAAAGTGAGGCGGTCAAGCGATTCAAGGTCAAATAACCCAAGCCAACCTGATCCATGTATTCCAAACGACTCTGCACTTCTTTTAGCAGCCTATTGGCAATCTTCGCTTGATGTGGAGGAAGTTCAAGAGAATTGAAAAATGGTAAAGCCTCATCTATAGGCATCAAAACTATGTCAATGATGGATTTGTCTGCTACTTTAACGTAAGAAGCGTCTTTGCGCAAGCGAGTTCCTTTACAGTCTGGGCAAGTGGTGCGGCCGCGAAAACGCGAAAGCATCACACGGTATTGGATTTTATGAGTCTTAGTTTCGAGGTCTTTGAAAAATGCGTCTAAGCCCTTGAAGTGTTTGTTTCCAGTCCAAAGCAAGGCTTTTTCCTTTTCATTCAGATCCTCATAAGCTCTGTGAATGGGGAAATCAAATTCAATTCCTTTTTTCAATAGAGGTTCTACCCAGGCTCTGGAAGACTCTCCGCGCCAAGGTGCTACCGCTCCTTCATAAACTGAAAGATCCTTATCAGGAATTACCAAATCAGGATCGATTCCCAATACATTCCCAAAACCTTCGCAGGTACGGCAAGCACCGAATGGATTGTTGAAAGAGAAAAAGTTGACTGATGGAAGCTCGAATTGAATTCCATCGAGTTCAAATCTATCTGAAAAGCTCTTGGTCTCTTTGCCGGGAATAGTGATTTTGCAATCGCCGTGACCTTCGAAAAGAGCAGTTTGCACTGAATCTGCAATTCGGAATTGATTGTCCTCATCTTCCTTATGTACCGCTACGCGGTCAATCAGAATCTCATAGTTTCCTTTTTGGATCTTTTTTTCCTGAAGTAGATCTTCCACGAAATACGCTTCATCATCGATCAAAATCCGGGTATATCCTTTTTGCAAAAGCAATTCAAGCTCTTGGTTTATCTTTCTTCCGCGCTCTATTTGCAACGGACAGGAAATCATCACTTTGGAGCCATCTTCAAAAGACTGAACGTAATCTACGATGTCTGTCACCGTGTGGTGTTTGACTTCTTTACCCGAAATCGGAGAGATCGTTTTTCCCACTCTGGAGAATAGTAGTTTCAGGTAATCATAGATCTCAGTAGTCGTTCCTACAGTGGATCTAGGATTTTTGGTATTGACTTTTTGCTGGATTGCGATAGCTGGAGCCACCCCTTTAATGTATTCTACATCAGGTTTTTCCATTCTGCCGAGGAACTGTCGGGCATAGGAACTAAGGCTTTCCACATACATTCGTTGGCCTTCGGCAAAAAGTGTATCGAATGCAAGAGAAGATTTACCAGAGCCTGAAAGGCCGGTAATCACCACAAATTTATTTCTTGGAATCGCAACGCTCAGGCTTTTCAGGTTGTTCACCCGAGCATTTTTGATGATGATGAATTCCTTGGGATCGAGTGAGTCGATGTCTGTAGTAGCGGATAAAGTGCTCAAAGTCATAGCTGGCAAAGTTACAAAAGGAACAGAGGAACTGATCAAAAAGTTGGGAAGGTTATTTATTTAATGTAATCTAAGTGGACTGCTGACAATTGAAATCGCAATTTGATAGCCGTATGTTGCCACCAACATTGAGCATTGAAATTGACGTTTAGTACATTTTAAGGGTAATAAAATGCATATTTGATACAACTTTGTATTTAAAATAATTCACTACATTTTGTACTTTACTAAGATACATCTGTTAAATTGTACTATCATTTTTATTAAATCTGCCAGCTACCTTGTTTTCAAATTCACCATACTTTTTGAATGTCTGATCTTCGATTTAATATACTGGACAAGGTCCGAGAGAATTCCAGATACATCGTCTATAAAGCGAATCGTGTCTTGGATTCTAAACCTGTAACAATTCAGACCTTCCGTTCTGCCTATCCTACTTTTCGTGATTTGAATCACATGAAGCAGGAATTTTCCATTCTTTCTAAGCTTTCACACCCCAATATTGTACAGCCTATTGGATTGGAGCATTTGGAGAATCTACCGATTCTGGTCAATGAAGATGTTACAGGAGAAACACTTGCTGAATATTTGAAAAAAGGAAGGTTGGACTTGATCGAATTCCTGAAAATATCAATGGGTATCACCAAGGCTGTACTTTACCTTCACAGCAAGAATATTATCCACAAAAACATTAATCCCACCAATATCATAGTCGATAGTAATGGAGAAATAAAAGTTTGGGGTTTTGATTTTGCCATCGAGCGAGGTCGGGATTTGAATTATTCCAATGTAAGTGAGGCTCTTGAACTTGGACTTCACTATATCTCTCCGGAGCAAACTGGTCGGATGAACCGACCAATAGATCATCGTACGGACCTATACTCTATTGGAGCGGTATTGTATGAAATGATCACTGAACGCCCTCTTTTTAAACTTACTGATCCTGTAGAGCTGATGCACGCTCACTTGGCACTTTTACCTGAATCGCCTCGCAAATTCCGTGATGATATTCCTGAGGTGATGGAAAAGTTGATTCTAAAGCTTTTGAAGAAGAATACGGAGGAAAGATACCAGGGATGTTCAGGATTATTAAATGATTTGCAACAGTGTTTGGATCGCCTGTTGGATATCAACGAGGTCTCTGATTTCAAACTTGGTACTCAGGATCATTTGGATCAGTTTCAGATCTCTTCAAAAATCTATGGCAGAGATGATGATTTGGCTCAAATGCATGAAATTTTCAAGCGGGCAAAAAATCAAAAAGCTGAATTAGCGCTTGTGAGTGGGTATTCGGGCGTAGGAAAATCAAGTTTTGTACGTGAGTTTCAAAAATATATAGACCTGGAAGGAGGATTTTTCATCTCCGGTAAGTTTGAACAATACAAGAAGAACCCTCCTTTGAGTTCGCTTTTGCTGGCGTTAAATGATCTGATTGATCAGATTTTGATTCGTGGTGAAGAGCAACGAACCTACTGGAAAGACAACGTATTGAAAGCAGTGGGGAATTCAGGCCAGCTGCTCATCGATATCATGCCTGATTTGGAGCTTTTGATAGGGCCTCAGCCTGAAGTTCCAAGCTTACCTATGACAGAATCTAAAAATAGGTTTAATCAGGTTTTTAATAGTTTCATCCGCTCATTTGCCAGTCAGGATCATCCGATGTGCATATTTTTGGATGATTTGCAATGGCTGGATACTACCACCAGACGATGGCTGGAAACGACACTTCAAGATCAAAGCCTGAAGCACCTGCTGATTATATGCGCCTATCGCGAAAATGAGGTTTCTCCATCTCATCCCTTGATGTTGATGTTGGATAGGTTAAAGTCTCATGATGTGATTTCTAGTCTGATAGATCTAAAGCCTCTGGATCAGAATTCGGTGGCCGAAATAGTATCAGATTCCTTGTCAATTTCTATAGAAAAAAGTGCTGAACTGGCACAAATTATATTCAGAAAAACGCTCGGGAACCCATTTTTTATCCGACAGTGCCTACTCACACTTTATGAAAGTGGGGCAATAAACTTATCTCAAAATACTCAACACTGGACCTATAGTGCAGAAAAAGCATATCGTGTAAAAATCAGCGATAACGTCATAGACTTGATGGCTGAGTTGTTTTTCAGACTTCCGGCTGAGGTTCAGGTGACTCTAAAATACGCGTCTTGTATAGGCAATACGTTCTCTATAGAGATACTAAGCGGATTGATCGAAATTAGCGAAGAAGAGCTAGATATGCAGCTAAAGCTCGCTGAGAAGCTGTGCATCATAGAAAATATCAAAACTAAGGAGCGATCCGGTGACGATGATTATGGATTTCAGCATGACAAAATCCAACAGGCCGCACTTGGGATGCTTCCAGATCAAGAGAAAAAAGAGGTTCGTTATGCTATCGCTAAGAGTATCACGGCTAAGCTTGGAAACATAGAGCAATCAGATCACATCTATACGGTCACAGATCATTTTAATTTTGCGCAAAGTCTCATCACTGATGAAGCAATCCTGAAAAAGGTTGTTTCGATGAATATTGCTGCTAGTGTCCGTGCGAAATATGCAAACGCCTATGAATCTGGGTTGATTTATATTAGAACCGCTATGGAACTGGTAGAGGAAAAGAACCTCACAGTACCAAAGAAAATGCTTCGTGATCTGAATTTGCAACGAGCAGAATCAGAACATCTGGTTGGAAATAATGAAGTAGTCGAGGAGTTTTTTGATAAAGCGTTAAGCTATACCGATGACGTAATTGATAAAGCAAAAGTCACCATTCGAAAAATCCAGTTCTTTAATAACATTAGAAATTTCGAAGCTGCTTACAAAGCTTGTAGAGAAGTTACGGCTGAATTGGGAGTAAAAATCCCATCAAGTTTTTCTCCACCGAGTTTGGTGATTGAGTTTGTAAAATATAAAAGCCTGATGGGCAATCGTGATGTGGATGATCTGATCAACCTGCCGGAAATGCAGGATGAGAAGCTTAAAACAGCGATTTTATTGATGGCGGCGGCAGGGCAATCTGCTTTTCAGATTCGTCCTGAACTTTGCGTGCTGGTATGCGCGATCATGGTAAATCTATGTTTAAAACATGGGAATGCAGATGGGGGATTTATTGGGTTTCTAGGCTTTGGGCCTGTTTTCCACAGTGGGATTCTAGGTTTTAGAACGACTGGGTATAAAATCGGACAGCTAACCTTGGCACTGGTAGAAAAGTACCAAAATTACGGGGCAAGGGCTGAAGCTAATTTTGTGACTGGCTATTTTGCGATTCCCTGGCGAAAGCCGGCGTTGGAAATGGAGACCTATTGGCAAAATGCTTACGAATTTGGATTGGAAGTAGGGGACCTCTTTCATGCGAGTTGTGCGAGTTGCGCTATGATTCAAAGTCACTTTATGCGTGGCGTCCAATTTGATTCAATTTTGGATTCAAGCGCAGCCTATTTAGATTTTCTTAATAGAATTCAGCTAGATGAGGCTGTTCTTACAATAGCGGCTGTAAATCAAGCGATTAAAAATCTCAAAGGGCAGACGGTAAATAGCCTTTCTTTCTCAGATCAGAATTTTAACGAAGAGCAGTATATCCAGCAGTTAGGAGGGTTTAACTCCAGGCATTTTGCACACTTTTACTACATCAATAAGATGCAATCGCTCTATCTCTGGGAGGAGTATGAAGCAGCATACAAGGTGTCTTTGGTCTCCGATCAATATTTAAAGGATTCGCCTGGAATGCTCCACACAGCAGAGCATTATTTCTACAAAGGATTAATTCTGGCAGCACTTATTCCTGCTGCGCGTACAACCGATAGGCTGAAATGGAAGCGGAGTTTGAGTAAGATTGTGGATAAGTTTAAGAAGTATTCTCATCACAGTCCAAGTAATTTTGAACATAAATTCGAACTGCTGGCAGGAGAACTAGAAAAGGTGAATGGTTCAGTAGATGGTGCTCAAAGGCATTATTATCTAGCTTTGGATGCTGCAGAAAATCATGAGTATCTCCAGATTCAGGCTTTAGCTAATCGGAAGTTATTTGAACTCCATCTGGACGGAGATAAGAAAAAAATCGCAGCGATTCATTTAAGCGATGCTGAGTATACATATGAATTACTTGGAGCGAAAGGAATAGCCGATTTGATGGCTTCCAAGCGAAGTTCTAGCAATTTTTCTCAGAAAGAATTCAGGTTTGGTCAGCGAGCTGATGATAAGAGTACTACCCAGAAGTTTTCTAATCAGGATTTGGATCTAAAGTCAGTAATGAAATCATCTGAGGCCATTTCTAAGGAAATCCGACTGAAAGATCTATTGACAATTTTGATGAGAATAATCATCGAGAATGCAGGCGCCCAGCGCATGGTATTGCTACTGAAAAATGAGGAAGGCTTCACCGTGCAATCAGAATCATGTACCAAATATCCAGATCCGAAGCTCTTTGAAAACCTTCCCTTAAAAGGCTTTGATTCCATAGCCAAGGAAGTGGTGTATTACGTCGCCAAAAACAATGAAAGCGTGATTTTGGACAATGCTGCTCAGGATTCTCGCTTTGCAAAAGATACTTATATACAGCATGATAAGCTGAAGTCGATCTTGTGTATTCCGCTGATTAAGCAAAATGAAGTTACAGGAATCATCTATCTGGAAAATAACCTCATAGAAGGAGCATTCACTGCTGAGCGATTGAATCTCATCAATATACTTTCCAGTCAAATGGCGATTTCTCTTGAGAATGCGCTTCTGTATCAAAATATGGAGGATAAGATTCATTTGCGAACTAAGCAGCTAAATGTGGAGAAGGAAAAAGCGGATCATTTGCTATTGAATATTTTGCCTCCTGAGATAGCCTATGAGCTTAAAAACCATGGGACTTCCAAAGCCCGACATTTCAATAATGTCAGTGTGATGTTTACCGATATTGTGAATTTCTCGGGACTTTGCGAGAAGCTTTCTGCTGAGGAGCTGGTAGCAGAATTGAACTACTTCTATTGTGAGTTTGACAGGATTGTGGATAAGTACGGTGTGGAAAAGATCAAGACTGTAGGAGATAGTTACATGTGTGCAGGGGGATTGAATCTGCAGAAGGAATTTGATGCAGCAAATATCATTTTGGCGGCTTTTGAGATCAATGATTTTATTCAAGCTCATCAGAGCTCAAAAATCTCAGAGGGAAAGCCTGCAATAGGTATGCGGATAGGAATTCACACAGGTCCTGTGATAGCTGGAATAGTAGGTTTGAATAAATTCGCTTATGATATATGGGGTGACACGGTGAATATTGCCTCAAGAATGGAAACAGCCGGCGAGGAAGGAAAAGTCAATATCAGCGGTTACACCTATGAGTTGATTAAGGATAAATTTATCTGTACTCCGCGCGGAAAAATTGAAGTGAAGAATAAGGGACTTGTGGAGATGTATTTTGTAGAGAATAAAATTTGACCCATACTTTTTTGAATGACTGGGTCAGTTGATTGATAAAATTTTAATATTCATTTTAAGCCCAATAGTATGAGTTACTTATCCTATCCTAGGATCAATTTTTACGGTAGATTTTTTACAGATCCATCCACCGTCAATAATGATCCCACCCATTATGAAGTGGATAATACAGTCCCTTCACCTTGGCAAAACCCGAATGGGTTGCATCGCTTTCAGCTACAGGAATGCTCTGTAGTCTCCACTATTGGATCAAGTGGTGAAGTATCAGATCCACTTGTAAATCTTCCATTCATTACAACAGACCAACCTTCTTCGGCGAAAATTGCAGACATCGATGTCTATCAGCAAGGTGTTCCGACTATTTTTGGTATGCAGGTCAGCATCCCTATTGCTGAAGGTGTGAGTCTTACAGGTTTGGTAGATTCAGCAGTTTTGAATCAGCTATGGTGGGTGGCAGTTTTGGCGACGCGCAGCTGGCAGGACTCAGATTATATGATGGATAGCTTTGGTGGAGATATGAATGCCTGTGGGGTTTACCAATCAGTCATTCGAGTGCCACAAGCTACTTGGCCAGCTGATTCTGTTTCACCAGTTCTTGCTTTGCTGAAAAGCCAGACGACTTTAGAAGATGGAAATTACCTGATCTCCATGCGGTTTGTAGTCGATGGCTATCGCAATGTACCTGAAGATGTAAATTTCCAAACGGGAAGAATCACCGGATCTTTGGGGCCAGTGATTGGCTCAGAACCTCGCTATAATCCTGGGGCTAGAATGTTGGCTGGCAGAACTCAGGACAAAAGTGATCCTTGGAACTGGCCGATGTTTAATACCTGTCCCTTTGTCATCGATCAAAATCGTAAGCTTCTTATCCTCGATCTAGCGAATGGCATTTGTCGACAAAATGCCGGTGGTGCCCCTGTTGATCTGGGGAATTTGACTGCTTATATTACGCTGGCGGATAATTCCAAGGTGTCACTAGGCAATGTTGATTATTCTGAGTTTTGCTACAATCTCTATTCTCAAATTGTTGAGATGCCTTTGACGGATGCACAGTTGACTCAGGCACTTTCTGGTTCACTTAGCTTAGAGATGTCTAGAACGGATATAGGCCCACAAGTGATTTTCCAAGAGAATATTTTACAGACAAATATAGAAGTGGAGGTTCGGCCAATCCGTATGTCTGGTTTCCCTGGGACTACCTCTTCGACGAGTGTATATGTTAGCAGGCTTCAGGAACCTTTAGTCGGGAAACAATTGCAAGTCGACGTGGTGAGTGTGCATGGAAATACTCCTGGAGCTACAGTTCCGCCTAGTAATCCAGGAAATACCCCACAAGCAGATGGAGCAATTGAAGCTGCTATTTCACCGACTGACGAGAATGGATTTGCAACAGTGACTATCAATGTGCTCTCTGATCCAGGTTCACGGACTCCACAGTTAGATGGGCAATTGTATTTCATCAATATCACAGATCCTGATCAGTTGGTATCTGAGCCTATTTCCCAAAGTGCCATGATTTCCTGTCTGGTTTGGTCGGCATATTCTATAAACGAAAATCCTACTTGGCCAGAGATCCAGGAGATATTCGCTGGTTATGTGAAGCTGTTTCCGGGAATGACAGAGAAGATCAACCTGATCGATTATAATTCCTTTCAGACTTTTGCTCTAAATCCGCCTTTTGGTTTGTTTCAGGCTCCTCCAGGTCCACTTGGGATTGATGCAGGTGCGATTCCTTTTTTCATGAGTAGAGAGGTCACTGACCCTAGGTATATGCCTGTGACGAGAGATATGTCTCCAGAGCGAACCATGACGGTTTTATATTATGTAAAGAATATGCAAGACAACCCTATTACTCCTCCAACCTCATGAAAAGATCAAATCTAGTATTACTTATAGCTGTAGGGATTAGCACAATTACTTTTTCTAGCTGTGCTACTTCTGAGAAAACTGAGGAGAAAGCCAATTCAGATGTCTTAATGTCAAAAGCAACGTCGGACTCTAATGAAGTAGCGAATGCTTTACCTTTTACCATTGAATTTGTGGAGCAAAACTATGGAGCAAAAGCTGCATTACCGAGTTTGCAATCTTACGCGAGTGCAATGAATCAGGCAGGAGAACTATTCATTGCCGGGGGAAGAAGACAGGGACTACATACCTTTAATCCTGCGCCGGCTACTAATTTCGAGAAGGACAGTGCGAATAACTTTCTGTTTATCCTCGATCCTGTGGCGGGAGATCAGTGGTCTTTTGATGTGAATCAGTTGGGAGACGAGCTTTCAGCTCCACTTCAGGCTACCAATCTTCAGTCCTATCATGATGAGGCTTCGGACTATATGTATATCGTGGGTGGCTATGGTTGGAAAGCCGATGGATCAAACATGGTGACATTTGGGACAGTGATTCGATTTAAGCTCGAAGATGTATCTGCGGCAATCAAATCAGGTGCCTCGGCAAGTAGTATTAAGTCTATGATGCAGATCGGAAAAGACGATAGGCTTGCTATTACAGGAGGTGAATTGTTTATGCTGAATGGCAGCTTCTACTTGGTTTTTGGACAAAAGTTTGACGGTCAATACCGAGCATTTGGTGGGACAGATTTCACCCAGGAGTATTCCAATCAATTCAGAGTTTTTAGGCTGGACCCTCAAACGTTAAAAGTTACCGCATACGGAGCTACTCCAAATTCAGGCGCAGATCAACCTTTTCACCGTAGAGATGGAAATATCCTAGAAAGCATAGATCCAACGACGGGAATGGAAAATATTACAGCTTTGGGAGGAGTTTTTCGACCAGGGATTATTGGCGGCTATGATTATCCGATTTACATTTCTAGTCCATCTGGCGTGGCAATGGATTCAACTGTTAATCAGAGATTCAGCCAGTATGAGTGTCCTGTGATTACAGTTTATAATGAAACTGCCCAGGATACTTCCGTATATCACACCATGTTTGGGGGAATAAGCATGTACTATTATTCCCAGACTCCTGATCAGCGAGCTGCATTTGATACGGTAACTGCTCAAGGAAGAAATGACGGTTTGCCATTTATCGCGGATATCAGCACCTTCCAGAAATCCAGCTCTGGCACCTATCAGGAATTTATTCAGTCAAACTCAATTCCTGGAAATAGACTGCTGGGCTCAAGTATTAATTTTATTGAAAACAGAAGTTTGGAAGCTGACTTAATGGCTTTCGATAATGGGGTGATTAGACTGGCTAACGTACCTTCCGGTACCAAAATTTTGGCTGGCTATATCTATGGTGGAATCGAAGCTCAATATCCATTTCCAAGCATTCCAAATCAAGGAACCTGGGTTTCCAACACAGTTTTTGCTGTCTACGTGACCAACTCACCCTCGGGCGCTATTCCTGCTAGTTTTGGTAAAAAAGCCAGAAATGGCGCTCCGCTGACTAGATTACCTCACTAAATTGAAGCCTGCTTAGTCTTGATTGAGCAGGCTTCTTTGTGTTTAAACCCTTCTTAATAGCACAAAAATTCGTTATTTCGAGCCATGGAATTACAATACCTGCTAGACGGGTTGGCTGAAGGCTTACAGAATATGACCTGGCTGGAGGCATTTGCAGTATTTTTTGGAATTGCCTCGGTGATGTATTCCATGAAGGAGCACATCTGGGTGTACCCGACAGGGATTATTTCCACGCTGATCTATGTCTGGATTTGCCTTCAATACAAGTTGTACGCCGATATGGGAATTAATGCCTATTATTTCAGCATGTCGATTTATGGCTGGTATGTGTGGACTCATCCAAAAGAAGGAAAAGCTGAATTGCCTGTCACCTGGCTCAAACCAAGTGGATGGGCTATTTCGATTGGTATTTTTGCGGTTTCATACTTTATTTTATCGTATGTATTGGTCAATTTCACCGATAGCGATGTGCCTCACTGGGATTCGTTTACGACTGCTTCGGCGTTTGTAGGGATGTGGTTGATGGCAAAGAAGAAAGTGGAAAACTGGATATTTTGGATTCTTACTGACTTGGTTGCTGTACCACTCTATTTTTACAAGGGCTTAGTTTTGACATCATTTCAATACCTTTTCTTTACTATTTTGGCTATCATGGGCTTAATTACTTGGATCAAATCTGCACGAAAAAATGCCTAGTCTTAAACGAATTTTAATCTTGGGCCCTGAATCCACGGGGAAAAGCACGTTGGCAGAAGACCTAGCGAAGTATTTCGGAGAACCTTGGGTACCAGAATTTGCCCGAGAATATTTAGAGGATTTAGGTAGAGAATATCGCTATGAAGATATGCTGGTAATAGGCAAAGGACAGGTTGCTCTAGAGGATGAAATGGCCGAGAAGGCGAAAAAATATCTGTTTTGTGACACTGATTTGAGAGTTATCCACATTTGGTCTGAGCATAGATTTGGAAAGACTGATCCTTGGGTAATGGATCAAATTAAATCAAGGAAATACGATTTGATCTTACTTACAGACACGGATTTGCCTTGGACTCCCGATCCTCAGCGTGAATATCCAGAGCTGAAAATGCGTAATTATTTCCTTGATTTATACACTAAATTGGCAGAGAAAAGTGGTTTTCCATTTATGGTTATTTCAGGGAATAGAAAGAGTCGAGAGTATACAGCAATCCAAGTGATCAACTCGATTGGCAAAGAAAGAGTATAAGCCTGTCAGATTTACAAATACGACTTACTTCACCATTTTCCCAATGAGAGCGTTGCCGCTTCTACTATTCTCATCATGTCTGGATGAGCATTATTGTTTAGGATAATAACTGTCTTGTTTTCTTCCAAAAATCGAACAATGATCGTACTGTAGCCGGGATTAGATCCAGTGTGCATGACCATTTTTCCGAAGGGGCTTTGGGGTTTGATCTCCCATCCAAAACCGTAATAGCTGCGGGTACCATCATTTAACTTGAAAGCAGTATAAGCCTCCTCCATAGTTTCTTTAGTGACGAGCTTCTCTGTGTAAAGCGCTTGATCCCATTTCAGCAAATCCTGGGCACTGCTACTTACCCTACCTGGTCCTTTTCTGTTGCCAAGCCATACCGTATAATCTGAGGAATGGAAGGTATTGGCATTGACATACTTGCCATTTTCATCCTTTTGGTGACCTGCAGCAAAGGTCTGAACCTGTGCTTTTTCCTCCAGAGATCTGATAGCAGTATTTTTCATTTTTAGCGGATCAAAAATCCAAGCTTTAGAAAGTGCTACAAAATCTTCACCCGTTACTTTCTCCACCACAGATGCCAGCATGACATAGCCTGTATTGCTGTACTCATATTTGTCACCTGGATCAAATGATTTCACAGGAGCATATTTCCGTAAGTATTCGAGAATGTCTTGGTTGCCTGCTACCTTACTTTTGTCCCAATGAGCATCCATGATCGCTTGATAATCCGGCAAGCCACTGGTATGTGTGAGCAGGTTGCGGATAGTAATATTGGGATAAGGGATTTCTATGTATTTGGAAAGCTTATCATCAAAATCCAGCAGACCTTTCTCCTTGCACATCATGATCATCATGGCAGTGAATTGCTTGGAAATCGAGGCTAATTCGAAGATGTCATCTTTATGAAGCAAACTTCGATTTTCGTATGCACGCATTCCCATCGCTTCCTCGAAAAGAATTTTCCCATTTTCTGCAACGAGAATTACACCTGAGAAATTTTCTCTTTGCGCCCTCTCAACTGCTTCTTTGAGTATTTTTTGTTGGGCAACTACATTAGCCTGGAAGGAAACAAGTGCCAAAAGTAAGAATGCGAGGAGTCTGTTCATGACAAGGGGATTTATCAGGAAATTACAAAACCTTTTGCTATTGCACTAATTGGGGGAAAACTGGCTTTTAGTGAAATTCTATTTTAACTACAAAGTGAAAAAAGGTATCGCAAAGTGACACAGTGTTCACTGCGCTTAAAAAACAAAAAAAAGCCACGGAAAATGTCCCGTGGCTTTCAGTATAGTATAAGAGGTTAGTTTATTCTACTCCACCTTTTCTAGTAGGAGAGCGTACAGCTGGCCATTCTGTTGGCTCACCGTTTCTCCCAATTGGAATTCTTACTTCTTTAGAAACCATTCCTTCTTCTTCACTTGCCATGTATACCATGATAGCTGCCATGATCACGTTGTTTTGAACATCGTCAAAAACAATTTTGTCATAAGTATCTAAGTTCGTGTGCCAAGTATAGTTGTAGTATGACCAACTCAAAGAGCTCAAAGAGAACGCTGGAACGCCAGCTGCCACGAAGGAAGCATAATCAGATCCACCGCCACCTGGATTGCCAGGGAAGGTAGTTTCAATATCTCTAGTGATGTTTGTTGGCACTTTTGACATCCAACGACCTAGGTACTCGTAGCTATCTACAAAACCTTGACCCGATACATTTGCCACTCGGCCTGTACCGTTATCTTGGTTGAAAAGAGCTTGGATCTTAGGCATCATGTCAGCATGATCTTCTACGAAGGCTCTTGAACCATTCAATCCTTGCTCTTCAGAACCCCAGTGACCAACCAGGATTGTTCTCTTAGGGTTTGGATATACTTCTTTCAATACACGCATTACTTCCATCATCATAATGGTACCTGTACCGTTGTCAGTTGCTCCAGTTCCGCCATCCCATGAATCAAAGTGTGCAGAAAGCATCACGTACTCCTCAGGCTTCTCAGTTCCTTTGATTTCAGCAATGGTGTTGAAAGTAGGCACCATTCCGTTTTCTTTGGATTGAGCATTAAGGGTAATCATTGGCTTCTCGCCACCTTCAGCCAATCTGAAAAGTAGGCCGTAGTCCTCAAGAGAAAGATCTACAGTCGGTACTTTTTTAGTAGATGCAGAGAAAATTTTGTTCGCTCCGAATCCTTGAGACCAGTAAGAAGTGATAATACCAAGTGCTCCAGCATCTTCCAATGCAGTTGGCAATTCTCTACGACCTTTACCCGTTTTTTGAAGCCTTTCGTTCCATTCACTAGCGGAAGCCGTACGATGTTCTTTCATTTTTGCGAAAGATTCTTCAGTTGCATATTCTTCCCAATTGTAATCTGGACGACCAGTCAACTGTGGAGCTGAGATCATTACGTATTTGCCTTTTACAGATGGAAGCCATGCCTTGAAAGCTGCTTCATCAGCCAATTCTGGAATCACAACTACTTCGCCTTGAGCTCCACCTTTTGGCGAAGATGGACTCCAAGCCAGTTGAGTACCTGCTAGAGATCTAGTCCAAGGAGCCACCATATCGATGTGAGTGATTCCTCTTTCCCAGCCTCTCCATTCGCCCCACTGCTCGTTGCGTGCTTCGATGCCCCAGCCTTTGTATTTAGCTACTGCCCAATCGTGTGCTTTCTGCATTTGAGGAGAACCTACCAGTCTTGGTCCGATTCCATCCATCAATTCATGCCCAATTTGCTTAAGCTGAGAGTTTTCAGTTTCCTCTTTGATGATCTTTTCAATCACCTCGTCTTGTGCTTGGACGTTACTGCCTAGAAGCAGCATCAAGCCCATGCCTATTAAATATCTCTTTTTCATGCGTTAATATTTGGTTTATTTTAGTTCTAAAAATATACTTTGAAAATCTCATTTCCGAGCCGTTGGTGGATTTGTAAGGGGGTTGAAGGAGTTATACTGCACAGTTAGCCTATTTCTGGCCTTCAAAATAATTATGGAAAAATAGCAGCTGGTATTGCACGGCATCTCTCCAGTAATCCCAAGAATGACCTCCAGGTCCTGTCATGAATGTATGTGGAATGTTGTTGTAAGCTAGTTTTTCATGCAGTTTCACATTTACATGGTAAAAGAAATCCTCTGTACCGCAGCTGATGATCAACTTCAGTTTATTTGCTATCAGGCGATTGCTTTGATACATCACTGAGTATTCCTCCCAGCGAGCAGGGTTTTCAGCTTTGGTACCTAGGTATTTTTTCATCTCCCAGTTTTCCGGAAAAGGATAAATGTCCACTCCACCACTTAGACTTCCTGCTGTACCATAGGTTTCCTGATGACGGAATGCGAGATATAGTGCACCATGTCCTCCCATACTCAGGCCAGTAATTGCTCTTCCTTCGCGGCTCTGAATCGTGCTGTATTTTTGGTCGATAAACTCTACCAATTCTTTTCCCACATAAGTCTCATACATGGAGCTCTCTACTTCTGGACTATCCCAGTACCAGCTTCCAAAATTCCCATCAGGCGTCACGATAATTAGGTCATATTGATCTGCGTAATTCTCCAGTTGTGGAACTTGATTTATCCATGCTTTATAATCTCCTGAATAACCATGAAGTAAATACACCACTGGGTAGTCTTTGGATTCGCTGTAATCTTTTGGTGTGATCACTACAGCCTTGATCTCCTTTTGCATAGCTGCGCTGAAAGTAGCAACTGTGTCGACGCTGGCAAGCGCGCGAAGAGATAGCAGGGAGAAAAAAGTAAGTGCTAGTATGAAGGTGAATTTGTGTTTCATGTCGGAGTTTAAATAGAGTTAATGGGAAGATTTAATTTAGGCAAATAAGTTGATCAGATTTTTCTTGAAATATTCTGCGCTCTCTTTTACGCTTTGAATGGGGTCATGCGCGAAATTACCGCCTTGCTCTATGTAGTGATATTCCATTCCTGACATAGATGCATCAGGGAGTATTTTGGTGTAATCAATTGATCCATTTCCCATCTCGGTGTAGTCTCGGCTGATTTTATCCATGTCTTTGATGTGCCACATGACAAATCGGCCTGGCGCTTCCATGAAAAGCTCATGTGCTGTGCGAGGAGAGCTGCGTGCTACCCAATAGAGATCTATCTGAAGTTTGACTAATTCCGGATCAGTATTGTGCAGAATAATATCGTAGCCCATTTCACCATTGTGATCAATAAACTCAAAATCGTGGTTGTGGTAGGCAAAGCCAAGTCCAGCTTCATTTTTGCTAATCACTTTTTTCAAGAAGGGGAATAAATCACTTAATCAAACAAATGAATTTACGTCCTCAGCTGTCAAAGGCTTCATGATGAAATCACTGATATGAGGGTTTACCCTCGCTCTTTCTATGTGAGCAGCTTCGATGGAAGAGGAAAGTATATAAATCAACAGCCGCTCCCCAACTAAAACACTTTCGCGTTCAAGGCGCTCCATAAATTGCCAACCTGTCATGTCGGGCATATTAATATCTAGTAATAGAATAGCTTTGTCTTTATCCGATTTCGACAATGCCGACAAGACGTAGTCAAGCCCTTCTTCAGGCTCTGTAAAGGTTATCATATCAGCCTGCGGACTATATTTTGTAATAATTTTTTTCGTAATTAAATTATTAATAGGATCATCATCAACAATAATAAATTGAATACGGTTAGTTACCATGGGTTTATCAGTTTGGAAATATTATTTTGAATTCTGTTCCTTTATTAACTTCGCTTTTAATCGAAATTTTTCCACCCAAGGCTTCTAGGTGAGTCTTCACTATAAATAAACCCACACTTTTGCCTTCAATCTCCTGATGAAAACGTTTGTATAATCCGAAAACCTGGCTTCCATTCTTTTCCAAATCAATTCCTCTCCCATTGTCCTTGAATATCAATTCTATTTCATCTTTTCTCCGAGAACTTTTTATTTCAATGACCAGTGGGACATCGGGCCTTTTATATTTGATGCTGTTGAGGACAAGATAATAATTAACTTTTCAAAGTAATCAATTCGGCCACCTCATCGAATTGAGCTACAATCTTTACATGTTCGCTCCGCACGAGCGAGTGAATACTTTCTTCTATTCCATTTACCAACTCTGCAAAGACCCCTCGCTCTCTGGCCTCGCTTACACCCGTTTTCAGCTGAAGAATATAATTCAGGTCGACAATTACCGTATCAAGCTTATTGACAGATGATAAAAGATCTTTCACAACACTCTCAGATTCATCTTTAGACAGTGATTCATCTCTCAGTATATCCGAAAGCCCCTTAATGTTTGCCACAGGTGCTCGAAGGTATAGTGTAACAATGGCTATAGTTAATACGGGTTTTGGTGCTTAACCCAAAGTTTAGTGCTATAAACCAAGTCCGCCAAATCTTTTTGATTTGGCTTTAAAAAATAAAAAGATGAAACAAAATAAAAAGTTTTGGCTTTGTGTTAATTCGAAAAATAAGCGTCTTTTAACACGCTACATTTCATACCCGGAACGTTGTGCACCATTTTGACCCGTCCTGATTTTTCATGTGTCTGTTCGTGTTTGTTGTTTGCGGTTCGTATTTTTCTGAGGCGAAAATCGGTTTATAGATGAAAAAAATGGCTTATTATTTATTTTCTCAAGAATAAGAAGCTGTTATTTTACTTTAGTTCGTTCAGAACATCATCGGTTAATGGCTTGATAAGGTATTTTTTTACTACAGAATATTGTGTTGCACGATTTATATCTTTAGGATCGTCGGAAGAAGTGAGCATGAATACAGAAGTTTTTGCTATGACCTCTTCCGGGAATTTTATTAACTCATCTAGAAAACCAAATCCATCCATTCCTGGCATGTTAATGTCGAGAAAAATAATATCCGCAAATTCTTCTTTGGTTTGATTCAATTCATCTAAGAATTCTATCGCTTTAATAGCAGAATTTTTAATGGTTATTCTTTCTGCTTTTTTACTTTTCGTGATCCTGTGTTTGTTGATATAATTATCCAAATCATTATCATCAATTAATAATACATGTTTAAAATTCATAATTGTATTTAATTTAGAGGCACTAGTTATTAATTAGGAATCGTAATGGTAAATTTAGTTCCCTTGCCCAATTTCGATTCCATAGCAATTGTACCGCCAAGTTTTTCTGTCATTTCTTTTAAAATATACATTCCAAGACCAGAACCTGATGATAGAGTGGTGGCGCGGTAAAACATTTCAAATATTTTTTCGTGATTTTTTTCGGCAATTCCGATGCCGTTGTCTTCTACAGAGATGATTGCATTTTCCTTGTTACATTGAACCATAATATTCACGAATGGATTTTCTTTAGTAGAATCCTGGTATTTAATAGCATTTGAGAGGAGGTTGCTCAGAATCACGTTTACTCTTCGCTTGTCTGAAATAAATTTTTCTGACTGCTGTATTTCCAATTTCAGCTTTAATCTCTTTCTGCCTTCCATGAATTCGTGAGTTCTCCTGATATCATTAATCGCTTCCTCAAAATAGATTTCCTCTTTGGTTACTTCCATTCGCGAGTTGCGGGAGTAATGCAGAATGTCCTCAATAAAATTGTCTAATTTAATTACACTTTGCTTCATCATTTGCAGCCGCTCGAGCTGCTCTTTGTTTTCTGGTTCTATATCATCACTGATAATATCTGTCAAGCCCAGAAGAGATTTAAGCGGAGAACGCAAATCGTGCGAAACGCTATAAACAAAGCGGTCGAGTTCGATATTGGTTTTCTGAAGTTCTTTATTTTGTCGTTCAATATTCTGTTCCACTTTTTTCCGTTCTGTGATGTCTCTAACAAAAGCACAACTAAATTCTTTATCTCCAAATTTTATATAGTTAGATCTTATTTCTACTGGTAGCAAAGAGCCGTCTTTTTTTAGCTGTGTGGTTTCAATGGAGATAGAATGCTTTTCACGTAGTTCTGGGAAAAAACCAGACCACATTTCAAGGTTGAAATCTGGATCGATATCAGGTACAGATAGATTTAGCAATTCCTGTTCGGTATAGCCAAGTGAAACACATGCCGCTTCATTAACGTTAACAATTAGGGCGTCAGATGACATCCAAAAAATGGCATCACTGGCATTATCAAAAGCAAATTGTGTTAATTGTAAGGCTTTTTCTGAACGCTTGCGTTCGGTTATATTTACGGCAGAGGCAAGGATTAAAGGTGAGCCGTTAGAAGGCAATAAAGAAAGTCTAGTTTCAGTCAAAATTTCACTTCCATCACCAATAATATAAACCCACTCAAATTCCAGTTTCTCTCCGTCTAATGCCTCAGCTATTCTCTCTTTTATTTTTTCCTTTGAGTTAATGCCGTCGGGTTGAAACTCCGGGCTAAGATCTCCTAGTCCTTTACTTGTTAGTTCCTTCTTTGTAAATTTAAAAAGTCTTTCCGCAGCGAAATTTACACTTACAAATTTTGATAAGTTTAAATCAAACACGAAAAGCGGCACTGGTGAATTTTCAAAAAAGGCACGAAAACGAACTTCACTTTGTCTTAGGTTTTCTTCCACTTTTTTACTTTCTGTAATATCTCGGGCAACGGTAGCAAGAAATTCAGGTTTACCGTTTTCGTCAGTGTGCAAAATAATTACCTGCGATATAGGGATTTCAACCCCTGCCTTGGTGAGAAGGACTGTTTCACCACTCCATTTGCCTGTTTTCATTGCAGCAGGAATAGCTTCTTTAAGAAGGAGTTCATTAACCCAGGCAGGATAATAATCTGATATTTTCGTTTCTGACACATCTTCCCCCTCCTCAAAACCCAATGCTTCACGGCCTGCTTTATTCAAAAAAGTAATATGTTGGTCTGCGCTGCTAGCTATACCTACAAAATCACTAGTGGCGTTAATAATGGCAGAAAGCTGGAACATTTTCTCTTCCGACTCTATCCGCTCTGTAATATCGTGTGCTGTGCCGAATAGTCTGATTACTTTCCCTGCTTTATTAAGAACGAATTTACCTTCTCCCCGAATATATTTTATGGTGCCATCATCGGTACCCAGCCGATAAACAATCGAGTTTTGATTTATTCCAGTAAGGGCTTTACTAATCCAGTTGCTCAGCAATTCCCTGTCTTCAGGATGTAATAGGTTGATAAGTGTTTCAGGGGTGGGAGTAAAAGTTTCAGGATCGCAATTGAATATTTTATACGTTTCAGCAGACCAGGATATTATTCCTGTTTCAACATTTAATCCCCAACTACCCATTTGGGCTAATTTCTGCGATTGGGATAGCATCTCTTTGCTTTCTAACAATTTCTGCTCCGCTTTTTTGCGTTCGGTAATGTCCTGAATGGTTCCGATCATTTGAGTAGCATTACCGCTATCATCAAATTTTACTTCGCCAAGCCCGTGAACCCACCTGGTTTGTTTATCATTAATTCTTACGATTCTGTAATCCCTATCAAATGATTTTTGTTTATCTATCATTTTTAAACGGAGATACTCATCCATTTTATTTTGATCATCAGGATGGACAATCTCTTTCCAACCTTCTATACTCCGGATATAGCTTTTATCTATGCCGAATATATCATCAAGCGCTTCTGACGATTGCCAATATCCTGTTATGAAATTTGTTTTATAGGAACCGATATTTCCCGCATTCTGAGATTCTCTTAGGAAAAATTCTTTTTCTTCTAATTCTTTGTTTGCAATAATTAACTCCTCTGCCCTTTTTTCTTTTTCCTCATTCTGAAAAACAAGTTCTTTATTGGCAATAACCAGTTCAGCCGCCCTTTTTTCTATTGCTTCTTTTTGCTGCGACAATTCATTGATTGCATTTTGCAGCTTCTCGTCTGTCGTCAGGGTAACTTTTGGGTTATTTGATTTATTTTTCATCTCATAGTGTTCAGAGCGGCATTCGTACAATCCTTAAACCATAGGTATAGGTAATAACATTGTTACAAAATAATTGTTACTAACTAATAGAAACTTGAAGCTGATGGGCTAGCCATAGTTTTTCGGGAAGATTTTTAAATAAGAATACCATATAGAATTTTGCTCAGGTTTTTCTCTCTGGCTAGGTGAAGTTCTATCCAGAATAAATCACCTTATTTTTTCGAATTGTTTTTCAATATAGCTACCAAGATCAAGACGAATATTGCTGCTCCAGCTGCCCAGACCCAAGTTTCTTGATACCATGGAGAGCTTTCGGCTCCAATTTTCACATTGATGTCTAGCCCTTTATTCTGTGCAAAAGTGGCGATACTTACCAAAAAAGTAAGTAGCAAGGTCAATAGACTTTTTGACGCTTTAATCAGTTGAATTCTCATAGTTGAAATGGTTTCAATTAATGATTTTAGAAAATGGTTTATTCAGAAGCCTTGAATAAAAAACATCGTGCTAGATCAGATTTTCCACCTACACATTGTAATAGGAAATCTAAAACTTCCAAAAAGAATGCTAACTAAATCGGAATCTCCAATCTTCTCCTCCTAATTTCATTTTCACCTATTTTTAGATGGTTTGGAGATTTTGCCGCAGAATAAGCTTTGGATTTAAAAAAATGGGAGCATTCAATAACTCAAACTCATTCCTTGACTCGGGCAAAAACTTCCCCAACATTTCTAAATTTAAAAAAATATCACATCCAGCCTTGATAGAAGATAGACCAACAAGGGAAGACCAAAAAGAGAGCCTAGTTTTAACTCTCAGTTATCTCCTGTTTTGGAATAGCTTTATACAAAGATCTGAAAAAGAAGCAAGTGAATATTTGGGTGAAGGTTGGAGGCATTGGCGTATTGCCTCAGATAATCTGGGTCATTATAGAATTTCATTATTACCTTGGCATTTAAAGTCAATGTTTATTTCAATTACATAAACCCCAAACCTATTATGAAAAAGACCTACACTAGAAACACTACTAAGATAAAGCCTAGTTTGAAACAAGGAGTTTCCCTTTCAGGGTCGTTCATTGTCCCAAAACCTGCTAGTAATGTTAAAAAACCGCTTTAAATCAATTCTAGCACTAGTTATTTGTGCAGGGCTGATTTCTTGTACTACTGGAAATGATTCCAATAATTCGGTCACACTAGTTGACCGAATTCCTACGGAAAATACAAATCAATTTTATGTCAGCAATCGGGCGCCTTTGGCGCCCAGTGCGCTGATCAAACTTCCTGTTGGCTCCGTGAAGCCTGAAGGATTTCTTAAAGAATATCTTATTCGTCAGAAAAATGGATTAACCGGAAATCTAGGGGAAATCTCTGCCTGGCTTCAAAAAGAAAATAACGCCTGGCTATCTAAGGATGGAACTGGAGAATGGGGCTGGGAAGAAGTACCCTATTGGCTGAAAGGCTATGCTAACATAGGCTACATCATGAATGATCAGCCCATGATCGATGAATCCATAATCTGGTTGGAAGCTGTGCTTACTAGTCAGCGAGAAAATGGAGACTTTGGCCCTAAGCTCATGGATGGGGATCATCCAGATTTTTGGGCAAAGATGATCATGCTTTATTGTTTGCAGTCTTATTATGAGTATTCACAGGATGAGCGTGTCATAGCTCTGATGACCAACTATTTCAAGTATGAGTTGACGGTTCCTGATGAAGAATTTTTAGAAGGATACTGGCAGCGACTTCGTGGAGGAGACAATCTTCACAGCGTTTTATGGCTTTATAACCGTACTGGAGACGAATTTTTGCTAGAGTTGGCAGAGAAAATCCATCAAAACACCTCAGATTGGGCAGGGAGAGATTTGCCGATTGAGCAGGTGAGAAATCACTATGAAGTACGTGATGGAGGAGAAGTCCCGGATTGGTATCGTGATCAGGTGGATTGGCACAATGTGAACCATGCTCAGGCTTTTCGTGAGCCAGCTCAGTACTACTTACTGACCAAAAACGAGAAAGACCTTCAGGCGACTTATGAAAATTTTAAAATCATCCGTGAACATTTCGGTCAGGTTCCTGGCGGTATGTTTGGTTCGGATGAGAATGCAAGACCGGGCTATGCAGACCCACGCCAAGGCGTAGAAACCTGCGGAATGGTGGAGCAGATGAATTCGGATGAGCATTTATTGAGAATCACAGGCGATCCCTTCTGGGCAGATCATGCCGAGGAAGTGGCCTTCAACACCTATCCTGCGGCTGTAATGCCAGATTTCAAATCACTGCATTACATCACTTCACCGAATATGGCTTTGCTGGATGCGGAAAACCACTCACCAGGAATCGCCAATAGCGGTCCTTTCCTGATGATGAATCCCTTTAGTTCTCGCTGCTGCCAGCATAACCACTCGCAGGGATGGCCCTATTTCATAGAAAATCTCTGGATGGCAACCCCTGACAATGGCGTGGTGGCGGCGATGTATGGAGCAAGCAAAGTGACTGTGAAAGTCGGTGATGGTACTGAAGTGAACATCGAGGAAACTACACATTATCCATTTGAAGAGGAAATCAAGTTTGCTCTGAGCACAGAAAAAGCAGTTGAATTCCCTCTTTACTTACGCATTCCAACTTGGGCGAAAGGAGCTTCAATCACGGTAAATGGTGAGGTCATGAAAGACAATATATCTGGAATTGGCTATGCGAAGATCAGTAGAACTTGGGCAAATGGAGATCAGGTAGCACTAACGCTTCCTATGGAAATTCAGACCAAAATTTGGGAGAAAAATAGCAACAGCCTAAGTGTAAGCCGAGGTCCTTTGACTTACTCACTTAAAATTCGAGAAAAGTATTTCAAGAAAGACAGTGAGGAGACAGCACAGTGGGATTCCAAATGGCAAAAAGGTGTAGACAAGAAGAAGTGGCCTGCTTGGGAGATCCATCCCGTGACGGATTGGAACTACAGTTTGGTTGTGGATGAAAATGATCCAGCGTCTTCATTTGAAGTGATGGAAGGTCATTGGCCAAAATCTGACTTTCCATTCTCACTGGAGGAAGTTCCGATTAAAATCGTCGCAAAAGCCCGACAGATTCCGGAATGGCAATTGGATCAATACGGATTGGTGGGAGAATTGAAAGATCTTCCAAAGACTTCCGATCAGCCTGTGGTGGATGTGACCCTGGTGCCTATGGGTGCTGCGAGATTGAGAATCACAGCATTTCCAGAGCTTTTGAATAGCAATAACTAATAAACCTATACTTATGAAGAAAACACTGATTTTTGGGGCATGCCTGCTTTTTGCGCAGCATATTGCGACAGCACAAACGAGCCAATACAAACCTGTAGAAGGTAAAATAATGACCGAATGGGCGACGCAGGTCACGCCTGAAAACGTCCATCAGGAATATCCAAGACCTCAGATGACCCGTTCAACTTGGGTGAATCTAAACGGACTTTGGGATTATGCGATTAAGCCAAAAGGTCAGGCTGTTCCTACAAGTTTTGACGGTGAAATTCTTGTGCCTTTCGCTGTGGAATCTGCACTTTCGGGTGTAGGGAAAACTGTGGGCAAAGACAATGAGCTGTGGTACAACACGACTTTTTCCACTCCTAAAAAATCGAGCAAGGACAAAGTCCTATTGCATTTCGGAGCTTCTGATTGGGAAACGGAAGTCTTTATCAATGGTAAAAGTATAGGTAAGCACCGAGGAGGCTATGATCCTTTCGACTTTGATATCACTGATCATCTGAAGTCGGGCAAGTCGCAGACTTTGCAAGTACGCGTATGGGATCCAAGTGATGAGGGACCTCAACCCCGAGGCAAGCAGGTGAAGAATCCAAACAGCATTTGGTACACTCCTGTGACTGGCATCTGGCAAACAGTATGGCTGGAAACTGTACCGGCAGCATATATATCTGGGTTGAGAAATACATCAGATATTAAGAGCAAGGAGATCATGGTCACTCCAGAGGTTGCAGGAGCTGTAGCTGGTAATCAGGTAAAAGTTTCTGCTTGGAAAGATGGAATCATGCTCGCTGAGCAGACAGTAAAGCCTTCCGAAACAGCGAAGTTGGCGATCAGTGATGCTCAGCTTTGGGCTCCGGGAAATCCAGTGCTTTATGATTTGAAAGTAGAGTTGGTAGATGGCAATAAAATAGTAGACGCGGTGGGAAGCTATGCGGCTTTGAGAGAAATCAGCATGGCTGCAGATGAAAATGGCATTCAGCGAATGATGCTGAATGGTGAATTTTTGTTCCAATATGGTCCGCTCGATCAGGGATGGTTCCCAGATGGTTTGTACACAGCACCTAGCCATGAAGCGATGGTTTTTGACATCCAAAAGACCCAAGAAATGGGTTTCAATATGATCAGAAAGCATGTCAAAGTAGAGCCTGCGACTTGGTATCATGCCTGCGATAAAATGGGTATGCTCGTGTGGCAAGATATGCCGAGTGGAGATATGGGAAATGGCTGGGAGATGAAGCTTGCCGTGTTGGGAAGTGGAACAGATCGCGACAGAACTCCTGAGTCGGAGGCGATTTACAGAGAAGAATGGAAAGAGATCATGGATGATTTCTATAATTTCCCTTCTATCGTGGTTTGGGTACCTTTCAACGAAGCTTGGGGCCAGTTTAAGACGAAGGAGATCACTGAATGGACCAAAAATCACGATTCTTCACGTTTAGTGAATAGCGCTAGTGGAGGAAACTTTGAGATGGAAGGAACCAAGATCGCGGGTGATATCATCGATTTGCATAATTATCCAGATGCGAAAATGCCAGATCCTAAGATTTACGGAACGCAAAATATCCTAGTTCTTGGCGAATTTGGAGGGTTAGGACTTCCTGTGGATAACCATGTATGGCAGCAAAAAGACAACTGGGGCTATCAGAGCTTCAAGAATCAAGAAGAGCTTTACAATCGCTACGCTGGGCTAATTACTAGGCTGGGTGAATTGATAGAAGCAGGTCTTTCGGCGGCAGTGTACACACAGACTACAGATGTGGAGATTGAGACAAATGGCCTGATGACCTACGATAGAAAGGTTATCAAATTTGACGTGTCAAAGATGAAAAGCATACATTCACCTTTATATAAAAAGTGAGCAAAATGAAGAATCATTTCAATAAAATCCTTGGTGCAACGGCACTTGGTATTTTACTTTACAGCTGCGATAGCAAACCAAAAGAAGAAACTATAGCCGAAGACACAATGCTTGAGCAGGTTTTTGGTACAACTTTTCAAAACAAAAAAGTGGAAACATACGAGATCAAAAATGCCAATGGCATGAAAATGAAAGTCACCAACTTTGGTGCAAGAGTTACTAACCTTTGGGTGCCAGATAAAGACGGAAACCTAGTGGACGTAGTGCTCGGCTTTGAGACGTTGGATGCCTATCTGGAGTCTGGTGAAAAATACTTCGGGGCAGCTATTGGACGCTATGGCAACCGGATTGCTAAAGGGAAATTCACCTTGGATGGAGAAGAATACACCTTACCAACCAACAATAATGGACAGACGCTACATGGTGGGCCAGGTGGTCTTGACTATGTGATTTGGAATGTAGAAAAGTCAGGTGAAAATGGACTGATATTTAGCTACACTTCCCCAGATGGTGATGAAGGTTTTCCAGGAGAATTGAAAGTGAAAATGATCTACACGCTCACGGATGACAATGGATTCAAAGTCACCTACGAGGCAGAAACTGATAAAGCGACACCGGTGAATTTGACCCACCACTCCTTTTTCAACCTAAATGGCGCTGGAAACGGGACTGTGCTAGATCATACACTACAGCTGAATGCAAGTGAATATACCCCGGTAAATGAGGTGCTGATTCCTACTGGAGAAGTTGTATCAGTGAAGGAAACTCCTTTTGATTTTACCGACGCAACGACTATAGGCGCGAGAATCAATCAGGAAAACGTGCAATTGAAGTTCGGTGGTGGATATGACCACAACTGGGTGCTGGACAAAACAGGAAATGACCTGACTCAAGCGGCAGTGATCTCATCGCCACAGACTGGAATTGAGATGGAAGTTTGGACTACAGAGCCAGCTATACAGTTTTACAGTGGTAATTTCCTAGATGGATCAGTCACAGGTAAAGGTGGAAAAGTCTATGAATTACGATCAGCATTCTGCTTGGAAACCCAGCATTATCCAGATTCCCCAAATCAGCCAAATTTCCCTTCTACGATCTTGAAGCCAGGAGAGAAATACGAGCAGACTTGTATTTATAGGTTCGGAACGAAGTAGAATTATTTGCGTCCTCTTTTTATGTCTGATATGAATGTTAGCATAAAAAGAGGGCGCATTTTTTTTACGCATAAGAAAAGTATCATCGCGAATAGATTATGATTTAAACAACATATTAGTTTCGACACGCTGTTTTTAAATAAATGATTACTTTCTAATTCTCTTTAGACCAATGATTTACAACAAAACAAAGAATTAGATTATATTACTTTTGAAAACTTTTCGATATGTCGCCATTTAACAAAGAAAATTCAAAAGTCTCCGATTCAACCTCGGTCTCCTCCCAGGTTTTGAGCGATAGTACTAAGGGATTATTAGAAACAATAGAAAAAATAAGTGGAATTGGCTGGTGGAAAATCAATTTACAAACAGGAGAAAACCAATGGTCTGATCAATTTTATAAGATCTGTGGATTGGACCCAAAAAAGAATCCTCCAAGCACTGACCTTGGGCTTTCTGTTATACATCCAGAAGATAAAATTCTTGCTGAAAAAGCTATTGAAAACAGTATCGAAAAAGGGATTCCATACCAACTGGAAAAAAGAATTATATGGCCTTCAGGAGAAATTAGGCATGTGCTTTCGGAAGGCATTATTGAATATGACAATGAAGGAAAGCCTCTTTTCTTAGTTGGGACTTTTAAGGATATTACAAATCTAAAAGGAAGAGAAAAACAGTTTGATAGTACCTCCAAAGAGCTCGTTGATATATTAGATTACTCTAGTGATCTAATTTTTTTATTTGATCCTACTGGAATTATCATCAGAGTTTCCGAAAGCGTAAAGGAGACATTAGGATATTCTACTGAGCAATTAATAGGAAAGAATTATGTGGATTTTTTGTACCCACTTGATTTAGAAAAAACCAACAGCGCGTTTAAGAGTGTCTTGCAAGGTGAGAATATTAGAAATTTTGAATTAAGATTGATTGATTCAAGAGGAAATCTAATCCACCTAAATTGGTCTGGAAACACCAAACAAGGGACTAATCAGGTATTGGGGATAGCTCGAGATATTACTGAACAGGTAGAATTCAAAAAAAAGAGGGAAGAAGAGAAACTACGAATTCAAACTATCCTAAACAGTTCGCAAGATTTAATTTGGAGCGTAGATAGGGATTTCAAACTAGTGAGTGCCAACAATGCTTTTTTTAAAACCATGAAAAAGGGATTGCAATGGGATATCAAACTGGGTGACGATTTATTATCGACTGAATTCCAAAAAACTGAGCAGATCGATTATTGGAGAGGTTATTATGAGAAAGCTTTCGCTGGTAAAAATGTAAAGATTGAAGAAAAATCAGAATCAAAAAGCCAGGATACCCCTATATTCTTTGAAACTAAAATAACTCCTGTAAAGGTAAATGGTGAGATTGTGGGTTTGGCCTGCTTTTCCAGAGATGTAACTGAAAAAAGAATCGCATCAGAAAAAATTAAAGCTGAAAATATGCAGCTTCTCAAAGGTCAAGAAATAGCTAATATTGGCTATTGGGAAACTGACTTAAAATCCAACAGTATTTATTGGTCTGACGAAATGTATAACATATGGGAAGTCAAAAAGAACTCCCACGCCATAGATTTCGACTTTTTTTTCAAATCAATACATCCTGAAGATCGAAAGAGTTTTCTATATCATAAAAACAGGGCTTTACTTCAAGAAAAGAAATTGGACGTGGTGTATAGAATTATTCTTGCAGAGAATAGATTTAAATACATTCACGAAAAAGGAGAAATTATTCACGAAAAAGAGGGAGGAGTAGGTTTATTCAGGGGGACTTCGCAGGAAATCACCAAAGAGAAGGAAATTGAACTTGAGCTTAGAAATAGAAATTTTTTTATAGAATCTACTCTTAACAATATTCCTTTGGGAATAGCGGTGAACAAAATCAGTGATGGGGAGGCAACTTATTTGAATAAGGCTTTTGAAGATATTTACGGATGGTCAAAAGCAGAACTTCTTAATGTTGATGATTTTTTTGTTAATGTCTATCCCAATACAGAATATCGCAATTGGATAAAAGCAAAAATTATTGATGATATGACTAGTGGCGATCCAAACAGGATGTCTTGGAATGGAATCATCATCAACACAAAAGATGGAAGAGAAAGGATAGTAAATGCAAAAAACATTCCTGTCCCAGATCTGAATTTGATGATTTCTACAGTGGCTGATGATACTGATAGGTATCTGGCAGAGCAAGCTTTAAAGGTGAGCAATGATCGTTTTACATTAGTTTCTGAGGCAGTTTCTGATGCTATTTGGGATTGGGATTTAGATAAAAACACTATCTATTTGGGGCAAGGCTTTCATAGACTTTTTGGATATCCAAAAGATCGAAACCAGGTGGATGGTAGCTTGTGGCTCAAAACTATTCATCCAGAAAATTTGGAAGAAATAACAGCTAGTAGCCGAAAAGCCAGAGAAGATGTTTCTCAGAAGTTTTGGTCGGAAGAATACCGCTTTAGGAAGCAGGACGGTACCTATGCTTTTGTAAATGAAAAGGCGATTATCATAAGGAACAAAAAAGGAGTTGCCTACAGAATCGTAGGTGCTATACAAGATATTACCCAAGACAAGGAGAGGGATCAAGAGCTGGAGGTGACAAATGAAAATCTCAAAAAGGCAAATAAAGAATTAGAGCTTTCCAATCAAGAGCTAGAGCAGTTTGCCTATGTAGCTTCCCACGATTTGCAAGAACCCCTTAGGATGATTACCAGTTTCCTGGGATTGGTGGAAAAGCGCTACGATGCTGTCTTGGATGAAAAAGGGAAAAAGTACATTCACTTTGCAATAGATGGAGCAAGTAGAATGCGTGAGATTATTTTAGACTTGCTGGAATTTTCTAAACTAGACAGTTTTAAAGACGCTAAATCCTGGGTGGATTCAAATGAAATCCTGGAAACCTCTCTGCTTTTTTTGAAAAAAAACATAGATAAAGCACGACCTGTTTTTCATCTAGATCAACTGCCAAAAGTCTATGGACATAAAAACACTTTGGTTCAGTTATTTCAAAATTTAATCTCAAATGCTATCAAATACCAACCAGAAGGGCAAAAGGCTGAAATCTGGATTTCATCTACTGAAAATGAGAAGGAATGGGAGTTTTTGGTTAAAGACAACGGTATAGGTATAGATAAGCAGTACCTGGATAAAATCTTTGTAATCTTCCAAAGGTTGCATGTAAAAGGAACTTACTCGGGAACAGGGATCGGACTAGCTATAAGTAAGAAAATAGTAGACCTTCACGACGGCAAAATCTGGGCTGAATCAAAACTAGGCGAGGGTGCTAGCTTCCGCTTCACCCTGCAAAAACCAGTGAAGTCATGAAGAGAATAAAACCGCTTTTATTTAAATCCCCGGTATTTCTTGGATTTATCGTGTTTTTCATCCTGCTGGGATTTGGATTCTTTCTTACTCTTAAGGAATATCAATTAAACTTAATTGAGGAAAATAATAAGGTAGAATTGGCAGCTGAGCTTATTGAAGACCGAGTTCAGGGAGTGATCTCTACGGCCAAAATCTCGACAAATATTTTGGCCTATTTAGTTCAGACCCATAAGAACGAGGAAAACTTCGTTGAAGTGGGCAAGAGCATCATCGATAATATTGATATCATTGGTCAGATTCAATTTTTAGATAGTGGTACCATCGTGGCTACATACCCTTTGATAGGTAATGAGGCAGTCATAGGTTATGATATCCTCGCCGACTCTACCCGATCTGAAGAGGCAGTTTTGGCGATAGAAAGAAGGGAAATCTTCTTTGCTGGCCCAGTTTCTATAAGACAGGGCGGGGAGGCTATTATCGCACGGCAGCCAATTTTTAAGGACAATAAGTTTACAGGATTCTCTGTAGTACTGATCGATTGGCAAAAATTTGTAGATCAAGTTTTCAGTGAGTTTCACAGTAATTCAGAATTTACTGTTGATCTATTCAAACTTTCTCCTTCAAGGGAAGATAAAAATTCATTGCTTAAAAGTGATTTCACTTTGGCGGATGGCCCTTTAAAGGAAATTGAAGTTCCTGAGGGGAATTGGATTATTCAAGTTCAGCTGAACTCAAGTAAGGCACTAAGTTCTATCGGTTTACTCATTCTATTGAGAATAGCGCTTGCACTATTGCTAGGCTATTTAATCTATACCTTAGCTAATCAGCCTAATAAACTGGCTAAAAAAGTTCGTGAAACTACCCGCAAGCTTCGGCTCAGTAACAAGCGGTTTGAACTAGCCACCAAAGCAACTTCCGAGGCAATATGGGATTGGGATCTTTTGAAAGGGCATACATTTCGTAGTGATAATTTCAATAAACTTCTTGGGGTTTCCCAAGACGAAGATGCAAGTAAGGATGAGTTTTGGACTGCAAAAATTCATCCTGATGATCTACATAGAGTTGAGAAGAACTTGAGTGAGACGCTACAAGGAACGGGAGACCAGTGGACCCAAGAATTTAGATTCAGAAAATCCGATGGAGAAATACTTTATGTCATTGATAATGGGCTGATTATTAGAAATAAGCAGGGTAAAGCAGTCAGAATAATTGGGTCCACTCAAAATATCACAAAAAGAAAACATGCTGAAATCGATCTTGCCAGTCAAAGGCAGAGGCTTTCAAATGTCATTGAAGGGACACATGCTGGAACCTGGGAATGGAATCCGCAAACGAATGAAACCATTTTCAGCGAAATCTGGGCAAATATCATTGGGTATACTCTGAAAGAGCTAGAACCTGTAAGTTTCCAAACCTGGATTGATTTGATTCATCCTGAGGACATCATTGAAACCAAAAAACTACTGGATGATTATTTTTATGGTAAAAGTAATTCCTATGAATCTGAGTTTCGGATGAAACATAAGCAAGGAAAATGGGTTTGGATATTAGCTAGAGGAAAAGTATTTTCTTGGACATTAGATGGAGAACCAATGATGATGTTTGGGACACAGGTAGACATTACCGAGAAAAAATTAAGGGAAGAAGAAATCAAAAGTACTAACCAGAAACTACAATCAGCAAATGATGAGCTTAAGTCATTTGCCTCTATGGCTTCTCATGATATGAAGGAACCCCTTCGGATGATCAGTTCTTTTCTTCAGCTGTTAGAGAAAAAATACACCCCGGTTTTGGATGAAAAAGGGGTTCAATACATAAATTTTGCAGTCAACGGAGCTAAGAGGTTGAGCGTGTTGATTGATGATATGATGGAATATTCCCGCATTGGCTTTGATGCGAGAATGCTAGATCGAATCAATCTCAACACTGTAGTAGAAGACGTGATCTCGCTCAACAAGGATTTGATTGCTGAAAAGAATGCTCAAATACATGTAGGAGATTTGCCTGAGATTTCAGGAATAATGACACCTATTAAAAGTGTCTTTATCAACTTAATTTCCAATGCACTGAAATATCAAGCAATAGGAAATATTCCAATAATTTCCATTTATGCTAAAAGTGTGGAAGGGTTCTACCAAATTACAGTTGAGGATAATGGAATAGGAATAGATGAAGCGTACTTCGAAAAGGTTTTCAATGTATTCAGTCGCTTACATGGTAAGAATGAATATTCTGGAACTGGCATTGGGCTTGCAGTGTGCAAAAAAATTATAAGTCAACATGGTGGAAAAATTTGGCTAGAATCTGCAGAAAAAGGCAGTAAATTTCATTTTACGCTCCAAAAATATGGCAATTAAACCAATAAATATTTTACTAGTTGAGGATAATGAAGGCGACATCGTTTTATTAATGGAAGCTTTCGGTGATGACAAAATTGTAAATAAGATCGATATAGCTAGAGACGGAGCCGAAGCTATAGACTTACTTAACGGGCTTGCAGATACTAATTCTGAAGGTCTTCCAGATTTGATTTTATTAGACATTAACCTTCCTAAGAAAAATGGATATGAGGTAATCTCATCAATTAGGAATAACCCTTTACTGGGGGAAATCCCGGTGATTATACTCACCACATCTTCCTCAGAGATGGAAATTATTAAAGCCAAAAACCTGGAAGCTTATTGCTATATAATCAAGCCCAGTGAAATTGCCGAATATGTGAAAGTGGTCAGAAAAATTGAGGAGTTTTGGTTACTAACACTTGAACTTCAAAAACTAAAGCGCAATGGCAAAGGATGAAGAAAACTATCATATTTTAGTAGTTGAGGATAACCTCGGTGATTTTGTGATCTTAGAGGAGTATCTCTCTGAGTCACTTCTCAATTTGAAAACAAAGCATGCTGAAAGTTTCAAAGCTGCTGCTGAATATTTAGAGGATGTCGAAAATTATTTTGACATAGTATTTCTAGATCTTTCACTTCCGGATAAATCAGGCGAAGAATTAGTGTTGGAAATCATAAAACTAGCTATAGGGATTCCTGTAGTAGTTTTGACAGGCTTTTCAAATTTAGAATTTGGAAGCCGGTCTTTGGCTTTGGGTGCTTCAGACTATTTACTCAAAGATGATCTGTCACCAGCGATTCTTTTTAAAAGCTTGCTATACAATATTCAGCGGGTCAAGTTTATTTCAGAACTCAAAGAATCCAGAAGTAAATACTCCGACCTTTTCCAGTTAAACCCTTCCCCAATTATTGTGTTTGATTTGGAAACTCTAAAAGTCTTAGATATAAATCAAGCGGCGATTTTAAAGTATGGATATGGAGCTGAGGAGTTTCTATCCATGAACTTATTTGATTTTCGCCCAATGGAGGACGCCGATACTTTGCGACAAGCCATAGACGGTTTTTGGGTCAAAAACACTAAAGATTTTAAGCCTATTACAAGACACTTAAAAAAGAATCAAGAGATTATCGACGTAGAAATCAGCCCTGCCAAAATCAAAATCAACAACAAGGATGCAGGCTTAGTGTTAATAAATGACATTACCGAAAACCTCAAATACATTCGGAAAATCGAAGAGCAAAATGAAGCCTTTAAGGAGATCGCATGGATACAATCTCATGTGGTTAGAGCACCTTTGGCGAGGCTGTTGGGATTAGTGAACTTATTGGAGATCTCAGAAGAGGGAGCTAGCAAAGAAAATAATGAGCTACTTGAATTCATCAAGGGTTCTGTGTTGGAGCTAGATAAAATCGTTAGAGATATAAACGAAAAATCCGAAATCATTTCTAGTCGAGAATAAGCTTCTAAAGGGTAGTAAAATTCAAGAACTAGTAGCTACATACTTCCTAGTAATTCAAAAGTATCCAGCTTAGCCGATTTATTCTATATAATTGTCAACCTAGTGAGGAAGACAAACAGAGTTGTATGCATAAGTTTGGAACGAAGAAAAAGTAGAAAACCATTCCGAATTGACGGAATGGTTTTTTTGATCACGTTAAAAAAAAAATCATTCTCCCGAAAGGTATTCATAAACCGTTTTGGAGATTCGAGCAAGTTGTTCGGCGGCCTTGTCATACCCGTATTATGCCTTCTTTAAGCGAATAAAGGATAGCAAGCACATCTTTTTTATCTTCCTCTGTGTATTTATTGCTACCCATTGCGCCAAGAATATCATCTACAACAGCTAAATATTCCTGCTCTGAAATGTTCATCCCTGTATGAGTTTGTACCATGTCTCGTCCCATGTACTGTTGTGGGCCGCCTGCTCCGGCACAAAAAAAGTTTACGGTATGCTCCTTTATTTTCTTCAATTGCTCAGGTTTGTTTTTGTAAGGAAGAAACCTTGGACTCACAAGTGGATTGGTCATATGTAAATCGACCACATCATCTACCAATTTAGTGATGCCTTGTTGTTCACCTAATCTTTCATATAGTGTACGTGCCATAATATTGTCTTTAAAAGTTATTTGCTTTCTCACAACGTTAGGCAGATTTTAGCGAAAGAATGAGGCCATTTGATTCAATGATGTGTTCATTTTGGTCAAATTCTTATTATCGTAAAACATTAGATTCAATTGACGCGAAACATAAGATAGGCAAGACCTTGTATTGTATAAATAGGAGGTCTTGCCCGTTACTTTCCTAAAATGTATTTCAGTCCATCATAAAAACTCGGGTAGGGTACATGTCCATATTCTTCGTAGGTTTTATATTCAAAGGAGAGTCTGTCTCCCAAGTCAGTTTTTACTTTTTTGGTAAACTGTAACATTGCATTGTGAACTTCTTTATTCGGATCATAAGAGTCGTTTAAAGAGTTGGCGATAAAAACTCTTTTCCCATTAAATAGCTCTTTATTTTTGAAAGCTTTGTCTATCAAGGCATCGAAATAAGTCTGCATGTCAGCATACCAGCCAGCACTTTTACCAATGTAATTGTCGAACAATTCTGGCTTTTCCAGAAAAGCATACATCACAAATAATCCACTTAGAGAAGTGCCGCGGAGCGTTCTTTCTCCATTAGAGCGATAATTTTTTTCAATATGTGGTATGAGTTCGGCGCCAATAAATGAGAGGAAGTTCTCAGCTCCCGGGCTCTTCACTTCGTAAGTGGGCGTACTGAGCGGCATCATATCTCTGTCACGATCGGTATTGGGGATAGCTACCAAGATCATTTCCACTCCCAGTATGCGAGTTACCAGAATGGCTTGCAAAAGAGCGGTTTCATTCCCATCCAGCACATAGAGCACAGGGTAAGATTGATTGGACGATTCATAGTCATGGGGAAGACTTACTACGAACGGCCTATTTTCATGTAGTATTACTGACTGTATGCTGTCTCTAATTCCAATTTTGACATTCACTTCTTGAGAGTAAACCAGTCCAAATTTTTAAAATCCAAGAAAGAAGACTAACAATATATGTTTTAGCATGATTTGGTTTGTTTAAAGTACAACCTATCAATAGGTACCAAGTTAAGGGTTGATCCTGGTTAATTTGTCACTTCATAACCTTCCAGCACCTTTTCGAATGTTGAGATTTTTCGTTTTACTTTCTTAGTAAGGTCTTCTTTCATTAATGGTGTTTGCTCCAGAGGATCTTTTGCAAGTGAGTATATTCTACCGTCTCCATAGAGCTTCCATTCGGTATTTTGCACTTAAGTAGCATTTTCAAATTTCCCCCAGTTCGGTGCATAGAAGCAATATATCCAATCCGACTTCTGAGAATTATCCCCAATTAGCTGCGAATAAAAGCTCAATCCATCAGTTTGATTAGCACCTGAGTTCTGATAATTGACTGTTTCCAAAAGCGTTGGCACAAAGTCAGAGAAGGAGATTAAATCAACTTCATAGCAATTGAATTCGAACTTCTGGGCTAAAAACAGAATAATAATCTGAAGCACAGAGTAATAGATAAACATAGATTTGAATAACTTAGAAAGAAAAACAGCCAAACTGTTTACACCCCAGCTGAAGTAAATGTACTCGGCTGACCCCAAGTTTCCGATGATACTAAGTTAATACTCGACGTTTTGGAGGGTATTTCAACTTGCTCTGACTATTGCAAAGACATTAATTATTTCAACTTAAACACCTATGCTATGAAGAAGTACCTTTTTACCGTGATTTTGATTTGCGCAGCCGTGAGCATCTTACAAGCTCAAGGAATTGTTTATCCAGCGATTCAAGGATATGGCGGAGTCAATGAAGTTCCTTTTGAAACCATCAAACCTGATCCTACCCAGCAATACAAATTCGTTGTAGAACTTGACTACAGAATTGAAGATAAAAAGGAGCTCTCCGAATATTTAGACTATGGCGCTAAAATGTACAATGTTCATATCTATGCTGGTGTTCCAAAGGAAAATATAGAGTTGGTGTTTGTGGTTTATGCCGGCTCCACACCGATTACACTTTCCAATGAAGAATACAAAAAGCGCTTTGAGGTAGATAATCCAAATGCTAGACTTTTGGAAGAGCTAAAAAAAGAAGGGATTCGCGTGATTGTCTGTGGGCAATCAATGATGAAGCAAAAGCTTGACCCAGCGATGATTTATCCCGGGGTAGAAATGGCTGTATCCAGGTTTACCGCGACTACAGATTTGATGAATAAAGGGTATTTACTTTTTGGGCTTTAAACTTCCTATAATGAGAATAAGAGTCTTTTCTTTTTTTTGTCTTCTTCTGGGTTTTCTGATGATACAGTCAGACTTGTATGCACAGGAGTCGGAGATCAAACAAATCCGTGATCAAAGAGAAGCTTCAAATAAAGCCCTTAGAAACTTCGATGAAAAGCTGAATAGTACTTTTCTGACTGATGATGTTTTGATTACCACTGGTGCAGGAACTTTGCTTTCGGGAAAAGCTGAGTTGATTGAATATATCAACAATGCCAATGGACAGAAGATGTATTGGGTTCGGACTGCTACCGAAGTAATCGTAAATTCTGAATCTCAATTAGCTTGGGAGGAAGGTACCTGGGAAGGTTTTAATGAAAATTCCACTACTCCAATTGTTGCAGGAAATTACGCCGCTCAATGGACAAAGAAATCAGGGATTTGGCTCATTCAATCTCAATTGTTTGTCACTTTACCAAAAGACTAGATGATTAAAAATGAATATTTTAATGGAAAGAAGCGATTACCTTTTCATTTCAATGTTCCATGTCATTTTTCAAAAAAACTCAAAGACAAGTAGTAATTTCATCAGAATAAACCCAATTCAAAATGCGAAACCAAACACGCAGAGTAGCTATTGTACTAATTTCAATTTTGGCACAACTCCTTACGCTCAATGCTGCTTCAGCGCAATGGACAAATCATTACTCCAAGCTCGCTGACTTCGGACACCATGTTTACCTGGAGCAGCATGAGCTTCCGATTCTTGCCCATGGACCAACAGACCCTGCTCCTGCACCTGATGGTATTCATCTAGCCTTTGCTGCACGAGGATGGATCTGGAATCTGAATTTGGATACCAAAACGGCAGTGAGATTGACAAATAGCTCGGGAATTGATTCCCGTCCACGCTGGTCTCCGGACGGTAAAATGCTAGCTTTTGTCCGGGACGAAGGAAAAAATACGGCTATCATTGTTAAGGAATTGGCAACCGGGCTCGAGACAAGGATTGATACGGAAGCCATCGAACTTGATCCTGAATTTTCCGCCGATGGAAAATGGCTCTATTATTCATCTGGAAATAGCGGTTCGATCAATCTACGCAGACGCAACTTAGCTACGGGGGTAGATGAGCAACTTACGGCCTTACCACAAGTGGAGCGAAACTCCCGAACACTGGCAGATGGTGAAAGCCTGATGTATCTGCACGGTAGCGGGCCACACCGTGTGCTTCGAATCAAAAACTTCAAATCGGGTACTGACTCCATTGCGCTTGCCCAGACACTGACCTACCACTTCACCGCGGATGCACATCCTGATCAGCGACTAATCGTTTTCAGTGCCCCGATCGACAATGACTATCACCTTTGGACCATGGATTTGGACGATCCTCACGTAAAGCACCGACTGACGGATGGAGCGCCCTTCGCATTGACCCCGGCCTTCAGTGCAGATGGAAATCAGGTCTACTTCGTCGAATTAGATAAAAACCGTCAATTCCGTCTCATGCAAATCAATACGTACGGAGGTGCTCCTCAACAGGTGATGATTTCAAATTGGGATCTTGGAGAACCTAGCGGCTCATTGAATGTGAAGGTGACCGATGCCATAGGAAAACCGATCACCGCCCGTGTCTCTATCGTGAGGGAGGATGGCTACCCCGTGGCTTTTCATGAGGATGCTACCTACATCGATCCCCAGTCGGGACGCCATTATTTTTATTTGGAGGGCAATTCGCAGTTCGCGCTTCCTGTGGGCAATTACCGAGTGACGGCAGTTCGCGGACCGATGACTCCGATAGTAGAATCTAGCGTTATCGTTAAAAAAGATGAAGTTTCAGAGGCTAGCCTCACACTCGCTCCAATATGGGATGCAGGTGCTGCAGGCTATGTATCAGCAGATCACCATGTACATTTAAACGGAGACGGCCATCACCGAGCCACTCATGAAGATGCACTTCGAGCTATGGCGGGAGAGGATTTAGATTTACGGGCTCCCATGTCTTGGAATCGCTGGGAACGACGAATTGATGCGTCTATTCTAGGTAAAGAAACGGTTAAGGATGGCCGAATTGTAGTCCAAAGCCAAGAGGTACGCTCTCACTTTCATGGGCATGTCAGCCTTCTTGGTACTGATAAACCTTATGCGCCTTGGTTTTGGGGACCAAACAATCCAAAACTAGGCGATCCCGATCGAAGCAATGGCGAGGTGTTGGACTATGCTGACCAAACCGGAGCTTTTACCACATATGTGCATCCGATCTCAGATGATTCTGATCCCTTCGACCAACTCGACAATGGACCCATTCCCATAGAACTAATCTCCGATGCCGTACTTGCTGAGCGCATCGGCTTGGAAATGGTCTGTGCATGGACCAGTCCTTTGGGAAACAGTCAGGTCTGGTATCGTCTACTTAACATTGGACGACCGGTGGCTGCCATGTCAGGGACAGACATGTGGGTTGATTTCCACCGTACCATGGCAGTAGGTACCGGACGAAATTATGTACGGTTGAGCGGAACAGAGATTACTTCTGAAGCAGTACTTGAAGCGGCCATGGCTGGAAAAGGGTTTGTGACGACAGGTCCCGCACTGCTTTTCCAAGTAGGAGAAGACGCAAGACCAGGTGATGTCATTTCTAGTGGGCGGCATGAATGGCAAGCCACTTTGGCCGGAACTAATGATATCGACGTAGTAGAGCTTGTGGTCAATGGAGTTGTAGTCGACAAGTTGACGGGAATTAAGGCAGGAGAAACGAGAACGTATAAAGGCCAAGTAAACCTCCCCAAAGGAGGTTGGATTGCAATCCGTGCCTATGCTAGTGAGCCTCGTGAAGACTCTTGGCCAAGTATGCACGCCCGGCCTTTTGCTCATAGTTCTCCCGTATGGATCGAAGCTGTTGGTAGTACCGACCCCAATTCACGCAAAGCAGCTGCAGCCGATCTCATCCGGGCAATTGATGCTGCCGAACGAATAGCGAAAGCTGCCTACGGCGATACTGAGATGAATCGTATGATGAGCCGGTTTGAAGAAGCGCGGAATAGGCTTAGGGAAATGATGAAATAAACTGCTGCAACAAGAAGAATTTTATGAGCTAAAATCCCTTAGAGAACGATTTATCCTTAATTGGATTTCATGAATAAAGGATCAAATCCATTACCAGTAATTAGAGGATGCTTTTTGCATTAAAGAGTGCAATAGCGACAAAAATTTCTCAATATGTTGGTAACCTATTAGCAAAGTAGATATCTAAGATAAAATCTCGCATATGGCCCCGAATAGGATATGAACGACAACCAAGAATTATCCGATCAGGATAAAGACATTTCGAACAAAGACCTGATTAGCACACTGAAAAAGAAGAACTGGAAATCCTATTTCAAAGAATTTTTCATGCTATTTCTGGCGGTTTTTTGCGGATTCTTGGCAGAAAACTACCGGGAGTCTCTGAGCGTCCAGAAGATCGAAAAGGAATACATGCTTTCCCTAATTGAAGATCTGAAAGCCGATACTTCGAATCTCCAAACCTACATAGCTTTTAAGAAAGATAAGTCCATCCTAATGGATTCCCTGGCAAGATTGATGCTTTCGGAGGAGAGAAATCTCTATGGGAATCAGATCTATTTTTTCGCTAGACAGGTGTTTGACGAGAAGCCCTTTGTCTATTCCGATGGCACCATTCAGCAGCTAAAAAATGCGGGAAATCTTCGCCTGATCCAAAAAAGAAACATTGTCGATCAATTACTCAAGTATGAAAAGAAAGTGAGGGTATTGGAAGAGTGGGACCTAAATGACAACAAAACCAAGTCCACCTTCCGAGAGATGGGTGGAAAAGTCTTTAATTCCAATGAACTGAATGCGACTATGGATGCTAATATGAAGTTCGTCCTACCTACAACCAATCCCCAGTTAATTACGGATGATTTCAGTATCATTAATGAGCTGGCATTCCAGATTCATTTTTTATCTAAAATGTCCCTTGGGAACAGTTATAGAGCAGAATCTATACGAACAGATGCCAGCAAATTATTGGAATTGATTCACACTGAATATAGACTAGACTGACCATGGCAAAATCATCTAAAACCAAAGCTCAGGATGGTCTCGAAATTCAGCACATTAACGTGAATAAGCGAAAATGGAATTCCTATATCAAAGAATTTCTGATGCTGTTTTTGGCAATTGTCCTTGGGTTTTTTGTAGAAAACCTCCGGGAATCCTATGTGGAGGCTAAAAGTGCTGATGTCCTGGCCCAGTCCATGCTGGAGGATTTAAAGCAAGATCGGGTAGCATTGCAGGAAGCCATACGATTCTCACAAGAAAAAGACGAGCAGATTCAAAATTTCCTTCAGATGCTTCACACGCCAAGAGCCTCTTGGGATACCGTAAGTTTTTATAAAAGTATGACGAACGTTTTTACCACCTTCCCTTTTTCCCCAACAGATGGGACCTATTCCCAAATGAAATCATCGGGGACACTCCGGTTTTTCAATCAAGTGCTTGTGAATAAAATGAATGCCTATGACAACCAACTGAAAAAAACAGTCTTTCGGGATGAAATAATCGAAAAAGGAGAATGGGAACTTGTGCCTGTTGCCGCTACACTCATCAATTTTGAGGTAACGGGAGAATTACGGTTCAATAAGCCAATTACCAGGGAAATGTACCTCAAGATTCCAGACAAAATCACCTTGGACATTTTCATCAATAAAATCGCTACTGTCCGAACGATGATGGGTCGCTCACTTCAGGAGTATAAATCACAACTAGCCCTGGCAGAAGAACTTATAGCCGAACTAGAATCTAGATGAAGTCTAAGAAAATGTGGATATTGATAAACTTACCTAGCGCCAGTATAAATAGCCGTTAATTGCCTTTTTGACAATCAGGATAAGAGTAAGTATCCACATGATCTCAATCAATTTTTCAAAGTATTAATGAGGAAAGATTTTGGTCAGATTTTATTTGAGGCCAATCTAAAAGCAAATGAAACCAGGGGTTTTATCTAGAAAATTCTATCCAGAAATTAAGCTCTCCAAAATTTGATCAAAGCGAAGTCATTATGAAAAGATTACTTAACACCCTCAGAGAAAAATGGCCGGAATATGTTCTGGAGATTTTGGTGATTACCATCGGGATCTATGGGGCTTTTGAATTAAATAATTATGGGCAAAATAAGGCCCAAAGAAAGGTAGAGATCGAGATCCTGAAAGGATGCAAAACGGAGTTGATGGCAGATTTAGTAGACATCAACATTAATTTAAAGGATTTTGAGAAAAGCATTCAATCCCTAAACCTGATCATTGAGGTACTTGAAAATGATGGTACCTACCATGATTCCCTGAGTTCATATTTCAATTATACCTTACTCCCAATTCATTTTGTCCACTCGACCAGTTCCTTTGAAATGCTTAAATCCAAGGGCTTGGACATCGTTTCTAACCAAACTATTCGTGGCAAACTGATTTCATTGTATGATTCCCAATATGAACTTTTTCTCCAAGCGGAGAAAGAAGAACTGGATGAGGTACAGTACGGACTGAGACATATGCTCTCTGGACGTTTTGAGTCAGGATTTAATTTTTCGGAAAGCACTTTTAGTGGGACCATGGTTCCCATAGACTTTGAATCCCTCAAAAGGGACAAGGAGTACTTATATTTTATCAAAACCCAGCGAAATCGAACCAGATCCTATATCGAATATTTCTACGCAAACCTGAAAAACTCTGTTGAATCTATGATTCATGATTTGGAACTTGAGCTAAACAGACTCGAACCATAAAACGAATCATCTCCACCCTTCAAGACAAATGGCCGGAATACATCTTGGAGATTCTGGTGATTACCATTGTATTTTGGGGGCTTATGCCTTGAATAACTGAAATGAAAAAAGGAAAGAGAAGATCTTTTAAACAATCATCTTTGAGCAGCTTCGCATTGGTCTATCCAAGGATGTAAATGACCTCAAATACAATATTGGTAAACACTAAAAATCTGTGAAAGAAATTATAAATAGTGAACTGGACTAGAAATCAATATGATCGCATTTTCTAGAAAAATCCGCCAAAAACTTCTTCAACAAAATCAGATCACCCGGTATTTGGCCTATGCTATAAGTGAGATATTTTTGGTAACAGTAGGGATACTGATTGCCCTTCAATTTAATTCTTTGAAAGCGTCAACAGTTCTACTTTACGCTTTTTGGAAAATCATTTTGAGCCCTTGATGTCAAAGCATGTGAAAAACTACCTATCCGACACTTCGGCGATGATGGTAATGGCCCAAGAAAGCAATCATTTTTTTTATGAACACTTAAAATCCATTGAAGATAAACGGAATAGGAATCCAGAGCCGGAAATCAAAGAACTTCTCCAAAAGAAAATCTGTAGTACACAAACTTGAACCTGAAAAAACAGAAACTGCTCAAAAACAGAGACTTCTGACCGGATAGCTGCAATGTGGGTTAATTCTTATTTGAAACCTGCCTGAATTTCACCGGATTTTATTTTTCTACTTGGTGTATTCGGATACCTGCACGTATGTTCAATCAGGCTTCGACTGCCTGTCCTCCGGGAGGCATTCGAAGGGTAAGGTATTTCAAAATATTATTTTGGTGCGTGCAATCAAGCGGAGACACCTATGACAAAACCTATTTCTTAGAAATAAAACCTAAGCAGTGAATTGAAAGAAGGCAAAGGGTAATTTTTATAAACATTTCTGGCAAAACAGGTCAATCGCTTTTCTACCCTTGGAGCAAAAGTCAAAGTGTAACTGGAAAAGAAATCCCCAAAAGAAGAATTTATATGGTTTTTCCTTCAAAATACATCAAAAAATACCCTGTACAGGGTATTTTTTGATGGGATTATAATCCTCAAATTCAATTGCACTTAATTTGGAAACTTTAGTTATGGGGCATCACCTGATTTTTAATACCCGTGAAAAAGAAAACCCGGTTCGGAGTAATTTTCAGGTTTCTCTAATCCCTCAACTTATCCTCTTCCTTTTGTTTTTTTTCTGCTGTGTGGTGGAAAGCAGTGCTCAGAGAATTACCGTCTCCGGCCAAGTCCGGGATAGCGCTACCGGGCTTCCCCTCCAATTCGCAAATGTGTTTGTTAACAACACCACAATCAATACTGTTACCGACGCGCAAGGAAAGTATTCCCTATCAGGGATTAGTCCGGGAACCTACGAACTGGTGGTTTCTTACGTCGGGTATAACACCCTCAACCGAAAAATAGAGCTGCAATCAGCCAACAATCCAATTGTAGATTTCCGCCTGGAACCCAAAGAAGATGATCTGGAAGAAATCGATGTTACCAGCCGAATGGACAAAAAATGGGGACGACAGTTAAAACGATTTGAGAAAGTTTTTATCGGAAACCCGCAGGATTCAATCGCCCGAGCAGCCAAAATCCTGAACCCCTGGGTACTGGATTTTGGGGAGGGAAAAACCTCAGAGGGACCCCGGTATTTTTATGCAACTGCACAGGAACCGATTCAAATCGAGAATTCAGCTTTGGGATATCGGATCATGTACGATCTCCTGGATTTTAAGCAAACAAGGAATGGATTTTATTATCTGGGATTGTCAAGGTTTGGGGAAATGGAGCCGTCCTCCAAGGATATCGCAGGGCTATGGCATGAAAACAGACAACGCGTTTTCTTTGGATCAACGAGGCACCTATTAAAAACTCTGATTGAAAGGGATACCTCCAACAAAGAATATCAGGTGTATGAATTAAACATGTTTCCCATTAATCATGCGAGGACAAATTATTTTACCCAAGAACTGGGAAACAGCCTGGAATTAGTCCCTATTGATTCTATTGCAAAGCAATCCAGTATATCAGGTAGGAATTTACTGGTGTCGGATGCAATGCTGGAAGTGCACCATATCAAAGGCACTGCATTAAACAGCTATTATAGGGATGTTTACAACCCAATCAGCTGGCTGATTTTCAAAAATGATTCTCTTGTCGTAGACCCAAACGGAGTGCCCCTTGATCCTGCCCAGTTAATCCTCTCCGGACAAATGGCGGAGGACCGAATGGGCCGTTTCCTGCCATTGGATTTCAAGCCTGATTTAGCATTAGCCTACCTTCAGCAAGAGACAACTTTCCATCATGATCCCAATAAATGGAATAGTCTAAGGGAAAAACCGTTTGTCCAAACTGACAAGCCTTATTATTACCCGGGTGAAACCATTTGGTTCAAGTCCAATATGATGTATCAAAATCCGATCATGGCAGATAGCCTGAGTCAGCTTTTGTATGTTGAGTTATTCAGCGAAAACAAAGAACTGGCCGCAACGGGTACTTTTCCGATTACCAAGGGATCTAGCAACGGGCAGCTAAAACTCCCCAATGACCTTCCTAAAGGAAATTATGTGCTTAGGGCATACACCAATTGGATGAGGAATTTCGGGGATGCCGATTTCTTTTATCAGCCGATTCCGATACTCGACCTAAACGAAAAAGTGATTGGCCCAGTCGCTTCTAACCTTGAACCGGAAATTGATCCGGAAATAGAAGTTCAGCTTATCCCTGAAAATATTCAATTAGTACCCGGAGAAAAAAACAAGATTACCATGAGGTTAACAGATTCTTATGGGGAACCTGTGGCAGCCGAACTTTCTGTTTCTGTCCAAAATTCAAATTTGGTAACCAATATTTCCGATGATCCAAAAATAGGTACCACCTTAAATTGGCTTTTAGAACCGGAGATGATCACTCCTGCGGATAGTCTGGAATTTCCGATTGAATATGGGATCGCATTCAGTGGTCAGTTTTTGAACAGAAAAGGTCGCCCGGAAAAGGCGAATATCACCATCGTGCAGGGTAAATATGATGATTATGGGGTGGTTGAAACAGATTCTTTGGGCCGGTTTTGGGCAAATGGTTTGTATTTCACTGACTCAGCCGAAATAGCAATCGCCGCATTCGACGATAAGTTAAGGCGATACGGCAGTATTATCCTTAATGAAAAATCAATTCCTGCTTTTTCTGAATCCTTTCCAAAAATGGATTTACAGATTGAAAAAACTCCGACCAATCAGAGGGACTATATTCTGGAAGATATGGCAGGTGTTATTACGTTGGAAGAAGTCATCGTTGAAGATGAAAATATTGAGCCACTTCGGGAACGTAATTATGGCTATGGCAATGGGGATCAAAGTTTTAAAGAAAAGGATCTAGAAAAATATTTACATCTTGATATAGTAAAATTTATAGAGGCATTTACCATTAAAAGCAATAGAAACTGGGGTTTAAATGCAGGTAGCCCCTTAATTATGGTTGATGGGGTAAGAGTATCGGATTTGGAATTTTTACCTATGAGTGAGGTAGCTAGTATAGAAATTTTTAGAAATACAAATCAAGTTTTTGGAATGGCTGGATTTGCGGGTGCCATCATGATATCTACAAAAGGAGGCCGTTTTGTAGATGATCCAGAAAAGAAAATTTTGGATAAAGATCTTTTTCAATTATTTAAAATGGGTGGGTTTACCAAAGAACAAAAGTTTCCCGATTTTGAAAACTCAACCCAAAATCGATCCTTGATTGATTACCAGCCTACCGTGTACTGGAATCCTTTCCTTCAAACTGATCCTGAAACCGGAGAAGTTTCATTTTCCTTTTATTCCGGTGACCGGGAAACTACCTATAGGATCGTAATTCAGGGATTGACCGATGGAAATATGCCATTTAGAATGGTGAAAGATATTAGAGTGGCGAAATAAAGAATAAACTGATAAAATATCTACTACAATAAACCCCAACAACTCAAAGGAAAAATATGGAAAATGTAATCACAGGATTTTTACGATACTTTGAAAGAGGACAATGCCAACCATGTTGCCGAAATCAACTTCTATCAAGATATTTTGGATGATTTGGAGAAAGACAAGCAGAAAATTAATGGCATCCGTGAATTCAATAAACATAGTATCGAAATGGTTACTTGGTTGTTGGAGGATGTTAGAAATCCAGCTCTGCCATTGAATCTGGTGGAATTTGGGATACATGTCGAACCGCTTTATTACAATGAAACCACCATCAGTTTTAACGCATCTTTTGAGGCTTCAAAAAGTACCGGAACATTCAATGGGTTCATTAATAAGGTGCTCTACAAAGAGCTGATCCAATACTATTCCGAGTTTAGCCAGATTGAAAGCGTCAACAATTCTACTTTACGCTTTTTGGAAAATCATTTTGAGCCCTTGATGTCAAAGCATGTGAAGAACTACCTATCCGACACTTCGGCGATGATGGTAATGGCCCAAGAAAGCAATCATTTTTTTTATGAACACTTAAAATCCATTGAAGATAAACGGAATAGGAATCCAGAGCCGGAAATCAAAGAACTTCTCCAATCTCCTGAGTTTGAATCTTTCCTGATTGGTGATCTTGGAAGGTCGTTTAACTCTATCGCCAAATTAGAAAATCGATTTAGTCAGGCTGAAATAATCCAAAGTCAGATCAAAGAATTTTTAGAAAATTAGACGGAATATTATTATGGAAGCAAAAAAATAAGAAAGTTTTAATACTACTGATTTCAGATGAATTGGGTGTCTATCCAGCATTACTCAAACATATATTTAATTTTTGATAATAGGCTAGTAAACAGTCTTTTTGGTAGTATATACTATTATTACTGCTCTCCATAAGGCGATTTATGGTGCCCCTCTTATCTCTAACTATTTCCTCGGAAAGTAATTCGAAATATTCGGGAAGGTTAAAGCGAATTTTATTCTAAGTCAAGAATCTGGAATTTTTGGTTCTCCATATTTTGATAAATCAACTAGTTAGGTCTCAGGAATGTCAAGGAAATAGGTACTGAAGTGTTTTGAAGAAGGGCAAAATGGAGTACCTGAATTATATTTCGATTTAATTTTCTAGTATAATAAGGCAGAAAAAAATGCAGGTAAACTTTTAACTAGTAGTAAGTAAATCTGTTTAGCAATAAAGCTTTTCATAAGCTTCATTTTTTTAAGCATAAGATTCAAAAAATCCAATTTTTTACATCGATTTGAATTGATTTCTCTTCGTAATCACTTATTTTCAGATAAATAAGTGATTAATTAGAATTGTAATATTTTTAGTAGACATGCAAGTTTTACCAGATTCATTTTTCCTTCTTTTTACTAATGAGATAAAATCCACGCCTGTCAATTTAAGATATTATGGGAAGTTTTTCATTGCCATTCAAAACCCTACTTGAGGGTAAGTATTTAATGTTTAAGGTCGCCTTTTTCTCTCCAATAAATTTTTACATAGATGAAGAATTCAATGATAAGCTCAAAGGTTAGTACGATTAAGATTTTTATTCTGTCACTTTTTGTTCTGTTGACTTTTCAGATAAAAGCTCAGGAAATTCAACTAGAAACAATTTCTATCTCCAATGGGCTCGCTTCGCCTCAAGTCATGGATGTGATGCAAGACAGCTATGGTTTGATTTGGTTGGCAACAGGTAACGGGATTCAGCGCTATGATGGCTACACTTGGAAGACTTTTCGGAATACCATAGGTAATCCCAACTCCCTTCAAAACAATGTCACTTTTGACATCGAGGAGGATAAAAATCATGATTTGTGGATTTCCAGTGATATGGGTATAACAAAATATGATCGATCAACAAATACCTTTATCAATTATAATTTTGTTGAACTTTTTGATTTAGCAATGGGATCTGGAAGAGTATTCAATATACTTGAAGATTCTCAAGGAAGGATTTGGGCCGCGACTTTAGCCAAAGAAATCGTGCAATATGATCCAGTGAATGACACTTGGGTTCTGGCACCTTATGAGGTCGAGGGCTCAAAAAATGAGAGAAGTGGAGTCAGCTTACCGATATTAGAAGATAAAGAAGGCGGAATCTGGGCGGGATCTACTACCTACGGATTAATGCATTTTCCTAAAGGGGGAGCAGGGTTTAAACCTATAGAATTTGGCCAATTTGTTGACTTTAACTCTACAATAAATGGCATTTCTGATCTATTTTTTGATAAAGACGGGATTCTTTGGATTACCAGCAGACTAGAGATTCATAAGTATAACCTAGCCACTAAGGAGCTAAGAATGCTCACGCAGTATGATTATTCACTAGAGGATGTGTATAGCTATCTTAATTCCATCAAAGAGGATCGGGATGGCAATATTTGGATTTTGAATAATTTCAGAGGGGTATTGAAGTTTGAAGGGAATACTGATTCATTTCAGGAGGTAATCGTTCCAGGTAATAGAAAAGTAAATTCAGGTGGCTGGACTAATCGCTTTACCCACACGCTCATTGATTCGAGTGGGATTATTTGGTTTGGTTCACTAACTAATGGATTGTTTAAATACGACCCTATTAACAAACCTTTCAAGTTTTACGGCAATAAAGCTGAGGATCCAAAGTCAATTAGTCCAGGAGGTGTTTATGGACTTTTTGCTTCTACCATCAACCCTGGTAAAGTATTCATAGGAACCCGCGGGTATGGGATTAATATTTTTGATGATTCCGATAAATCAATCACAAAAGTGAATTTTTCCTCCGATAAGGATATGTTCGGAGGTTCTGCCCGGTCTATATATGAGCAAAAAGATGGTACCATTTGGGTGGGGACTTGGGGGGATGGCTTGATAAAAATGGATAAAGATTACAATGAAATCAAGCGCTTCAAGAATGATCCCGAGGATAAAAACAGCCTTATAAATAATCAAGTCCGAGTGATTAAAGAAGACCGAACTGGCAAACTCTGGATTGGTACGAATGGGGGCTTAGATGTTTTTGACCCAAAAACAGAAACATATAAGGAAATGGTAAGTCAGTATGCCAAAACTTATTCTGAAGAGATTATCAATAAGGTGAAAGATTGGCTTGAAAATGATGAAGCCTTGGCCATAATAGATAAGGTCACTGACAATAAAGAGCTCACCCAAGAAGTAGAAATCACAGAAAAGGCTACCTATTTCTTAGTGACAGTTGGCGAAGGTGATCTTGGCAGTATGGCTGATTTTGGTTGGCTGAAGAATCCTTCTGGTGAGACTATCGCCGGTATGGAATCATTTGGAGAAAGTTTCTTCGCCGGAGGCACTCCAAAGAATCGAATGCAAATCACCCAACTTGAACTTTCTCCCGGAACCTATTCCCTGCGATATTCTTCCGATGATAGCCATCACTACAATAGTTGGAATGCCCCAGAACCTGAGTTTCTTCCACTGTATGGAGTTGCGCTTTTCAAGCAGGAAAACCAAGCGGAAAGCCAGGTAAAAGTGGTAAATATCAATGAACAAAATGCTGAAATAGTCATTCAGGATCCTAATATCTCCGATATTGAAATAGGTAAGAAATACATCTGGATAGCAAGTTTAAATGCTGGTTTAACCCAAATAGATCCTGAGACAAATGCAGTCAAATACTACACCAGTGATCCGCTTGACCCTACTACGTTAAGCAGCATACAAGTCAATGATGTATTTGAAGATGAAAATGGACTAGTCTGGATGGCTACCTATGGAGGTATCAATATCCTGGATCCCAATACTGGCGAAATCACCAAATACACAGAAGAAGATGGCTTGCCTACCAACTTTTTGGAAACTATCCTTCCAGGCGAAAACGGTGAAATGTGGCTCTCTTCCAAGAATGGTCTGATCCAAATGATCCGAAATGAATCTCTGAATAAAGTAACCTTTATCAATTACAATGAAGACGATGGAATCGGTGGTGATGTATTCCTGTCACTAGCTTCTGACAAAACCCCGAATGGTGATTTTTATTTTGGTGGTGATCATGGCCTAACCACATTTTCTACCATCGCATCAAACAAAGTTCCACCATCTGTTATCATCTCCAATCTTTCGATTTCCAATCGCTCAGTGTATGATATGAGAGAAGATTCTCCACTGGATGAAGACCTTCTTTCCACTAAAGCCATCACACTCAGATACGATCAGAATGATCTCAGCTTCGAATTTGCTGCACTTCACTATGCCAATCCTTCCAAAAATCAATACGCTCACATGATGGAAGGGCTGGATGAAGATTGGATATATGATAATCGAAACTTTGCTTCCTATACTAATCTCGAACCTGGTACCTACACCTTCAAAGTCATAGCTTCTAATGCCTATGGAGTTTGGAACGAAGAGGGCACTTCTCTTCTGGTTACAATTCTTCCTCCATGGTGGAAAACCTGGTGGGCTTATACACTTTACCTAATAGCACTTGTGCTAGTAATTTTTATGGCTTACTCCGAATTGAAAAGAAGAATTCGAGTGATGGAGCGATCTCAAAGTTTGGAGCGGGAAGTAGCACAATCCAAAGAAATCGAGAAAGCCTACACCAAATTAAAAGCTACCCAATCGCAGCTGATCCAATCCGAAAAGATGGCATCACTGGGAGAGCTTACCGCAGGAATTGCCCATGAGATTCAGAACCCTCTGAATTTTGTGAATAACTTCTCCGAAGTCAGCGTCGAATTGATCGATGAGATGCAGGAGGAATTGGCTCAGGGAAACACCCAGCTAGCAATAGAGATATCCAACGACCTGAAAGAAAACCTTACGAAGATCAACCATCATGGGAAGCGAGCTGACTCTATAGTAAAGGGAATGCTGGAGCATAGCCGCGTAAATACACGTGATGTACAACCTACCAATCTCAATGCACTTGCTGATGAATTTCTACGACTGAGCTATCACGGCTTGCGTGCAAAAGATAAAAGTTTTAATGCTGATTTCTCAACAGAATTAGCGCCTACCCTTCCTAAGGTGGATGTGGTAAGTCAGGATATAGGTAGAGTAATTCTGAACCTAATTAATAACGCCTTCTACGCTGTGGATAGTAAGTCCAAAGACCTCAAAAACAAGGATGGCGATCTGGGAGATTACAAACCAAAAGTAATCGTACGGTCAAGATTAGTAGACCTAGCAGGGAATACAGGTGGGGTAGAAATAGCCGTAGAAGATAATGGCGGAGGAATCCCCAAAGCCATTAAAGACAAGATTTTCCAACCTTTCTTTACCACCAAACCTACTGGTAGCGGCACCGGGCTTGGACTATCTCTGAGCTACGATATCATCAAGGCTCACGGCGGCGATCTGAGAGTGAAAAGCATAGAAGGAGAAGGCACAGAAATGATCATCTTTTTACCGATCAAAGATAGATTCGCATGAAAATCACTGAAGCATTAAAAGCAGAGCTAGCCCAATGGCTTGATACCTACTGGAAGACCTATATAAAAGGCGATTTTAACCTCTGGTCTACTTTTATAGCAGAGGATTACTATAATATCGGGGGCACCAAAGAAGAGATCTGGCATAGCAAACAGGAAATTCTGGATTACAGTCACGCTATCTTTGATCAGATGGTCGGTCAAGCGGAGATCCGAAATAGAGAAATAGAAGTACTTCCCTATGGTGACTATGTGATGGCCAATGAATTCACTGATCTCTATGTGAAAATAGAAGGAGAATGGACCTACTACGGCCCTTTTCGAATGTCCTCCCTTTTGTCAAAAACGGATACTGGCTGGATTGCTTTACATCAGCACGGGTCTTATCCCGATATGAAGGCGACTGAAGGAGAAGCTTTTGCTGCAGATGCACTCAAAGCAGAAAATAAACGTCTCCAAGAGGCAGTGGATCAGAGAACCTCTGAACTTACTGTCAAAAACCGTGAACTGGAGATAGAAGCCTCACTGGAAAAAGTAAGGAGCCGATCACTCGCTATGCAAAAAAGTGAGGAATTGGCTGAGGCGTCTGTATTACTAGAAGCAGAAATCAGAAAACTAGGTATAGAGAATTGGGGCTGCGCTTTTCATATATACGATGAGAAAACTACCAGTGAGAAACCTTGGGATTTAGAATGGTTCACTTCTATGGGAGGTTTACTCCCTTTCTACAAAACTCCCAGAGAAAAAGTTTTCCTCAAATACTATGAGGAAAGTAAAAAAGGGAACCCCCTATTTATTCAGGATTTCGGCCCGGATGTCATCAAAGAACACTATGACTACCTCAAAACCATACCGGTACTCGGAGATGCTTTAACGGAATTATATAACTCTGGAGTGCCACTTCCCGAAAGGCAGATTGACCACATCGCATTTTTCAACCATGGTCATTTGCTATTTATTACTTACAAGCCAGTACCTGAAGCGCACGCTATTTTTATACGCTTCGCCAACGTTTTTAATCAGGCATATACTAGATTTTTGGATTTGCAGAAAGCCGAAGCGCAAGCCAGAGAAGCTGAAATCGAATTAGCTCTGGAAAGAGTTAGATCTCGGTCCTTGGCTATGCATGCTACCTCAGAATTGCAAGATGTAATCCATACCGTACATCAGGAATTAATTAAGTTGGAAATTGGCATTTTCGGCGGTTCATTTATTGCCATAAACAGTGAAATTGAAGATGAGCTTCATTGCTGGGGAGCCGGTGGAACAGCCGATACTTCAGACGAGGTTCATATCCCTTATTTTGATAAGCCTTTTTACACGAATTTGGTCAAGGGGCTAAAAGGCGGACCAGCCTTTTTTACTGAAGAGTTTACGCAAGAGGAGAAAAAGGAATTCTTTACTTTTTTGTTTACAACAGAGCCATGGTCTAATCTGAAGGCCAATGAAAAAAAAGAAATTCTCTCAAGTCCTGGGGGCTATACCAGATCCTGCTCTGTGTCATTGCATACCAGTATTTTCATCATCAATCAGCTGGGTATTAAGTTCTCAGAAGAAGAAAATGATATTCTTAAACGCTTCGGAAAAGTCTTCGAACAGTCCTACACCCGCTTCCTAGATCTTCAAAAAGCAGAAGCACAAGCAAGAGAAGCACAGATAGAAGTTGCAATTGAACGTGTGAGAGCACAGTCCATGGCTATGCATCATCCTGATGACCTCGACAAGGTAAATAAAGAAATACTCTCTCAACTTAAATGGCTTCAGATTCAAGGCCTCACTGGTGTTACTTTTTATCTGATCGATGAGAAAGGATGGGTAAAAGCCTGGGATTTTTCAAGTCCTGGAAATACTGCAGACCAAAGTAGTTATACGCTACAATTCGACTCCAACAAGCATGAAATGCTTGGATTTCCATTTAAAAAGCTACTTCAAACTGACCTGGATTACTTCGTCGCCGATTACCCTCTTGAAAAACTCGAGAAGGCTGTTTACGAGTTTGACGAAATTGACCCGGCTATTGCCAAAATTGTTCGTGAAGCTTTATCAACTGGGATGTTAACCCATCAATGGACAGCTTGCTGTAGAATATCCAATGGATTACTGGGTATCGATCTAGTCAGTCCACCTAGCGAAGACACCAAAACCATCGTATTGAAAATGGCTGGTGCATTCAATCAGGCTTACACCCGATTCCTAGATCTTCAAAAATCAGAAGCACAAGCAAGAGAAGCGGAAATAGAATTAGCCTTAGAAAGAGTTAGAGCAAGGGCCATGGCCATGCATAGAAGTTCCGAATTGCTGGAAGTTGCAACGGTTTTATTCCAGCAGGTAAAAGCATTAGGCGTTCCTCAATGGAATTGCGGTTTCAACATCTGGGAAAAAGGCGATACCGAATTGACCTATTATCCGGGAAGCCCAGATGGCATTATATTCCCTTCTCCATGCAAAATCTCTTTAGTAGAACATCCCATTTTTCGAAAATTTGACGAATCTAGAAATCGAGGGGAAGAGCTTCTCATTTATGAAAAAGAAGGTGAAATACAAGCAGATCATTACGCTTACATGCTTTCACTTCCCAGTGTTGGCGATTTATTACAAAGCATGCTGGACGCTGGTTTCGAATTACCAACTTTTCAAATAGACCACATTGCCAATTTTGCCTACGGTAATTTAATTTTCATCACCTATCAGCATTATCCTGAAATGCATGAGGTTTTCAAACGCTTTGCAAAAGTTTTTGAACAAACCTATACCCGCTTCTTAGATCTTCAAAAGGCAGAAGCCCAAGCTCGAGAGGCGCAGATAGAAGCCGCTTTGGAGCGAATACGTTCACGATCCTTGGCGATGTATAAAACAGATGAATTACAGGAAGTGGTAAGGGTAGTTGCCGAAGAGTTGAAGAACACAGGTGTAATCCTTGACACATGGGGCGCTGTAATTTGTACCTACTTTCAGGATTCTAAAGATGTGTTGCATTGGACAGCAAGCGAAAATCCAGCTAACCCTTCTACAGCTTTTTTATTGCCCTATTTCAAAGATGAATTATACGATGAAGCTTGGGCCTCGAAAAACCGGGGAGATAGTTATTTTGCGAAAGTGTTTTCATTTGATGTGAAAAACGCCTTTTTCAAACATGCCTTTGAGCATTCCGATTACCGGCAACTGCCCGATGATTACAAAAAACTCATTTTAGAGAGTGAAAGCCATGGTATTGCCTGGGCCTGGTCTAAAAACTCTGCTATTATGATTCCTTCCATTCAAGGTGATTTGCCATCCGAAGGTGAAAAGGAAATTCTGATTCGTTTTGTCAAAGTTTTTGAACAGTCCTTTATCCGATTCCTTGATCTCCAAAAAGCAGAAGCTCAGGCTAGGGAAGCACAAATTGAAGCAGCCTTGGAACGAGTGAGGAGCAGGACTATGGGCATGCAGCATAGTAGTGAATTGACTAGTGCGGCCACCTTATTATTTCAACAGATACAAATCTTAGGTGTGCCACCCTGGAGTTGTGGGTTTAATATTTGGGAGCAAGGCGATTCAGTTTTTACCTCTTACATGGGTGGTGGTTCTGAAAACTTTTTGCTGGAAGGATTTAAAATTCCACTTACTGAAGAAGCTGCATTTATCCACTTTCAGGAGTCGAGAGACAGGGGGGATAAGCTATTTGTTGATGTTTTAGAAGGAGAAGCCTTGGAAGCACACTACCGGTATTTTTTCACACTTCCCGGAATTAAAGAAGTTTTCGAAAACGCAGCACAGGAGGGGCTCCCACTACCAACATTTCAGATCAACCATCTTGCAAATTTTAAGCATGGCAACCTCATGTTTATCACCTATGAACCATGTCCTGAAGCACATGATATATTCATCCGTTTCGCAAATGTATTCGAACAGACCTACACCCGTTTCCTTGATCTCCAAAAATCAGAAGACCAGGCAAGGGAAGCGCAGGTTGAGGCTGCTTTGGAAAGAGTCCGAAGCAGAACCATGGCCATGCAGAACAGTTCTGAATTAGCTGAGACATCCATCGAGATGTTTAAACAAATGCAAGCTTTGGGTATGCGTCCTTGGGCCTGCGGATTTAATATTTTTGAGAAAGATGAAAAAGCTATAACCCAATGGATGGCCGCAGCTGATGGTGGTCTATTAACTCCATTTACCACACCACTCACAGAAGATCCATTCTTTATAAGAATCTCCGAGGCAAGGCAGCGTGGCGAAGAGTTGTTTGTGATGGAGTCAAGCGGACAGGAACTCGAGGAGACCTACAAGTATATGTTTAGTCTTCCCGGCTCCCAAAAAGCATTGGCAGGTATTATAGCTGCCGGATTTGAAATGCCAAAATTTCAAATTTCGCACTGTGCTTTTTTCTCACAAGGTTACCTGTTGTTCATTACTTATGAGCCTTACCCTGAAGCTTATGATGTTTTCAAACGCTTCGCAAAGGTATTCGAACAGACTTATACTCGTTTTCTCGACCTTCAAAAAGCAGAAGCACAAGCAAGAGAAGCACGTATCGAGTCTTCCTTGGAAAGAGTCCGAGCCCAAACCATGGCTATGCACAACAGTGAGGATGTTGGGAAGTGTATCGTGATGATGTTTGAGGAACTTACCGCCTTAGGGGTGAATGAAAAAACCCGCTTTGGGATTGGGATTCTAAACCATGATAACGAGAACAATCAGCTTTGGACTGCCTCCAAAAATGGCGAGGAATTCAAACTGCACATAGGACACTTGGAAATGTCTTGGCATCCTTTGTTGAAAAGTGCACGGAAGGCTTGGAAGGAGCAGGTCTCGCTCCACACGTATGTATTGGAGGGAGAGGACTTGCTCAATTACTACCAAATGCTCAACCAGGCACCAGACTATAAAATCCAAATACCTATAGAAAAACTGCCAGAAAGAGAGTTCCACTATGGTTTTGTCTTCGAGCATGGGTTTTTCTATGCCTTCAGTCCCAGTGAATATCCTGCTGATCTAATCCAAATTATACATCGTTTCAGTTCTCTTTTTGGTCAAACCTACCGTCGTTACCTAGATCTGAAAAAAGCAGAAGCTCAAGCAAGAGAAGCACAGATTGAGTCTTCCTTAGAAAGAGTCAGGTCAAGAACCTTAGCGATGCAGAGTTCAAATGAGCTGGCCGAAACAGCTGCGGTCCTTTTTGCACAACTCATAGCGCTAGGAGTGGATCACGAGCGAATCAATATTGGAATTGTCTCCGAAGAAAATCAAAATGTGGAGTTTTGGTCTACTGAACAAGGCGGAAACATCATCAAAACCCGATTTGAAGCTAGCATCCATGAGCCAACAGTCATCAACAAACTTTATCTGGCTTGGAAGCAAGAAAAAGAAACTTTGACAGTTGATCTGAAAGGACAGGAGCTTCAGAGTTGGGTCAGCTATTGCGAAAATGAAATAGGAATTCCATTTGATAAAAACCTGCTTCAAGATCAGCGAGTGCAGTCAGCAGCATTCTTTTCCAAAGGGATGTTGATGTTAACAACCCCTACGCTTCCTCCTGCCACTACTATTGCACTTTTGGCCCGTTTTGCCTCGGTTTTCAACCTTACTTTCACGCGTTTTAATGATCTGAAAATCGCCGAAGCAAATGCCCGCAGAGCAGAAAAGGATTTGATACTATTGAAGGAAGCAAAGGTAAAAGCGGAGTTAGCACTTAACGAACTCAAATCCACCCAAGCTCAACTCATCCAATCCGAGAAGATGGCTTCGCTTGGAGAGCTTACTGCCGGCATTGCACATGAGATTCAGAACCCTTTGAATTTTGTGAATAACTTTTCCGAAGTCAGCAGTGAAATGTTTGACGAGTTGATGGAGGAAATTGAAAAGGGTGATATGGAAGAAGTGAAAGCGCTCTCTGTTGATATCAAAGAAAATCTGATCAAAATCAATCATCATGGCAAGCGAGCAGACTCCATCGTCAAAGGAATGCTGGAGCATAGCCGATCAAGTTCTGGTGAAAAAACCCTGACGGATATCAATGCCCTAGCAGATGAATTCTTACGGCTTTCCTACCATGGTATTCGCGCCAAAGACAAAAGCTTCAACTCAGACTTTAAGCTGGAACTAGACCCTTTGGTTCCTAAGATAAATATCATTGGGAAGGACATCGGCAGAGTCATTCTCAACCTGGTCAATAATGCTTTTTACGCTGTTCACGAAAAAGCCAAATCTACCCCCCAACACACTAAAGGGGGAGAAGGCTTTGAACCTACAGTAATCGTCAAAACGAAGGCGATCAAGTCCCCTTCAGGGGATTTAGGGGTAGAACTTTCTGTAAAAGACAATGGAAATGGAATCCCAGACTCGGTGAAAGATAAAATCTTCCAACCATTCTTTACTACCAAACCAACTGGCTCAGGAACAGGCTTAGGATTGTCTTTGAGCTATGATATCGTAAAGGCGCATGGAGGAGAGTTGAAAGTGGAAAGCGATTTTAGTTCTGGTACAGTTTTCAGCATCATCTTAACAACAGGAAAGTGAAATGGTAAAAAAGCATTTAGTTGGGTATATCGGAATATTGGGCAGTATGATTCTTGCATCTTGTGCACAGGAGCAAGAGCATACAACAGACACCTCTTTGACGGAGGTGACAGGTTTAGTGGTGAGCGATACATTCCCCGCCCCGGTAGTTACCTACTTGTCTGATTTTGAGCCTCCAACTGTAATCAAAGCTGCAGCGCCTATTTATGACTCACTCTCTACTTCATTTGGCGAGGGAATTCCTGATATCACACGCTATACCACACTGGATGGCCTACCCCAAAGTATCACCTATCGTGTATTACAAGGATCCGATGGCACGATGTGGTTTCTGTCCGTTGAAAACCTCAGCAAATTCGATGGGACTAGCTTTACCACGTATAACCGGGCAAACGGGCTTCTTGAAGATTCTTATGCAAATGAATTTTTACTGGATAGTCAGGGCAAGATCTGGATTAGCAATGATGGTATTACGGTTTTTGATGGCCGATCTTTTACGACTTACACCACGGATGCGGAAGGAAACGAACTGGGAAGAGTAGAACCAATTATTGAGGATAATGCTGGCTCCATATGGATGGGCTCTAGAGAAAACGGGTTGTTTCGTTATGAAAATAACCAGATCACTCGATTTACTACCGATGACGGATTAAAAAGTAATCAGATCGAAGGTCTTTTAGTGGATAAAGAGGGGCTTTTGCTCATTACCACCAGTGAGGGAATTTCTCAGTATGACGGGACAAGCATTACTTCCTATGAAGCTATACCTGAACAAAATGAGGAAGTTAGCAACCATCTCCTTTTTACAGATTCTAAAGATAATATTTGGTTCCATTCCCATACGGAATCTGCTAAAATCGGCAAATATGATGGCTCCGATATCACTTTTTATACAATTAAAGAATTGGATAAAGATGTAAACATTACGGATGTCATAGAAGATGAACAAGGTTATATCTGGTTCTCATCTTCTAATGGCATTACCTACTTTGATGGTTCTAAATTCTTTCATTACTCCAAAGCAAACCTGGGTATAAGTAATACTTCTACCGTAAACTCCATTGCCTTTGACCGGGAAGGTAGTTTATGGGCCGTTGTCCCAAGAGAAGGAGTATTCAAAATAAATCGCAATTTAAGTTTTCCTGAAATACCAGATGGAGGCACGGCTTTTAACGTAATTCCTGATCCATTAGGAGTTATTTGGATTCAAACTTCAAAAGGGTTTGGTCAATATCTTGAAAACCGGATAGCTTTTTACGGTCATGAATTACTTGAAAATGAAAATTATAGCGCTATTCAAAATCCTGTATTTGATCGGAATGGCCTCCTTTGGTTTACTCTAATAGACAAACGCATTGAGGGAAGGAAGTTGGTTAGCTTTGATGGCAGCCATTATACCTTTTATGGGCCGGAACAGGGATTGAAACTAGATCTTTCATCCAGGATTCATGGTATTAATAATAACACGCAGCTTTTGATTACTTCTGGAAATTCAACAATTGAGTTTGATGGAGAAAAAATAACACGACAGGACTTTCTACCAGATTTTATTCTTCGTGCTTTTTTAGTAGATACCAAGGGTAACCGCTGGTATGGAACGGGAGATGAAGGACTCTATAAATATGATGGAGAACAATTTTTTAAATTAAGCACAAAAACAGGATTGGTAAGTAATAAAATCAATCGATTAACAGAAGATCCTCTGGGAAATATCTGGGTAGGCATAGACTATGGTAACGCCCGAATAACGAATACTACGTTGAGTTCTTTTGATGCCCAGGATGGCTTGGCAAATTTAGTAGGAGTCATTAATCCTGACACTGTCAATAATGTACTTTGGTTTGGTACTATATCCGGTTTGGTTTCTCTCGATTTTGATCAACTCAATGATGAAAATCCGGGATTTCTACAGTATAATTATTTAACCGGTTTTTCTATAGGTCCAATTTCTGAGCCTAAACCCGACATTAAAGGTAGGGTCTGGGGTACTGCTCCGAATTTATTTCTTTTTAATTACCCGGCCTTAAGCGATATACCAGAGACTACCCCCTATATAAAAAATATCCAGATCAATAATCAGTCGGTAAGCTGGCTTAGCCTTTCCCCTTCCTGGGCTAAAACAGATAGTATGGCTACCATTAATGAAATGGGATTAAAGTTTAAAGAACGGCTTAGTGGCGAACAACTTGAAGTCCAATTTGACACCTTTGGAGAGCTTAGCTTCGACTCAGTTCCTGCTCCTGATTTTGTACCTGTCAATCTAAACCTTCCGTATACAAACAACACGATCAGCTTTGAATTTGCCAGCGTTTCGCCAACCTATGGAAAGTCGATACGATATCAATACAGGCTGGAAGGCTATGATGATCGATGGAGCCCTTTAAGCACTAAAAAAGAGGCCAACTTCGGTAACCTGCCGGAGGGCCGCTATACTTTTCAGTTAAAAGCTTTGAATACCGGCGGCAACTGGAGTGAGATCTCTTATCCCTTCACTGTACGTCCACCATGGTTCCGTACCTGGTGGGCCTATGTTAGCTATGCAATACTCTTTTCCAGTGCAATTTTTGGATTTATTAGCTGGAGAACAAAGCGCTTGAAAGATGAAAAAATCCTACTTGAAAAAGAAGTCACAAACAGAACCTCAGAGCTCAATCAATCCTTAGAAAACCTCAAATCCACTCAAGCCCAACTTATCCAATCTGAAAAGATGGCTTCACTTGGAGAACTGACCGCAGGCATCGCTCATGAGATCCAGAACCCATTGAATTTTGTAAATAATTTCTCGGATATAAATAGAGAACTGGTCGAGGAGGCTATTGAAGAATTGGATAAAGGAGCCATTACCGAGACCAGATCAATTTTAAAGGACTTGGGGGAAAATTCAGCTAAAATTACTCACCACGGCAAGCGGGCAGACGCGATTGTGAAGGGAATGCTCGAGCATAGCCGGGCAAATAAAAGTGAAAAATCGCTCACTAATCTTAATGCTTTGGCAGATGAATTTGTGCGTCTCTCCTACCACGGACTTCGAGCGAAAGACAAAAGCTTTAACGCAGACTTCAAGTTAGAGCTTGATCCAGACTTGCCTAAAGTAAATGTGGTGGCTTCGGATATTGGGCGAGTGATACTCAACCTAGTGAACAATGCATTTTACACCGTTTACGAGAAAGCGAAATCAACCCCCAAGCCCCCTGAAGGTGGAGAAGGCTATAAACCAGAAGTAACTGTCAAAACAACGCTAACAAAGTCCCCTTCAGGGGATTTAGGGGTTCAAATCTCCGTCAACGACAACGGCAACGGCATCCCAGACGCCATCAAAGAAAAAATCTTCCAGCCTTTCTTTACCACAAAACCGACAGGTTCTGGAACTGGACTTGGCTTGTCTTTGAGCTATGATATCGTCAAGGCACATGGAGGGGAATTGAAGGTGGAAAGCCCTCCTGCTGGAGAAGAAAGTCTAAATGCCACAGGAACTATTTTTAGTATTTTTCTTCCCATTGAACCTAAAAAGGATAAATTTCTATAGGCCTGAAAAACCTACTTCTTTTACACAAGTTAGGTTACCTGTATTAAAAAATATAAGCGCCCAAATGCAATTAATAAAACACATTTTCTAGCCAGCTTATCACTAATTGTTACGGCTTAAGGTTAGATGAAATTATGGAAGAGTAGCATTCAGAAGGCATGATTAATACTATTAGAATATTACGAAATCGTTTTTTTAATAATATGACTGAATGCGAAATAGGCTGCTTTCCTATCTAATCCTTTCTTATAAAAATATCAATATTTACAATTGATATTTTTATAATTTAGATCACATTCTAAGGATTAATAAATTTATTTAATAGAATACAACTTGTTTGATTTAAAATCGAATCAATCGCTCTTTCCTAAAACTAAGTATTTCTAAGAGACTCATTCAAAAGACTTTACTCAATCAACAGAAAATCTCAGAAGTATACATTATTTTTAAAATAGAAT
>Ga0209512_1000498_pt1 | contig 63439 bp, 63 predicted proteins | sample frozenSSSSmetaG_FD_184142 | JGI IMG/M metagenome (GOLD analysis project Ga0209512, IMG submission 184142) | Glacier valley bacterial and archeal communities from Borup Fiord, Nunavut, Canada, to study Microbial Dark Matter (Phase II) -... | ecosystem: Environmental > Aquatic > Freshwater > Ice >...
CAACTCTGGTAGTGACCAAACATTTCTTGATGCACTGTGCTATTTCTTCTCATTTTGCTATGTTTTAATAAAGCAAAGCTACCTAATCAAGATACCCGGGGAAAGAGGTGAACGGCCGAACGCTTACGTAACATGAATGTACTCCGTTACCAGCCTAATGTTGAGCTAGGCGGACGGGTCGTATTCGTAAATAAAATATACAATCAAAATCCTATATTGGAACTAATTTTAAATTACAGCTTTTAACCGCAAATCATGAGCGCAAAAACCATTTCTATAGTCATTATCACAGCAATAATTATTATCTTTCTGATGCTGAATACCGACGCCGTAGAGTTCAATTTTATATTTGTGAAAGCAGAGGTGTCTAAATTATTGATCGTAGGCGTATGTACGTTTATAGGCTTTGCCATTGGATACTGGGCAGCTAAGCCTAAGACAACTGTTACAACTTATGATAAGGAAGGTACCCAGGATAACCCCGAGGACCGTAGAAATGAGCTCAGTGATGAAGACCGCGATTATATCAGCTAGACTAATTGAGTGCTTGAGATATATCCTTTAGAATATCATCAACATGCTCCAAACCGATAGATAAGCGGATCGTTCCTTGTTCAATACCAACCTCTAATCGTTGCTCTTCAGTTAGTTTTGAATGTGTACTCGTCGCTGGGTGTGTCGCTATTGACCTTGTATCACCAAGATTAGCAGAAATGGAGAACATTTTAAGCTTATCCATGAACGCACTTGCAGCATCAACCCCGCCATGAATTACCATCGTAACTATACCGCCACCTTGCTTCATTTGCTTCTTAGCGATCTCGTATTGAGGATGGGATTTTAAAAATGGATACCTCACCATCTTAACAGTTGGCTGAGCTTCCAGAAATTCTGCTACTTTCAACGCATTTTCACAGTGCCTGTCCATTCTCACCGCTAAAGTCTCCAAACTTTTAGAAAGCAACCAGGCGTTAAATGGAGACATCGCTGGGCCACTATGTCTTGCGAATCCTTCAATCTCTTTCATTAACTTTTTGGATCCCAAAATTATACCTCCTAAAGTACGACCTTGTCCGTCAATAAACTTCGTAGCTGAGTGTATTGAAATATCAGCACCTAGTTTTATCGGTTGCTGTAAATAGGGTGTCGCGAAACAATTGTCAACCACCACCAAAATATTACGCTTATGAACAAGGTTTACCAGCCATTCTAAGTCGATAATATCGATTCCAGGATTAGATGGCGTCTCCACAAATATCATTTTTGTATTTTCTTTGATGCCATTTTCCCATTGCTCAGGCTTATCAAGATCTGCGTAGGAATAGGTAATCCCCCATTTAGGAAAGATATTATTTAGCAACTGGTGTGTGGAACCGAAGACAGAGCGACTAGACAACACGTGATCGCCGGAAGCCAGAAAAGTCATGAAAGTTGTAAAAATAGCAGCCATACCGCTCGAAGTTGCCCAGCCCGACTCAGCACCCTCTAAAACAGACATTTTATTAATTAACTCATCTGTGTTGGGGTTGGCGTAGCGGCTGTATACATTTCCTTCTTTTTCATTTGCGAACAGGGCCCGCATTTCCTCAGCGTCATCAAATTTGTAGCTGGAAGTTAAGTATAATGGCACAGAATGCTCTTTATACTGGCTTCTCTCAATTTGCAAACGTATGGCCAGGGTTTCAAAATTATCTTCTTGCATGATCGGTAACGGGTATCTTATTTTTTAGTTATGAATGGTATAAGTAAAGTTCAAAGTTGCGGAGCGACCAAGAATATTTGATACCGAGCAGTATTTATCAAAAGTCAGCGCCAAAGCACGTTCTACTTTTTGCGTGTTTAATTCTCCGTAAAGATCGAAATGAATGTCGATTACATCAAATATCGGCGGCATCTCTTCATCTTTTCTTGTTGCATTGATTTTTATCTTGATGTCATTTAAAGGCTCCTTTTGTTTACTGAGCACATTTACCACATCAATTCCACTACAACCACCAAGTCCAACAAGCAGCATTTCCATCGGACGAAACCCCTTTCCTTCACCGCCTATTGCCTCTTTAGCATCTAGCTCGACTTTAAACCCTGTCCCGTTCTCCGCCTCGAAGTTAAATTTGCCGCTTTTTCGTATTAGATTTATCTCCATTTTACAGTTCGTTCAATATGTTTTAAATTCTTTAATTGCAAACATCATAAGGCGTCAATATCCAAAAACTAAAGTTTAACATCCATAAAAAACCTTATTCTCTCGCTCCAATGCTTCCAATTTTACCTTCCCTGCAAATATCCCAAAAACCGACGACCCGCTCCCACTCATGAGCGCAAATATTGCCCCACTGTGATACAAATCCCTCTTCACTTTTTCTATCTGCGGATATTTCTTAAAAATAGTCGTCTCAAAAGCATTGAAAATATAAGACTTCCAATCGTCAAGCGGCAAATGTATCAAATCTTTAACTGAACTTGAAGGAACAGAAGGGATAATTCCTCGGTAGGCATCAGCGGTGGAAACCTGAACATTCGGCTGAACCAAAACGATTTCATATGCAGAAAGGTTAAGTTCAACAGGAGAAAACTCGTCGCCCTTACCTTCGGCATACACCGGCTTATTCCTTATAAAAAACGCACAATCTGCACCCAAAGGCCGAACATAATCTTCCATCTCCAAAATAGACAAACCCAAAGAAAATTTATCATTAAGTAACTTGACTAGAAAGGCGGCGTCAGACGAACCCCCTCCTAAACCTGCCCCGATCGGGATATTCTTCAATAAGGTTATCTGTTGCGAGGGAATATCAAAGTCCCTTTTCAGCGCGTGGTAAGCCTTTAAACATAAATTATCCGCAGCATCCCCCGGAATACTAATTCCTGACGAAACAAAAGAGGTAATAGGAGCATCCGTAATCTCAACAACGTCATTGATTTTTAAAGGATAAAATACAGTTTCCAAGTTGTGGTAGCCATCAGCCCTCTTCTCTGTAACTTGTAACCCAAGATTTATTTTAGCGTTTGCAAAAGCAAGCATGTGAAACAATTTTGAAAAGCAAACTTACGAAAAAGCACCCTAAAGCTAAAAGGGGCAAATGCATACACCCCCGTAATGAAATATTAGGGAGGAATCTATGATGTAGACAGCGTGACGTTCCTTGATGTGAATGAAGCTGCTATCCATCATTATCGCTATACCAAGGAAGAATTTATGAATCTCACTATTGCTGAGATTAGCCCAACTGAAGATCTTTGTTCTTTTGTGGAGATCCTGAAGTGTAGAACCTCCTAATATATCAGCCTACGCTACTAAATCTAAATTCAGCTGATAGCTTAAAGACCAACCAGCCCCATGCTAGCGGCAGCAATTTTGCTTTATGCATTCAACAATTTTAACCAATTTTGTTGTATACAAAAAGCAATATGGGTCATCTCTTTCAGAAGTCTTACTTAAAGATTAATAATACGAGCCTCGTTTATGATACTTCAGTATGCCACGCAATCTCTACCATCAAATCACCAAACACTTTACACCAGTCTCGATAGTTTATACTTTACTGGGAATACATTGATCGGACTCGCAGAAAAATTTGCCTCCCAAAGAGACTTGAAAGTTTTATCAGTTGCGTTTGGGGCACGATCTGCTTTGTATAGATTTACCGCATCCCCAAACATTTCTAAAATCGCATATGCTTTTGAGTATTTTTGATCATTATAATGTTGAATTACAGTTATTTAAGCTTTATATTTATAGGCATTGTAGATAGCTGCACTATCAGCCTTATATCCATCACAAGCATATTTTCTTGTATACCGTAGATTTTTAAAGCGATTCATTTAACAACTTCTCTATGATTTTAGTGAAAAAATTGTCTTTTGATTCTATAGGCTCAGGAACCCCTTTTAAGCTTATAGGATAATTACCCTGTACGTACCTTAATACGCCTTTTCTATCAATAAAAAGATTTTTTGGAATTGAAGTTAGTTTAAGTTCTTTCTTGTATGATTCGCCGCGATCAAGAACCCGGTAATTAAAGTCCTTGTTTTCCAGAAAAGCTTTTAGTCCATCTGCTTCAGCATTATTTTCCGTTATAGACAGGAAGTTCATTTGATCTTTGTATTTTTCCTTAAGCCTACTCAGTTCAGGCATTTCTGCTATGCATGGCCCGCAATAGGTCGCCCAGAAGTTAATAAGGGTAGGTTTGCCAAGCAATGTTTTGGAGGATACCATTACTCCATCCATATCAGTTAGTTGGAAGGCAGGTAATTGCAGATTCAATAACAAAAATGTAGAATCCTGTTGATATTTGAATGCTATATCCAATAAATTCGCAGTAGAAGATTTTTTTGAGGAAACGAAGCTAATATAATTTAGCACTGTATCTTTCTTGAATACTTTATGGTAAATGATAGGTGTTACTTCATAGCCTACTGGTATCGTTTTATTCATTGACCTGAGGAAAAGTCGAATTTCTTTTTCTGGATACGATACGTCGTTATTGAAAGTATACAGGTTTTGCTGTGAGAAGCCTTTAAAGCTTAGCAATAGAAAGATACAGAATGTGATGATTTTCATGAGAAGCAGTTATATTCAGTTACTGATACAGTATAATATAATGACAGAGTTGAAATTTGATTCGCATTAAGAATTCAAAGAAAACAGGCAATCTTAACATCCTCCTATGACACCCAACTTACCTTAAGTCCAGTCACTGGCTCACAGATTTACTAGCTCATATAGCTAGATTCAGGCCAGTTTGGAAGTTGCAAATTGTAAGTCATGAGGAAATTAATTTCCTAATCAACTCAAATATAAAAAAAATGAGCCGATTAGCAATGTTAATCGGCTCAAAGATCTTACAAACCAGAAATTACAATATCGAATCCGAAGATTAAATTTCCCAGTTCAGGTATTTATTTAGAATATCGCTGTAATTTGAATAGTAGGGTATAGTTAGGTACACCCCATTAGGAAGAAACAATAATTTAGTTGGATAGCCCCTTATTTTGAAATCCTTTTCAACCTGCCCATCAGACATGAGCACCTGATAGGTATATTTCTCCTTCAACATAAAGTCGTCGACATTCTTCTTCTTATCATAACACGCAATAGTGGTTACAATCAACTTTGCAGGATTGGGGTTCTTCAGATGTACCGCTTCTATCTTGTCTATTTCTGCTACGCATGATCCACACCAGGTTCCCCAAAAGTCAACAAACACAAATTTATTCTGCTGATCTTTATTTGCAACTACTTGCCCAGACCGTTCATTTAGCGAGAAGCTTGGTACCGTAGGGAGCTTACTTTTCAATGCAGCACTAAAAAATGCTTTGAAATCACCTTTTGGATAAGCTTTAATATAATTTTCCTTTAATATTGGGTAACGTTCCGGCTCAAGGATTACCATATCTACATACTTGTTAAGCCGAGCTTCGTCATTCTTACCGGCACTACCCCCAGATGCTAGATAGAGATCAGTGTACGAAATAAACGGGCTGAAGTGGTACTCATGTATTAGTCCAGATTGATTGTCGACAAGATCTTGCTGTGTTGGAAGATAGTCTGCCGCCATTTGCAGATAAGATTCGGCTGTACTTTTTTGCAACTTACTTTTTCGATAATAAGCGTCAGCAAGGTTCTTTTTGTAAACAACTTTGTTCCTGGAAATAGAAGTCTCAGATTCAAAAGGTGTTACATTTTCTATCGCACCAGAACTTAACATCTCCAATTTTTTCTTGTCCAGATCAATCGTGTAGTCGATATAGGCTAGTTTCATTGAATCTGGGATTTGCTTTTTTACCAACTCATCATAGATAAGTATTCTATACCTTCCTGCTTTATCAAATACAGAGCTGAAATGAGTGTTCGCCACTTTAGCCAGTTCTTGCTCAGATGTCGCCAACCTAGCTTCAACATATGTTTTCATTCCAATCAGCATATCAGTAACAATTGGTATTCGGAGCTCCTCAACCTTTTGAATGATGTGGTAAGCCGCCAAAATAGAATCTTTGTTTTGCAGTTTATAGATCAGCCCTCCAAATACATCATGTATAGCACTGCTGGTATTTTCCATATTAATAGGATAATAACTTTCCCCTTTAAATTTGGTAAAACACAGCTCAATTGCCTTTTCAATATGACTATAATCGCCCTTGCCCAAATCTTTAGTTAGCTTATTCTGTATATCGTTTACATTTGGCAAGTATTCGTAAGGTACCTTTTCTAAAATCGCCAAATAATCGTCAGAATTTAGATAAGTAAGCACCCCTAACTTAGCTCCCAAATAGGCATAGTCATCCTTTGCAAAACCGGCATCTATCGCAGCTAATTTCTTCAAAATTTCTGCTTCAATAGTCTGACTTCCTTTTTCACGATTAAACAATTCAGCTAGCTGGTGTATTTTCCTTGAAGCCCTTTTTAAAGGCGTATAATACTGAGCATAGTCCAAAGTTTCTTTTGCTTCTGCCATTAGCGGTGTAAATACCTTAGCATTTTTGCCAACAGGATCTAGCAAACTAAACTTACTTTTTGTACGAACAGTGGCTACCTCAACTCCAGTAGGTGAAACGCTTTTTTCGGTAGTATCCTTAGCGTATGAACGAATAAGTCCAGATCCAGCTACTCTATCCGCACCAACTCCATTACCCTTAAATAACAAAGAACGAGAAATAAAATAAGCATCCGTAATAATCATATTGGCAAGCTCTTCATGCTTCTGACTACTTTCTGGGGTATTCAAAGCTTTTAATTTTGCCATGATGGCCGCCTTAATCTGAGGAACGCCGGATACCTTAACGATTTCTCCATCTTCTTTAATGGTCAGATTGTAAGAATATAGGGTCATCACCTTTCTAGCAATAGCCATAAAATCCTCTGGCTGTTCTTCAAAGGGCACAGTGGAATCATCTATATTGTCATGCCACTTCGCTAGAAATACTTCAGGCGAAGCCTTGAAAGTGTAAACGCCATTTACATGACTGATTACTTCAAAGTTAGTCTTCCAGTAATCATAGTTCTTAGAGGTATACTGTCCCTTTTGTTCCCTGTCATTGATTCCTTCATAACTGAACTTTTGTCCTGCCTTTAATTTTAAAACCTGTGCATTTGCGACCCCACAGATCAAGACAATTGCAATTAGAAGACTTATTCTCATAGATTCATATCTGGCAAATAAATATAGGATAAAAGTATGGCAAATAGGTAAATAGCAGGCACTTTAATATAGAAGCTTCAGAAGGTGAGAAAAGAAAGCAGGTCCCATTGCCGTAATACCACTTATTCTACCTACATTGACAAAAACACCTACCAACATTACAATGCAAGTACCTGGGCTTGAGCAAGGATCGGATTAGGTTGTGCTTTGCCTGAGGCCGCCCTCCTGCCGCACTGAGGCCGCGGTGAGGCCGCCTTTTTGCTAGGGAAAAGGCGGCCTCAGCCCGTAAACACCCCGGGTACAAGGCGCCAACACCCAAACCACAACCAAAGCCTGGTATTACCGGGACCTTAGTTACAATAAAGATTATTTAACGCTTATCAAATATAAACAAAATGGCAATAATGAAAGGAAATGATATCATTGGACTCGTAGGACCAATAGTTATCAAACACGGCAAAAATGGAAAGAAGGTCGTTCAAACCAGGCCGAGGCAATATACACAACATAAAGAGTCTAAAAGAACTTCAAAGATGTTCGGCTTTGGAAGCTCAGTCGCTTGTTTAATCCGCCGCCAATTAAGCAGTACAATCGGCTCAATGCACGATTCTGGGATGGTAAACAGATTCAACACTCCAATTAAAGAAGTTCTCATTCATTGCTTTAACGAAAAGGACGGCATCTTTAATTTCGAGGAGGATAGCTTTAGCCGACTAGCTGAGTTCGAATTCAATATAAAATCACCGCTAATCAACTTTCTCTGGGTCAAACCTACACTGACTTTAGATGGGAATACACTTAAGGTGACTATCCCTGAATTCAAAATTCCTTCACAATTCACCTTTCCAAAAAGAACAAATACCTGCGAAATAAGTATTACAATTAGTCAATTAAATCTTAATCAGGCAAGTAAAAAACATGAGTTGTACTACAGCTTTGAAATTAATGCAAATCAGCAAAGTAATCCGGCAAAAGAGATCGTTTTTGAAGTTGCCAATGAATGTCTATGCGTCGCAGCAATAGGGTTAGACTATAGCCAGAGAGATAACAACATTAGTACAATGTACAATTCGAAGTTATTTAATCCTGCAAATGTTGTTGGTGCATTGATTATACCAGGAGTATATGTGGAACCACCGGCACCCCCAGTCAGCAACATTGCATACTCCAAAGAATGGACCTTAGAAGCTAAATTGAAATTTTAATTCCATACTTTTGCCTAGCTTAGAAACCCTATTATTTTATCAATGAAGCAATATTTAGACTTAATGCAACACGTGCTGGATCATGGTGCTCAAAAGCACGATCGGACTGGCACGGGTACTATCAGCGTTTTTGGCTACCAGATGCGTTTTAATCTTCAGGAAGGTTTTCCTTTGGTTACCACCAAAAAGCTACACTTGAAGTCTATACTACATGAATTGATCTGGTTTTTAAGTGGCGATACTAATATAAAATACCTGAAAGATAATGGAGTGCGAATCTGGGACGAGTGGGCAGATGAAAATGGCGACCTCGGACCTGTTTACGGCTCACAATGGCGGTCATGGCCTGCTCCCGATGGCAGTAAAATAGATCAGATTACCCAAATTATCAATACCATAAAAAACAACTCTGATTCCAGAAGAATTATTGTCTCTGCCTGGAATGTAGCTGATATTGAACATATGGCTCTACCGCCATGCCATGCCTTTTTCCAATTCTATGTGGCAGATGGAAAATTAAGTTGCCAACTGTACCAACGCAGCGCAGATATTTTTTTAGGGGTACCTTTCAATATCGCTTCATACGCACTGCTAACAATGATGGTTGCTCAGGTATGTAACCTAGAATGTGGTGATTTTATACATACACTTGGTGATGCACACCTATATAATAACCACATCGAACAAGCGAAATTGCAATTGAGCAGAGAATTGAAGAAATTACCCACTATGGAAATTAATCCTGAGATTAAGGATATCTTTGGCTTCAAGTTTGAAGATTTCACGTTGAAGGGCTATGAATCGCATCCACACATTAAAGGAATAGTAGCAGTATGATAGTAACGATTGTTGTAGCAATAGGAGAAAATAATGCAATTGGTAAAGACAATGAGCTATTGTGGTATCTACCAAAAGACCTTAGACATTTTAAAACGATCACCAATGGACATACCTTGATCATGGGTCGCAAAACCTTTGAATCGGTAAAGAAACCTCTACCCAATAGAAGGAACATTATAATCACAAGGAACCCTGACCTCGAAATCGATGGTGCGGAAGTAGTGCATACCATCGAAGATGCGCTTGAAATCAGTAAAGAAGACGGTGAAGTATTCATAATTGGTGGTGCAGAGATCTACAAAATGGCCATGAAGCATACAGATAAAATCTACTTAACAGTAGTTCACGAGAACTTTGAAGCAGATGCCTTTTTCCCAGAAATAGACAAGAATATATGGATGGAAACAGCATCAGAAAAACACCTCCCAGACGAGAAAAACAACCTCAGTTTCACATTTTCAACACTCGAGCGCAAATAGCTCAATCGCTATAATAAAAAATTAACAACGTGGTCTATTAATTAAAAAAATAATTAGATTTGCCGACTTGTTAAAAAAAGATATAGCTGATATAGACTAATAATTACAAACAAATGCAGGGTAAAGGTTTTATTAAATTTATGGCAATCCTTTTAGGGATTGTCTGTGTGTATTCTCTCTCATTCAACCTCGTAACCTCGAAAGTTGAAAATGATGCAAAAGCGTACGCTAAAGGAGATCCAGATAAAGAAAAAGCTTATTTGGATTCTATGGCAACAGTCAAAGTATATCCTTTGTTTGGATTTGATTATCAATTTGCCAAATCAAAAGAAATCAACCTTGGGCTAGATCTTAAAGGTGGGATGAATGTAACGATGGAGATATCGTTAACTGAATTGGTTAAATCTTTAGCTAACAATACAGACGACGCTAACTTTAACCAAGCTTTAAAAACTGCCCAAACCCAATTGAATGCAGGTGGTAATGATTATATCGCGCTTTTTATAAATGAATTTGAAAGACTTTCTCCTAACGTTAAATTAGCAAATTTCTTCTCTAATCAGGATAACGCAACTACTTTAAAACCTGATGCGAGTAACGGAGAGGTTAAAAAATATCTTTCTGCACAAGCTAAAAGTGCTATTGACCGTTCATTCGATATCATTAGAAGCCGTATAGACGGTTTCGGTGTGGTAAGTCCGAACATGCAAAAACAAGAAGGCACTAACCGTATCTTAATTGAAATGCCAGGGGTTCAGGATAAAGAACGTGTTTCACGTTTGCTTCAAGGTTCTGCTGAATTGCAGTTCTGGAAAGTTTACAACGCTCAGGAAGTGTATCCAATCTTGCAAAATATCAACACCACCCTTGCTGCATCTTTAAAATCTAACACTACCGCTAAAGCTGCAGGTGACACAACGGCTGCTTCAAAAGGTAAATTAGCCGGTCTTGCTAAGAACAAATCGATTAATGACACTTCAGCATTGAGAACTGAAGCCTTAGCTAATAACCCGCTATTTGCGGTATTAAATGTCCCAACATATCAAGCGGAAAACGGTCAGCAGCAATTGCGCCCTGGAGCTGTTGTTGGTTGGGTTGCTAAAAACGATACTGCTAAAGTAAATGCATTCTTTAGAAGACCAGAAATTGCTTCTATAATTCCTCAAAGCCTGAAATTTATGTGGAGCGTTAAGCCTACAGATATGGGTGTAAAAACAGGCCCTGGATCTTCAGTTAAAATCTACGACTTATACGCAATTAAAGTTACTTCTACTGATGGCAAACCAGATCTAGGTGGTGAAGCGATAAGCGATGCACGTGCAGACTTCCAGGATGGTAACAAACCTGAAGTTACGATGAGGATGACTGGTGAGGGTGCTATAAAGTGGAAAAAAATCACTGCTGAAGCATCTTCAGGTCCAGAAAAACAAGCAATTGCTATTGTTCTTGACAATACGGTTTACTCTGCTCCTACAGTGCAGGATGAGATCTCTGGTGGGAACTCTTCTATAACTGGAAACTTTACTGTAGAGGATACACAAGATTTAGCGAACATCTTAAAAGCTGGTAAATTGCCTGCTCCTGCTCGTATTGCAGGTAGCTATGTAGTTGGTCCAACGTTAGGTGCTCAGGCTATTCACGATGGTTTAATCTCTTTCGTGATTGCATTTATTGTGATCCTGATCTTCATGGCGCTTTATTATCACCGTGCTGGTTGGGTTGCTAACTTCGCATTGTTGTTAAACTTATTCTTCATAATTGGTACCCTGGTATCTCTTGGTGCGGTTTTGACGCTTCCTGGTATTGCTGGTATCGTACTAACCATTGGTTTATCGGTGGATGCGAACATCCTGATCTTTGAGCGTATTCGTGAGGAACTCGCACAGGGTAAAAATACCGCTCTTGCCATTAAAGAAGGTTTCAAACATGCGATGCCTTCCATTATTGACTCCAACGTTACCCTATTTATATTAGGATCTATCCTATACGTATTTGGTAGCGGACCTGTTCAAGGTTTCGCAACTACATTGTGTATTGGTATTCTTTCTTCGTTATTTGCTGCTGTTGCGATCTCAAGAGTAGTATTCGATTGGATGTTGGAAAGTAAACAAGAGATCACTTTTGATAACAAATATACCCACAACGCTTTCAAGAACGTTGCCTTCAACTTTGTTGGTCGTCGTAAGATCTACTACATTGTTTCTACCGCGATCATCCTTTTAGGTTTCATCTTCTACTTCAAAAATGGTGGATTGAACCTGGGTGTAGACTTTAAAGGTGGTAGAACTTATTTAGTTCACTTTGATAAAGCTGTAAGCACAGAAGATCTTAAAACTCAGTTGAACCCGGCATTCGGAAAAGAAACACCAGAGGTTAAAACCGCAGGTGAAGATAGTCAGGTTAAAATAACCACTACTTTCCACATTGAAGATCAGGATCCTAAAACTGATAAAGTGGTTGAAGATGCGTTAATCAAAGGCTTAACGCCATTGAATAACAAGTTTGAGATCATGAGTTCTCAGAAGGTTACTCCTATTATTGCGAGTGACATTGTAAACGGCGCTTTCTATGCGGTATTGGTTTCTTGTTTATTCATGTTTATCTATATCGTTGTTAGGTTTAAGAAATGGCAATATGGTTTAGGTGCGGTTATCGCATTGTTCCATGACGTGTTAATGGTACTGTCATTCTATACGATCCTGGATGGTGTCATGCCGTTCTCATTAGAGATTGGTCAGGATTTCATTGCTGCGATTTTGACGGTAATGGGTTATACTATGACAGAAACGGTGGTTGTATTTGACAGGATCCGTGAGCGTCTGAAAGAATCTGGTAAAGATGATTTACATGGGGAAGAGCGCAATACGTTGATCAACTTCGCATTGAACAGCACATTGAGTCGTACTATCCTAACTTCATTAACGGTATTCTTCGTATTATTGGTGATCTTCGTTTTTGGTGGAGATAGCATCCGCGGATTTATCTTCGCGTTGTTAATTGGTCGAATTATTGGTACCTATTCATCATTATGTATATCAACTCCTATCGTAATTGATTTAGGAACTAGTAAGAAGTAAGTATTATTTTTAAAATATAGTTTAGGCATCCTTATACGGGATGCCTTTTTTTGTTTATAGGGTTTATTTGTTAGCTTTAATTTATGAGTGATATTAAAATTATTGAATGCCCCCGTGATGCCATGCAGGGTATCCATCACTTTATCGATACCTCTTTAAAAGCAGAATACATCAATTTACTTTTGCAGGTGGGCTTTGATACAATAGATTTTGGAAGTTTTGTTTCTGAGAAAGCAATTCCTCAGTTAAAGGATACGTCTGAAGTTTTATCCTTGTTAGATTTATCTTCGACAAAGTCAAAGTTGTTGGCTATTGTAGCTAATATAAGGGGTGCTGAAGAAGCGATATTGCACGAGGAGATAACTTATCTTGGTTTTCCTTTTTCTTTATCAGAGACCTTCCAAAAGCGCAACACGAATTCCAGTATTGAAGAGTCTATGGAGACGGTAGAACGGATCCTCGAGCTTTGCCACCTTTCTGGTAAGCAAGCTGTGCTATATTTGTCGATGGGCTTCGGCAATCCCTACGGCGATGCCTGGACTGAAGAAATAGTGGCTTATTGGTCTTCCAGGCTTGTTAAAGCGGGTGCTTCGATTTTATCACTGTCAGATACAATTGGAGTTTCTACCCCTGAGAAGATCGATTTATTGCTCTCTCCTCTTTTACGGGATTTTCAAGATGTAGAAATTGGGGTTCATCTGCACAGTACGCCATCCACAAGACTAGAAAAGCTTGAAGCTGCATACAGTGCTGGCTGCAGGCGCTTTGATAGCGCCTTGAAAGGGTATGGAGGTTGCCCCATGGCAAGCGATGAGCTTACCGGAAATATGGCTACTGAAGAACTTATCGCTTTTCTGGAAGGTAAAGGGGAAGCTTTGGGTTTAAATATGAGCAAGTGGAATGAAGCAGTTGCGTTATCTCAACGGGTATTTTAAGCTTTTTTCACCATCTTGAGGTGTTGGATTCCCGCTTCTTCGAATTGATCGCCTTCAAAAGCGAACCCAAACTTCGTATAGAGGCCTACAGCATCCAGTTGAGAATTTAAATAAATATAAGTGGCGTCTACTGGCAGGTCATTAAGCACAGCAGATAGTAGGGCTTGTCCGACTCTTTTACCCCTGAACTCTTTGAGTACTGCGAACCGTTCTAATTTGTAACCCTTATCAGTTTTTCTCCACCTACAGGTCCCACATGGATTGTGATCAATTGTTGCCAGGAAATGCGTAGACTCTTCTTCATCTGCGAGTTCGAGCTCCGGCGGGCAGTTTTGTTCTTCAACAAATACGGTTCTGCGGATTAGAAAGGCTTGTTCGAGTTGTAGTGTGGTAGTGATTTTAGTTACTTGAAGTGCTTGCATAAGAGAAGATTTATGAAGGGGGAACAAAAAAAGCGCCATAGTATTCCTATGACGCTTTTAGAATTAGATTAACTTATATCTTATCGCTCGCGTCTTTACAGTTAAGATCTTCGAAAGCTTGTTTTAAACGTGCTACGAATTGCTCTTCACCTTTACGCAACCATACGCGTGGATCATAGTATTTTTTATTGGGTTTATCATCCCCATCAGGGTTACCAATCTGCGCCTGAAGATAGCTTTCATTTGCTGTGTAGTAATCAAGAATTCCTTCCCAGAATGCCCATTGCATATCTGTATCGATATTCATTTTGATTGCTCCGTAAGAGATAGCTTCTCTGATTTCTTCTTGCGAAGAACCTGAACCACCATGAAATACAAAGTTGATAGGTTTCTCTGCTGTTAAGCTCAACTTTTCTTTGATGTAGTCTTGAGAATTTTTAAGGATCACTGGTTGCAACTTCACATTACCTGGTTTGTACACACCGTGAACATTACCAAATGCTGCTGCGACAGTGAATTTATCACTCACTTTACTCAATTCTTCGTAAGCATATGCCACTTCAGATGGTTGAGTATATAGTTTAGAACTGTCAACATCACTGTTATCAACACCGTCTTCCTCACCACCCGTTACTCCAAGCTCAATCTCGATAGTCATGCCCATTTTAGCCATGCGTTCGAAATACTTCACACAGATTTCCATGTTCTCTTCAATAGACTCTTCTGAAAGGTCTAACATGTGCGATGAAAACAATGGCTTTCCTGTTTCTGCAAAAAACTTCTCTCCATGATCTAACAATCCGTCGATCCATGGTAAAAGCTTTTTAGCGGCATGGTCAGTATGCAAAATAACGGCAACACCGTAGTGCTCAGCCAATAAGTGAACATGTTTAGCTGCAGAAACTGCTCCTAATACACATGCATTAAGGTTATCGTTGTTTAGGGTTTTACCTGCATAAAATTGCGCTCCGCCGTTAGACAACTGAATTATTACTGGCGAATTAACTGCTTTGGCAGTTTCCATTACCGCATTAATGGTATTTGTTCCTGTAACGTTTACCGCAGGCAGTGCAAACTGGTGTTTTTTAGCCTGCTCAAATAACTCTTGAACGGCATCTCCGTAAATTACGCCTTTATAGCCTTTTAAACTCATCTTTAATATTTTATATATAAGCCGAAGTTAGGAAAAATATCACTTTAGGCAAGTGTATCTATCATTATTTCTGTGATTTAGACCGCTTCCGACAAACAGGAAAAGTCGGAACGTTTAGTATTGATTTTTTTCGTTTCTTTGTACTCGCATTTTTCGAGAAATAACATGGCTTGGTTTAAGAGAGAAAAAAAAGGTATCAGTACATCTACCGAAGAGAAGAAGGAAGCTCCAGACGGTTTATGGAACAAGTGTCCGAATTGTAAAAAAGCACTTCATACTGCAGATCTTCTGGAAAATAAATATGTTTGCCAGTATTGCGATTATCATTTAAGGGTTGGAAGTAAAGAGTATTTTCAGGTACTATTTGACGACAACCAGTTCACTGAACTTTTCGCGAATCTTACCTCGGGTGATCCATTACAGTTTACAGATACGAAGCCTTATGTAGATCGGCTAATAGAAAGTCAGGCTAAAACCGGGTTAAAAGACGCTATTAGAGCCGGTCACGGTAAAATGAATGGCGAAGATCTTGTGATTGCCTGCATGGATTTCAACTTCATCGGCGGCTCAATGGGTTCAGTGGTGGGTGAGAAAATTGCACGATCAATTGACTATTCTATAAAACATAAAATACCCTTCCTGATGATCTCGAAATCAGGTGGTGCGAGGATGATGGAAGCTGCGTTTTCACTAATGCAAATGGCTAAAACGTCTGCTAAACTTGCACTTTTAAGTCAGGCTAAAATTCCATATGTATCTTTATTGACAGATCCAACAACTGGTGGCGTTACTGCTTCTTATGCTATGCTGGGCGATATAAATGTCGCTGAACCAAATGCATTGATCGGTTTCGCTGGTCCGAGGGTAATCAAAGAAACCATTAAAAAGGATTTACCTAAAGGCTTTCAAACTGCTGAATTCGTTTTAGAACACGGGTTCTTGGATTTTATTGTTGATCGCAGAGTGATGAAAGCAAAGCTTGCTTCATTCTTGAAGATTGTAAAGAATTAATTTCTAGGGCACTAATGGGTATGGTAGCTTAGCTTTAAGTTGGCTTAAGCTCAGCGCTTCTACCCTACCGCTATCATCATTCGGAAACAGCAGGCAATAAAGAATTGTGCCTGATGGAGGATCAACGATTATTTTGTAACAGTAATCAGGTTTTATAACAGTATGCCCTTCTTTTAGAAGTTGGTTCGTATATATAGCACCGGCAATTACAAAGATTGGTTTTGACTGTGATAGTTTCCTGACTTTTGTTTCCCATGTTTTCCAAATGCCCCTATTGAGTTTCAATGTTTGTGGAACGCAGTTGTAATAACAGAAGGTTTCTTTATCGAGATCGCAGTTGTAAGCAAAATCTTCCGCATTGGCCAGATGCCCTTTATCGTAACCGGTTCCGGAGTAATCGTCGTCTTCCGCAGTATTTACTCCACATTTCTTGAATGAATATTTTGAACGGTTGCAATCTCCACCACCTTTTGAGAGTGTGTAAGTAACGTATAATGGGTTTTTGACTTGGTACGAATAGTATGATTTGTAAGCAGTCATTTGAATGAGGGTGTCTACTTTCTGCGCTTTAAGCGTTTGAGTACTGAGGCTAATTATTAAAAGCAGTAGGAGTTTGTTCATTAAGCTGAGGTTGTAGTGGGAGTTGTGGGGTTTAAAAAGCCCCTTTCAACTATTGAAAGGGGCTTTGAATTCTATTCCGAGGTCCCGAAATAAATTCAGAATAACTAACGTTTTAATTTGGCCCTTATTTCTCCGTAGATAATGAATACGGGAAATCGGCTTCTTTCGTTCCTCTAGTTTTGTTTGGTGTAGCAATCATATCAAAATCAAGCACTGCTCCCTTTAATAGATTAGAATGGCTCAACCAGCTTTTGCTTTGCACTGCACCATTGTACTTCAACGTGTTGACATATCTGTTTGCATCACTGTTCTTTGGCGCATTTATTACGATCTGTTTACCATTCTCCAGATTGATGGTCACCTTTTTGAACAGTGGCGCACCAAGCACATATTGATCTGTTGCAGGTGTTACCGGATAGAATCCTAAAGCCGAGAATACATACCATGCCGATGTTTGTCCGTTGTCCTCATCTCCGCAATAACCATCAGGCGTAGCTTTATACATTCTATTCATGGTTTCTCTAACCCAATATTGAGTTTTCCAAGGGGCACCACCATAGTTGTATAAGTAAATCATGTGTTGGATTGGCTGATTACCATGCGCATACTGACCCATGTTAGCGATTTGCATCTCACGGATTTCGTGGATCACACTGCCATAATAGCTGTCATCAAATATTGGAGGTAATGTGAATACAGAATCCAACTTCTGAACAAACTTGTCTTTACCACCCATTAACTTAGATAGACCATCAATATCCTGGAATACTGACCAAGAGTAATGCCAGCTGTTACCTTCAGTAAATGCATCTCCCCATTTGAATGGGTTAAATGGAGTCTGGAACTTACCATCTTCGTTCTTACCACGCATTAAGCCACTAGCTGGATCAAATAGGTTTTTGTAGTTCATTGCACGTTTTTTGAAGATCTCTATCTCCGAAGCGGGCTTGCCTAAAGCTTTACCTAACTGGTAGATCGCGAAGTCATCATAAGAATATTCTAATGTTCTTGCAGCGTTCTCGTTAATTTTTACGTTGTAAGGAACGTAACCCAGTTTATTATAATATTTAACACCTGTACGACCAGTACCTTCAGGTCCTTCATTGTCAGCGCCATTTTTGACAGCTGCCCATAAAGTGTTGATATCGTAACCACGCATACCTTTAATGTACGCATCTGAAACAACAGAAGCCGAGTTGTTACCAACCATGATGTTGGAATAACCAGGACTAGACCATTCTGGCAAGAAACCACCTTCTTTGTAATCGTTAGCCAAACCTTCCTGCATCTCTTTGTTGATTGATGGATACATCAGGTTTAAGAGGGGATATAAGGCTCTGAAGGTATCCCAAAATCCGGTACCAGCAAACATATACCCAGGCAAAGTTTTTCCATTGTATGGACTCCAATGCATAATTTTGTTGTTTGCATCTAGTTCATATAATTTATTAGGGAAAAATAATGTTCGGTAGAAACTAGAATAGAATGTACGGGTTTGGTCTACTGTACCACCTTCCACACTAACTCTACTCAGCGTTTTATTCCAGATTGCCTTTGCTTTGGTTTTTGTAGCGTCGAAGCTATCGTTAGCAAGTTCACGCTTTAAGGAAATATCCGCCTGTTCGATGCTAATGAATGAAGAAGCAACTTTCATATTAACCTGCTCACCTTTGGTAGTTTTAAAACCAACAATGGCACCAGAATGATCTGCTTTGACTTCCAGTTCGCCCTTCAAAAGCTCTGAGCCTTTCCAGCCATCGGCTGAAATGAACGGCTTATCGAAATAGATAACGAAGTAGTTCTTAAAGTTGTCAGGAACTTTGTGCGCGTGTTTAGTGCTGTAGCCCACGATCTTGCGCTCTCCCGGGATAATCTTGATATATGAGCCTTTATCAAAAGCATCAATAACTACAAAAGAAGAATCAGCTTTAGGGAAAGTGAAACGGAATTGTGCAGCTCTTTCAGTCGGTGTGATCTCAGTTGTAACGTCAGCGTCAGCGAGATATACACTATAATAATATGGTTTTACTATTTCTGCCTTGTGAGAGTACCAACTCGCTCTTTCATCTTGAACAAATCTTTTCTTACCTGTTACGGGCATTATAGAAAATTGTCCATAATCATTCATCCAGGGAGAAGGTTGGTGGGTTTGTTTGAAACCCCTGATTTTGTCGGCATCGTAAGTATAAGCCCAGCCATCACCCATTTTACCGGTTTGTGGGGTCCAGAAATTCATACCCCATGGTACGGCGATCGATGGATATGTATTTCCATTAGAAAGTGATGGTTTGCTCAACGTACCCATCAGCGGATTGATCCACTCCTCAGGATCACTAATTTTACCTACTGTCTGTGCCGAAAGACTGAAGGATGTTACAAGTGCGGCAACGGTTAAAAGTTTTTTAATCATATTATTTGAATTCATCTTGTGTATTACAATACAGGGTTTGTCGATAAGCTGTCCAAAGAAGTTCACGATGCTTATTAATCGCAAATAAAAACATTAAAATGTATATAACTCAATATGCTAAGTAAAAATATGCCAACAATATAAGGTTTTTTCACACAGGGTATATAAAACAAAAAAGCACAGTCATAATGTATGACTGTGCTGTTAAATATTGTAGTGTTTTCTAGAACTCTCTGCCTGGTGTGGTACCTGGTTCATGGCTCGATCCTAAAGACGTACTTTTACGTTTAGGCGTACCAGAAAAAGATGTTTTTTCTGTTTTTCTTACTGTTGAAGTCTCCCCAGTAGACTCTTCATGGGTGTCACCTTCTGTCTGATCGATATCAGTTCTAGCGGTACCTTTGTTTTTTTCTTCGTTATCCTGAATATTCATAATTCAAAGTTTAGGTTATAAATAGATTGTACACTTAGAACAACCTCAGGCAAACTATTGTTTGAAAAACTAGGCAGTGACATTTTGCTCAACAATTTGTTTCACCTTTTCAACAACGAAATCAATCTCCTCTTTTGTGTTGTATTTACTAAAAGAAAACCTAATAGATGGACGATTTGGATCTGCCCCAATTCCAGTCAGAACGTGCGATCCAATATTCGATCCGGAAGAGCAAGCACTACCTCCTGATGCGGAAATTCCATAGATATCAAGGTTGAAAAGTAACATGTCTGACATATCCATTGCAGGAAAAGAAACATTTAGTACGGTATACAAACTTTTATCAGCATCTGTTTCGCCATTGAAATACAAGTCAGGGATTTCCTTATTTAGCTTATCTTTCATATAATCTTTCAGCCCCTGAATGTGTGACTGGTGACTATCCATTTGTGCGTATGCGATTTCAAGAGCCTTTGCTAACCCAACGATACCATAAACATTTTCGGTTCCGCCACGCATGTTACGCTCCTGAGCACCACCAATAATCATTGGACTAATCTTTATGTTGTGATTTACGTAGAGAAAACCTACGCCTTTGGGGCCATGTAGTTTATGGGCAGCGCAAACAATAAAATGTGCCTTTAACTTTCTAACATTGTGTTTGTAGTGTCCTACGGTCTGCACGGTATCGCAATGATAAATTGCATTGTATTTCTCGCAGATATCACCGACCCGCTCAATATCAGTTAACGTTCCTAACTCATTATTCGCCTCCATCAATGAAACGAAAGAACGCACATTATTTTGAAGCAGCGCTTCTAAATGATCATAATTAACATTTCCTTTCGCATCAACCTCAACGAAGCTTAATTTATCTATCACGCCGTCCTTAAGCATCATATTTAAGGTGTGCTCAACAGCATGGTGTTCAATTTTAGAGGTAATGGCATGTTTAATATCGAAAGCAGCTATCCCACAACGAATCGCTGTGTTGTCAGCTTCTGTACCACCTGAGGTAAAGAAAATCTCTGCTGGGGATGCATTTAATGTAGACGAGACAGTTTTTCTAGCTCGTTCAATCAGCGTGCGTACTTCCCTCCCCTGAGCGTGAATAGAGGAAGGATTTCCATAATAGGTATTCATAACGTCTACCATCTCTGCAATCACAGTCGCATCAATTGGTGTTGTCGCAGCGTTATCCAAATATATTCTGTTCATCTTAGCTCAATTTTAAAAATTCTTTGATGTCTGAAATGATTTTAGCAGCTAAACCTTCAGCTACAGTTTCACTTTCTGCTTCACTATATATCCGGATTATTGGCTCCGTATTTGACCGTCTCAAATGAACCCATTCCTTCTCAAACTCTATTTTTAAGCCGTCAATAGTACTGGTTGGCTGATGTTTGTATTTCTCTTGTACCTTTAGCAACAAAGCGTCTATATCCATTTCAGGAGTAAGGGTGATCTTGTTTTTTGAGATGTAATATTCAGGATAGCTTTTACGCAATAGCGAAATCTGTTTACCAAAATTAGCGAGATGAGTCAAAAAGAGTGCAATGCCAACGAGTGCATCACGACCGTAATGAAGTTCTGGATAGATGATGCCACCATTACCTTCACCACCAATGATGGCATTGGTTTCTTTCATTTTATTGACCACGTTTACTTCCCCAACTGCAGCGGCATTGTAAATGCCTCCAGCCTTTTCAGTAACATCTCTCAAGGCTCTGGTCGACGATAAATTGGAAACAGAGTTCCCCGGTGTGTTGCGCAGGATATAATCTGCAACAGCAACCAGCGTATACTCTTCGCCGAACATGGAACCATCTTCACAAACAAAGCATAACCTATCCACATCAGGATCAACTACAATTCCAAGATCTGCATTCTTGTTTTGTACAACTTTAGCAATCTCCGTCAGATTTTCAGGAAGTGGCTCTGGATTATGTGGGAATTGTCCGTTAGGCTCACAATAAAGCTCATATACTGTTTCAACGCCTAACGCCTTTAATAAAGCAGGTACAAAAATACCTCCTGTTGAATTTACGCAGTCAATGACAATTCTAAAATTAGCAGCCTTAATAGCTTCTACATCCACTAGTGGCAAGTCCAGGATTACATCAATATGTTTCTGTAAATACGTATCATTGAAGGTCACTTTGCCAAGCTTATCTACTTCTGCGAAATTAAAATCAGTCTTCTCAGCAAGTTCAAGAATTTCTCTACCCTCGGCATCACTTATAAACTCTCCATCCTGATTCAGTAATTTTAAAGCGTTCCATTGTTTTGGGTTATGACTTGCAGTCAAGATAATACCACCACCAGCCTGCTCCATCGGAACAGCGATCTCAACTGTTGGAGTGGTCGATAAGCCAAGATTTACAACTTCTATTCCAAGTCCCTGCAAGGTTCCGGTCACCAAATTATTAACCATGTCGCCAGAAATCCGGGCGTCACGACCTAAAACGATCTTTCTATTATTTGTCTTACTTATTACCCAGAAACCGTAAGCAGCTGTGAATTTTACAATGTCGATTGGGGTGAGACCATTTCCGGCAATGCCGCCGATAGTTCCCCTTATGCCGGAGATAGATTTAATTAAAGTCAATGTATTCAGTTTTTTCAAAATTAGCAAAAAAAGAGCAAACCTGAGGATTATAACATATGGAGGCACATAATCCTGTCAAATGCATTACAAATACTATATTTGTCCTTTCTTAAAAATTATAACAAAGGGCTCCATGCAGCGTAAGTGGTTTCATTACTGGTTCAACTCTCCGTTTTATCACATACTTTATAGTCAGCGAAACGATGAAGAAGCAGAATACCTTATAGATAACCTATCCGCATTCTTGAAACCGGCAGCAAATTCCAAAATTCTTGATATCGCCTGCGGCCGGGGAAGGCACTCCACTTATCTCAATAAAAAAGGTTATGATGTTACAGGAATAGACCTTTCTGAGCAAAGCATCAAGTACGCACAACAATTTGAGCAAAAGAACCTGCACTTTTTTGTGCATGATATGCGCAAGCTGGCGTTCATCAACTACTTTGACATAGCACTCAATCTTTTTACAAGCTTTGGCTATTTTGAGACTGAAAAAGACCACGTTAATGCCCTTAAGTCTTTTAGAAAAGGGATTAAGACAGATGGAACTTTGGTTATTGATTATTTCAACACCCAGAAGATTATTAAAAATCTTACTAATCAGGAAATAAAGACAATAGAAGGTATTGAATTTCATCTTCATAAGTTTGTATCTGACGGTAAAATAATTAAACACATCAACTTTGAACATAGGGGTAAAACATACGCCTTTGAAGAAAGAGTTCAAGCATTTACCCTGGACGATTTTCAAAGGATGTTTGAAAAAAGCGGCTTGCAAATTCAGCATATCTTTGGTAGCTATGGATTGGATGCTTTTGATGAAACCAAATCGGACCGTTTAATATTAGTTTGCAATAAGGCATGATAGAAAGCTTGCAGCATTTTGATGTGGATCTATTTTTGATGATCCATAGGGGACTTTCCAATCCCTTTTTTGATTGGTTACTTCCGCTGATGCGCAACAAATACTTTTGGGCTCCATTATATCTTTTTATCATCATCTTCTGCGTTAAAGAGTACAAAAGAAAGGGCTGGTTGATGATCGGGATGCTATTCCTTACCATCGCGATAGGTGATTTAATGGCATCCAGGTTGATAAAATATAGCGTAGGTCGGATTAGGCCCTGTAACGAGAGCACACTGACAAATGAAATTATCCATCGTGTTCCCTGCGGAAGCGGTTATAGCTTTCCATCTGCACATGCAACCAATCATTTTGCGATCGCAGTTTTTCTTATTTTTCTTTTTTTTGACAGATGGAAACCAATTTTACCTTTAGCTTTAAGCTGGGCATTTATAATATCTTTTTCCCAGATTTATGTTGGCGTTCATTATCCTATAGATGTGTTCGGCGGCGCTATTTTAGGGATATTAATAGGTCTTTTTACTTCTAAACTATACCAAAAGTTACAAAACAAAATATAATGGAGATCTGGAAACTACTCGTTCTTTTTCTATGTGCTTTTTTTGGCGGTACCGCCATATTTTTAGTTAAAAGCGACAAGTCCCAATTGTTGAAACTTATACTGTCTTTTAGCGGTGCCTATTTATTTGCAATAACAGTCCTGCATTTGATTCCGGATGCATATCATGGCGGCGAAGGTGAAAACATCGGCATCTTTATATTGATCGGTTTTCTGCTACAGGTATTCCTCGAGCAGTTCTCTGAAGGTGTGGAACACGGGCATATTCATAAACATGATCATACTCAGGTATTTCCATGGGGAATAATGATTAGTTTGTGTTTACACGCATTTTTGGAGGGAATGCCTTTGGCGAAAGATCAACACAATGCGTTAATCTATGGTATCGCGCTACACCACATCCCTGCTGCATTTGCATTGGCAAGCATCTTGATGCACAATCACTTCAAAAAAACTAAAATTGTCATGTTCATATCCATATTTGCGCTTATGGCTCCTCTTGGGTTTTATGTAAGCTATGGGATTAGCAATGGTAGCATCGGTGGTGTAGAAAATTACTTTAATAGAATTATGGGTATTGTGATCGGTATTTTCTTACATATATCAACCACCATTCTATTCGAATCGAGTGTAGATCACAAAGTGAGTAAAAGGAAAATGTTTGCGGTTCTATTGGGTATTTCCATCGCGTTGATCGGGTACTTTACATCAGGAGATACGCATACCCACTAATCGTTTAGCTTTTGCAGGCGATTGATGTCTTTTCATCGTTTATCTTGATCCCTATCGTCCTCGGGTTTTCCGGGCAGTACCTTACCATAGTCCCAAGGACAGTGCTTACATTTGTTTTTACAGCAATAACCGCGTTTTATGTGATATGCTTCGGTAAAAACCATAAATCCCTCTTGGTTAAGATAAAAGTCCGTGCCCTCGATCATCAATTGAGTGATTTAACATTTAGGCGGTTCTGAAAATGGGACTTTAGCGACTGCCCATTCCCATGATTGGTCCACACTTCTGTAGGCTCAATTTGCTCAATAGTTGTTAGAATATCATTCCAGTCGGCGTGATCAGAAACAAGCAGCTGAATTTCATTACCTCTTTGGAGGTGCTTCCAGCCTGTGGCAAATACCCGTACCACATTTATTGCTTTGAAATAACTGTTGTAAACCATTGGCGGCACCAGATATACCATGTTGGTCAAATTTGCCTTCATCACCTTTCTATCGTAAACCTGATATTCGCCCAGTTCGATTCCCATTTGCTCATAAATTTTAAGAAAAGGCACCATGCTGAAATGTACAAGAATTCGTTTTTCAGGACAGTATCTTGTCATTAAATTAATAAGTCGCTGGCTCTTACCCAATACGTAAGCACCAAGCATAATATTATTTTCAGTTGAGTTAAGTTTTAGTATCTCGTCTTCAGCATCTGGATGTTGAGTATTTGGATCTGCAAAAGTTGTCTCAGTGATTAGCACATCAGCTTTAACGAACTCGATTGGCTCACAGGTAGCGTCAGGCTGCAGTTTATAATCACCGGTATATAAATAACAGACCCCCTGATACTCCATTACCACCATGGCGGACCCGAGAATGTGACCAGCAGGCACAAAAAAGATGTTTACACCATTTAAGCTAAAACTTTGCTTATATAAATGAATATGAAACGTCCCTGCAGCGTTCTTTCTATATCTATGCCTCATAAACAACGATGTCGCTTCTGTACAATATACATTGAGATGGCCTCCAATCGCATGGTCGCCATGTGCGTGTGAGATGATGGCGTCTTGGGTGGGTACTTTAGGATCAAGGTAAAAATTACCATACCTGCAGTACAGACCAGTTTTGTCTATGATGATGAAATCTTCTAAGATCATTGATGATTAGTTTTTGAGGAATTGCTCGTGCAAGTCTATCACTTGGGCAATCACAGATTGTGACTCGCTATTGTAGAGAATAAAATCGGCAATCTTCGACTTTTGTTCATCTGAAAATTGCTTGTCCATCCTTGATGTTACTAGATCAGCAGTTACAGAATCTCGAGCCATAACCCGCTTCAATTTTAGTTCGTGTGGTGCAATCACAAGAATACTTTGGTCACACATTTTGTAAGATCCACTTTCAAATAACAGTGCAGCCTCTTTAAGTAGGTAGGGGGCGCTATTGTCTACTGTTCCAATCCAACTCTCAAAAGCTCTAAACACTGCTGGATGTACCAATTCGTTTAGTTTGGCCAGTTCCTCTGGGTTGGTAAAAACGATGTTTGCTATGTGTTTATTATTAAGACTATCGTCTGGGAAATAACTCAAATGACCAAAAGCCTTTTTTACGCCAGCAATAAGCAATGGGTCGATTACCATGATGCTTTTTGCCACAGTATCAGCATAGAATACAGGAATTCCCAATGTTTCAAATATCTTGCAGACTGTAGTTTTGCCACTCCCTATGCCACCGGTTATTCCTATTTTCAGCATTACTTTTCAATTATAAAATCAAGCTTATCAGGAACAATACTTACAAGTTTACAGAAATCTGGAAATCTGCTTAGGCTTACGCGAAGCTTATTATGGTTTAATATCTTCCATTCATCGAGGTCCACAACGGCATCTATATACGTTTCGTTTGTTTGCTGATATTTTGAAAGTGCAATCAAGAAAGTAACTTTAACTTTTTTTGGATAGAGCTTAATGTTGTAGTAATCTTTGTTATTGATAATTTTTACAGGTATTTCCATAGTCTTCTCTGTAAATTCATCTACAGGAATAGTCACCTCGGCACTACTTGGAAATATATTCACGTTTTTCATCTTGTTTTGAGCAACTGAAACACGCGTTACACTTGTTGCCTGAACATTTTTTAGCGTAAGGGTGTCTGTTGGCCACACGTTTATCTTTTCAAGTTTATCTTGGGGTCCAGAAAGCGTGATGTATTCTGGAATTATTTCTATATCGTCGGAGATGCCATATTGTTTAACAAAACTAATGTTTGACATCAATTTGACGGGTACACGTTTGACGGTCCTCAATGTAAAATCAAAGTATAAGGTATCAGGATTTACAGATATTATTTTTTGTGAAGTCTCCAGTTGACGGTTGACGTTAACGAGTTGCTCAGCGAATAATACGTAATTCCTTGTATTTAGTTTCTCAAGGTTGATTGATATGGATTGGGGTTTTACTCTTAACCTTGCGAATAACAGCTGCCAGCCCGTACCTTCGACCTGGAGGTCCACCGTATCGGATTGCAGAGGATGAAAGGCCTTCTTCTGTGGAAAGTTTTTATAGTACAAGACCGTTTTGGACGTGTATACATACTTTTTATTTAAGGCCATAAATAACCAGGCCCCTATCGCTAATAATAGACAGGCGATCAATACCAGAAAACGCTTTCGCTCTATTTTTGTAAGTCGTATAAGAGGCATGGCTGTAAAGTAATCAAAAATAGTAATACAAAAAAGCCGCCCAAATATCGGAACGGCTCTGTAATATTCAAAAAAGCTTAGGCCTTTACTGTATCAATTTTTGGCGCTGCCGCTTTTGTAGCATCTAAGGAAATTGCGGATTTATCAAAACGAATTTTTGTGCCACTTTCAACTTCTATTAGGAAAGTAAGGTCATTTAACTCTACAATTTTACCATGAATTCCGGCCGTAGTCACTATTTTATCACCCTTTTTAAGGTCTGCGACAAGCTTTTTATGTTCTTTTGATTTTTTAACTTGAGGTCTGATCATGAAGAAGTAAAAAACTACCATAATTAGTACCATAGGAACCAATGTACTTAGCATGTTACTGCCACCGGCTTGCAAAATTATTGTTGATATCATATATATTTCTAGTTAATTATTCTTTGATTGTACCTAAAAGTTGAATAGCGACTGGGCTGTTGACAGCATTTGAGCTTACGGTAACTTGCTTTCTCAATGGTCCGGCAGGTTTACCTGCGCTATTAAATACCACTTTCAGTATCCCTTCTGCTCCTGGAAGAATTGGCTCTTTAGGGATTTCAGGCACGGTACAACCGCAAGTCGCTAATGCATCCTTTATGATCAATGGCTCTTTACCAGTATTTTTAAATTTGAAGTCATAAGTTACGATTTCGCCTTTTTTGATCTCGCCGAAGTTGTAGATATCATTTGTAAAAAGGATCTCAGCAGTGCTTACCTTAACAGGTGGTATGGCTGCGGCAGCAGTACTATTGCTATCTACTAAAGTCGTTTTAGTAGTTTTTGCACTTGGCTGGCATGACGCAAAAGATAGTGCTACAAATGCCAATAATAGGTTTTTTTTCATATTTATTCTTCTATAAGTCCGCGACCTATTTTTTTAATACTATTATTTCTTTTAAGATCTCCCATAATCTTGTCTAAGATACCGTTAATAAAGGAATTACTTTTCGGTGTACTGTAATCTTTTGAAAGATCAAGATACTCATTGATAGTTACTTTAACAGGGATAGATGGGAAGTTTAGCAACTCACAGATCGCCATTTTCATTAGGATAGTATCCATCAAAGCAATCCTTTCAGATTCCCAATTCTTAGTTCTATCAGCGATGTAAACCTGGTATTCCTTATCATTCTTTAGCGTGTAGATGAAAAGATCTTCAACAAACTTGCTATCCTCTTCCCAATCCTGACTGATGGGTGTGAGCTTATTTACAAAGGGATCTTCGGAGGTAAAATTCTTAATGCTCTTGGCGACCATGCCCTGCATCACTTCTTTATCTACCGACCAGTTTATGAATTTATCTTCAAAAGCCTGAATGATATTGTGACTTTTTAAAATGACTTTTCTAAATACAAACTTGATTATGCTTTTAGATTCTTCGAGGCTGTTGTTTTCGTCTGCAAGATAAGCAAGGTACTCAGGACTAGCCTTTAAGCTATTGAAAATAGCTTTTACGAATTCAGGATCGGACATCCAGTTAATCTTATATTTATTAACAGCAGCAATGAAGTCTGGGTTTTTCTTTAGAACTACAGCGAACTTATTATTCAGTAATTTAAGATTAGGATTTAAATCTTCTACAGTTGGAAGATGTTTACCGGCACGCTCCGAAGCGTCGATATCAGTGTATTCTGTAACCTCCACTAAAAGAGAAAGCATCCAGATGTACATTTCATATACATTGTCTATGCTTTCCATTAACGCCTTCTTGGCAGAAGTAACGTCTCTTTTGTCGGTCATGTGCCATGCAAAAATGTTTTGCAAAGCTTTAATTCTTAAGTGCCTTCTGTTTAACATGAATGTAAGAACGATTGGTAAATTACCTGTTTATTTAAAATGATGATTTTATTTTCTTGATGTCTATTATTCTTTGCTCTGCAATGCGGTTGGCTGCCAATACCGTAGGAATATTTTCCCTTTTGGACATCTTTATCACATCTCGTGTTGCATTATATATGTTTTCAGTAAGCTGTATAGTGCGTTTTTTGCTGTATCCAGTGAGCTCTGAATAACTACTGATTAGACCACCTGCATTAATCAGGTAGTCTGGCGCAAACAAAATTCCTTTATCAAGTAAGAGTTGCCCATGAGTCTTTTCATTCGCAAGCTGATTATTAGCTGAACCTGCAATAATTGCGAAATTCATCTTACCTATGGTTTGATCATTTAAAGTAGCTCCTAGCGCGCACGGAGCATAGATGTCTGCATTGAGCGCAAAGATCTTATCTGCAGCAATTGGTTTTGCTTTATAGGTGCGTGCTACATGCTGCAAGCGCTCTTCATTTATGTCGCTAATATAAACCTCAACGTTTTCAGCTCTCAACAGTTCAACGAGGTGCTCGCCTACATTTCCAATTCCTTGTACAACAACAGATCTGCCTGCCAGCATATCTGTACCAAACACTTCCTTTACACAAGCCTTAATACCTAAAAAAACGCCTTTTGCAGTTGTGGGTGCCTGATCGCCTGCACCGCCCAATGACTCTGGAACCCCGGTAACATGTGTAGTTTCCATACGGATATATTCCATGTCCTTCGTATTGGTACCTACGTCTCCCGCAGTAATGAATTCTCCGTTTAGATTCTTAATGAAGCGACCGTAGCTTCTCATCATCGCTTCTGATTTTTCTTTTCTGGAATCGCCGATGATCACCGCATTTCCTCCGCCCAGATTAAGTCCGGTGATTGCGGCCTTGTAGGTCATGGCCCTTGATAATCTCAAAACGTCTTCAAGGGCCTCCGCCTCTGTTGAGTAGCTCCACATGCGAGTACCGCCCAAAGCAGGTCCCAATGTAGTGTCATGAATAGCGATAATAGCTCTTAATCCAGTATCAGGGTCATTACAATAAACCACTTTTTTATGCCCTGAGGCACTAATTTGATCTAAAACAGAATTGACACTAGAACTATTATCAGACATATGATGATTGTTATCAGCTATTGCGCAAAAGTACTCAAAAAAAACATTATTTACATTGCATAAACTGAAGTCTTTAAAAATTTAATGTTTCAATTGGTTAACTTTACCTGTTCATGAAACACCTGAAAATATTAAACAAATACTTCTATAAATATAAGTGGTGGTTGATACCCGGCGTCTTCTTCGTAGTCATCTCTAATATTTTCGGTGTAATACCCGCCCAGGTAATCGGTCATGCCTTCAATCTAATCACTGAAAATATCCTGATATATGGTCTGTTCGAAGGATTTGAACGTCGCGAGGTAATATATGATATCTTCAGCTACACCCTACTATATTTCGGTGCTCTGATATTAGTGCTTTATCTTCTGAGAGGTCTGTTTCTCTTTTTTATGCGACAAACAATAATTCTTATGTCACGCCATATTGAATACGACATGAAGAATGAGATCTATGGCCATTACCAAAAATTAAGTCTTGGTTTCTATAGACGAAATAACACCGGAGATTTAATGAACAGGGCCACTGAGGATGTCAATAGGGTGAGGATGTATGTGGGCCCTGCAATTATGTACGCGATAAACACCGCAGTTTTGTTCTTATTAGTAATTTACGCAATGTTCTCGGTAAACGTTACACTTGCCATATTTTGTTTGTTGCCTTTGCCAGTTCTTGTGGTAATCATTTACTATGTGAACACCATGATCAACCATAAGAGTGAGCAAATTCAAGAACAGTTGTCCAAATTATCTAGCTTTGTTCAGGAGCGCTTTTCCGGTATCCGAGTGACAAAGTCCTATGTAAGAGAAGGGTATACAAAAACTGTCTTCGCCGCTGAAAGCGAAGGGTATAAAAAGAATGCGATGAATCTAGTCAAGGTACAAGCCCTTTTCTACCCTACCATGTTGTTACTTGTAGGCCTGAGTACGATTCTCACAATATATGTTGGTGGCCGACAAGTTATGAATGGATCCATCACGTCGGGGAATATAGCAGAATTTATAGTCTACGTGAATCAGCTGACCTTCCCTGTTTCTATGTTAGGTTGGGTTACTACTTTGATTCAACGCGCTTCAGCATCTCAAAAAAGAATCAATGAGTTTTTAGAACTTAAGCCTGATATCGTTTCCTCACACAATGATCCTTTGGAAGTCCAGGGAAACATCCAGTTTAAAAATGTTAGTTTCACGTATCCAGATACCGGCATTCAGGCCCTGAAAAATATCAGTTTCAATATCGAAGCTGGACAATTCGTTGCGGTTATAGGTCGCACAGGTTCTGGAAAGTCTACATTAGCAAACCTCATCATGCGTATGTATGATGTGGATAGCGGGAGTATTTTGATCGACAATAAACCCATCAAAGCCGTAAATCTTCAAAACTATAGATCGCAAGTCGGTTTTGTTCCACAGGAAGTATTTCTTTTTTCTGATACAATTAAAAACAATATCGCTTTCGGACTTGACCAAGTGACAGACGCCGAGGTGGAAAATGCTGCCAGGAATGCAGCAGTGTATGGGAATATTGTAGATTTTGACCTCAAATTTGAAACTATATTAGGTGAACGTGGAATTACACTTTCAGGTGGCCAAAAACAGCGCGTATCTATCGCCCGTGCCTTGATTAAAGAACCAGGCATTTTAATATTTGACGACTGTCTTTCTGCTGTAGATACTAGGACAGAGGAGGAAATATTGAAGAATCTGGGCAAAGTGATGAATGGAAAAACCAGCATTTTGATTGCTCACAGGATTTCCACAATAAAAAACGCAGATAAAATCCTGGTTCTTGATAACGGATTTGTGATAGAACAAGGAACCCACGATGAATTGTTAGTATTTGCGGGTGCCTATGCAGAAATGTACCAAAATCAGCTCCTGGAGGAAGAAAACCTTTCTAAGTGATTTCTATTTTGAACTTTAATAATTATTGCTTTATATTTACCAGAACCAAAAACCAAGAGCTAAAGCAACCATGGGAGAATTTGACAACAAAGAGAGAGAAGAGGTTTTTTCAAAGAAAGTAAGGGCAGGCAAGAGAACTTATTTTTTCGATGTGAAAGCGACAAGATCAGGAGACTACTACCTAACTTTGACAGAGAGTAAGAAAAGGTTAGAAGATGGTGTTTTTGTAAAACACAAAATTTTCCTTTATAAAGAGGACTTTGAAAAGTTTGCAGAAGGGTTGAATGAGACTGTTGAGTATATAAAAAACCATCAGGAAGTTGTTGAAAAACGTTATGAATACTCAGATAGCCATGAAGTTGTAGCAAGAGTTCAAAACGATGATTTTAGCTTTTAACGGCGACTTTTAACACTGAAAATAATATCAAAGCCCTATCGAAAGATGGGGCTTTTTAGTAAACAGCTATTTTGTGGGTTCGCAGAAGGTATGTGGCTATTTTAGAGTTACCGGATAACTTGAAACTAATAGCTTTTGAAGATCTCTTAGGCATATGACAGTCAATGCAGTTTTCTTTTAGCACTATACCCGAAGAAAGGGTTCTATCAGAATGCTTTACGGTTTGGTGGCAGCTTATGCATTTATTTGAATAACCTGCTAAGCCTTCATTTTTATTACCGTGAATACTATGGCAAGTATTACAATCCAAGGTTTTGCTTTGAATAAAGCACTGACTGCCAGCTAACATTTGCATTTGCTGACCATGAACGTCCGGATCCCGAACAGTCTCCGAGTCCTTATCTAAAAATTCGTCCAAGTCGTCTCCCGCTTTAAAGACAAAAGTCGACCGCAACGCTTTTCGATCACTGCCGGAATGGCAAACTGCACAGGCATCGGTTTTTTGCTTCCTGGTAAATGACTTATACAATGAGATGTATTTTGAACTTTTCTGTTCAGGGTGATTTAATTGAAACTCGGCATGTTTAGCGGCCGGCCCGTGGCAACGCTCGCAGTCGATACCATAAGCAACTGAGCCCCTAATTAATTCCTGAGAGGTTACAAGACTTCCAGTTTTTGTAATCTTATGTTCAGCAAAGGAGGTATGACACTCCAAACATCTAACATCAATCTCCCTTGAAAAATAAAGTTGCTGATTCCTATAACCCGGACTGTTGGCCCAAGTTTTTAATCTGCTGAAGTAAGTTAATTGTAATTGATTAAGTCTATTCCCCCGCCAAGTGGCAAATGTTATAGCATCTTTTCCTGAGCCGAATGCAACATCAAATCTCCTTGCCAGTTGCTCTTCATTGTCAACATACGCTACCTGATAGGCCCCGCTATCCCGCCGTTCGACAGCAATTTTCAAATGATCATCAAAAGAAAATTGATTTGAAATGGCGCTATCTGCCTGCAAAAGCTCATGCCCTTTGATCATTGAAGATGTTTTTTGATGTGGGCTAATTAGATAGTCGTCATAAATATTTCTATGGCATTGTATACAAGTGGCCATTCCTGCCTTTGTGCTATCTGCCGCCGCCAGTTCATACCCTTTATCTGCATCAGTGTCCGTACACTGGGAAAAAAGAACAACCAGCAGCCCGATTGAACTCAAAACAACCATCAGGCGCTTAAAACCAACCATTCGTTTACTCAATCATTTTGTAATAACGCACATAGTCTACCACCATCTTTTGAGGGAATATAGTGTCATCAATACCTTTTGCCCCTCCCCAGTCGCCACCAACGGCCAGATTTAACAACAAGTGAAAACGTTTATCAAATGGCCATTCCTTATATGTTTTGTGTTCGTTGCCGAACTCAAAGATTTTTTCATTATCGTAGTAACCCTTTATGGACTCCGGCGTCCAATCCAACCTGTAAATATGAAAGCTAGTACTTGAACCTTCAATAATTTTGGTGGATGTTTTTTGAGTGTTAATTTTGAAATAATAGGCTTCAGAATGTGTGCTAAAATGAACATTATCCTGATCATAGCCAACATGCTCCATAATGTCAATTTCGCCGGATTTAGGCCATCCGCCATAAATAGATTCAGTAGGAAGCATCCAAATTGCCGGCCAGGTTCCCCTACCAGATGGCAGCTTGGCTTTCACTTCTATCCTTCCGTATAACACATCCAGCTTATTTTTGGTTACTAATCTGGCGGAGGAATAAGCCATATTTGCACTGCTTTCCTTTTTTGCAGTAATGGTTAAAAGCCCATTAGCGACACTGGCATTTTCCAGACTTTTTGTATAATTCTGCTTTTCGTTATTGCCCCAACCACTGCCACCAAGATCGTAGCCCCATTTATCTTTTGATGGTAGACCTTTGTAATTGAACTCTTCAGCCCAAGATGGCTTGGCTTCAAATGTCCACTCTTTTTGCTTAACGGAAGTTTTGTTTACAGTACCAGATCCAACAGACCAAAGTAGTAACACAGGAGTTATGAAAATTGACAACATGAATACAATGTAGAAATTTTATAGGAAACTTCCATCACCTCTTCTTCTTACATCTCCACCATTACGTCCTTTCGCTCCAGACCATTTTTGAAGTCTCATGCTTAGTCTAACTAAAAAATAGCGACTCAAAGCATTAGACTTAGTATCGACATAGCCACCATCTGAATTTTGATCTCTACTTATAAAATTGTTTTGATTTAGAGCATCAAACACTTGCAGCGAAACCTTTCCTCTTCGTTCGAAGAACTCCTTCTCAACGTTCATATTAATGATAAAAGGGTTACGGCTAATATTTGAGTTTATTCCGGAAACATAGTTCTTGCTAGCATCATAACCAAAGATAAATGACTGAAGAAAATAAATTCTTCCCTCCAAATTCAGCGCTAAGGTATTGATTTCATTTCCTCTCAACTCAGCAAGGGAGTTTACTGATGTTTCATGTCGATAAGAAACAGTAGGAACGACCTCAAACCATTCAGTAGGATTTATCCGTGGGCCAAATCTCTCATAGAAAGTTTTAACTGTATTTACATTGAGATCTCCCCGAAGCATGGAAATACGGTGATCATAGTTTGCATTACCGCGAAAAGTAAGGTTGTATTTTCTATTGTTTAGCTGTTTACTTATCGAGTAATCTCCATTGATACGGTAAACACCATTCACGTTGACAAATCTTGTCTCCGTAATCAACGGTCTACTTTGACCTTGGGCCGGAGTGACAGCAAAATCGGGTATTAGTACATTGTTTCTGATTACGGCGTTGTCTGTGAAGTTTGCATTTATTCTGACACTATAATTCAGTTTCGAATTTGCGATGTAGTTATTATAGTCGGTCCTGAGGGAGTGCGTAAAAGTAGCAAGTAGATTAGGGTTACCCACAACTGGGTTGTTTGGATTGGATACATCCCGAACTGGCTGAATTTGATCAAACGTTGGCTCGTTCGCATTACCATTGTAATTAAAAGAGATGCGATGTTGTCTAGACCATAAATACTCAAACCTGGCAATAGGAATTACATTAAAACTTTTCCTGTCAATAGTAGTTCCTAAACTTAGTTTCGTGCCAGAAAGCTGCGCTGGGATTCCGGTTATACCCGCTGAGAAACGAACTTTTGACATATTCGACATGCCATATCGAAAGTTTAGAGCCACACGACCCTGGGTGAAGGAGTATTTAAAAATATTACTTAAGGAGTCGATGGTTGAGGATAGTCCTGTTGGAGTTATATTACGCGTAGTAGCGCTATTGTCATAACCGTTATAATTCAGCTGAGCGTTAAACTCGAGCTGTGTATTCAGCGACAATGGTTCCACGTATGTTGCACTTCCCCGGTAATTATCACGCAAGTTCTTCCTCACGATCAACCTATTTGTATACTGATTTCCAGTATTATTGCCCGACAAGTCCAAATAATCAGTGTTTTGTATTTGACTTTGCTCTGCGCTGTAGTCATTGGTATTTAGTTCTGCCTGAACTGAGAAGTTCCTCCTTCTGTTTGCTTTAAATGAATGTTGAAAGAAAACTGAACCACCAAGTTCAGGATTGGTATTTTTGTTATTGTTGTCAGTAGTTCTATTCTGGTTTAGTGGCTGGAAACTACTCCTTTGTAAACTACTGGAATTACTGAGACTTGATGTAGAGTTATACTGAAACGAAGGAACTACGCGCAGAAAATTTAATGAATCAAGTGGAACTTCTAATTCTAATCTTAGCTGATGATTTCTTGCATCATTGTTGCTGTTCCTGGCGCTAGTCGTGAAAACATCATAAGTACTTGTGCTTATCCGCGCGAAGGAAAGTGATTCAGTCTCACTTAATGAATTCACGTTATTTCCACCGATTCTATAATTGAAATTATATTCAATCTTTTTTCCTATTTTATCTCTCACACTTACAGAACCACTCCCGGCGGCTGTAGTTCCTCCGGTTGCAGAGCCACCACCGTTGCCTCCTGCTACCCCATTTACTGTATTTCTGAAATCTCCCCGTAAACCGATGGTTTGGTTTTGATTAATTCTATTTGCAAATAAGTCACCCTCATAACGGTCATTATTACCAGCAGCTCCGCTAAGGTTCAATTGATTACCAACAGATTTGTCGACCCGCGTGGTTATATTTAGTATCCGCTCTGGATCGCCATCTTTTATCCCAGTACGAGCGGCTTGATCACCGTAATCGTCAACCATTTGAATTTTATCAACTATCTCTGCAGGCAGGTTTTTTATCGCATTTGCTAAATCCCCCCCGATAAATTCCTTGCCGTTTAGTTTCGCCTTTGTGACCGCCTGTCCCTGATGGATGAGCGACCCATCGGTACCAACTTCCATTCCCTCCATCTTTTTCAAGAGCTCGTCAACAGTTGCATTCTTTCGTACCACATAATCACTCGCCTTGTATTCTACTGTATCTGTTTTATATGTGATAGAAGGTGTACCATTAATTACAACTGTATTAAGCGTGTTGCTCTCATCCTTCAAAAAAATAGGATCCATTACGATCCTCGGGGTCATATCATTTTGCTTGAAACGCATCGGTTTAGAATTTGTATACCCGATGCTGGTAATCAGAATAGTGTAAGTTGCCGATTTTACGTTTTTGAAAATGAAGATACCATCGTTATTAGTACTCGTTTTTAAGGTGTCTTTATCGGAAGTTAATGTTACTGTAGCGCCAATTACGCCGAGATCAGTGCTATCTTTTACAATTCCGCTAATTTCCCTTGTTGGGAGTGCAGGGGCTGGAGTAGCAGATTTAGGAGGGTTTTGACCAAAAAGGTTTGAAGCGAAAAATACCAAAAGCATCAGTACTATGCCTGATCTTAATATACTTGAGAAGTAATTCATTAGTGTGGGATCTATTGATTATGTATAGTTGCTATGGACTACTTTTTGGTCAAAGTATATTTTCCCCAAAAATCTGTAGGACTAATTAATGCCTGGAAATCTATCCCGCTACCTCTTGGTCCACCGCCGCCGCCTCTTGGTCCACCACCGCCGCCGGCAAATCCACCACCACCCTCACCGCCACCGCCACCGCGGTTAAAGTCCATTCCGGGTAGCTGCAAACCATTCAACTTCACGTTATACGCAAACTCTTTTGCATTGTCTAAAGTAAGGCCCAGTTCTTCCAATGGAATGGCTGCTTCATAGAAAAAGACATTGTCTTTATCAATGCTTGCTGCAGCCTTGATACCCCTATCATTGTAGATCGACAATAAAGTATCTGTTGTTTTCTTAAATCCTTTTATTTTGATCTCCTTAACCTGAGCAAGCTGTGTTTTTTGCATAGCAGCCATCGCAGAGTCACGCTGCTTTGAAGTCAATTGAACTCCACCAGGGCCCATACCTCCAAATGCCGGGCGTACTATAGCACCCCCACCACCTCCTTGTCCCCCACGTCTAAATTGCGCACGATTTATCAGGGGGTAAGTCAGTGTAATGCTTTCTTTATCTTTCTTTTTTCCGTCAGGATTTACAGAAAAGGTGATTCCACCTGCCATGATTTTCGTATTATTTCCCACATCAGTAGACTTCACTACCAAATACAAATTCTTATCATCATTGCTAATCAGATAAGAAATACTTGTGGCCTTATTTTGGGCGAATGTGGCGTTAGCCCATTCATTGTTTCTTCCATCAGCCTTAGTAAGCTGTGGCGCATAGATACCTACTTCCTGTAATTCAGTGACTTTTTGTGCCTGGGCAGAAAGTATAGCTCCTGTTAAAAGTAGGCCAATGAATGGAACTATTAAAAGATTTGATTTCATAAATATGGATAAAATGGATTTTTCGCTTAGTTTATGTTTATGACTCAGTACCATGGCTTAGGTTTAATCCATTAATCAATTTTTCATCCCATTAAACTGATGCGAATTAAATGCAAATTTTAGTCATTTAGATGAAGTCGTCTATTTTTGTTACAACGTACAAAAAAACATCCAGGTGGAAAATAGTGCATGAAATGTGAATAAGGACGTTATTTTACCTGAACTTAAAGCGTCAGCATGAAAACAAACCATTCCCGGACGCTTGTTTGAAGTAAATTACGGGCACGTAGATTTGTCCACTGTCGCGTTCACAATAAGAAAAGCATTTAAATTGTTACAATTAACTTAAGTCATCACAGGCTTTTATCTCTACTTCAGAAATCAGAATAGAATTATCTTCCTTCGAAACATTGGTAGTCAGTACAATGCCTTGATCATTGTGAATTCTGTCTTCAATCGACCCGATGGTTTCATTAGCAATGGCCTTGTTCATGATTCTAATCGGTTCATCCAAACCCTCAGTTTTAATTTCCAGATCGTAAATACCTAGCATCCTGGTTTTGAAAATAACGAGACTTGCATCCTTGTCGCATACGATATCTTTTAATCCGGAAAACGCATTCAGTACCTGTTCTGTATGAGTTGCTTTGAAGCCAAATACAATTGCAAAGGCTCCCGAAGCATTTTCTTCAAGTCCTGATAAAAATATTTCGTTTACATCTGATAACGCAGACTCAATAATCAACCTGTCCATATAAAACTATTTTGATTTAATACTAAAAAGGTTTTAGTAGGTCGATTGTTTGAAAAAACTGATAATATTTCATTTAATTCTGCTCAGCTGCCTTCCTTTGTTGAAATATATAAATTAGGTAAAATAAAAGCTGGAAGAATGAAAACACTTCCAATCAGCAAGGCATATCCCAATATTTTAATAGTTTTAGCCTGGCCCTGATGTACTAGCTGAGACAGATTATCACCGTTTTTAATTAGTATTGTATAAGGAAGATGACTGTATGTAGCGGCAAACAATATCATAGTAACCCGATATCCGGAAAGAAGTCTCAATAGTATCGGATTGTCATTCTTAAGCGCTCAAAGGATAACTAACAAAGAACTGCTGGCGGCTACAATTGCGATTACGCCTGGTAGGTCGCCGAATATTTAAGTCAATAAAGGAATCTTATCAATTACTGATGCTCCAAACACCAAAGCTCCACTAGCCATGACTATATAAATTGTCCGGTAAGCTTTAGGAACAAAATGCATTCGATCCACTTCATTATCCGCTTAACCAATAATGAAGATTGTTGCAAGAAATCCACATATGCTAACCGAAACTATTCCCACTGCGATAGAAAACCAATTGAGCCAGCTGTAGATATATGCTGTGAGAAATCCTACAGCCTGCAAATTGGACCGGCATGCTCCATAAATTTGGGCCAGGGCAGTCACATCTTTGTAAATCACTTACTTTGTTCGCAACCAGAAGAAGTGCGCCACAGACATAAAAAAAGACATTACCATTCCAATACAGGCAAACATAATGTGGAAACCAAGGGAAAAGGCCATCTGAAGAAGGGCTGTTACAAAACCGTCAACAGCGTCATTATTAGCAATTACATCGCATGAAAAAATAAGCTGTAACGGGCAGTAACCTTAGATAATTATGGAATATTTCGACTGTATGTAAATTAATCTCCTGCCAATTTGGCTTCATACCGTAATCCTCCTGATGTTAGCATCACATCAGGAAATATAACATGATAAAATCAATCATTCAAATCAGCTTTATAGGCTTATTGTTACTATTCGTAAGTTGTAAAAAAATGAAGCCTTCCAGGACACCACCTACAACGGTAACAGAAGAGGAGAAACCCGTAGTGGTAGTACCACCTAAAAAAAAGAAGATGTTGCCTATCAGACTTACAACTACTAGTTTGACTGTAGATCTTATTTACATGGAAAACAGCGCATTGATCACAGCAGTAAAGCTTTCCAGTGGAACTAATTTCCTGATTACCTATGCGGGCAAAGTGCTTAAGAAGATTCAGAAGTACAAAGACAATTTGTATGTGCAGTCTGTAGATTACCTAATTACGGATGGACAGATCGTCCGCGCTTCGAGATTTGATATGACTGAACAACGATCTACCCCAACTGAAAAATACTACCTCTTACACAACGCAAAGCTCCAAATAAACAATATCAAAACCTATGGGGTCAATGGTTCCTTGCTTTCAGACAACACATTAGAATATAAAGAGGACGGCAATCTGACCAACTCTCATTTTAATACAAGGAATTCAATAAGTATTTATAGCTATAGCTACGACACCAAAAAAGGTATCTTTCAGTCTGTGCCATTTTGCCAACTTTTGAGGCTCGAAATCAATGAGGCATTTTTAAATCAGGGAATTAACAACGTTCTTACTCTTTCCAATCAAAAACTAGTGAAAGAAAATGTCGTGTATGATTACCAGTACGGATCCGATGACTATCCAACTGAAATTAGAATCACAAACAATGGCCTTTCTCAGACTTATAAAGTTACCTACATCGAGCTAAAATAAACTAGCGACTATACCTGATATTTTCTGCCTTAAACAGATTAGAACTCCTTCCTGAAATTTATCCCGCCCCATTAATCTTTCTAATTGGCGCATCATAATTGGAGCTTTATGGTATATAATGTTTCCGTAAAGCGTACCTACAAGTCAAACATATCTTTTCCAGTCAATGCTTCAGTACTCTTCTCTGCCATAAAATAGGCAAATACCTCCTTGATCCAGACGTCTGTAAACCAGTTCATGGTCACCATGTCTTCGAACCACATATGCGCAGTTTCATGTGAAATCACATTGCTTCTGGAATTAATCTGATCCTTAGTCGCACTTTCGTCCAAAAAAAGAGCAGAAGATTTACTTGTAATTGACGTCAGTCAACACTGATTTTCTGTACTACGCCAATTCTCTTGACACTCCGTTTTCGATACCAGGATTCGCAAAATATTTTGATCCGGAGCAAGAGATAATGAAAAAGGAAAAGCAACCTAAAATATTGCGATAATTGACCATACGGGCTAATTTAGGAATGATTTGTTAATAATAACCGTAATTTTATGGGAACAAACCTTTAATCATATAAGACAATGAAAACGATTTTTAAAACAATGTTGTTTGTTGCAATCGCGGCTACGACAAGTGTAGGCCTGAATGCGCAAGGACTTAAAATGCCACAGGCAAGCACTGCACAGTCAATCACTCAGGGATTTGGATTGGGAACTGTTTCAATCAACTATTCTCGCCCAAATACAAAAGGCCGTAAGATCTTTGGTGCCCTGGAGCCCTATGGCGCGGTTTGGCGTACCGGAGCTAATTCAGCTACAACAATTACAACCACAGAGGCAATAAAAATTGAAGATAAAGATCTTCCGGCAGGCACATATGGACTATTTACAATTCCGGGAGCAAATGAGTGGACTGTAATCATTAACAAAGGAGCAAAACAATGGGGCGCTTATGAATATAAAGCGGAAGAAGATTTGTTTAGGTTTAAAGTGACGCCACTGAAGTTGAAAGACAAAGTTGAAACTTTCACGATTCAATTGGCAGACGTTTATCCCACTAAGGCAAAGCTACAATTGATGTGGGAAAACACTGCGCTTAGCATTAATCTTACTACAGATGTTGACACTAAAGTAATGGCAGGTATAGACGAAGCAATGAAAGGTGATAAAAAACCATATTTTGCGGCTGCACAATACTATTATGAAAACGGAAAAGACCTTACCAAGGCTTTGGAATGGGCGACAGAAGCAGAGGTTACGGATCCAAAAGCTCCATATTATAAGCTTTGGAAAGGTCGCATCCAACTAAAAATGGGAGATAAGAAAGCAGCTGGTATTACTGCCGCGGAAGGTATAAAAGTTGCTGAGGAAGCCAAAAATGCTGAATATGTGCGTTTGAATACGGCTTTGCTCAATGAGACAAAAAAATAAGTATGATTATCCATTGAAAGAGGTTCAAATATGGGACCTCTTTTTTTTGAAAAAGTTCATTCGGCAAAGTAAAATGCTGCGTAGACCTTTTCCGCGCGCTAGACTATTCTGCCGAAGTTGTCCTTAAAAATCGCTGTATGATAACACCAAATATCACTACAAATAAACAACCGATCAGGTTTAACCAGAGATAGGCGATCTTATCAGAATGTCCGATTATTACAACTGTAATTTCCGCTAGGATAGCCGATACAAAAACTGCCCTTCCGGTTACTTTCTTTACGTAAAAAGCAACGAGAAAAACACCTAAAATAGTGCCGTAAATATAGGAGCCTAAAATATTAACGGCCTCCAAAAGATTCCCGATTTTGCCTGCATACAAAGCCATCACAATGCATACTATACCCCAGAACACCGTTGCAGCCCGTGAAGCCTGCAAGTACTCGTTATCACTCCCGTTTTTCCGAATCAACCTTTTGTAAATATCAATAACAGTAGTGGAAGCCAGAGAATTTAGTGCACTAGCTGTAGAGCCCATTGAGGCTAAGAAGATTATCGCAATTAATAGCCCTATTAATCCTTTTGGTAAATACTGGGTTACAAAGCTTAGAAAAACGTAGTTATTATCTTTCGTGTTCGCCTGTTTATCATTTTTTTCCATCAGCATTACGACTTTAGCCCGTATGGATTTGTCTTTCTGATCGGATGTTTCCAAAACTCTACGCTGCGCATCAATACGCATTTGATTCTCAGAATCAAGGGCGTCATTCATTTTTAAGATCTCTTTTTGCTTGGCAGTAAATGCAGTATTATACTCTCCTTTAAGCAAATCCAGATCTGATTTATATTTACTGTTCTCCAGCTTATTAAGCTCAAAAGAATTAAAGAAGATAGGGGGTTTGTTATATTGATAGAAAGTAAATACAAGAACCCCTATCAATAATATTAAAAATTGCATTGGAATTTTAACTAAACCATTCATTAGTAACCCTCTCCTACTCTCGTTGACTGAAGCACCCGATAAGTAACGTCCAACCTGACTTTGGTCGGTTCCGAAGTAGGACAACTGCAAAAAGAATCCGCCTATTAATCCTGACCATACGGTGTACTGGTTGTTAAGATCGAACTTAAAATCTATTGCATTTGTTCTTCCCATTTTCCCTGCAATGCTAATTGCCTTAATAAAACCAATATTTTCAGGCAGTAAATGAACCACCATTATTCCCGCAGCAAAGAGCCCGCAAAAAATGATGCTCATCTGAAGCATCTGTGTATAAGAAACCGCCTTTGTACCACCATACACGGTATAAAATACCACCAGACTTCCAATAAACAACGTAGTGTAAGTTGTATTGATGTCTAGTATGGTAGATAAAATAATTGACGGGGCATAAATGGTAATACCAGTAGAAAGTCCACGTTGAACTAGAAACAAAAAAGCCGTAAGCGCCCTGGTCTTCAGATCAAATCGTTGCTCAAGGTACTCATAGGCAGTATATACCTTCAACTTATGGAAAATAGGCACAAAAGTGATACATAGAACAATCATCGCCAGCGGCAGACCCAGATAGAACTGGACAAAGCTCATTCCAGAGGAATAAGCAAGACCCGGAGCTGAAAGAAACGTGATGGCACTCGCTTGGGTTGCCATGACAGATAAGCACACATGATACCATGGCAAAGATTGATTACCAAGCAAGTATCCGTCAATATTTTGTGCGCCACGACTTTTATAAATGCCATAAAATACAATTACAACCAGTGTCAATGCCAATACCGCCCAGTCCAAATTACTCATCCGAAGTATTTTGTAAAAGCATAAAAAATCAACACGAGGAATACTAACCAGCAGATCAAAAGAATATAATACTTTCTATATTGCAGCTTCTCCATTCCGTTATTTACCTGCAGAAATTAAATTCACAAACAAACGATATGCCCCCGGAACACCAGCAGGTAGCTGCCTGAAAAATGATATGCCGGTATAAACGTACTTCCCCTTTCCATAATTGGCCACTATTAAAGCTCCATTATTCTCCCTTTCAGCTGTGTCGTTGATACTTATTAACGGAGTATAGTGTTGATCCACGTCTGTCACAAAGTATAAACCCCGCTCCTGAATCCAACCATCAAAATCTTTCAGAGTAATTTTGTTAGGATAATTAAATGCAGAATTATCAGGGGCGAGTATCGTTACCTTTGCATCTTCTTCAGTTACCCGATCCCGACTTAATCTGAATGGATATGGGCCAAGATTATCGATCTTCAGCGGCGAATTAACGTTATACTGGACCAATAGGACCCCTCCATTTTCAACGTATTTCATGAGCTTAGGTTGGATGCTTTTTACTTGCTCATTTACATTATAAAACCTAATTCCAGTTATGATTGCATCGTATCCTGAAAGATCAGAGTTCATTACCTGATCCTCTGTCAAATTAATTACATCGTAACCAATTTGTTTTAAAGATTGTGGAATTAGATCCCCTGCTCCGGCAATATATCCAAGCCGCTTACCTGCCAGCTTCAGATCAACCTTTTCAACTCCCGCCTCTGCACGAGGAAATAATGTCTGCTCTGGAATATGATCGTAATCAATGATCCGAAGACCATAATTATATTTCCTACCATCAACAATAACATCTAATAGGATCTTTCCACCATTGATGCTTCCATAAGGTGTTACCGAAAAGGTCAATAGCTGTTCATCACCCTTTTTCGCTAGCTTGAAAGTTAAATTTTCCGGCGATGATTTCCATCCGGCAGGTAGATTCGGCTTCACGGTACCTGTTGCGTTATCCTTAAAACACTTTAATTGAATACTGATCACTTTTGGTTGATTGCCATTAAATATAAAGGCTTTTTCTGTGATCGTAGCCGTTACAGGTGGTGCAATTACCAACGGCTGATACAATTCCCCTCTCACCTGATCGGTGTATTTATAAACCACAGGCATGCGCTTCAAAATTTCCTGGTCGCCTATTGTGATTTTAAACATTATACTTAATCCAATCGGATTTTCTGCAAGTCCAATGTTGGCCAATGAATCGACTGTATAAGTACCCAATACGTGCGGACTTTCCAACCAATAAGGCTGGGTGAGTCTATCAGAACCTGCAATGTTTACTTCTTTCGAGGCCAATTGATTCGGCTGCAAATCCAGTAATGTTCCGGTAGTTATCTCGGTCACCGAAATCGGTAATCCAAAAGATTTCCCGGCTCTGGAGATCGCCTGAAGTCTGACTCTCACCGGCTCGTTTAAAGCATAAGAAGGGTTAACGGCGGCGCCTTCGAGCCATATTCCTGCACAAGCGAGAATCAAATTATCCAGCAAGTCCTTTTTGAAAGCCTTATCCTTTACCAATTGCTTTAATGTCAGTAGTTTGGGAATTGATTTAGCAGGATCTGACACTTGGTATTCTGAGTTGATCTCATTCAGCAGCCTTCGGACATCAGCGTATCCTTCACTTCTTCCCAACGTAAAATCAATACCTTCAAACAGATCCTTTCCCGCCTTATCGCCAGCAGTAGAACTAAAAAACTCTAGACCTCCACCTCTTTGTCTGGAAGAGCCAAAACCCTGACTTCTATGATTAGATCTGCTTTCTGCCGCAATTTCCCCATAGCTTTTTCCCAACAGCGTATTGTAACCTCCAACATCAATTTTAAGTTGATCGTCTGAAGTTGTATTCGTACCTCCAAAATTAAAAGTATTCCAGACGATTCGTTTAGCTTGCCAAGGTTTGACGAATGACAGCTGTTCAGGAAACTGTTTTGGATCTGCGGCAGCAGAAAATGCCTCCCTAGCCAATATTGCAGAACCGGAGTGATGCCCATGCCCTGCCCTTGAATCTTCGGGAAAGCGAGTAATGATCACATCTGGTTGAAACTTCCTGATCACCCAGACAACGTCGGCTAAAACCTTTGCCTTATTCCAGATTTTGAAGCTTTCCTCGGAATTTTTAGAAAAACCGAAATCATTGGCACGTGTAAAAAATTGCTCAGCACCATCTATTCTCCTTGCGGCCAAGAGCTCTTGTGTACGAATCAAACCGAGAAGTTCGGCTTGCTCATTGCCAATTAAGTTCTGGCCGCCGTCTCCCCTTGTTAATGATAAATAACCTGTCCTAACTTTTTTTTCTTTTGCCAGATATGCCAGCAATCTCGTATTTTCATCATCAGGGTGTGCAGCGATATAAAGCACGCTTCCTGTTACATTTAAGTTTTCAAGGCCCTGTTTGATCTCAGCAGCATTCAACTGTTGCATTTGCTGAGCACACAATAAAAAAGGATTTAAGAACAGGACAAAAGAAAAGTATATTTTAAATTTCATATTCGGATCTTGATTTTCGAAATTAACCAAAAATCATGAATCCTTAATTGAAATTATAGTTATATCCGTAACAATAATGCAAAAGTACGACGGTTCTTATAGGAGAATCTTACTGCTTATTTCTTTATCTATCGTGATGAATCCGGGATATTTTACCAGGGTGTTGCCCACTTTAATGCTTGGTCTTATCTTGAGTGTAAGTAAACCTTTCTTCTCCGGACTACCATCTTTACCAGCCTTTACAAATTCAGCAATCTGATTCATAACTTTATTGTTCGACACAAATGGGTAAAGATTTACAATCATGTTTACAGGGACAATTGTAGATTGACCCGCTGCCACATTAACCTCTTGGTTAACAACGCCTTCGGCGAGATCTGCATTGTTAATCAAAATTTTATATTCAAATTGATTGATAGCGGCATCATTGCCGGAAGGATTCTTTACCTCCAGATTTAAGCGCGCTTTTAAAGGCACATCTTGCCTAAGCAAACCAAACGCAAGACCCGGTAAACTAGCAAGATTAAACTCTTGACCAGCAAATAATTTTTTGACATCAGTACCTCCAATAGTGATCTCATTCGCGGAGGTTATTCTATAGGTACACTTTTCTAAAGCCTTAATTTGTTGGGCTTGTTTATTTATGCCACAACCAGAAACTGCTATTACCAGCAGGAAAAACATAACAACTCTTTTCATAATACCTATAACGCAATAAGCATGCTAATGATATGACTAGCGCCTGCGCTTACTAAATTTGCGACTGATGAAATAATCAACGCTATATTTTCCTGCACCGCAAACGAGTATTAAAACATATACAACTAGATAATGCAAAGCCAATTCTTTCTTTCCGAAAGGATCACTGCCATGCGCAACAAGAACAGCAATGAGCATGGTTACAATCAATGGGATTGAAGCTAGCCTGGTTGCAAAACCAAGAATCAAAAGAATAGAGCAGAAAACCTCTGCGAAGATAGCCAAATAAAGAGAAGCGGCTTGTCCGAGACCAACCGGGTCTATAAATTGTATTTCCCCTCCTGCTAATGCCGACTGTAATTTGTCGTATCCATGAGTAAGCATTAAAATACCTATCGCTAAGCGCAATACAAGGAACATAAAGTTTAAAGTACTGTGATTGAAATTAGTATTATATAGCTGCTTCATATATTTCCGTTATAACAAGGTAAACATAGCGATTTTTAAATTATTTGATAAAAAGAGATTGGATAAATCCCGAAATCGCATCCTGAAGAATCATTCTCTTATCCGCCCCGGGCTTTCCTTCCTTTTCGATCATTTGTATGGAAACCAGGCCGTGCAAAATGGACAAATACGTATGATATTTTAAAAAATAGTTGGCATCTGGAGTTTTGCTCTGAGCAATTGCCTCTTTAATTGTCGTAATCATCACCATAGCCATGGCCTTCATTTCAGTAATTTGGTTTACCCTATCACAAGCTGGGATACCGAGACCAAACATCAGCTGATAATATTCTTTTTGATCAAAGGCAAAATTCCAATATGCATGAGCAATGCACTCTAATTGATTAGCCGGACCTTTATTTTGATCTTTCGCCTCTTGAAGAACATCATAAAGCTTCTGAAAACCCTCTTTAGTGAATTCCAATAAAATCGCTTCCTTGTTTTCAAAGTGACTGTAAATTACAGGAACACTATATTCTATCGCATCTGCAATTTTACGAATGGAAAGCGACTGCCATCCCTCTGCCAATACCTGAAGCCATGCTGCCTCTAAAATACTTGCTCTAAATTCCTCCTTCTGTCTGATCTTCCGCTCTGCAATTCCCATGTTTTTTATAATAGGTTAACACCGTTAGCAAATATAACAAGCTGTTTGATGTTGGGGCCTTAAGCGATTTTTTCTGACGCAAATATTACCAGCCTTACTGAGTATTGGAGTTAAAAAAATTGGCTGCAGATTCATTTATACCCATATTTGCGCTATCAAGTAAACGAACATGGCTCAAAAATTAGAAGTTTGGCAAAGAGGTCCTCTGCCTAACATTATTCCAATGCTTCAACCTGTTGCTCATGCATTACTACAGGCACGCGAAGAGATTAATGAATACATGGACAGTTACCCGGTGCAGCTACTATGGGTACGCCCAGCAGGAATGGCCTCGGTGGGCTTTCATTTGCAACATTTAACTGGAGTATTGGATAGGGTCTTTACATATGCCATTGGCAAGCCGCTATCAAACTTTCAGTTTGAACAACTTGCCGAGGAGGGTAGCGATTCGATTAATGGATATCAGGTTATTGATTTGGTAGAACGCTTTAATCGCCAGGTTGACATCGCCATGGAACAACTAATGACCACAGACGGTGATACTTTAACGCAATATAGAGGCGTGGGTAGAGGGGGTTTACCATCAACCGTGATCGGACTTTTAGTGCATGCTGCGGAACACACAATGAGACACGTGGGTCAACTAATGGTCACCGCAATAGTAATCAAAGGGTTGAAAAGCTAAAGGATACCATTTCCCTAATAGCTATGAACATTGATACCTTATTCTAAAAGAAATAGTATCATTGCCACAGCAAAAGACCTTTCGTATACGCAATTGAGCTCCAGCGCATCTACTAATCTTAGCAAAAACAAGTTTACACTCGAAGACATTAACAGAGCGATTTCAATCTATCCGGCATCATTCACAGTATACTTTTAGCTAGAGTTGTCCTTGAAAAAAATAACTAATCATTTTTAAAACAACCTGATTATTATATATCTATCTCTGGCTGACTTAATTTTACAAAAGTTACTTTTTAAAGAAGTTTCTTCAGACTTGCGGCAGCAAACTACCTTCATCAAACGGTCAACTTCGTTGCCACAGGCGGTATCGTTGATATTCTTAATATAGCCTACAAGGTGAATATCATTGTATCATTTTTTTTCAGTGGCGATGGTGCAACATTCATCGTTCCCGACTCCATTTTCCAACCTGTTATGAAGGCATTTAAGCCTTAAAGTGCAAACACGCTAGGAAATTTAGGCAAATTAGTACATACCCTGACTATGAGGAAATACTTAAGCTAACTTTACTTTAACAGCGTTTAAGCCTTTTTTGCCTTCCTGAACTTCGTAAACTACTTCATCGTTTTCACGAATCTCGTCGATTAAACCAGAAACATGAACGAAAATTTCACTACCATTGTCTTCTTTAATAAATCCAAATCCTTTTTCACTGTTAAAAAATTTTACTGTACCGTTTTTCATAATAAATTTAATGTTTGTATTGTTTTCCTAAAAATATTAAAAATAACCAAAATAGCAAATACCAAACTCGCTTCTGTTCATTCTTTGGGTATTTTGTCTGTGAAAATTTAAAACAACTTGTTAGGATTATCATAATCTACCGGTTTACAGCAATTAAAGCTGATAAGCAAACGCTATCTAGGTACGATTGTCGAAGTAATACAGAAACATGACAGGTGAAAAGCTACTACGACCTAGAGCTCTTCCAGCCAATTAAAGAAAGTTTAAACTTTAAGTTTTCGCCATTGTTCCTATCATACATACCCGAAAAACATGAGAAACGAATTGACAGCAAAAGTAGTGACTGGGCTTAAAGAGCTTAGCATTAAGCCCACTGGAAAAGAAAACATAGACCAAGGAGAACGAGCCCTATCTGTAGTAGCAGGTTCTTATTTGTTATATAAAAGTTTAAAAAACATTATTGATCATCCATTTCTAGCTTTACATGGAGTTGCTGTGGGGGGCCTTTTATTGTACCGCGGCGCGACAGGTATTTGTCCAATCTATAAACAATTAGGCAAAGACACCTCTGATCCGGAGGCGATCAACATTACAGAAACCATTACAGTAAATGCTCCGAGGGATAAAGTATATTCCTTCTGGAGAGAGCTGTCTAACCTTCCTAAATTCATGAAGCATTTGAAAAGTGTTTATGAAATCAGTGGCACTGAGAGTCATTGGGTCGCAAACACACCGGGCAATCTGATTGAACTTGTTTGGAATGCCGAGATTACCAGAGAGGAGGAGGGAAGCTACATTGGCTGGCAATCACTAGAAGATTCAATGATAGAGAATGCTGGAAAGATCGAGTTTAGAGATACATTAAACGGCACTGGAACTGAGATTCACCTAGAGATCGATTACTTTCCGCCAGCAGGAAGCGTAGGTAGAGGGGTCGTTTCTCTATTCAATGGCGTTTTCGAAACGATGATCCGTGAAGACATTCAGAGTTTCAAAGAATATGCTGAGGCTGCTGAATTTAAGACCTACCTCGGAGTGACATCTACAACCCTATAACATTTCGGAAAAATTTAGGTTTTAAGAGGCTTCCTTCATGACCAAAAATTATTTCGGGTTGATCATGAAGGAAAGCATATTATCTAGGCTGTAGCTAGCTTAGCAATATTCCTATAAGGAAAAGATGTAAAGATGTGTCTGCGTGCAAATCTTCCGGGAGAATCTGCATTAACTAGTTTTACATAAATTTGTTTTGGTACCCCGAAATATTCATATGCGCTGCCATCTAGAAATTGAACAGTCAGTATAAGACCAGCCCAATTATAATCTGCGATACCACACATGGCTGTAGTTTGATCATACTCCTCTTTAGAAAGTGCAAGAGTCTCCGGAGCGATACTAACTAAAAAGTGATAGGCTTCGATTATTTCCTTACTTTTAACTTCGGCATCTCCCTTAGCTTCCTCGCTGTCCTGAAACTTATCTGGATGCCAATCTTTCATTAAATTCCTATAAATGGTCTTTAATTCTTTCAACTCGGCATCTTTTTGTACACCTAATAATTTCCTATAATCTATTATCTTCTTCATAAAATTTGCGCAAAGTTACAGCAAATTATTATCCGACCATATTAATTTTCAATTATTTATAAAATAATCAACTATTGTAGCGTTGCTGTTGATAACCATTAGCCTACAGATCCGGTGCTCGGTAAATCCCGATTTCAGAAAGCACCGGATTTATTCCATGTATCTCTGGAAATCCAATCTTGATCTTACTGCTGGTAATTGTTGGGAAAGAAAGAATTCGCTTATGGCCAATCGTGGTGTGATCTCCCAAGCTTCTGTATTTCTTGCCATCCCAATATAAAATATAAAACTCTTTGACGCGCTGACCAAGTTCAAGGTACTCTTGCAGAACAATGCGGTTAAATGAAGTCGGTTTCCCCAGCTCGATTGTTAAATCAACATTCTTCACTCCACCCTCAATTGTCCAAACGGTATTCTTATTTCCATCTGTAAGGTTTGATATCACCTCCGACTCCGTTGCAGGAAATGTTATAATCTTCTTTCCTTTAGCGAGATTGGTTTTATAAGTAGCATCGAGGAATCTTCTTAGCTCCATCAGTCTCGTGGAGTCAGCCGGATATATTAAGCCATCCCTGTTTACCGGCACATTTAGTAATAAATTACCATTTCTGCCTACAGAAGTATTGTATATAGATTCAAGTTGCTTTAAAGTTTTCAATTTATCATCAGTCGCCGCACTGTAGAACCATCCCGGCCTGATGGAAACATCCACCTCAGCTGGAATCCAATACTTCCCATCTTTATTTCCAGAATTTAAAATCTTAGCAGGCGGTGCATCGGCCCCAACGCCAAAACCATCGGTATTTAAAGTAGACCAATTGGTTTCACCCGCTACGCCATTTTCGTTTCCCATCCAACGTGCATCAGGACCGATATCACTAAAGATGACGGCCTGAGGGTTATTTCTCCTTACTACCTCATAAAATTTAGGAAAATCGTAATCCTGCTTCTTTTCATTCTCACCTTTTGCACCATCAAACCATTGCTCGAAGATCGGTCCATACTGTGTATGAACTTCATTTAGCGTATTAGCGAAAATATCGTTGTATTTAGGCGTTCCGTAATCGGGATGGTTTCTATCCCAAGGAGATAAATATACACCAAACTTCAAACCGTATTCTTTGCAGGCAGCAGATAGCTCCTTAAGCACATCTCCCTTACCATCTTTCCAGGCACTTTCTCTTACCGTGTGTGTGCTGAACTTACTCGGGAAAAGGCAAAATCCATCATGGTGTTTTGCGGTGATGATAATAGCTTTCATGCCGGCAGCTTTCGCTGTACGGGCCCATTGTCGGGCATCCAGCTTTTTAGGATTGAATACCTTCGGGTCCTCATCGCCGTGCCCCCATTCTTTATCGGTAAAAGTATTCGGGCCAAAATGGATAAACATGTAGTATTCCATATCCTGCCAATCCAGCTGGTATTTATTAGGGATCGCTCCAAAGGGCTTAGGTAGTTTTTGTGCGTATAAACTCCCAGCAACAAGAAGTAAAGAAAGGGCAAATAAAGAAAGCTTTTTCATCATAACGATTCGACTATTGGTAAACCAAAGTATAACAATTTAAGCAAATGATAAAACTTATAATAACGCAAACTGTTAAAATAAAAATTATTCTTCATATTAAAACTTAACCCATCATGGAAATAAAACATCACAACCATAATCTTAGGTCGGCGAACTTCTCTGTTGAAAAAGAACATTATCAAAATTTAAGTGTATCGGAACGCTTATTCTCTGTGTTTCTTGGCGGTGTTTTGTTGGGTAGAGGGATTAGAAGACCCTTTAAAGCACCCTTCTTATACGGAGCTTATTTGACTTACCGGGGAGTCACCGGAAGGTGTATGCTCTACGAGCAATTGGGAATAGATGCACATACAACGAAGGCCATTAACATCAGAGGTGAATTTGAAATTGATAGTCCTCCAGCACTTGTGTATGCTTACTGGAGAAACCTGGAGAATCTACCGGGTAGCCTAAAACACTTGCTCGACGTAGATGTTGTAGACGGACAAACCTCACATTGGAAATCCAATATCTTAGGCAAATTCTTTTCTGTAAACTGGGCTACTGAAATTGTCAAAGATGAACCAGGCAGATTAATTGGTTGGAGTTCTACCCCTGATTCACTGATACACCATGTTGGTCGCGTAACATTTGCTGAAAGTGAGTATGGCCTGGGCACCAAATTAAAAGTGGTGTTCTCCTACCAGCCACCTATTGGCGCTCTCGGTATGAGTGTTGCGAGATTGATAAACCCTTATCTTGAAGGCTTGTTGAAAAAGGAACTAAAAACTTTTCAGTACAAACGTTAAGCCATGCTCGCAGCACCAACTCCGGCAACAATCGCGGAAAGTATTGCCAATGCATAAAATCCAAGTAATACAATCAATAGGATTCCCCAAAACTTAAAGAAGGATTTCATCTTCCCCATAGCTATACTCAAACTCTCCTGATCTCCATAAAGAACGGCTTGTTTGGCCGCAGTACTAAATTTGAACAAGATAAAGCTTGGGTAAAAGTAAATGGCAGCACTTATCAAGAGCAAAACTGTTAGAAAGCCACTACCCAATGCAGCATAAGGATTATTTTGCGCACCTACCAAATTATTCATCGACGACATGATCGCTCCCACACTTAGCGATAGCATAACCATAAGGCCCGTGAATACAAATCCTAGTACAGACAGGAACTTTGTCCATTTAGCACTTTCATAAATGTAGCTTCTAACATCTTCGGTAATTGTCAATAGAACTGGTCCCGGCTGTTGATTTTGATCTGGTGTATTTTCGTATCTTTCTTCCATTGTAGACTAAATTCCTGAGGTTTTCGGTTTTCTAAACATAAAGATTATTTTTAAAAATTTGATACCTTTGCGGGCAAATCAAGAAAATAATCATACATGGCATTACAATGTGGTATAGTTGGGTTACCAAATGTTGGAAAATCCACCTTATTTAACTGTTTATCTAACGCAAAAGCTCAGGCTGCAAACTTCCCTTTTTGTACTATCGAACCAAATATTGGTGTGATCACCGTACCGGACGACAGACTTACGAAGTTGGAAGAATTGGTTAAACCGAATCGTGTGGTACCAAATACAATTGAGATCGTTGACATCGCCGGTTTGGTTAAAGGTGCCTCTAAAGGAGAAGGATTAGGAAACCAATTCTTAGGAAATATCAGGACAACTAATGCAGTTATTCATGTTTTGCGTTGCTTTGATGATGGAAATGTAATTCACGTGGATGGATCTGTTGATCCTATCCGTGATAAAGAAATCATAGACACTGAGCTACAGCTAAAAGATTTGGATACGGTTACAAAGCGTATCCAGAAGGTAGAAAAAATGGCAAAGACAGATAAAGATGCCAAAAGAACCTTCGACATACTTGGTGTAATAAAAACTCATTTAGAAAGTGGCTTGTCAGCAAGATCTGCAGCTGTAAATGTTGAAGATTTCAACTTCATTGAGGATTTGGGACTGCTAACTCAAAAGCCGGTAATGTATGTGTGTAATGTAGATGAAGCTTCTGTGATCAATGGCAATGCTTACGTTGACAGGGTCAAAGAGGCTGTTAAAGATGAAAATGCTGAGGTTCTTGTCATCTCTGCGAAGATTGAATCTGAGATTGCAGAGCTTGAAAGTTATGAAGAGCGTCAGGAGTTTCTTGGAGATCTTGGATTGACCGAATCAGGTGTAAATAAGCTCATAGTTGCTGCTTATCGTCTCCTGGATCTTTATACTTATTTTACCGCTGGTGTGCAAGAAGTTAGGGCCTGGACAATCACTAAGGGATTCACTGCTCCTCAAGCTGCTGGTGTGATCCATACTGATTTTGAGAAAGGTTTTATCCGTGCAGAAGTCATTAAATACAACGACTTTGTGGCATTAGGATCTGAGGCAGCTTGTAAAGATGCTGGTAAGCTTGGAGTGGAAGGTAAAACCTATGTTGTTGAAGATGGTGATATTATGCACTTCAGATTTAACGTATAACTGTTTTAAAGCAGTACCCCGGTAAGAAACATAACTGCCACTGAAAAATATATAATCAACCCTGTTACATCAACCAGGGTTGCAACAAATGGAGCCGATGACGTAGCAGGATCGGCTCCTAGTTTTTTAAGGAGTAAGGGAAGCATAGACCCCGCCAGCGAGCCCCAAAGTACTACACCAACCAATGAAACCCCAACGGTTACACCAATAAGTGCCCAGTGCGGCCCGTACATATCTGTAAAGAATGTCCAAGCTAGAATTCTAAGAAAGCCTATTGTTCCAAGGACAATTCCCAACATCAGTCCTGAAATAATCTCCCTCCGCATCACGCGCCACCAATCTCCTACAGTAATCTCGCCAAGAGCCATCGCCTGAATGATAAGTGTTGAAGCCTGAGAGCCGCTATTTCCTCCGCTGGATATAATCAATGGAACAAACATAGCAAGTATCACTGCCTTCGCTATATCTGCTTCAAAATGCTGCATTGCTGTTGCAGTAAGCATCTCACCGAGAAAAAGCACCACAAGCCATCCTATTCTTTTTTTAAAAAGACCGAAGATCGGCATATCCAAATACGGTTCATCTAAAGCCTGGGTACCTCCAATCTTGTGCATGTCCTCGGTATACTCTTCGTTGGCAATCCAAAGAATATCATCGACAGTCACGATACCTAACAGTACATTGTGCTGATCCACTACAGGTAGCGCCACTCGATTATTCATTCTAAAGACATTGATAGCCTCCTCCTGATGGTCATCAGCTTTCAAGGCGATTAAACGATGATCGGTTAGGTCACCAATTTTAGCCTCAGGATCGGATAATAGAATTTCCCGAATCCTGATGTCATCCAGTAGTACACCGTCTTTATCAATCACGTAGATTACGTCAATGGTCTCCGAGTTCTTTCCATATTGCCTAATGTGAGCAAGCACACGGCTGACTGTCCAATCCTTTTTCACCGCTACGTAATCTGGTGTCATGAGTCGCCCAACACTGTCCTCTTCGTATCCAAGTAGAGACAAGGCTTCTACTCTATCTTTAGCAGGTAGAAGAATAATTAGTTTGGCAACAGCGTCACCTTTAAGTTCGCTAAAAAGAGAAGTACGGTCATCCGGAGGAAGCAAATTGATCAACTCCCCTAGCTTATCACCCGGTAGCTTTTTTATGATCTTTTCCTGAGTAGGGAAATCCAGGATTCTGAAAACATTGACTGCTCTTTTGACAGAAAGTGTATCTATGAATTTGACCGCATGTTGAGGAAGTTCATCTATCAGGTGCTCAACGTCTGAGATGTTCAGATCATCAAGATAGGTCTTCAATTGTCCATCGTCGGCTAATGCTAATAAACTTTCGATTTCTTCAACAACGGTTTCTTCCATACGCAGATTTTGAGTTTACAATTTTAGGCAATTTAACCCAATTACCATTCCACAATTAGGAAAAAATGGCGAAAACAATGTAATTTACTTTGATTAATTAACGGTATACGCTTCCTTGAAATTTCAACACATCAAGCTTTAGCAGGCAACTAAAATATCCTTCTCTTTCCTGAAATTACAAGGTCACCCTGAGGTGTGATGATTTTTCCGGCAAGACTGTCTTTGATTTTAATTAATACTGCCTGAAGTACGTGAGAACTCACTGTTAGATCATAAGTAATCGTGTCTCTAGAAATTCTCAGGTTCGACATTATATCCCTCAGGAGCATTGTTTATATAAAAATACAAGATAATTCATGCCAACTATAGTAGCTAAAAAAGAATAAGGTTGCAGCAAGGCAAACCAGGCCTAAATCTCAAGAATGACATCGATAAGCTAGTACAGTTATGGGTCTGAATTTACTAACTCTAACGTCTTGACAATTTTTGTTCAATCTATTTTATATATTTGCGCGCTAATAGTCTTCGTAGTTCAATGGATAGAATGTCAGATTCCGGTTCTGATGATGGGGGTTCGAATCCCTTCGAGGACACAAAGTATCTCCCAGAGGGATTTCTACTAAAAAATACTCAAGCGACCAAATAGTGGTTTTCCAACCCGATTGCTGAATATCTGAATAGTAAGCGTACAGACAGCTCTTAATGAAGTCTTTGTTTGTTCGCTGAAAGCGCTGACTTTTGTTGCAATTCAACTTTGAATAAAAGAAAATTAGTAGGTGGCATACCTTCGTTTTCTAATAGTCTCTATATGTGTTTTTTAAATTTCGTAATAAAGTGTTTTCGAATAAAAACTTAATCGATTAACATTTTATGTAAAGCATCTTTCAAAAGGTTGATCTCCCCTTTTGAAAGCTTCCCTATTTTATAGCCAATACGAGCTCTATCTATCACCTTTATTTGATCAGTAGCTATTGACCCCTGCTTATTAGAGATAGTACAAGAGACACGCCAAGGATAACTTTTAATAGTAGATGTTATAGGGATGATGATTAAGGTTTTTAAAAATTCATTCATTTCATCAGGACTAACCACTACACATGGTCGCGTTTTTGCCATTTCGCTTCCTAATGAAGGATCTAAAGAAATCCAGAAAACTTCATATTGATGTATTTTTACCATGTCCATTCTTCTTTTTCAAATTCATTAGGGAGATCAGGTAAAAGAAGATCGTCATCTCCAGCAGCATTCATCATTTTTGCAGCTTCGGCCCATCCTTGGCGGGGTTCTGGTTTAATTAGAATACTTCCATTACTAATTTCAAGTTCTACAGTAGATCTATTAGATAATTTCAATTGCCTTAATAGTATTGACGGGAGTATAATTCCTTGGCTATTTCCTATGTTTATGATATTAGTTTTCATGTTATAACATAATGTGAATTTCAGGCTAATATACACATAAATGTTATAACAATATGCCTCAGCAGGATTTCATACAAGATTTTTATTTTTCATATTAAGGTTAAAGATTCATTTGTTAATAAGGAAATATAAAAAGCAACGTAAATTTTAATAATAACTAATTATAAAACAGTAACTTATCTATTGTCAGAACAAATCAAACCACAACTTCGTCTCAGGGTTTTTGCCGATCCAAATGGTTCAGGCAAAAGTACAGTCATCAAAAGGATTCGTGAAACTGAAATAAATGAGAATGTCAAACTTGATGTCGGGGTTTACATTAATGCAGACAATATAGCGCAGAATTTGAAGAGAGGGAAATTCTCCTTTGATCCATACGAGATGGATTGTAAGTTAGCGGATCTTATTGTGTTTGGTGAAACGTCCGGGTTATTATGTGGAGATTTTTCGGCAGCGCAATTTAGTGACCCCATTAAAATTACTGAGCGCAAGCTTTCTTTGGCTGTAGCAGAAAGTTTAGATCGTGTGGCGCAGCAAATTGCAAGATTTCTCAGACATGATTTTATAAAGGCTAAGCGGCGTTTTTCATTTGAGACTGTATTTTCGCATGAATCAAATTAGACGATATGCGATTGGCTGTGGAAGACGGCTATTAGATTTATTTTTATTTTGTGGGGACAAAATCTCCTGAAATTAATAAATACCGTGTTGCACTAAGGGTTAAAGAGGCGGTCATTATGTTCCGGCCGATCGAATTGAAAAGCGACATTTACGTTCTATGGAATTTCTAAAGGAAGCAGCAAAGATTGCTTGCCGAGGATAGTTCTTTGATAACTCTATTAATGACGAACCCTATCGACTTGTTGGACACTTTAAAAAGGTTGCGGGTAAAAGAGAATGGGATGACATTCCTGAAGCTCAGGTATCTATATGGCTTAAAAAATACTATCCTAGATCATAATTAGGTGCATTAGTCCTTAATGGCTGCAATACTGACACCTTTGACATCACAACCCGCCGTTCAAATATTTAATGTTAACCAATGACTGAAATCTCTGATATTATCGAACAACATATCCGGATGTAATTCTTTTAGCTTTTCAGCCTCTGCTGTTTCTGCCCACGCTGCTGCCACTACAGGAACGCCAACTTGCTTACTTGCCGTGATATCGCTCGGTGCATCACCTACGTATATAACTTCATTTTTCTGTATGTCCTTAAACAGATCTAAAATGTTTTGAATACCTTCCGCTTTTCGTGACCCAGCAGCTATTCCCGTCTCGATTGCCTCAAAATACTGAACAATACCAAATTGTTTTAATGAAATATCAGTACTGTGCTTTCCCTTACCAGTTACCATCGCAATTCTAACTGATTTATTTTTCAGAGCAATCAACAGGTCTATAATGCCATCAAACGGTGCAGGACACATTAAATGAAGCTCCCTGTAAAATTCCAAGTAGCTTGAAATACCTTTTTCATAGTATTGCGGTGCCAGTGCCATAATTGTTCCTTCTTCCGATGGACCAAAAGTTTCTATAATTTCTTCGTCTGAAAGGGTGTGGTTTATCAGGGGCTCGATAGACTTTCTAAATGCAGATATGCACAATGGTAAAGTATTGCCTAATGTACCATCAAGATCAAAAATTACGGCTTTAATTTTATTCATTTCTTACTTAATTTATTTAGTCAGATTTAAGAGTGTTTTCTCTAATTACCTTGCAGGGGTTACCGAATGCAACAGAGTTTTCTGGTATAGAACGGGTAACCACGCTTCCTGCCCCTATAACAGAGTTTTTTCCAATTATTACCCCGGGTAATATGATCACGCCCCCACCGATCCACACATTATCGCTTATTACGACAGGAAGGGCATATGTCCGGAAATAAGGGATTTCATCTGTTTCCTTCCAGTTTTCAACCAGCCTTTCATAGGTCTCAACAGGATGAGTAGCTGTATAAATCTGCACATTCGAAGCAATTAATACATTATTACCAATTTCGATTTTGTTGCAATCAACGAAAGTACAATTGATATTTATAATGACATTGTGGCCAATCGATATATGTCTTCCATAATCACAATAAAACGGGGTGTCAATATTAACGTTCCGGCCTATACTTCCAAAAAGCTCTATTAACAGCTCTTCTTTTCTTATAATATCGGTACTTACCAGATTATTATAATCTTTAGTCAAGCCCCGGGTGCGTTGAATGATCTTTTGTATTTGGGAATCCGAGGTGTTAAAAATTTCCCCGTCAAGGCATTTTTGGATTTCGGTCTTCATTTGCGATGGCTAAAAGACAAAAATAAGAAAGTCGGAGCTTATAAATTTTAATGTATCTTAAAATCGAAACTCAGCTCGCAAACTACTCAGATGTTGCTGTGTCATGCCTAGGTAAGAAGCAATGAAGCCCAAATTCACCCGTCTAACTAGATCTGGACTCTCAATGATGAACTTTTCATATCGTTCTTTCGCTGATAGAGATAGCCGTTCGAGACGCAGGTTCTGTATCTTCAAAAGTGCTTCCTGATGAATAACACGTGACCAGTTAGCAATCTCCATATTGGTTAAGTATAGTTTATTTAATGCTTTAATAGGCAACAGGTACAGCAGTGAATCCTCCAAAAGCTGAATATTTTCTAACGCAGGACGCTGGTGATACAATGAATTGGAAGAGAAAGTTATGTCCCCCTCTTTACTAAACCAGTTGGTTACTTCAGTGTTACCAGTGCAAAAAAAGGTACGAGTACAACCTTGTTCTATGAAGTAAACATAATTGTCCATTACCCCAGTCCGGGTCAATAAATGGTTTTTGGGGTACTGTGCATCACTTAAATTCACGACAAGCTCCTCAATAGATGAATCAGATATTAGATAATGACGGCGAATTCCCTTTACAATGTTTTCAAATTTTGTTAAATCCAATATTTATAAATTCTCTGGTAGTGATATTTATGTACTAAGTTACCTTCTTTAGTCAACAATTTTCAATAATCAATAATTATCTCAACCGTGTAAACTTCCCTAAAAGCTGACACTAGGTTACTCAATAGGTGGTTGTTAAATAGTAAAACTTTGGTAAGAAGACACGTTCTAATGACTAGCTGAGGAAACTTCCCTATGCTTTAAAGGCCACATATCAATGAAACCCATCCTAGCGGATATAAGATTTTAAGGTTATCAGCCGACTTGAAACTAAACTTCCCTACATAATCAATTTTCAAATCCTGAGTAAATATCTCTGATGGGTGTGGTAGAATCACACCCATCCTTTTTTCAACTAACATTAATGTCGAAATACTATTCTGTTTCTTGAAGTAGCAGCTCCCCCTCTCTAGGGGGCCTTGTGATATGAAGTATTCCCGCATTGAAATAGACTTGTATTGTTTTAGGCTGTTTCTTTTTTTTTTTTGATACTGTTCAAGGGTACATCTAGTAAACCTTTCATCAACAAACGATGATATTTGAATTGGTCTTACAGCTTTCTCAATACATACTGCTTCATAGAAAAAGAGCTTTTGATCGTCTTCTGCTTTCAAAATTAAGCCGGGCAACCCTCTAAATTTCCAGGGTCCATCCATTAGAGGTATTTCCGCCACATGCAAGCCTAGGGTATCTAACACCTGTGCAAGCGCACCAAAAGCAGGGAGAATTAAACAAAAATTGGAAAAATTACAGAAAAGAAAAATGGAACCGTAAAATTCAACAACAACAAAATTCCATTGGTATACTAGGGAATAATTAGCATGTAACGTTTAACCAGGACATGTAAAGTTCAATTTAGGACGATGTCAAGTTTTTCCAGGACTAGTGTAAAGCTATTCTAGGACTATACAAATTGCACCTGCTACTGCACTAACGGCGTACTAACAGGGGGCAAAGAGCACATTCGTTGGGAAAAGGCATGGTTTTGCCCAACGAGTATGCTCTGAGTTACCTAGTTGTTTCCTACTTGTTCAGACCACAGCCTGCTCGTTAAAGTAAATTTGGAATGAGGACCGATGGTAGTCGTTTTTTATAACTAAAGTAAATAAATTCAATTAAAATAATACTTACAAAATTAATAGGCCATTATTATGAAATTATTTGTTTCTTACGTTAATTATTCGTACCTTGTAATATAAGATACTAATGTTCCTGAATGGGGCTTGTTAATCAGATTATCAACACCATTCGCATTAACTAGAAGCTGATTACTATCGCCGTTAACAACAGCATAACAAAGTTCACGATCGCGATGCACTCAACAAAAGATAAATAACAGATCACGACATCAGATCTGCAAAATGATCAGCCCGGGGCTGAGATCAGAAATACCCACTTCTTCTTGGTTTAGGATTGTCTAGTTATCTAGCATCTAATTGCTGCTGTTTTTCGACTTCTCCAATGGCTCCATGATTGATCACCTTGGCAGGTGTTGGTTTAATTCAAAGAATAGTATTGGATAGGGAAAGCTAGAGTTTCCTTTTATAACAGTAATTGACTTCATTAACGCTTGTTAAGCATTAAAGTTAACAATACAGCTGATTGAATAATGGATACATTTTACATTGCTGGAAGCAGTATTGAACGTGAAGATGGAGGTATGGTTTAATAAATTTCAATGTTCGCTGTGAAGCGTGCAGAATTGTTCTTTGACGTATTATTAATTTATTTTAGTCGGGGATGAAATTTCTCCAAGATCAGTAATAAGGTTTCTAAGATGATGACCCAACGTTACCTCAGAAGGCACTCATTTTTGCTTTCAGCAGAAAGCGTAAATATAATTTCATTTGAGATGTGTGCGTCAGAGATTTCAATTTCTACATTCGCTTTTAGACTATCCTCTAAAAAGAAGTGTATAACAAATCGTTCTCTCCAACTAAAAAGCTTGTCAAATCGTCAGACCCCCATTGGACTTAAATCCCAGTGCAGTATAAAATTTCGTTGTTCGGTCTAAATCTCTAATCGTATAATCTGACCATATCCTTTTCGGATTCCTATTTATGTTTTTTAGCAAGGAACTCTTTAATAAAGTTAACGTTTAATCCAAAACACTTGGGGAGGAGCTCAGCTTTCATCAATTCGTTTTTGCTTTACCTATTAACTCGTATCCATCCCATAAAGTAGGTGCTTGATATATAAGTAGGCTGTTATCTAGGCCGCAGACGCACCTTTTGAATTTATTGCGGCTACATATATTGTTGTAGGCATTGGTTTCCAATTAGAGGGAAGCA
>Ga0209512_1000499_pt1 | contig 63269 bp, 45 predicted proteins | sample frozenSSSSmetaG_FD_184142 | JGI IMG/M metagenome (GOLD analysis project Ga0209512, IMG submission 184142) | Glacier valley bacterial and archeal communities from Borup Fiord, Nunavut, Canada, to study Microbial Dark Matter (Phase II) -... | ecosystem: Environmental > Aquatic > Freshwater > Ice >...
TTGGATAGGCCATCTCGCGCCCTACCCAATTCGAGACATTTTTCCCGAAGCCACTGTTTACGCGCGACTCGTCTCGGCGGCGATCGGTATCACTCAAGTTGCTCAATCGTGATTTTGCCCAATCGCCCATCGGCACCATCACGCTCTCTTGATACATGTTAAAGCGTTTTTGTTTGTTGAACTGCAAACAGCGTTCCCAGGCATCCCGGAAACGATTCGGCCATTTGCCCGGATAAGAATTCTTTTTGTGCCAGATGTACTCTTCTGTCCAAAGCCAGCCTTGCCGCCGCATTTCAATGATCAACTCAAGCACGTAGGTATGTCGTTCGCCTGAGACTACCTTTTCTTTGATGTTCAATACGAACGTGCCAGTCGGCTTTAAGACACGCAGCAAAGCAGCACTGATCGGCAAAAACCATTCTACGTAATCATCGGGCTTAATCCCGCCATAAGATCGGCTGCGGCTGTCTGCATAAGGCGGCGAAGTGATAATCAGATCGATCGATTCGGCGGGCAAATGCGGCAAGATAGTTCGACAATCACCTTCAACGATGCGATTATGCCAACCAGGATGCATGATCAACGCTTTGGCGGCAGCCGAGGGCATTAATGGCGTCAGCAGCGAAGCCGGGACATTTGAAGCGGGATCTACGCTGATAAGTACGTCCATCTCAGCTTACCTTTACACACATGTTCTGAATTGAACGTACATTATAGCGTATGCTTGATCAAGCAAAGCACGAAAAAAGCTTGCCACCTACAAATCGAAATCGAAACGGCGCGGCTTGTCCTCATCAGCGTGAGGGGCGAGATGTTCATCGATCAGATTAACAGCGTGCAGCACCCGCCGATTAAACACGGCACGATCTTGCAAGCTGATTGCGGTACCGATCACATCGAAAATACGCGAGAGCTGACGGTAAGCGCTCACCAGATCAGGCGCGGCCTCATCCGGGAACTCGATTTCTACATCAGGACAGCCCGCCAACGTGACCACTAACGAGAAAGTTTCCGGGTCGAAGTGTGCCACCCCGTCAGGATTGAGTTGAACCAGCCACATGCGTCCGATCGTGTAGGGCATCTGAAGCTGCTGTTTGAGCGCCTCGCGGACACGTCGCCAGGCACCAATCGCGACCTGAACTTTCCATTCCTCATCGACGCCCATCAATGTTGAAAAGCCGCTCATGTACAGCGCCATTTCAAGCAGCGCGTTCAACATGATAGACGGTTCATCGCTGAAAACGATCAGCTCGTCGGTATCCATGTCGAATGTAAATGGGTCGAACATTGGCGAAAGTTCGGGGGGCTGATTCAAATAGTCGATGTACACGGCGTAGGGGAGCGGTTGCAGCGCAGCAGCCTGACGGATTGCGGCTTCAAACTGCCCATCGCGCGCATTTACAGCATCAATGAGCGTTTCGAGGCCGCTTGCGTCGTTCGAGTCAATTCGGTAAACGTGTTTAGGCATGAGGGGTTATCAGCGCAGTTGACGGCGCCATGTCTCTCTAAGCTGAACATTCGATAAATCGGGCGTATCCAGAAAATCCATTAATAAACGATTGAACTTGACGGCACTTTCCAACATTGGAAAATGCCGAAACTCTGGAATCACAAACGGCAAAAATTGACCAGGTTCTTTATTATGAGCAATTTTCGCCAAAAAATCGTCATCCGGTGCGCCTAAAAAGGGGTCATCTTTGCCATGTAGAAGCAGCGCGGGATTTGTCAGTTGATGCAGCTCAAACGCCATATCCAGCCCGCTGAATGAACGCGCGCTTTCAGTCAGAACGGATTCGTCCATCTTAGCGACTTCAGCGCGCAGCTTCTCGAAGTTTTCATCGTTGCGTGATAAATGACGTTCCAGCAAGGCATTCGGTTTAATATTGTTCAACAGCGCCAACAGTGGATTTGGGACTTCCATTTTGGGTGGCAATGGCGCTGGCGGCGCTGTTTGAGCAGCGACTGGAGCAGCGCTCGGCGTGGTCATGCCGAGCATTGCCAGCCGCTCTGGATGATCCAAAAACGGGTTGCGGCGAATCATGTCTGCGGTGATTGCTGCTTGTAACTCAGCAGGTACGGGCGTCGGCAGCGTCACGGGAACCGTGCTGAGCGTATTGGTAGCATTTATGGAAGCACTTTCGGACTGTTCCCTGGTGGCTTCTTTGATTGCTGTTTTGACAGCAGACTCATTCCACACGGTCAAGTTATTGAAAAGCGGCGGGCTGACCAACATGACGCGCGGCGCTCGCTCTGGATGTGTGCGCGCAAAGTCGATCGCAATGGCCGCACCCAACGCATGACCGACCAAAGCAGCTTTAGCAATGCCCATCTTGTCCATGAATTCGTACAGCAAAGTCACCTGACTTTTGAAGCCGTAGCGTTTGGTGTCTTTCTGAGTGTCACCGAAACCCCACAGGTCAAGCGCATAAATGCGATACTTCAGGCTCAACTGCTGCATGGTCGGAATCCAATAGCGCCAGGAGCCGAGCCAGCCGTGAATCAAGATCACCGGACGCCCACGCCCCAGGACTTCATAATGGACTAAATCGTTTTCAATGGTGATGGCGCTCATCGTTTTTCCGTTTCACACATCATCGTTCGGCGTCAGCAATGCGCTTATTCTATCTGCTTTTGAACATCATTGCCCGCAATTGAGCTGCTGCCTGTCACGGGTTGACTGCTTACGCCGTTCACAGGCACTGTATTCGCGGATACCGTGCTGGCGGGTGCTGCACTTGCACCGTCAACGGATGTGCTGGCGGCAGCTTTGCGAGCCGCCGACTCCTGCGCGAATTTTACCAGAATCTCCGCGACTCGCTGAGTCAGGTAGTCAGGCGCAAAGGGCTTCAAAATGTAGTCGTAAGCACCTGCTTCCAGCCCGGTATCGATCTCGGCTTCTTGCCCTTTGGCCGATAAAAACACGACTGGAATATCCTTCACACTATCCATCGTTTTGATTTGGCGGCACGCTTCATAACCAGTCATGCGCGGCATTCGCACGTCCATCATGATCAAATCCGGCATTACTTTGGGCGCCATATCGACCGCTTCTGCACCATTCGCGGCCTTATGGACGGTATGCCCGGCGTACGTTAAGGTAAATTCGATCAGGTCGCGAATGTCGCGCTCATCTTCGGCAATCAGAATTTTAGCCATGAGTTCCCCAAAAGTTCCTATCAGTAGATGTTCAAGTAAGCGCAGTCACGTAAGCCGCAAGTGCTCCGCTCAGCGCCCCGGCGGTTCTCCATCAACCGCCGATTGCGCTTGCGAAGTGGTATCGCCAATCGCCGGAATACGCACAAAAAACGTCGTGCCTACGCCCAATGCACTTTCCAGCCAGATGTCGCCACGATGCATTTTGACCAGTTCGTTGACGATCGCCAATCCCAATCCTGTGCCGGATGTTTCCATGACCAGGTGATTTTCTTCTTCAGTCTCACCACGGAAAAAGCGTTCAAACACGCGCTTCTGGCTTTCCGCCGAAATGCCGATGCCGGTATCGCTGATGCTGAAGACGACCGTGTTTGGCTCACCCACTGCGCGCAGGGTAATCGTGCCGCCTGCATAGGTATAGTTCAGCGCATTATCCAGCAGGTTATTCAGGATTTGTGCCAGCTTATCGAAATCGGCGTTGATGAACGGCAAATTCGGCTGCACGTCGGACACAATGTGCATGTCTTTCTTCTCACCAGCCATGCGCCCTTCCAGATGTGCCAGACCCGTGCTCACGACGTCGTTCACGTCCAGCGGTTGCAAGTTGAGGGTCACCGCGCCGCGATCGATGCGCGAAATATCCAGCAGGTCGTTGACCAGTACCGACAGCCGATCGGCGTTCGTCTTGATCGTGCTCAGGAAGCGCTGCTGCTGTTCGGTCACCTGACCCGCCGCGCCGAGCAGCAGCAAGTCGGCATAACCTTTGATGGAGGTCATAGGCGTGCGTAATTCGTGACTGACGTTCGATACGAAGTCCGTCTTCATCCGATCGACTTCGATCTCGCGCGTGATGTCACGGAACACCGACACCGTTCCCAGGAATTGGTCACCCATGTTAACAGGCGACAGCACAACGCTCACCACGCGGTTATTGTCCAGCGACAACTGCTCTTGCAACGAGTCGCCGGGGCGATGCTGCGCCGGGTCGTCCATCCAGCTTTGCAGCGTTTCGAGCCAACGGCCACCGCTGCCCGCCGCATACAAACCGCTCAAGTCGCTGATGTCTTTGCCCTTGACCTGGATACGTTCCATGCCCAGGATGCGTTCTGCGGCTTTGTTGAACAGGATGATCTCGCCGTTCGGGTCGGCCACCATGACGCCATCTGCAATCGATTCGACAATAGCCGCGTTTTTGGTGGCATCGACTTGTTCACGGCGTACCATCGCGCCCAAACGTTCGGCCTGTTCGCGGATCAAACTGTACAGATCAGCGTTGTTCATGGCGGTTGCGACCTGCCCGGAAGCTGCTGTCACCAACCGCAAATGATCCTCACTGAAGCGATTGACCTCCTGGCTGTACAGCATGACCACGCCCAGGATATCTTCGTTAGCTTCCAGCAGCGCGCCCATCACCGAACGCGGTTCAGCTTCACCGGCGGCGTGCTGTAACCAGCGCCCATCGTCCTGCACATCGGCCACGATCACCGACTTTTGCGATTGGATGACCCAACCCGCCAGCCCTTCTTGCTGAGTGAACTGTATCAATCGATCCTGTTCGCGTTCAGCCATGCCAAAGGTAGCGCGGTACATCAGGTTGTCGGAAATCGAGTCGATCGCCAGGATCGCGCCCATATCTGCGCCAACCGCTGACGCCATCATTTCGAGCGCACGGGTGAGCACCTGCTCCATATCCAGGCTGGAGGTCAAGCCAGTGGTAATCTTGTACAGAAAGTCGATTCGGTCGCGTTCGCGGCGCAGTTCTTCGGTACGCTCATCAACTTTGCTTTCCAGTTCACTTGTGAAGCGTCGGTTGCGCTCAAACAGGCGCGAGTTCTGGATCGATACTGCCAACTGAGAACCGATCGTCGTCAGCACCCGTTGATCGTCCAAACCAAAAGCGCGCGTACTGGTTTCATCGGCCAGCGCCAGCGCTCCAACAATGGTATCGCCCGTCAACAGCGGAATCGCCAGATAGGAGCGCGCGTGCGTCACCTGCAACGTTACGCCGAAGATACGCAGCACTTCCTGCACATCGTCGCCCGCCAACAACAGCGGCATCCGGCGCTTGATCACATACGACACTTCATCATTGCCGAGCGCGTGCGACGGCAGTTCCATATCTACGCCATTGCGCACGGCTACCGGGTAGCTGATCTCGCCTATTTCCTGATCGTAGACGGCCAACAGCATGATCTCAGCCTCGGCTAGCATCGGCAGCTGATCACGAATGACGCGGAAAATCTGTTTCTGCTCGATGCTCGACGCCAGTGCGGTTGCCAACTCGTTGATCACGAACAACTCTTGCAGCTTGTAAGTCGTCTCAGTTTGCAGCCGCGCATTATCGACAGCCACCGATGCCTGACTGGTCAAGGCGCGCGCCAGCCGAATTTCAGCCGCGTTGAAACGCCGCGTCTTATCGGCAATCTCCAGCACAATCAAACCGATCGCCTGCTCGCGCACAATCATCGGCAGCAGCAGCCGACCGTACATCCCGCGTTCCGCAAGTAAGGCGCTTTCGGCTACGTCAATGACCGAATCATCGCTGTAGATGACCACCATTTGCCGACTGCTGATAGCGCGCGCACGTGCCGGGTAATCACTGAGCGAGAGGACGCTCTTGGGCACATCCTCATCCGCTGAGCGATGCGTGTTCACGTCGGCGTGCGTTTCCAGCCGATTTTCCACATCGTCCAGCGTCGCAATGACACAGGCGTCCGCAGTGAGTGCGATGACCATCTGCATCGCCGTGCTGCCGACCACTTCATCCAAATCGAGCGTTGCGGAAGTTGCCTGCGTCGCCTCGAACAGCGTTTCAAGTTCACGCGTCCGCACGACCGATTGCTCAAACAAGCTGGCGTTTTGAACGGCGACCGCTGCCTGGCTCGCGATTGTCTGCGCCAATTCCAACTGATCGGGTGTGAAGGTGTGATACTCTTCGGTAGCGTTGATGCTGATAGTGCCCAACAGTTGTCCGCCGACCGCCAGCGGGATGAAGATTGTGGAGAGCACGCCGCGCTTCATCAGGAAATCGCGTACTGCGCTGGCGAGCGGATCATTGCGCACTTCATAGATCGAAACTGGCTTCATCGATTGGCGCAGTGCGTCGTACAGCGGATTATTTTCAAGCGAGATGTAAACATCGCTGAGTGGTGTTGCGCTGGCCGGATATTCAACGATCAACCGTCCGCGCTGTTGATCGGGTTCAAACATGAACGCCGTGCCACCATCCATCGCCAGCGTATCCGACAGCTCAGTAATGGTCACTTTGAACACGTTCTCAATATCCAGCGATTGTGCCAATGCCGTCGAAACACGGTTGAGCAGCGCCAGACGCATTGCTTGTTGATTCAGTTCAACCGCGCGCAGGCGTGTTTCCTGATACAACTGCGTGTTTTCCTGGGCGGCCTGGTCACGCTGTTGAAACAGGCGCGCATTTTCGAGCGCAACGGCGGCCTGGTTCGCAAAGGCAACACCGAGCTGTTCCTGAGTCGCGCGGTACTGGTTCGGCTCTTTCTTCTCAAGTACCAGCAAGCCCGATAAGTTGCCCTTTGAGATGAGCGAAACACCCATCCAGGAGCGAGTCGGGCGCTCATCGTTGGCCGGGAAGCGCACATCGCCTGTAATGTCAGGGATATTGAGCACCTGACCACGCGCTGCGATTTCACGGAACAACGCACTATCCGCGATTTCCACTTCGACGCCTTTCAGCGCGTCAGCACCGGCGTAACCCTGCGCAGCACGGATCACCAGCTTATCGCCTTCGCGCAGCCAGAGCGTCACGTTATCGTATTTGAGCACGCGCCCCAATTGATCGATAACCAATTGAATGACCGCGTTCGGTTCGAGGGTAGCCGTCAACTGGCCGGATACTTCGGTGAGCGCGGCAAGTTCAGAAGCGCGTTCCTGCAAGTCGGCTTCCAGCGCGGCGCGTTCGGTTACGTCTTCAACGAGCACCACGGCACCGTTGACCGCATCTGCCTGTAACAATGGGTACACGTAGAAGTTACGAACGACTTCCACGCTTTCGATGCTCATATCACGCACATTGTAAAGCGCTTCAGGCTGCATGGCCTGCATCGCTTCATCGATCGCATCCCGCAAAAATTCGGCGTAATCCGGGCGGTAGTCGAACAGCTTTTGGCCGATCGCGCTGTCGTCCCAACCGTAGTTTTGTTTGAGATAGGTATTGATGGTACGCACGGTGGTATCTTTGTCCAGCACGATAATGCCTTGCTGGATCGATTGAACCACTGACTCGTTGAATGCCGTCAGGCCGAGTGTTTGCTGATACAAGCGCACATTTTCGAGTGCCAGTGCTGCTTGCGCGGCAAAGGCTGACGCGCGCTCCACATCATCGTCGGTGAACTGGCGTGCAGGCTCAAAGCTGTGCACCATGAGCACGCCCGCCGCTTTGTATTCGCGCACCAGCGGCACCGCAATCATTGCGGATGGCACAGCCTCAATGTCAGCCGTGGATTTTGCGTACACGGTCTGCTCGCGAAAGTCATTGCTGACCATCGGCTGTACGCTGTGAAAAGCGACTGCCGACATGTTCGTGGTTGATGTGATCGGCGTTCGGAAAGTATTGAAATGTTCCGCAATCTTGCCGTAACCGACAAAGCCGACCAGGTCAGCGCCGTCCGGCAGCCAGATGTACGCGCCATCCGCCGCCAAAATCGTAGCAACTTCGCGGCAAATCGTATCAAACACGCTTTCCAGATCGACGATTGCGTTGATCGATTGACCGATCCTTCCAAGCGATGCTGTGAAGCGCTCGCGATCGATCGTCTGCTGGAACAATCGTGCGTTTTCGATGGCAACAGCGGTCAGGTTCGCCATGCGCTTGACGAGTTCCAACTGCTCATCGAAGCCGAACCCATCCGCCAGTTCAGTCCCCATGTGCAGCGCGCCGACCGTGCGACCACCGGCCACCATCGGCACAATCAGCGAAGTACGTTCGCCGCTTGCGCGCCATTGTTTGAGATCGACGTAATCCGTACCGCGCTCAAGCTCTGTCTGATGATATACGCGGCCTTCGGCTTCACGGAAAGCGCGTCCGGTGACTGTGTTATCCAGCGGAATGGGCGTACCTTCGGCAATCGTGAGTGCGCCCGTTCGCGGGTTCATAATCACGTCCTGCACATCGAAGGCGGCTTGTGTCCAATTGAGCAGCAGCAAGCTCATGCGTGTGAAAGGCAGCAGTTTTTGCAAGCCATTTGCCACGGCGGTGATAATTTCAGTGGTATCCAGCGTGCTGGCGACCGCTTCCATCAGCGAGTTCAAACGCGCCTCTTGCTCAGCGGAGCGCTGCTGTTCCTGATAGAGGCGCGTATTCTCGATTGCCGATGATGCTTGCGCGGCGAACAATTCAATCGGGCGCATACTGGCTTCGGTCGGTGGCTTGCCGTCGGTGGGTGAATCCATCGCAATAATGCCGATCAAACGGTTTTGATCGAGACCATACAAGGGCAAGTACACCGTATCGAGCGGCTGCCAGGTGCTGGACGCGGTGCTGACCGCAGCAGCGCTGCCGCCTGCAATGAGCTTGTTTTCAGTCACCCACGGGTCGCTTTGACGTAAGTAGTAAGCCTGCCCGATACGGTATTTACGCAGCTCAGGATCGGCTAAGCGCTGCCGCCATACAAGGCCAGGGAGCAGGTGGCTGCGCAGCACCTCGGCTGCATCGGGCGTATACCCCGCCGTGATCAGTTCGCGCGGCTCCAGGTTGGCATCGCGCAAGGTAATACTGACACGGCCCCAACCCGCAATATTAATACCGTTGGCGACAATTTGCAGGCGTGCAGGCACATCTGGTGCGCGCTGAATTTCGCTCGCGACCAGGTGCAACTGCGCCAGACGGTCACGTTCACGACGGGTCGCTTCGGCTTCGCCCTGATAGGCTTGCAAAAGCTGATAGTTTTCGACCGCAAACGTCGCCTGATTAGCGAAAATTTCAAGCGCTTCGATCACCTGTAAAGTAGGGCGCTTGCCATCACGCGGATCGTCTACGCTCATAATGCCGATGAGTTCACCCGTGCTGCCGCGCAGCGGCACGAGCAGCAGGTCATTACTATTCCAGCCGCGCACATTGGTTGGCCTGCTTTTGGGTGACGTGTCATTGATCGGCAAATCCGCCGACAGCCATTCATCGCGCTCTTCGGAAGGCAGAAAAAAGGATGAACTCATCCGATATTTAGCCTGAAAGAGCACTTCGATTTGGGCTAAGGAAGGCGACACTTTTTTCATTTGTTCAAATTGCACCAGAGGGATGCCCGCTTGCGCATAGCGTTGTAAAAGCTGCGTATCGCGATCGACCAGGCTGATCAACACGACGTTGAAGCCAACTGCGTCCACAATGCCGTTAGCAACCGCATCCAGGATGCTTTCCAGGTTGCCTTCCGAGCGCAGCATACGACCCAACTCGAAGATCTGACCGAGCTGATCGGCACGCTGTTTGAGCACTTCGTTACGTTCTAACTGCTGGCGATAACGAACCGCGTTTCCGACGGCGATCGCGGCCTGATTAGCGAGTGCCTCAATGAAGGTCACGGCACGTGCTTTGAAGTGCTCGACTTGATCGCTGTAAATATGGATCACGCCGGTCACCTGACCGCCATAGTGGATCGGCACTGCCAACCCGCTGCGCATTCCTTCCTGATTGGTATCCAACGGGTCGCGGTTGTAATCGGAAACGAGCACTGTGTGATTTTCGACCGCCGCCTGATACTCGATCGGCAGTAAGTCTGTCAGGTTGCGCACCGTGCCAAAGCGTTGTGCAATGGCGGGTTTGTCCGGTGCAGGCCACTCGTCCGGCTCTTTGAGCAGCACGACCGTCCCGACTTTTGCCTCAGTGGTACGCTGCGCTTCCGAACGAATCACTTCCAGAATGCGGTCAAGCTGGATCGTCACGTTCAATTCGTTGCTGACATGACTCAGCGAATCGAGTTCCTGAATGCGTGCGCGCAAATCATTGTCGGTTGCTTCATACAGTGAGGCCCGTTCGACAGCGGTTGCGACTTGCACGCCGATCGAACGCAGAATTCGCAAGTCGGATTTCTGAAATTCGCCATCGCGTTTGTTAGCAACCGTCAATTCGCCGACGCCTTGTGAACGCATCAACAGCGGTATTTGAATCACACTGTCGAGGTTGAAGCGGTCAGCCATGGCGCGATAGACGGACAGCACTCGGCCATCGCTGCGCATGTTGTTACTCAGGAAAGGGCGCTTGGAAATGGCGGTGCTGTATTCCATCCCTGGCGCATAAATATCGATGTTGATCGCGTCGGTGAAACTCGGCAATCCATAGCTCAGGTCAGGGCGCAAGACAAGTTTGTTAGTCGTTTTATCGAACAACGCAACAGCGGCCACTTCGCAGTTGAACAATTTAGTGATTTCAGTCATCACCTGATGCACAATCTGCTCGATCGGTTGGCTGCTGCTGGCGATCTCCGCAACTCGGCGCAGCGCTTCCGACTCCTGCGCACGCATTTGCATATTGCGATAGAGCCGCGCGTTATCGATGATCACCGCCGCTTGCGTCGCGAATACGAGCAGCACGCGCGCGTCTTCTTCGGTGAACTCTTGCCCGTTCCGTTTGTTCGACACTTCGACAACGCCGAAACGCTGATTATTGGCGATCAAAGGCACGAACAGCGTTTGTCGAATGCCCACCGAAGCAGCCAATTTATCCAGTCCGCTGTTGCGGATCAGCGGATCATTGGTCATGTCATTGACAAACCAGGAGGGCGCTTCCATATACAGCGCATACAAGGGCGTATCCGGCGCGACCACGATTTCGTAGTAAGGCGTAATGTCGTTGCTGATACCGTGAAAAGGCATCTGCGCCTCAAGCATGTTACGCTCAGCATTGTAAAGCAGCACGCCGCACATTTGCGCATTCATCAGTTTGGCGATGCGGTCGCTGATCTGCCCATATAATTCGCCCGCATCGTGCAGCACCCCGATCGCCTGGCTGATCTGTTGCAGACCCCCTAATTCGTCGGCTCGGCGCTGTTCGTCATTATACATGCGCGCGTTTTCGACCACGATCGCCGTTTGTGACGCAAAGACGGCCAGCAGCCGCATATCGTCGTCGGTGAAGCCCGCCCGATCCTTTTTATTACTCGGTTGCAGCACACCGATCCGACGGTTGCCAACGATCATCGGCATGAGCGCAGTGGTACGCACGCCGAGCACTTCAGCCAGATTGCTCAGCCCCAGGCTGCGTACCATGTCGTCGTTCTGAACGTTGTTGGTGTACCACCAATCGCGCGTCTGCCATAATTTATAAGCAGTGCTGTCCTCAGTCAGTGCAATTCGATACATGCTGCTGAGCGCGTCGAGCACGTTGTGAAAAGGCATCTGGCTGATCAGGGCGCGTTGATCGGGATCGTACAGCAGAATGCCGCACATTTCGACGTTCATCAAACCGGCAATACGACTCGCTAATTGGCCGTACATCTGACGCGGATCGGTGAATGATCCCATCGCTTGCGCAATTTGTTGTAAGCCGCTCAATTCGGCCAGTCGCTCGGTTTGACTCTGATAGAGCCGCGCGTTTTCAATGGCGATTGCCGCCTGTCCGCCAACCGCTTCAAGCAGTGCCATATGTTCATGGTTGAAGACAGCGCGTTTTTGGCTGGCAAGTTCCAAGGTGCCGATGAAACGCTCGGCTACTTGCAGCGGAATCCCAATATAGCTAGTGAACGGGTAATCCTTGATCTTGGGACGAACATCGGCGCGCGTGCTGGCATCCGCGATCAACAGTGGCTGCCGATAACGCGCCAACCAGCCGCTGAAACTATCGTCCAGATGGTATACGCCGTCCGTCGCTTCAAAGCGATCGTAATAGTCGAGGTGCGTATTGCCGCCGCGTCCCAACGGGCGCAGAATTTGCAGGTCTTCTTCCCACAGCGTGATCTCACCAGTATCGTAGGGAATCACTTGTGCAATGCTGTTCAGGATCGCATTGAGCGTTTCGTCCAGCTTCAAGCTGGCGCTGATGGTTTGCGTGATCTCACTGACCACGCTCATCGCCTGTGACGAATCGCTTTTATTGGCGGTCGGGCCGCTCATCTCGCGCATCACGACGACGAGCTGCGAATTGCCCTGGTTCGGGATGTAGTGCGATGTCGCTTCAACCCGCCGTGGGCCGACTCGAAATGAGGCTTGGCCTTCAGTGCCGAACAACTCCAGAAAGCTGTTGGCAGGATGCACTTGATCGGCCATAACCTCAAGATTCGGCTCGCCACCGTTCATGCCGAACCAATGGCGGGCATTCTCGTTAGCAAAGACCAGCCGCCCACGTCCCTCAGCGACGATCACTGCGTCGTTGTTTTCGACCAGATTAACAGGCACAACGGACTCGTCCATCGTCGTTTCAGTATGCTGCCGAGCGCGGATCAGCTCGGTAATCTTGCTGACAGCGATAAGAAGCGCAATGCCCAGAACCAGTAACAGCAAAATTGGACCCATAAGAAAACCTCAAGCACCTGGCCTTAATACAGAGACGCGGCGGCGCTCAAACGCTACCAGGCCGTCTCGATCGGCTCGAACGAATCGCCTGCTGGACGGCGGCGTGCCTCAGCAGCTAGCTCGGTAATTTCGCGAATATCAGCAAACTGTTGAGTCGCATTGCTGACCGCCCCTGCCGTGGTGATCATGAGCGGCTTCGTTTCGCCAGTTTCAAGCACGATATGAGCGCGTTCACGATCGATGAACGAGTAATGCTGCTTGACTTCATCGTCAAAACGGCTGACGATCCGCTCTTGTAAGGCCAACGCCTTGTTAGAGAACGTGATCACGACAAAGTTATCGTTGCCCGCATGTCCGACAAAATCATCAGGCGTGCCCATCTCATCCACCACTTCACCGATCAACAGCGCCATGAAGCGCAGCACTTCGGTACTTGCCACAAAGCCGTATAGCTCTTGAAACCCCTCAAAATTGCTGATCTTGAGATCGATGTACGTCCAGGTTTCTTTTTTGCGCATCAAGTCGCGCAGTTGTTCCTCGATCAGCTTGCTGCTTGGCAAATTGGAGCGCGGATCCATGCTCTTTTCGCGATCAACGCGATCAATCGCATTTTTAACGCGCAGCTTCAACTCCTCAATGTCGAATGGTTTGGTAATATAGTCGTCAGCGCCCAACTCCAAACCCGCAATCTTGTCGCTGCGCTCGTCTTTCTGGGTCAAAAAAATGATCGGGATGTGGCTGGTGCGTGTCGTTTGGCGCAGTTCGCGGCAGACCGAATAGCCATCAATATCGGGCAGCATAATGTCGAGTACGATCAACTGCGGAAGCTGCTTACGAGTCAACGTGAGCGCATCACCACCGCGTGGGGCCACCTGCACATCATAGCCCTGCCCGCTGAAATAAATCTTCAGCATGGCGCTAATGTCAAAATCATCTTCTACAACTAGGATACGCCCTTTTGCCACAGTTCCCTCCCTGGAGGAGTTTTATCTTGATAAATGATCTATTGCTTAACAGTACAACTATAGCGTACTCCTGCGCACGCCGCTACTCATTGGTTCAGGTTTCTCAGTAACCCCCCAACCCCTGCCCCATCCCAACCTTCCCCACCTCTGGGAAGGAGCATTCCCCCATAAAGAGGGAGGGACTTCTAAACCGCATCTTGCTCCCTTGCCCTGTAATCGGGGAAAGGGTGGGGGTTAGGGGTCAACAACGCGGTGCAGGGTGGGGATTAGGGGTCAACGAATTTGACTATGGCCTTTTCGCACATCTGAGCTTATAATTGGCGTGCAATGAAAGTATTGGCGGCCTGTTCGCAGGTCGGAAGGACGCTCAACGACAAGTCCGATCCATTGATCGGGGAGGTCTGGTACTTTGCAAGGGCGCGTACTTTTACTCAACGGCAACAACTGGGAGCCGCTCGCAATTATCTCAATTCCGCGCGCAATTAACTTGCTGCTTGCGGAAAAAGCGGTCGTGGTCGAACAAACCGGACGCGTTCTGAGGACGGTTGCCTCGACGTTTCCGGTGCCATCCGTGATCGCGCTGCGCACGTATATCAACGTGCCACGCCGTAAGGCGCAGTGGAGTCGCAAAGGCATTCTGGCGCGCGATAATTTCACTTGCATTTATTGTGGCGCTCGTCCGGGCGATGTGGTGCGCGGGCATATCATCACCAAAACAGATTTGACGGTTGATCACTTGCTGCCCCGCTCACGAGGTGGCCGTGATATCTGGAGCAATACAGCTTGTGCGTGCTACTCCTGTAATCATCGCAAAGGCAACCGGCTGCCTGAAGAAGCGGGTATGAAGCTGATGTGGGAACCTAAAATCCCGCGCACCAGCTACCTGGTTATTGCAGTTGGCAGTGGCCCCGATGCCTGGAAACAATATGTCGAGTTAACAGGCGGCAAGCTGTAGCACAAGGGCTTGATCGCAGCGATCAAGCCCTTCTGTTTTTGCGATGTTGGCATCAGCACTCATTGCTAAGAGGCCGCCATAGTAGATTTCAGGAATACGACGGGACGCCGAACGTAGCAGGCCACGTCCCTACAGCGCACCGGATTGCCGGTAGGGATACGGCCTGCCGTGTCCGCACCCTCAAAATTCAACGTGGACGACTGTTAGTTAGCACTGCCCGATTGATCGCGTGTAGCAACAATGGCGGGTGACTCAACAGGCAAACTGAACCAGAAAGTCGCGCCCGGATTCAGGCCATTGTTGAATACCCCAATCTGACCACCATGCAGCGCCACCATTTGCTTACAGATTGCCAGCCCAAGACCAGAGGTTTTTTCGCCACCCGTCGGTTTATTGCTGAGCCGTGAATACTTGCTGAAAACGCTTTTCATATCTTCATCGGTCAAACCCGGCCCCGAATCGCACACCTCAAAGATGATACTTTGATCGGCCACTCGCGTTCGCACAATGACGAGCGATGCAGGTGGGCAAAACTTGATCGCGTTGCCGACCAGATTTTGAATTACCTGCCGGATACGCGCATCGTCAGCATTCAGGGTCGGGGTATGATCATCGAATTCGGTCATGAGCGAGATGCTTTTGCTATGCGCATAATCGGTATTGCTTTGCACGACTTCGGCAGCCAATTGGTTTAACTGCATGATGCTCAGGTTCAACACCATCATCCCATCTTGCATCGCCTGAAAATCAAGAAAATCGCGAATGATGCGCTGCATATCTTCGCTGTGCTTGACGATGAAATACAGCATCTGGTAGAACTGCTCTTGCATCACTGCACCGACCGGCACGCGCTCCCGCACAATATGCACAGACATCAAAACGGTTGACAGTGGATTTTTGAGGTCGTGACTGGCAATTCGCAAAAATTCATCTTTGAGCTGCGAAAGTGTCTTGAGTTTGAGGTGGGTTTGGATACGCGCCAACAGCACCGGCATATCGATCGGTTTAGTCACGTAATCATTCGCGCCGCGCTGTAAGCCTTCCACAATATCGTTGCTCTGATCTTTGGCAGTCGTCATGATCACGGGCAAATCGGCCAGCGAGTGCGTCTTGCGGATCATCGCCAGCATTTCAAGCCCGCTCAGGCCGGGCATCATCACATCCAGCAGGATCAAATCGAAGCGACCCGCACGGATCATATCCAGCGCCTGATAGCCTTCTTCCGCAATGTCAACAAGGTAGCCCTCACGTCGTAAACGGCGAGCCAGCAGATCGCGGTTCATCTCGTTATCGTCTACCACCAACAGATGGCCTTGTTCTTTAGCTTTTATCATGCTGCCTACTGAGTGCTCAATTTCGCTTGAATTTTCTCCAACAACCGCGTGATCTCGACCGGCTTGGTGTCGTAATCGTCACAGCCAGCCGCCAATCCTTTTTCCCGATCGCCTGCCATTGCATTCGCGGATAAGCCGATAATCGGGATGTGCGCGGTCTGCGCGGACGCTTTGAGTTGGCGCGTCGCTTCCCAACCATCCAATACAGGCAAGCTCATGTCCATCAAAATCAAGTCCGGGCGTTCAGCGTTAGCCAACTCGATCCCCTGCTGACCATCCACCGCGACGATCGTTTCGTAGCCACGCCGCGCCAGCCGCCGCACCAGCATATCGCGGTTATCTTCGTTATCTTCGACTATCAGGATTTTGACCATGCGTGCCTACTTTGCCGCCTCTTTACTTTTATTCGCTTTGCTTTTGTCGCTCGTATAACCGCTGACAAGTGTACGCAGTTCCGTGAATAATGCATCGCCCGTTTGCGTACCCTTTTTCACGATCGATTGTACCTGACCATTCAAGCGCGCCCGCTCTTCGTTGTTCAGTTCCATGGCCGTCACCACGACAATCGGGGTCGTGCGCCCTTGCGGAGTTTTGCGCATGGCTTCGATGAACTCAAAGCCGTTCATTTGCGGCATCATCAAATCTAACAGGATCAGATCGGGCGCGTTGTTGATCACTTTTTGCAAACCAACCCGTCCGTCCTCGGCTTCGATTACCTGAACGCCTTCTTTTTCAAGGACGCGCCGTACCATTTCGCGCAGTGCCAGATCATCTTCGACTATCAGTACTTTACAGATCGCTTTCTCGCAATGATACTTTTGCAGGATCGCGAGCAGCCGCTCTTTATCGACCGGCTTGGTCATGTATTCCGACGCACCGAGCGCAAAGCCCATGTTCTTATCGCCTACCATGCTCAGCATAATGACCGGAATGTTGGCAAGTGCAGGGTCAGCTTTGAGTTTGGCGAGCACTGCCCAACCATCCATTCCCGGCATCATCACGTCCAGCGTGATCACGTCTGGATGCAGTTCGTGTGCGCGTTGTAAGCCTTCTTTGCCACTGTTAGCAGTCTCGACATAATAGCCTTCTTTGAGCAGAAAGCGGGTGAGCACTTCGCGTACAATTGAGTCGTCATCGATCACCAGCACCGTATTCGCGCCAGCCGGGATCACCAATCCCTTCCCATCAGCCTGCACTTCGGCTGGATTGGGCACTGCCACGGGCAGCCGTACCGTGAAAGTTGAGCCGACATTCGGTTCACTGTCCACGAAAATATCACCGCCGAGCATCTGGCAAAAGCGCTTGCTGATCGATAAGCCCAATCCGGTACCACCATACTTGCGCGTGGTGGACGAATCCGCTTGCGAAAAATCCTTGAACAACTTACTCATTTGTTCTTGCGTCATGCCGATGCCGGAGTCCTTCACAGTGAAGATCATCCAATCGACTGCGCCAATGGTTTCGCGCGCCGCCGTCAGCACAACGACGCCTTTTTGGGTGAATTTGCTGGCATTGCTCAGCAAATTGAATAAGACTTGCCGCACCTTAGTCAGGTCGGCGCGCATCATGCCCAGGTCAGGCTCACATTGAATATCCAGCGTATTTTCGTTCTTCTGAATGAGCGGTAAAACCGTCGTTTCTATTTCGTTGAGCATCTTGGGCACATCGATCACTTCAAGGTAGATGTCCATCTTGCCCGCTTCGATCTTCGACAGATCAAGAATATCGTTGATCAACGAAAGCAGATGCTTCGCCGCCGCCTGAATCTTTTTAAGATCGGGCACATATTCGGTCTGGCCGCTGTCTTCGCATTCTTCCTGGATCAATTCGCTGTAGCCGATCACGGCATTCAACGGCGTGCGCAGTTCGTGGCTCATGTTCGCCAGAAAAACGCTCTTGGCACGGTTCGATTCGAGCGCTTGATCGCGTGCGCCGAGCAGCTCTCTGGCGATGTTGTTGAATGAGATCGCCACTTGCGCCAATTCGTCCTGGCTATCCAGCACAAACGCCTGTTCAGTGTGACCGCCGATCATGCGCTGCGTAGCCACATCCAGGCTGTTGATCGCCTGCCGCACTGCCAGATAGAAGGCAATGAACAAATAGATCACCAGAGCTAACACGAACAACGCAAAAATCAAGACCACATTGCGTTGAACGACATTCCGATCGATGCGCGTACTTAACAGTCCGTTCAGGGCATCAGAGGTCGTCCCATACAGCTTGAAAACGCCGTTGATGCTTTGGGTTGCCAAATCAAAAAAGCTGTTCGAGTCAGTGGTTGGCACATTATCGAGTGTGGTGATAAACGTCCGGTTGATGTTATCCAGAAAGCTGTTGACTTGATCCGCATACGTTTTGATGTCGCCTTGCATCCGGTTTTGCAGCGAGTCATTGACGGTAAACGCATAGCCATAACTACGCACGCTTGAATTGAGGGTGGAACGCGCCAGCCCTGCGTAAATGTTGAAGCGCGTCTGATCTTCCGGTGATAATGTTTTGGAAGCGGTTGCCATTAACCCGTAGCCGCGCAATTGAGCCATATATTCGGCCATGGCGGGCAACTTGGTGATCACGCTGTCCATGAAGTAATACGAGTCGATATTCGGGTCAAGGATCAGGTTGGAGTTATTGCCAATTTCGGTGATGAATACCAGCACGTCGCCATTTAACGCCGTATGCGCGTTAAAGCTGTCGATCGCTTTCATTTGCGCGGATTGTGACTGCAACTTGATATTCTGCCAGCGGCTCTTGATCCGCTTCCAGGAAACCGTCTCGTTCAGTGTTGCACCGAGGCGCGCATCGACCGTATCGACTGCCGCAATATCGGCTTCAATATCGGCTTCTTTGGCGCTCAGCTGCGCTTTGAAGGATTGATCGCCGCTCAGATAGGCACTTGCAATGCCGCGATGCTGCTGAATGTCATCCAGGAACTTGATCACTGGCGCGTTATAAACCAGCCCCAATTGTTCTTTGCTGGCAAAATCGATCACATTGTTGACTGCGCCAATATATTCATACATGACGAGCAGCAGGGGCAGCAGCAGCAGCAGCCCAACCAGCAAGAACTTTTGCGGATAGCGCAGCCGATTCATCAATCTGATAGCGGGCACGAAAAGAGTCATTAGGAACTGCCTTGTCTATCTGTATCTTGCTATTCTTGACCAATCCGTGCGCAGTGTACATGATTCAAGCGAGTTGTGCATTAGATTCAGCGAAATCTTATACACGATCAGGGGTGGCGTTGAACTTTTTGCCGCAGCGCCTGGAAGTAATCGGTATCGGTTATCGCTGCGACACTTTCCGCCTTTTGTGCTTCATTGATGGTCACCGCAAACCGTTCGTGCTTGAGTCGTGCTTCACGAGCATAGACTTCATGCGCCATGTGTACGAATACGCGCGCTAATTGGCCTAGTGAGTCAGTGCGTGCCGCCATATCCACCAGGCTATCCGGTTCAAAAGTATCTGTTTCAACGGCGCTGGCGGCATATGTCAGACGATCCACTTGCTTCAGATAAGCCAATTCCTGATCGCGTAAGCGTTTACGTTCCAGGCTAGCGCCGATGCGCGCACGGAGTAACACGCGGTCAAATGGTTTGCTCAAGTAATCTTCTGCGCCCAACTCGATGCAGCGCGCCACATCGTCCAGATCATCCAGTGCTGAGATCACGATCACCGGCACATGGCGCAAGGTGTCCGACGCTCTGAGCTGGCGCAGCACCTCGAAACCATCCAGCTCCGGCATCAGAATATCCAACAACACCAGATCGAATGTCTGTGCCCTCAATAAATCAAGCGCACGCTGTCCGTTTTCAGCAGTAACCACGGTGTGACCTTGCCGTTCCAGCATCGATGAGAGCACTTCACGATTGCCAACGTTATCATCCACCACCAGCAGCATACCGGCATTGAGCGCGGGTCGCGAAACCAGCGGCGTGACTTCTTCGGTAGCCAGTGCGTAATCGATCAACGCCTTGAACGTTTCAACCGCTGCCGCGATCTTGTGCAAATCAGCGCTAAAGGCGGCTTGATCGGGCCGCTGAACTTGCTTTTCAAGCGCGTTCGTATGCGCCGTCACCTGATCGGCCATCATCATCAAATCCGTACGCGCCTTTCGCAAACGCATCAGCGGTGGTCCACTTTTGAGCGATGAAAAGGTGTCGTTGAGCAGACCTAACAACTGTTTGCCAATCAAACGGATGCTGCGCAATGATTCAACAAACATTTGCTGGCCGTTATCTTCAGCTTCTTCGGCCATTAATTCGCTATAGCCGATGATATGATTCAGCGGGGTACGCAGGTCATGACTGATGTTTGATGAATTCCTGGATTCAACTGGTGTTTCTGGCATTTTATTGAGCTTCTCAAATTTTAGAAGTGGCTTGATACAACGTTCAGTTTAACATATTCTGCATAACGTGCGGAAAGCACATGCCAGTGGAAATGTTGCACAAGTCAGTTCGGGCTTCAGTGTGTCCCCATCAAATTAAAATTGGCTTTGCACGCGCCCTGGAGTCGGGAGTAGCAACTTTGCACATGCCGCGACAGCCCGTTACAATTCACGTTATGAGGAAATAACCCCTGGCAACGATGATCGGTGAACTGGAAGCTCTGGTTGGCAATTTATTCGTGGTGGGTGGTCGTGCCATCAGCGCGCCACCGCCGGGTGCATTAGTCGCGCCGCCGCCAAAAAAGGCTGCGCGTGGTCGTGAGCAGGATACCTTTTTTGCGCTGCTGACGCCGACCGGCATCGAGCAAGCACAAGCCGCCTTTTACGAGCAACTGGCGCGCTTGGCGGCTGATCTGTATTTTGCCAGCAGTGGCAGCGTGACCAGCGGCTTGCGTGAGGCGATCACAGGCGTCAACAGCCACTTGATGACTTCGCCCACGCCGCGTTATCAGGCCAATGTCATCACGATGGTGCTGCGCGGTCATGAGGTCTATATTGCTCGCGTCGGCGCAAGTCTGCTGCTGCTGCGCCAGGGCGATACACTGATCAGCGCGCCGGACGATCCACGCGACGAGTATGCGCTGAACGGGTTACCGCTCGGCTACAGTCCGTCGTTGGATGTCAAGCTGGCACATTACGAAATTGCGCTTGGGCAGGTATTGGCGCTGGCAGATGCAGGGCTGGCGGCTGCTAATCGGGATCAGCTCAAAGCGGCACTTGGCGCGGCTGATCTGGCGGCTACCCTGGACGCCCTCAAACCACTGGCTGCGCCCCGTACACAAGCGATGATCGTGCGTTTTGCGATCGGTACGCCGCAGCCCATCAGCGCTGTGCCATCTGTGATCGTGCCCACTGCTAATCCCGTGCCTGCGCTTAGCGCCCCCCTAGCGCCAGCACCGCCAACTGCCGTACCAGTTGCGAAGCCGATCGCCAAACCGCTCAAACCCTCCTCACACGCGGTTGATCCGGGCAAGCCGCGCGGCTTACAGGTGATCACGCGCCCAATTTTGGGGACTGTCGTGTTCATCCTGCGCGGGATTGCGCGTATTTTGAACGGCATTCTGGATCGCTTGCTACCCGAACCTGTCGATGGCAGTCCGCACATTCCGGCAGCGGTAGCGGTGGGCGCTGCAATTTTGATTCCAGCGGTGATCGTGGCGATAATGGTAGGTTTGCGGCTGACTCAGGTGGACGAAACGAATTTCGAGAAGCTGGTGACGCAGGTGCAAGCGCAAGCCGTGCAAGCAGCCGCCATACCCACCAGCAGCCGCGATCAGGCGCGCGCTTTGTGGCAAGCCGTCTTACAACGTGTCGATGAAGCTGAACAGGTACACAGCGGTGATCCGTCGCTGGCAAAAATCCGTTTGCAGGCGCAAACCGTGCTGGATAGCTTCGCGGGTGTCACTCGTCGCCCGACGACTCCGCTGCGCAGTTACGATGCGACGGCGGCGTTAGGCGCGGTGCTGGTACAAGGCGGCACGGATATTTATACGCTCGATCTGGCGAACAGCGCTGTCTACCGCGATGTTCTACGGCAGCCCGATCTGATCGGCACGCGCGGCGGCCAACCAATCGTACAAAAGGGCACCGCAGTCGGATCATACTCAGTCAAAAATATTGTCGGCATGATCTGGCTGGATGAAGGCGGCATTCGCACGTCTCACGCGCTGGTTGGGCTGGATACGCAAGGCGTTCTGATCACCTATTCGCCAACGTTTGCGCCTGCCCTATCCGAACCGTTACAAGGCGTCGATCGGTGGGTCAAGCCGATCAAAGTTCGCTCGTGGCAGGATAAACTGTACATTCTTGATCCGGCTGCCAATCAAATATGGCGCTATCTGCCAGACAGCACCACCTATCCGAAGCCGCCCGAAGAATACTTTACGGACGCCTATCAGCGTCAGCTTGCCAACGCGACCGACTTTGCAATCGATGAAAAGGGCAATGTGTACGTATTGTTCGCGGACGGCTCGCTCAAAGAATATACGAGCGGTGCGGAACAACCTTTTGCGCTGAATGGACTGCCGGACGGAAAACTCAAATCGGCCAGCACGATGTATCTGGACTCGACTTCGGCGCTGCCTGCCCTATTCGTGATCGACTCGCGCGATCAATCGATCTATGAGTTCACGCTGTCCGGCGCATTTCAGGCGCGTTTTCGATCGACCGATGTAAACGCATTTGCGCATCTCAGTTCAGTTTTCGCAGATGGCAATACGCTGTATGTCACGTCCGGCCAGATGCTCTATTATCTGAATATTGCTAACCCTGCCCCCAAACCACAATAGGGAAGCGCAGTTGGGAAACACAGTTAGGAAACACAGTTGGGAAGCACACCACAAAGGAGCTTTATTATGACCGTTGAAAGTCACGCACATCATGTCGCCATTGGCGATACGCGGTTGTTTATTGTTGAGCGCGGCACGGGTTATCCGCTGATCGCGCTGCATGGCGGGCCGGGACTCGATCACCACGAATTTGCGGATTATCTCGATCCACTGACCGATCGTTATCGTCTGATTCTGGTCGATCAACGCGCGCAAGGACAATCCGACAAAGCGCCGGAAGCGACCTGGACGCTCAAGCAAATGGCGCAGGATGTGCTGCTGCTCGCGGAAGCGCTCTCACTAGATCACTACGCCGTGCTTGGACATTCATACGGCTCGTTCGTGGCGCTGCAAAATGCGGTCGATTACCCTGGCAAGGCTGCACAGACGATCATTTCAAGCGGCGTGCCGTCCGCGCGTTTTCTGGAAGTTGTGCAGCGTAACCTCGATTCGTTTGAACCGCTGGCGCTGCGCGAACAAGTGGCAGCTTCATGGGCACGTGAAGCAAATGTAGATTCGCAAGCAGGTTTCGATTCGCTCATGCGTGATCAAAACCCGTTCCATTTCGGCAATCCGCTTGATCCGCGCATTCCTGATTTTGAGAAGCGCACGGCGGGCGCAGTTTATTCACCGGATGTGCTGCGCCACTTTGCCAAACAGGAATATGGCGGCATCGAAGTTGAGCAGCAGCTCGGCACAATTACGCAGCCGACGCTGATCCTGGCCGGACGCCATGACCGGACGTGTTCAGTGGAGGCAGCACAGGCGATCGCGACAGGTATTCCGCACAGCGAGCTGGTCATTTTCGAGCACAGCGGCCACATGACTTACGTTGAGGAAAACGAGGCGTATCTCGCTGCGGTACGCCGTTTTCTGAATCAGTAACACAGCGCTTGACAGGTAATCTTATTGAGCGGCACTTGCCGCACCGTGTGATTCCCTTGCCCTGCCCTACGAAATTGCGTCGTTGCCCTCAGCAGTGCTTGCGACTATAATTAATCGCAGACCTTCAGGCAGCATGAAACGTAAACAGAGTGGCATAAAAACGTGACCGATGTACCGCGCTCCGTAACCGAAGCCGAAAAACAAGTCCAAATTCTCAGACGGCTGCTTGATGCCGGTCTCGTATTAAATTCCAATTTTGCATTGGAACCACTACTGATGTACATCATGGACGCCGCTTCGGAGATTACCAATGCAGAGGCGGCGTCTATTTTGTTGATCGACAAGCGTACCAACGAACTCTATTTTGTTGCGTCTAACACCCCCAATGAGGGTCGCTTGTCGCACATCCCGATCCCGCTCGACGATAGCATCGCGGGTACGATCGTGCTCGAAAATCGCTCCATTATCATTCAGGATGCGCGTAACGACATTCGCATCAACCGCACTGTCGATCGACAAATCGAGTTTGAAACGCGCTCGCTGATGGGCGTTCCGATGCGGATCAAGAATGACGTGATCGGCGTGTTGGAAGCCGTCAACCGCATTGGACCGCCGTGGACAGACGAGGATCGCAACCACCTGTCGATTCTGGCGTCGCAGGCAGCGGTCGCTATTCAAAACGCACAGCAAGCTGAAGACCTCCGCAAGGCCTATGAAGAACTCAATAAACTCGACAAGCTGAAAAACGATTTTATTGCAGTCGCGTCCCATGAACTGCGGACGCCGCTCAGCATCATCATTGGTTATGCCAGCTTTTTGCAGGAAGAAGCGCAGGGTGAAGCGAGCGAACATGCAGCGGCGGTACTCAGCAGTGCGCAGCACCTTGGCGACATCATCGAAGATATGACCAATCTACGCTATTTACAGTTGGGTGCCAGCGGGCTTGAACGCGAACCTGTGTCGCTTGTGTCCATTTTGCAAGCAGTTCAGCATCAGACAGAAGGCATGGCATCCGCAAAAAATCAGCAGTTCGAGGTGGTGTACCCGCGTCTTTCGGACATGGTGAATGTTGACGCTGTGAAAATGCAAATGGCGTTCACCAACGTGATCAACAATGCCGTGAAATTTACACCGCCAGGCGGCAAAATTCGCGTTTATACCGAACAGCACAGCGGCGAGATCTGGATTCGCGTCAAAGACAGCGGGATCGGCATACCGCCCGATCAGCTTGAGGAAATCTTCAAAAATTTCTATCAGGTGGCCGATCATATGACGCGTAAATACAATGGAATGGGCTTAGGATTATCGATTGCGCGCGCCGTGCTTGAGGCACATCATGGCCGCATGTGGGCCGAGTCGGATGGTCCTAACAAGGGCAGTTTGCTGACATTGAGCCTTCCGCTGATTGGGCAAACCGGGATGTTGAACGCCTCACGCGCTCAGCCCTAGTTGTGATTAGCGGCTCATCCCGTCCTGTTTCAGTCGAGGGTAGGGCAGCAGGCAACAAAAAAGGCGTCCTTTTGAGACGCCTTTTCGTATAATCGGCAAAGATTACAGTGAGTTGACGATGTTCGAGAAGATGTTGCCGATGGCCGGTCCGAGCAGCGCCAAGATGACGATGACGACGACGGCGACCAAAACGAGAATTAGGGCGTATTCAACGAGGCCTTGGCCTTCTTCACGGGGGATGTACAGCATTTGATGATTTCCTTATATGATGCTCGGTCAATTCAACCGATAGACACAGTATACGAGCATTTTTTTGCGATGTCAATAGGTTGAAGCATCAATTTGTAAGGTTCCCTGTGAAATTCCCGTGAATTTTTCGTGAATAATGTAAACATCGCTGAATATCACCGAATATCACGAAGCGCTTCATACAAGATTACCGCTGGTTACACCTGCGCGCGTAAGATTGCGCTATCAACGGACGCGTGACTTTGTGAGCGGAGCGAGCGAACCGTCGAGAACGCACTCAATGCACGACGAGCCGCCAATAACATCAAGCCAGCCGTGAGCGTTGCGCCGCCAACTTTCGCAGCGGTCTGATAGCGCGGCGGCAGCTTGCGCCAGCGCAGCAAGAGCGTCATAGGCGATTCGTCAATGAACTCATTACGCAGCCGCTTGATAAATTCATCGGATGGCGCAACCGGCTTCAAGGCAACGTGCAAGTGAGTCGCCAGATGCAGCAAATCGCGCGTTTCATCAGGCGCTTGCTTGAACAGCGTGCTCAGACCGACTTCATCATTGGCGATCAGGGCGTCGAGATGTGCGGCGAAAAGGTTGTCGAGCCGCAGTGAGCCATCGGGTAGTGAACTGTCGAGTGCATCCATTATTATGACATTATCCTTTTATTGGCAGTGTGTGCGGCACGACGGGGCGGCGGAGCAGCCTGCCGAGCGGTCAGATCGTCTCGCAAGGCGATCAAAGTACGGTGATAAAGCGATTTGATTGCGCCTTCGCTGCGATCCATAATCGCGCCGACATCAGCATTCGAGAGCTTATCGACAAACTTGAGGATCAACACTTGTTGACGTTCCTCAGGCAGCCGTCGGATTGCCTGGATGAGTTGATCATGCTCTTCCTGGCTTTCGGCCATGCTTTCGGGCGCTTCACTGCGCAAGCTGGCCGCGACGAACTCATCCAGCGGGATCACTTTACGGCGCGTGCGATCACGATGCCAGTTAGCCACCAGATTATGCGCGATCCGATACAGCCACGCCGAAAACGGAATGCCACGCTCCACATACGTTTCGATATGCACTAAGGCACGGTGAAAGACGCGCGCCGTCAGGTCTTCGGCATCATGCGCATTGCCCGTCCGATAGTAGATGTAACTGTAGATTTTTTTGACGTAACGTTCGTACAATTCGCCAAAGGCAGCCGAATCCTGGCGCGCTTGCAGCACCAGTTCTGCATCATCGGTTTGTGAGTAGTCATCTAGCTTTTGAACAGTCATGCACGTTATAACACTGCACGAGGCGGGGAGTTGCGCGGAAAGCATGTAATTTGTTCAGGTTTCCCCACAAGCAGGGCGGAACTTTCATATCGCCTTTGACTCCCTTTTCCTGTACACGGGGGAAGGGCGGGGTCAGGGGTCAATGACCTTGCACCGCTTCACCTCCAAATGAAAACCCGTTGTTTGTGCTCAGCGCGCAGGCTGGTATAATAACGCGCGCTTTTGGATAGGTGTTTTGTTCTGATGCTCAAACGGACTGTGGCTCGCCAAATATGCCCGATCTGCCGAACCCAACAGCCGATCGACGCCACCCGCTGTATAAATTGTGGCGCGGCACTGCTCGGACTGCCACTCACGGCTGCGCCTACTCAGGTGCGCCTGGCCCGTGTGGCAGGGGTGCCCAGTGCGCCACCCGCCGCTGATTGGGATGATGGGGACGCCGATCTGTATGAAGGATCGTTGCCTGCGCTGCCATTAAGCGGGCTATTCGTACTGCTGGTGACGATCGGGGTGATCGCCGGGCTGCTCTTGATAGTCGCTCGGCGCGCAAACGATACGCCGGCGAATCCGGCACTGACGCGCGCGACTCAGCCATTGCCTCAAATACTTCCGGCGGTGTCGCCCACTGTATTATCACCTGGTGGGCTATCACCCACCCTATCATCAACTACTATCGTTACGGTCGCGGCATTGAACGTCACACCGACGCCGCAAAACGTCGCGCTGTTGGCAACTGAGACGCTCAGTAATGCGACCGCACCGCCCACCAATACACGCCCGCCCACGCTGACCGCGACGAATACGCAAGCCGTGCTGCCACCTACGCTCGCGTTGTCAACCGTTACGCCCGTGCCGCCTAGCCCGACGATCACGGCGACGCGCGGCCCCTGTAATCAAAAGGCCAAGGCGGGTGATACCTTATCGGCGCTCGCGGCTCGCTGCGGGCAATATGGACAAGCGATCATTCAGACTATTTTAGATGCCAATGGCCTTAAAGACGCCGGACAATTGCAAGTCGGCCAGGTGATCACGATTCCGTGGCCGACGGCAGCAGGGGCAGCAGCAGCCAAAGTACCCGCCGGATCAGGCACGCCCAACGCGCTATCACTCGCCAACGCCGAGCCAACGCTCAGCCCCGGCCAGTTATGGTATACCATTAAAAAAGGCGATAACGCGATCATCATCGCCTATAAGTTTCATACCAGCATTAAAGTGCTGCACGACTTGAATCCCGAAATCGCTGGCGACTTCTCGCAGTGCGATTATGGTCAGGACGCGGGCGGCCAAACATGCAGCGTGCGCGTCTCCGAAGGCGAGCGAATCCGCGTGCCAGTGCCGCTGCCAACGCCAACGCGTACACCGACGCCCAATGGCAGCGAAACGGCAACGCCGACGATCACGGCTACTTACAACGCGCCAACCAGCCTGAGTCCGAGCGATAACATGCTGTTCAACGGAGCGGATTTTCCGGTGCTGCGTTGGACTGAGTCGGACAAACTGGGGCCTAATCAGGTGTATCTGGTGACGGTTACCGACCTGACGATCAAGAAGCTGTATCGCGCGTCTACGACCGATCTGGCGTTTCAACTGCCACCGGATTGGCAGCCCAACGACGGCACACGCCATCAGTTTGAATGGTTCGTCAGCGTGGCGATCGAAAATGGCAGTGTCTTTCCGCAAGAGACATCGGATCGCACCGAAAAACGCACGTTCGTCTGGCTTGCCGCTTCATCAGCCGTGAATTAAAAGCTAATAGCAGCACAGCCATTAGAAGGATTGTAATCTATGTATTCTATGCGCAAGGTTCGCTGGCCGCGTGTGCTGATCGCCATGGGCGCGCTTGGGCTTTTCCTGACCGGGTGTCGTGCTGATACGCTGCCCAACAATCCGACAGTGATTCCGTCGATCACCGTATCGCCGCTGCCAACGCGCACGCCTGGCACCCCGGCCAGTCCACTGCCTCCGGCGGCCACCTTCCGCCCGATCCTCAACCCGACCAGTCCGCCCACAGCCATAGCGGTTGCGCTTGCCACGCTGCCACCACTGCCCACGCTCAAGCCGAATTGTCTGGTCGCCAAAGAGGGCGATTCGGTGGTGTCACTACTGAGTCGTGGCGGCGTTGATTTATCGGTGGCAGCCGCTTTTCGCGCGCTGAACAATATGCCGTCAGGGAGCAACGTCATTCAAATTGGCGAGACGTACTGTATTCCGCGCGTAACCGCAACGCCGACGCCCGTACAATACGAAGCGACCCAAACGATTGTCGCAAGGTTTGTGCCGACCAGCGGAGCGCTCGTGACGCAAATCTACACGGTAGTCAAAGGGGATACGGCAGGCGGCCTGGAATTCAAATTAGGCGTCTCGTTGAGTTTGATTTGCCGACTCAATCCGCTGCCGGATGGTCTCAATTGTTCCGGTTGCGATCCAGCCGCGCCGATTTATCAGTCCAAGTGTCGCCCGATTCTCGCCATCGGCCAACGCCTGAACGTGCCCGCACCACCGCTGCCACCCTCGATCACGCCCACGCTGACGGGCAGCGAAACCGCCACGCCGACGCCATCCTACCGCGCGCCGGAACTGCTCTCGCCTGTCAACGGCGCACCGCTGAGCGGCACCGTGCGGCTTGAGTGGTTGACGGTTGGCGTATTGCAGCCGGACGAGTCGTATCTGGTGCTGATGACCGATGCAACGATCGAAGGTCAACCGCGTAATTTTCAGTACGTGACGAACGCAACTTCAGTGCTCATTCCGCCCGCCGATGCGCCCGTTGACAGCAGCGCGCATACGTATCGCTGGCAAGTGAGCGTGGTTCGCGCCCTGGCTGATGGCTCAGTGATCACGCTGAGTAAGCCTAGCCCGGCCTGGGCGTTCGTTTGGGCAAATCCGTAGCAAGCGACCTATGCACAATCAAGTTCACCACAATCAAGTTGACGCCTTCATTTTCGATCTCGACGGCACTGTTTATTTAGGCGATGCGGCGCTTCCGCAGGCAGTCGAGGCGATTAATGCGCTGCGCGGGATGGGAAAGCAAGTCCTGTTTGTCAGCAACAAGCCGTTAGAACCACGGGAAGCGTATGCACACAAGCTGACCCATCTCGGCATTCAAACGGCGCCCGATGCGGTGGTCACTTCCGGCTTTGTGCTCGGCTATCATCTGGCAAAGACCATGCCGGACGTGCGATTGTATGTGATCGGTGAATCTAATCTGATTGATGAACTGCGCGGGCATGGTTTGCATGTTGTGGGCGAATTTGAAGATCAAAGTCCGTTGGCGGTGATTCATCCAACCGATGTGGATGCCGTAGTCGTCGCCTTCGATCGAACGTTGAACTATCGAAAGCTCAACACCGCTTATCAGGCATTAAAAAATGGCGCACACTTTTTTGCCACCAACGCTGATAAAGCGTGTCCGATGCCGGACGGCGCGATCCCTGATGCGGGTGGCACTATCGCGGCGCTTGAGCACATGACAGGGCGCAAACTTGAATTGTTGGCCGGAAAGCCTTCCAGTTTGATTGTCGAGGTTGCGCTGCAAAAACTCGGCTTACCTGCTCAGCGAGTCATGATAGTAGGCGATCGTCTCGAAACCGATATTTTCATGGGTCAACAAGCCGGAATGATGACTGCGCTCACGCTTACCGGCGCTTCCACGCGCGAGGACGCTCAGCACATGAACCCGCCGCCCGATTACATCATCGAGAATCTTGGCGAGTTGCTGGCAATTGTGGCCGCGCAGGGTTAAGGAATGTGCAATCTTTCTACGAACCAGGATGACGTTTCATAATCGTGATCGTGTACACTGTTGGATGATTGGATCATTTCAAGGACGTATTCAATGACTCATATCGACCCCATCTATGTAGGGACGGACGCGCTTTCACATCTGATTCAGTATTGCGAGCAGCATGGCTTGAAGCGTTTCACCCTTATTGCCGATAGCCATACCTACGCCGCACTTGGCGAACGGGTGGAACATGCCCTCATAGCGAATGGATACGATGTAAAAAGCGTTATCCTTGAAGGGGCGGAAGTCGCAGCAGATGAGCGTTACATCGTTCAGGCACTGCTTGGCGCACAGCTTGGCCCGACGACTTTTATTGCGGTAGGTTCGGGCACGGTGACCGACATCACGCGCTTTGTCAGCCACCGAACCGGACGCTCGTTCATCGCTCTGCCAACCGCGCCGTCCGTCGATGGGTTTACGTCGGTAGGTGCGCCTATTGTGCTGTCAGGCGTAAAAACAACCATCAACAGCCAGGCACCGATCGCTGTGTTTGCCGATCTGGACACCTTGCGCGCTGCCCCACATCGCCTGATTGCGGCTGGTTTTGGGGATATGATCGGCAAAATCACTTCACTTGCGGATTGGCATCTTGGAAGCGTTTTATGGGACGAGCCTTTCGATCAGAGCATTTACGATCGCACACAGGGCGCTGTTGACGCATCGATACGCGCTTTATCCGATATCAGCCAAGGTACTGAAGCCGGTGTCCGCAGCCTCATGGATGCGCTGATTGAGTCAGGTTTGTGTATGCTGGATCTTGGCAATTCGCGGCCTGCGTCGGGTGCGGAACATCACGCCTCGCATTATTGGGAAATGAAGTTACTGCAAGAGGGGCGCCCTGCTGCCTTGCACGGCGCAAAAGTTGGGGTTGCACTGATACACATCGCCGCACAGTATGCTCGTCTTGCCGCGCTCAGCCGCCAGGAAATGATGAGTCGCTTAGAAGGCGCGACCCTGCCCGATCGTGAGCAGGAAATCGCCGCCATCCGTAAGGGTTACGGTTCGTTGGCAGACGGTGTGATCAAGGAACATGCGCCTTTTCTGGATATGACCGAAACGCAGTTCGAGCAGATTAAACAGCGTATTGCAGCACAGTGGGACACCATTCAAGCAATCGCTGCCAACGTTCCGCCGAGTGAACAGATCATCGGATACTTGAAACAGGCAGGCGGGGTCACGGATGCTAAAACGTTCGGCCTTCTGGATGAAGAAATACCGCTCGGTTTCGAGTATGGTCACTATTTGCGCAATCGATTTACAATTATGAAACTGAGTCGCATTCTGGATATTCCATTGACGTAAGGTTGTTATAAGAGGGTTTTGTTTTGATGGACACCAACACATATTTCTCATTTACAGAACGTGCCACAGCGCTCCGCACGATGGTTCGCGATGGAGTGGATGTGCTCGTCATCGGCGGCGGCATTACGGGTGCAGGCGTTGCGCTTGATGCAGCAGCGCGTGGCTTTCGTACCGCTCTCGTTGAAAAAGCAGATTTTGGCAGCGGTACCAGCAGCAAATCGACCAAACTGGTACACGGCGGCATACGCTATCTTCCGCAGTTCGATTTTGCATTGGTACGTGAGGCATTAGTCGAGCGCGGTTTGCTCGTCCGCAACGCGCCGTTTTTGGTGCAGCCGATCGGCTTTGTGCTGCCGCTGTACAAGAGCGCAAAGCGTCCGCTCGGTACGCCTATTGTTCCGCCGTTCGGGATCGGCATGGGACTGCTGTTGCAAGCGGGTCTGTTGTTTTACGATATGCTGTCCGGGCGGCTTGGGGTACGGATGCACCGTCGTTTAGGCGCGGAAAAAGCGCTCACGCTTGCACCGGGCTTAAGAAAAGAAGGGCTTGTTACGGCGTTCATCTACTACGACGCCCAAACGGACGATACGCTGCTCACTGCAACGGTACTGCGAACCGCCGCACAGCATGGCGCGCAGATTGCCAATTACACGGAAGTCACCGGCTTTCAGCAGACTTCCGGCAAGATTACGCACGCGAACCTCAAAGATAGTTTGAGCGGCGAAACGTATACGGTCAAAGTGGGCAGCGTGATCAACGCGGGCGGCGTATTTGCCGGAAAAATCGAGGCGCTGGCCGGGCCTTCGCATCTGGTGATCAAGCCCGCTAAAGGCGTTCACATCACCGTCGCGCGGGAGCGTATTCAGCTCAGCAAGGATGCGATCGTGCTGCCCGAAACCGAAGATGGACGGCTGATTTTTCTTGTACCCTGGGGTCCACGAATCACAGTGGGCACGACTGATACTGTTGGTGGAGAAGTTGAACGCCCTTTTGCATCCAAGGAAGATATTGATTATCTGATCCGCCACGTCAATCAATATATGACGGTGAATTTGACTACGCAGGATGTGATCAGCGCATGGGCAGGCTATCGTCCGCTGATCAGTAAAGGGGGCGACAGCAAATCATCGTCTAAACTGTCGCGCACGCACATCGTCGCAGAGGGCGCTGGCGGGATGCTCACGATTGTTGGCGGCAAGCTCACCACCTATCGACGCATGGCGCAGGATGTCGTTGACGCTTTGTGCCGCACGTTAAACAAACCGATTAAGCAGGTCACGCGCGATCTGCCACTCGTCGGCGCGCAAGGTTGGCAAGAAGCGGCTGATGCAGTTGCGAAGGAAGCCAAAACGTTTGGCTTTTCCGCTGACACGATAGTACGACTCTCCAAATATGGCGGAGAAGCGCAAAAAATTCTTGATCTGATCCGCACGGATCCGGCCTTGGCAGCGCCGATCGTCCCGGATCTGCCGTACCTGATGGCGGAGGTTGTGTTCGCCTGCCGTTACGAAATGGCGCTCACGCTGGCGGATATGCTGGAACGCCGCTTGCACATCAATTTTGAAGATTGGGCACGCGGCGTCGATACAGCGCCAGCGGTCGCACGGGTGATGGCGCACGAACTCGGTTGGGATGTGGCGCACACTCAGCAGCAGATCGAAGGGTACCGCGCACGTTTCGGCAAAGCAGATTCTATCGCTGAGACGGTGAGTGCCGTTTCTATATAGGTCTCATGATTGCCCCGGCTTAAAGACCGGGACTCATATACAAGAAATATATTTCCTCATCTATTTGAGAGCTGTTGCTTTAGCCCGGCGCTTCAAGCGAGAAGGCACCGGGTTGGACTTTTATTATAAGCCTGTTATAAAATCGTTATAAAAAATGTGAATATTGTGTGTAAGATAGCCTAATCAATGGATCGTTTGGAGGGGTGTTGTGACATCGCTGCCGGAAATGGACAGTTTGCCGGGTTATGAATTACGTGAACGGTTGGGACGCGGCGGTATGAGTGTCGTCTTCCGAGCCTGGCAGCCGAGCTTGAATCGTGATGTGGCGTTGAAGGTACTGTTACCTGAATTATCGGAAGATGCCTCGTTCATCGATCAATTTCTACGCGAAGCGCGTACTGTCGGTAACTTACAACATGTACATATTGTTCCTATTTTTGATTATGGGGTAGTCGCGCCATATAGTTATTTGGTAATGCCGCTGCTGTCCGGTGGGACGCTGGTGGAGCGGGTGCTGCGTAAACCAGTGGAGCGGGCACTGCTGATCGATCTGGTTGAAGTCGCTCAGTTTCTGGTACGCATTAGCGATGCGTTGGATTATGCACATCAGCGCGGCATTGTACACTGTGACATCAAGCCAGCGAACATTCTGTTTGATCAACATGGTATGCCATTTTTATCGGATTTTGGGATCGCTTCGATGGTCAGCTCGAAAACGCAGCCATTCGATCGGATGGAATATCTGGCCGGTTCGATTCTGTACCTGGCGCCTGAACTATGGAATGGTGAAGCACCGCTGCCGTCTGTTGATCAGTATGCCCTGGCTTTAGTTGTGTATACGCTGCTGGCAGGGGTGCATCCGTTCAGTGCGGAACAGGCCTCGCCAGCAGCGGTTATGTATGGGCACATGCATGAGCAGCCGATTGGTTTGGATGCATTACGTCGTGAAGTATCGGCTGAAACGGCGGAAGTGGTGGCACGCGCGATGTCTAAAAAGCCAGCCGATCGGTATCCGACGGTGTCTTTATTCGCACGTGCATTTGAACGTTCTGTATTCAAAGATCAGGGAGGGCAATTCATCGTGGATAATCGGTCTGATCAGGATAATAAAAGTGCTTCTGTGCCAACTTGGGCATTGGCGTCGACGCGTATTGCTCGGCATGAGCCAATGCGCGCCACGCGGCGGGGGTTGGCTTATCAACGTATTCCAACGGAACGCGTTTTTATATCTTATCGGCGCGCTGACAGCTCGATCTCAGTGGGGCGTTTATATGAGCGATTGGTCAAGGAATTTGGCTCGGAACTCATTTTTCGTGATATTGATTCAATTCCGTTAGGCGCTAATTTTAAGGAATATCTGGCGGACGTCATTCGCGGCTGCATGGTGTCGGTTGTGATGATTGGCCCGCAGTGGCTGTCGATGCAGGATGATTTCAAACGGCGACGTTTGGATAACCCGGATGACTTTGTGCGGGTTGAGATTGAAATGGCGCTCATGATCGGTATCCCGGTGATTCCCGTGTTAGTCGATGGGGCGTTCATGCCGAGCACCAGCGATCTGCCGCCTTCGCTGGCACCGCTTGTGTTTTGTAATGGGCTGGCGCTGCGTACCGATCCAGATTTTGTGAACGATACGGCTCGTCTGATCAGCGGTTTGCGTGCATATGTGTATGCTTGAAGGGAACTTTTATGCCGTCCTGGTTAGTGGTTGAAGATGAGTTGGATGTGAACGATATCATTGTTGCGATGTGGCATATTTGGGGGGTAGATGGGCTGGCTTTTTCAAACGGATTGGACGCTCTGGACTGGCTTGCTGAACTTGAGACGGGTCATTCTAAACGCCGTTCGGAACTGCCCGCGCTGGCATTGCTCGATATTCGACTACCCGGCGTTTCAGGGATTGAAGTCGCGCAGCGCTTTCGAAAAAGTACGCATTTGACCAACCTGGCTATCGTATTCATGACAGCATATCGTCTGTCGCCCAGTCAAGAGCGAGCACTCATAGAGCGTACTGCCGCCGAGGCTGTCATCTATAAGCCGCTGCCATCGATGATCGAGTTCAAGGCTCAGCTGGATGGGGCGCTCGCACAGCGTTTATTTGGGACGCCTGCATAGTGGTTAGGGTACGCCCAATGGGGGTTTGATCGGCACTGGATCGCAGCTAAAATAGCGCTGATAGTGCTTTGCTAGCGGGTGCCAGGGTGCGCTTTTGCTAAGCATCGATTATGCAGGTTCATCTCAACGTTGGATATAATGCTGCATGGACAAACTGCAAAAGGAAATTTACCCGTGAAACGGATCGCAGTGATGACCAGCGGTGGTGATGCGCCCGGCATGAATCCGGCTATTCGAGCGGTCGTGCGCAGCGCGATCGCCTATGGAATGGAAGTGTATGGCATTCGGCAAGCCTATTCAGGTTTGCTGGCAGGCGATTTTGAACGATTGACGAACCGCGAAGTGAGCGGTATTTTGCAGCGCGGCGGTACTATTTTACAAACGGCGCGCAACGATGAATTCAGGACTCCACAAGGCCAACGGCGCGGCTTGCGGCGGCTCAATGAACATGGCATCGAAGGCTTGATCGTGATCGGCGGTGACGGAAGTTTACGCGGCGCGTTGGCACTCCACAAGCTCGGCTTTCCGGTGGTGGGCATCCCGGCCAGCATCGATAATGACATTCTTGGCACTGATATGAGCATCGGCGTGGACAGCGCGCTCAACACGATTCTGGAGGCGCTCGATCGTTTGCGTGATACCGCGTCCAGCCACGAACGCGCCTTTTTGATCGAAGTGATGGGGCGCAACTGCGGCTATCTGGCGATGATCGGCGCGATCCTGGGCGGCGCAGAGATTACAATGATCCCTGAGCGTGATATGGAATTGAGCGAGGTTGCAGCACGCCTGGAAGATGCGTACCTGCGCGGCAAAAATCACGCCATTGCAGTCATCGCGGAAGGCTCCAAACACAAGATCAACGAAGTGGCCGAATACTTAGAAGGGCACAACGTCGGCTTTGAAGTGCGGATCACGATCCTGGGGCATATCCAGCGCGGCGGCGGACCGTCGGCTTCCGATCGACTGCTGGCAACGCGCATGGGTGTTAAAGCGGTCGAGTATCTGCGTGATAATGTAGGCGGCGTTATGGTCGGCCTGAACGGTCAGACGCTCGTCCCGGTACCGATCGAAGAAGTGACCGAACGGACGCGCTCGGTAGACCTTGCCTATTATGATCTGGCCGATATTTTGTCACGCTAGAAACATGTTTTGAAAATAAGTGAGTGCCTCGGTAAAGCCTGCGCGCTGCAAGGCGGTGATGCACTCACGGCCTGAAACAACAGGTAGCTTCACGCGGCTACCGTCCGCACAACGATCGGCGGCACATCATCAGGGATGGGGTCGCCGTCCTCAATTAACACTTCAATATAAACTTCAATGGCCTCTTGAATGTTTGCCAGTGCATCGTCGATCGTATCGCCTTCGCTGATGCATCCGGGTAGGCTCGGCACAGTAGCCACGTAGCCGCCTGTCTCATCAGGAATTAAAAGCACTTGTCGCATGTCATGATCTCCTATTTTGCGTCTATTATACCTTTGCAAAGTGCTTATGTTCACGGTAAATAGCTGCTGATCAGGTGCGAATGATGCGTACCAACGTCCCGATCGGGGCAAAATCGTAAAACCATTTCGCCTCAGATACTTCCAGATTGATGCAGCCATGGCTCATTTCGCGGCCAAAGCTGTTATGCCAATACGCACCGTGGATGCCATAGCCTTCGTAAAAATACATTGTCCACGGCACATCCGGCAAATCATAGCCGGGGCCGGTCATGCGCGTTGAGGTGTATTTGACATAAACGTGATAATCACCCGCGACCGTATCGTGACCGATCGTACCGCTGGACATGAGCGTTGAATGCACCAGATGGCCGTTCTCATAAGCGTATAAGCGCTGCTCTTTGATCACGGCCACGATCGCTTTATCCGTCGCAGAGGGCGCTGGTGGCGCGTCTTTTTCGGTTGGTACCCAAATGCCAGCCGCCGGAATCAGCAAGCTCTGGCCGGGGTAGATTTGATCGGCGTTTGAAATATTGTTCAGCGCAATAATCGACTCCGGCGTGACGTTGAACAATTTGGCGATCAAGTTCAATTCTTGACCATGCTCAACAATGTACGTCGTTTGTGGCGCTTTGATGCTGTCCATCACTAACGCTAACGTGCCGCTTGCCAACATTGCGCCAAGATCAGGGGGAATGCTGTTCAAAGTCGCGGTCACATTCAATGCGCGCCCTGCTGATAAGCCACCGTTTGCGCCTACTGCGACGTTGATTTGACCACTCAGCGCGATCAATTTTGACTGCGCTTTTGTCAGATCGATGCTATACACGGGCAGCACACTCAGCACCCGCGCCGGATTATGAGCAGAGTCAGCGGCGCGGCTCGTTTGCAGCGCTTTGATTGCGGTCGCTTGTCCATTGAGCGCAATGCCGAGATCGGCAGCGGCAACAGGCCAGGTACGGTCACTGTCGCGCAGGGTGATGGACTGCGTAATCGGCTGCGTGACAGCGAGCGCCATAAGTTTGGCGGCTGCCGCGTCAACGGTCAGGCCGCCGACTGCCACATCCATAATGCCAGTGCCACGCACCATCGTATTAGCAGCGATCAAGTTGGTGGGCTGCGCAGCGCTGCCACCGATAACAAACAGTGCGCCGACAATAAGCGCCACGATCACGCTGCCGCCGAGAATCACCCCACCAACTGCGATCAGCAGCAAATTTGTGCGGGTGGTCGAGGGGCGGTTCACAGATTGCGGGTGTGCGTTTGTCGGAAAAGTATGCTGCATGTGCGTGATCCTTCGGCAACTTGCTCGATGATGACTCACTACAGCATACACCTTCACTTCATACGCCGCTCAGCGCGTTTGCAACGGCTGCCCACCGCTTCACCTATTGTTACGTTGCCAATGACGTATTCTCCGTTGAAGGTACATTGTGAGAAGCTATGGCAACTACATTATGAAAATCGCCGTCAACAATAGACGCGATAGCCTCGTAGTTAAGTTCCAAAGGCGTCAAGTGAGTGGTTAGCTTGAACAGCTTGTAACCTAAGCGAGCAAACAATGCTGGAATTTCACTCAGATCATGACCGGCGCGTTTGATGCCGTACGGCCAAAACTCAAAAAGAACGATTGGCTTATATTTTTCAAGCAAACCCATCATGCCACGCAATACCGCCGTCTCAAATCCTTGCGTATCGATTTTGACCACATCCAGCCGATCCAGCCGATGAAGCAGCATATCGTCAAGTCGTTCTAAGCGCACGGTAAGCGCAGTGCGCGGTAATCCCTGATCGAACAGCACATCGTTTTCTGTGCCGGTGAACACTCGATGATCGCCGGAATTCAGCGGAGATCGATAAAGCGTAGTGGTTGATTGGGTATCGCCTGCGGCCATGATAAGCATCAGAATATTTTCTGGAAAAGGCGTCCGAGTCACGTTTGCCCCTAAAATTGCCGCGTTCTCAGGATCCGGCTCAACCGCAATCACTTTTCCGGTACTGCCGACTTGATGCGCAGCACACACTGTAAAATAACCAATGTTCGCCCCAACATCCAGGAAAACTGATCCCGGACTTATGACACTCATCAAATAATCGGTTTCTTCAGTCTCCCAAACTTTTTCGTTGCGTATCGTCCACTCGATAGGTCCCGATAAAGCACTGTTGACGAAAATGCCAATCCCAGATAGAAGGCGAACATATTCAAGACCAACTAAGTTTTCAACGCTCATCAATCAGTAACTCCCGTTTTGCAATTGCAGCAAGTCGCCCGTTTTGATAATTGTAAATTTGTGTAAACTTCCCGACCCTATATTTGCATTATACCTATCAGAAATTGGTTAAACAATGTTTATATAAGCACGCGCCCCTTGCCAAGATCGCCGCAATGAGCGATTATCTAGCATAAACGTTACTGGCAAGAAAGAATACAATGCAAACGCGATCAGATTTTTACGGACCGAACGAAGGCTACGTCCTCGAACTTTACGAACGCTACAGCCGTGATCCGAACTCCGTTGACAGCACGCTCCGCGCTTTTTTTCAGCACTGGACACCGCCCGATGAATATCCTGTGAACGGCACGTCCCCGACGGCTTCCGCTGATCCCTCTTCAGCAGCGCCCGTCACCGGAACAGCAGCACCTATAACGTCGCAGCCCGCCCTTGCACAGACCGCCCTCGCGCAAACTGACAAACTGGTGGGCGCGGTGAATTATGCGCAGGCGATCCGCTCGTTTGGGCATCTCGGCGCACGGCTCGATCCACTCGGCAGCGATCCGGTCGGTGATCCGTCGCTGCTCCCGGAAACGCACGGCATCACGGAAGCTGATCTGGCAAATATGCCCGCCACGTTGGTAGGCGGCCCGATTGCGACCTCCGCCGCCAATGCGTTAGAAGCGATCCGTGCGCTGCGGACGATATATTCGTCGTCAATCGGTTTCGATTACGATCACGTCCGCGAGCCGCAAGAACGCGCCTGGCTGCGCGAAGCCGCCGAAGCCGAACGCTTCCGTCTTGTGCAAGATCCGGTCAAGGACAGCGCTTTATTGGATCGACTGACGCAGGTTGAAACGTTCGAGCGCTTTTTACAGCGCATATTTCCTGGCAAATTTCGCTTTTCGATCGAGGGCTTGGATATTACAGTGCCCGTGCTGGATGAAGTGATCGGGGAAGCCGCTTCGGACGAAATCTATACGATCCTGATCGGCATGGCGCACCGTGGCCGCCTGAACGTCCTTGCGCATATTTTGAACAAGCCGTATTCGCAGATTTTGGCGGAGTTCAAAGACCCGGTACAACCCAACAACATCGGCGCTGATTTAGGCTGGACGGGCGATGTGAAGTATCACGCGGGCGCTGAGCGTGAGGTCAACAAAGATGTGCGAGTCAGCATGTCGCCCAATCCGAGCCACCTGGAAGCGGTCAATCCGGTAGTGGAAGGCATGGCGCGCGCGGCAGGTACCAGCGTTGATATGCCAGGGAAGCCACATTTCGATCCAACCGATACGCTGCCGATTCTGATCCACGGCGATGCAGCGTTCCCCGGTCAGGGCATTGTGGCTGAAACGCTCAATATGTCCAGCTTGCCCGGCTATTGGACAGGCGGCACAATCCATATCATCGCCAATAATCAGCTCGGCTTCACGACTGATCCGATCGATTCGCGCAGCACTTTGTACGCCAGCGATCTCGCCAAGGGCTTCAAGATTCCGGTGGTACACGTCAACGCGGATGACGCTGAAGCGTGCATCGAAGTGGGACGGCTGGCGTATGCCTATCGCGCCAAGTTCCAGAAGGACTTTTTGATCGACCTGATCGGCTATCGGCGCTACGGTCACAATGAAGTCGATGAGCCGGGCTTCACACAGCCAACGCTCTACCAGATTGTGCAGTCACACGAAACAGTACGCGCGCTGTGGGCGAAAACGTTGATCGCGCGCAACGAGATCACGCAAGCCGACGCCGACGCGATGGTGGCGCGCTATATGGCTGACCTGCAAAAAGTGTACGAAGCGCTCGATCCCGAAGAAGATTTGGTGATCCCCGCGCCTGAGCCACCAACCCCCGGCGCAGCACGACGTATCAAAACCGCTGTATCCGCCGATCGCCTGAACGCGCTGAACCACGCGCTGCTTGAAGCGCCGGACGGTTTCGAGTTCCACCCGAAATTGCTGCGCGCTCGCCAACGCCGTGCGGATATGTTCAATGCAGCGGATAAAGTGATGCTGGATTGGTCAACCGCCGAAGAACTCGCTTTTGCCAGCTTGCTCGAAGAGGGGGTATCGATCCGGCTGACCGGGCAGGATGTGCAGCGCGGTACGTTCAGCCAACGCCACGCCATCTATCACGATGTACACACGGACGCGACCTATACGCCTTTGCAGACTATTCCGCAAGCCAAAGCTGCGTTCGAGATTCACGACAGTCCACTGTCCGAAAATGCGGCGCTCGGCTTTGAGTACGGCTACAACGTGCAAGAGCCGGGGCGCTTTGTGCTGTGGGAAGCGCAGTATGGCGATTTCAACAATGGCGCACAGGTGATCATCGATGAATTCATCTCGTCGGCGCGCGCCAAATGGGGGCAAACGCCGTCATTGGTAATGCTGCTGCCACACGGCTTAGAGGGGTCGGGGCCTGACCATGCCAGCGGTCGCCTGGAGCGCTTTTTGCAGCTTTCCGCCGAAACGAATATGCGGATCGCCAATTGCACGACCGCCGCGCAATACTTCCATTTGTTACGCCGCCAAGCGCTGCTGTTGGAAGGCGATCCGCTGCCGTTGATTATCATGACGCCCAAGAGTCTGCTGCGCAATCCGTTGGTGGCGTCGCCGCTGAGCGATTTTGTGGACGGCGTCTGGCATCCGGTGATCGACGATGTGCGCGCCCATGAACACGCGAGTGATATTCGCCACCTCATCCTATGCAGCGGCAAGATTTACATCGATCTGATTAGCAGTGCTTACCGCGATCAAAACGCGAGTACGGCGATCGTGCGCGTCGAACAGCTCTATCCGCTGCCCGATGAAGAATTGGCGACGGTCATCGCAGGCTATCCGAATGTGGAGGAAGTGGCCTGGGTGCAAGAGGAGCCGCAGAATATGGGCGCATGGGAGTTCATGCGCGAGCCGCTCAGCGAACTGCTCGGTGACAAGCCGCTGCATTACGTCGGGCGCGCCCCGAGTTCCAGCCCGGCTGAAGGTTCATCGGCGTGGCACGCGGTCAAGCAAGAAGAAATCATCAAGCACGCTTTTGAGCAGTATGTCAAGCCTGTTAAGACGCTTAGCGGGAAAACGCCCGTCCTGATGGAAAGTCGATAAACGTAACTATGACGATCGAATTCAAAGTCCCCGAATTGGGCGAATCAGTCGTTGAGGCGACGGTAGGCCGTTGGCTCAAACAGCCCGGCGAACATGTCGGTGTTGGCGATCCGCTGGTCGAAATTCAGACCGACAAGGTGAACATCGAAGTCGGCGCGGAGCGAGAAGGTACGCTGTCCCGCATCGATCGCCCGGAAGGGCAAGATGTCAAAGTGGGTGACGTGTTGGGCGCTATTGACGAAGTGGGTGCAGCATCCGCAGCTACTGCGACAACGCCCGCGCGCGCTACGCAAAGCATGGCCGTACAGCCGCCGCAAGCGGTGCAGCCGACTGAACAACCTGCCGCCGCTAACAATGCGCGCGTCGCGAGTGTTCCCACTCCCGCACCTGCAAGCGCTAACGATGCACAAGTGACGCCGGTTGCGCGCCGTATGGCTGAGGGGCTGGCCGTTGATTTATCACAGGTCACGCCGAGCGGTGCCAGCGGGCGCGTCACCAAAGATGATGTACAGCGTTATGTGAATGATCAATCCAGCGCCACTTCACAAGCTGCGCCCATCGCCCAAAATGTTGCGGTCACATCATCCGCCGCGCAACCTGTGGCGCAATCTATCGCACGCCCTGCACAGCCTGCGCCGTCGCAAGCCACGCCATCACTAGCCGTCAGCAAGCGCGACAGCCGCGAAGAGCGCGTCACGCTATCGCGCCGCCGCCGTACCATCGCGCGCCGTCTGGTGGAAGCACAGCATACCGCCGCTATGTTGACGACCTTCAACGAAGTCGATATGACCGCCGTGATGGAAGTCCGCGAAAAGCGCAAAGAAGCGTTCAAAGAAAAGTTCGGCGTCAGTCTGGGGATCAATTCGTTCTTCATCAAAGCCGCAATCGGCGCGCTCAAACAGTTTCCGCGCCTGAATGCCGAGATCGACGGCGACGAGATGATCCTCAAGCATTATTATGATATTGGCGTGGCGATCGGCGCGGAAGAAGGGTTGGTCGTGCCCGTGCTGCGTAACGCCGATCGCATGTCATTTGCCGATGTGGAAAAAGCGATCAAGAAGTTTGCGCAGCAATCGACCGACGGCACTTTGTCGTTAGAAGATTTGCGCGGCGGTACATTCACGATCACGAACGGTGGCGTGTTCGGCTCACTTATGAGCACGCCAATTCTGAACGCGCCGCAAGTCGCTATCCTGGGCTTGCACGCATCTAAACAGCGTCCGGTGGTACTGAATGGGCAAATTGTGGCGCGCCCGATGATGTATATCGCGCTCAGCTACGATCACCGCATTGTCGATGGTCGCGAAGCTGTGCAGTTTCTGGTACGCATCAAGGACTTGATCGAAGACCCAACAACGCTGCTGTTAGAGGGGTAAACGAAGTCGTTGACCCCTAACCCCAACCCTTTCCCCGATTACAGGGCAAGGGAGTCAAACGCTGCATGAAAATCCCTCCCTCCTTGTGGAGGAGGGACACAAATCGTGTTACAATTTGCAGAACTTATGAGCCAAACATCTATTCTGCAAAATCCTATTGCGCGCGCTGCCACCCCGATCGTCAAATGGGCAGGCGGCAAAAGCGCATCACTGGCGCAAATTTCGTCCTACTTTCCGAAAAACGGTAGTTATGAACGCTACTTTGAGCCGTTCATCGGTGGCGGCGCGATGTTCTTCAGGTTGCAACCGCACGAAAGTTATCTGTTCGATCTGAATGAATCGCTGATCGAACTTTATCAGATCGTGCGCGATGATGTTGATCACTTGATTCAGGCACTGCAAAAGCATCACAACGATCGCGATTATTTTTATGAAGTGCGCGCCAAACAGCCGGATACGCTGTCCCCTGTAGAGCGCGCCGCCCGCTTCATCTTTCTCAATCGCACTTGCTACAATGGGTTGTATCGCGTCAATCGCAGCGGACAGTTCAATGTTCCGTTTGGGCGCTACAAAAATCCGAGGATTTGCGATGTGGATAACTTGCGCGCGGCGAGCGATGCCCTGCAAAAAGCTCATCTTGAAGCCGCTGATTTTGAGAGTTTGCTGAGTCGCGCTGGACGTGGCGACCTGATCTATTTCGATCCGCCCTATGAGCCGCTCAGTCGCACCGCCAATTTTACGACTTATACCAGTGACGGCTTTACCAGTGAGGATCAGCGCCGCTTAGCCAACGTGTTCCGCACATTAGATGCGCGCGGTTGTATGCTCATGGCGAGCAATTCCAGCGCACCGTTGATTTATGAGCTGTACGACGGCTATCACATTCACGAGATCAATGTACGCCGTGCGATCAACAGCGATCCCGATGGGCGCGGCAGCATCAAAGAATTGCTAATCACGAATTTTAGACCTGTGCTTTGAAAGGTCAGCAGTCCGCAGCGAGGCGTGCCAAATCGTCTTGTGTCAACCGATAGTGAAACCATTCTTTCAAGTGTTGAGCACCTTGCTTATCGTAAAACCGAATCGCCAACTGATTCCAGTCCAGGACCGTCCATTCCATGCGTCCGCAACCGCGCCGAGCAGCCTCAGCCGCACAATACCGGAACAGTGCTAGTCCGACATGCTGACTGCGAAACGCTGGCAGGACGAACAAATCTTCTAAATAGAGTGTGGGCAGCGCCAAAAAAGTCGAGTATGTCTCGAAGATGAATGCATAGCCTGCTGCGCGTCCCTCGACCTCTGCGATAAAAGCCTCGAAGCGCGGCCTTTCGGCAAATGCATCGATCAGCAAGCGTTTTTGAGCGTTTTCATCAGGTGGCGGCAGCTTTTCGTAATCAGCAAGCGCCAGCACGAGATCAATCAGGGTTTGCCCATCAGCGGAGGTTGCGCGGTGAATAACTACGTCTACCATGGTGAATTCCCTTATTTTAACTAACCCGTTGCCTTGTAGTCGGGGAAAGGGGTCAGGGGTTGCTCAATTCAAAAAATCGCCCACAAGCTGCGTCATCAAATCGACTTCCACCAAAAATGAGTCGTGCCCAAACCACGACTGCGCATGATGATAATCCACTGCGCGCCCCAGACTTTGCAGAGTCTCAACCAGTGGCGCGCTTTGTTCGGCGGGATACAGCCAATCGCTTGAGAACGTGATCACTAGAAAGCTCGCGCGCGTGCGGCGCAGCGCATCGGTCAGCGATCCATAACGGCGGCTCACATCGAAATAATCGAGCGCTTTGGTCATGTACAAATAGCTGTTGGCGTCGAAACGATTGACGAACTTGTCGCCCTGATATTTCAGATAGCTTTCAACCGAAAATTCCGTGCCGAATGTGTAGTGCGGACGTTCATCAAACTCAGTGTTACCGCCGTTATCACTGAACGTGTCTTGCAAAGTGCGCCCGAACTTATTTTCAAGTGATTGCTCGCTCATGTACGTGATGTGCGCCACCATGCGCGCCACGGCCAAGCCGCTGGTAGGCAGCGTGTGACCGTAATAATCGCCGTGATTCCAGTGGGGGTCGGCATAGATCGCTTGCCGTCCGGTTTCGTTGAAGGCGATCGTTTGTACGGATGAGCGCGGCGTGGAGGCCAGAAACAGCACTGAGCCGACGCGATCGGGGTACTCGATCGCCCATTGCAGCGCTTGCATTCCACCCATGCTGCCGCCCGCCACCGCGTATAGCCGCTCAATGCCGAGCGCGTCGATCAGGTGACGTTGTGCATTGACCATATCACCAATAGTAACGATCGGGAAGCGCAGCGCATAGGGTTGGCCGTCCGGCGCAAGTGAGGAGGGTCCGCTGCTGCCCTGACAGCCGCCGAGTACGTTGGTGCAAATTACGAAGAAGCGGCGCGTATCGAACATCTTGCCCGGCCCGACGGCTTCATCCCACCAGCCCGGCGCGTCGCTCGGAGCATCGTCGTAGTGTCCAGCCACATGAGCATCACCAGATAGGGCGTGACAAATCAAAATCGCGTTGGAGCGGTCAGTGTTGAGCGTGCCATAGGTTTCGTACGCGACCGTGAACGAGTCGAGCGTTTTGCCACTTTCCAGCACCAATGGCCGATCGACTTGCAGCAGGCGTCGCCACGTTTCGCGCTCGGCATCGATATGCACACGTGGATCATCGTACTCGATCGGCTCGGACGGTGGCAGCATGATCAGCCTTTTGGTTTCCACGGTAAGCATGACAGCATCTCCTATACCTGTTGACCCCTCCCTAAATCCCTCCCCGATTACAGGGAGGGACTTTCACACCGTGTCTGACTCCCTTTCCCTGTAATCGGGGAAAGGGTTGGGGTTAGGGGTCAACCCGCCTATCATTTGTTTTTTATTAGAGCGTGCTGCCCTGGCTCAGCTTACGCTAGCACCGGCTCACCTTGCGAAACCTTGAGCGCCTGATCCAAATCCCACAGAATATCGGTGATATCTTCGATGCCAACCGACAGGCGCACGTAATCTTCCGTCACGCCCGCTGCGATTTGTTCGGTATCGCTCAGTTGTGAGTGCGTTGTGGTGGCCGGATGAATCGCCAATGAGCGCGTATCGCCCACGTTCGCAAGGTGCGAAAAGACTTTCAGGCTGTCAACGAACGCACGGCCAGCTTGCCTGCCGCCCTTGATCCCGAAGCCGAGCACTGCGCCCGCCCCTTTTGGCAGATACTTTTGCGCGCGGGCATAACTCGGATGGCTTGGCAATCCCGGATAGTTGACCCAGGCGACCGCCGGATGCTGTTCGAGGTGCTGCGCGACGGCCAACGTATTTTCGACATGCCGCTGCATCCGCAAGGCCAGCGTCTCCACGCCGATGATATTCAGGAAGCTGTTGAACGGTGACTGGCTGCCACCCAAATCGCGCAGACCAACCACGCGCGCACGCCCAATGAAGGCCGCTTTGCCGAGCACATCCACCAGCACGGCGTTGTGATAGGCGGGTTCTGGCGCGATGATACCAGGGTGGCGACCGCTGGCTTTCCAGTCGAAGTTTCCGCTGTCCACGATGATGCCGCCGATGCTCAAGCCGTGCCCGCCGATCCATTTGGTAGTCGAGTGGACGACAATATCGACGCCGTACTCAAACGGACGGATCAGATAGGGCGTGCCGAACGTATTATCGACAACCACGGGGACACCGTGCTTGTGCGCGATTTTCGTGATGCCTTCAAAGTCCGGGATTTCCAGCTTGGGGTTGCCGATCGTTTCCAGGTAGATCAGCTTCGTTTTGTCGTTGATCAGCGCTTCGTAGTCCGCCGGATTGTCGCTTTGCACAAAATGCGTGTTGATGCCCAAACGCTTCAATGTATAGGCGAATAGCGTGTAAGTGCCACCATATAAGGCACTGGACGAGATGATCTCGTCGCCCGCTTCGGCAATGGTCAGCACGGCGAGCAGCTCGGCAAATTGGCCGGACGCAGTAGCGAGCGCGCCAATGCCACCTTCCAGCGTGGCGATCCGCTGTTCAAACGCATCGTTGGTCGGATTCATTATGCGCGTATAGATGTTGCCCGGCTCTTGCAAGGCGAACAGCGCGGCAGCGTGATCACTATCGCGGAACTGGTAGGCCGTCGTCTGATAGATCGGGACGGCGCGAGCGTGCGTGGTCGGGTCAGGCGAATAGCCAGCGTGAAGCGCTTTGGTGTTGAAGCTCAAATCGTGCGAGTCGTCGTGATTGGTCATGGGAACTTGCAGCCTTTCTAATCTGACGGGTAAGTGGGTGGTAAAATAAAAAGAGCCAACCTGGATGGTTGGCTCTTGACTGTTTACCGCAAAAAGAAAATCGTTAACGGTGTCGAAGTGGCCTGCATCCAGGGTAGCAGATTCTAATACACATACACATGGGCATCATCAGCGACCGACCGGACAGCATTCGTTTCGTCATAGGCAAAAGATTAACACACCTTACCGCATTGTGTCAAGGGGTTGATGCGCCGGGAAGTGGCGATTGCATCTAATTGAGGATCAATGAGCACAGATAAGATTAGCTTGCCCGATAATTCGTGAGCCTTTCTGAACCGTGCGGCGTCACACGGTAGGCATGTTCAAGGCGTATGCCGGTTTCACCCGCAAAGTAAATCCCTGGCTCGATCATGATCACCATGTTCGAGCGCAGTATGTCCGAACTGGTGGCGGCAATCCGGGGAAGTTCATGCACAAGGGTTCCAATGCCGTGGCCTGTGTGATGGCCGTACTCTGGAAAGCCGTGACCTGTAATAAAGCGGCGCAATTCCTGATCGATTTGTGAGGCAATCATGCCAGGTCTTATCAAGGAAACCGCTAAATCATGTGCAGCAAGCAAGGTTTGGTGCATAGTTTCTTGCCGCGCTGACAGCTCGCCTGCATAGTAGGTCATGCAAGTGTCGCTCCAATAACCATCCAGTCGTGTGCCTAAGTCCAGGACAAACGAGTCGGTTGGCAATATCACTTCAAGCGTACCCGTTCCGCCTATATGCGCTCGACGACCTACCGTACAGTCAGTCACAAACGGCAGCTCTTGCCCGGCAGCTCGCTGGATCGCAGTTTGTGTAGCAAGCCAAACATCAAACTCAGTGTTACCAGCCGTAATCAACGCTTTGGCTGCGGCATGAGCAGTACACGTTAAATCGAAGGCATTCTGCATTTGCGCGATTTCTGCTTCAGTTTTCTCCATCCGCAAGGGTTCACTCCAACCGTCAATGCGGGTGAAAGTAAGTGATGCGGGTGCGTTGGCACGAAGCGTATCCATGTGAAGGGCGGGCATCCATTCCGTTTCCACACCGATCGAGCCGTGTAATCTCGTTACAAGCTGGCTGAGGATTTGGACAAGTGGCGCTGAATTCATGGGCGGTCCGCTTGCCGTATATCCGGCGTAGGTCATTACCGCACAGTTTGGCTGTGTAGCAATGTCGGCAGCCAATTCAGCCTGATGATCGGCAATCACCAGCGTAAAGTGTTCATCTTCCACGAGAAGCAGCAAAGGCCCGCCCATATACAAACTGGTTGTTGGATGCAAAGGCAGAGCAAAGCCCGTCAGCCAGGTAATCACCGCTGGGTTGGCAAGCAATACGCCGGGCAAGTGCTGTTCACTCATCCAATTTTTCAATCGGGTGCGCTGTTCTATGTGATCCGTGTAGTTCAATCCTTTCACCTCTGCGTGTTTATTGGCTTGTACAGTTATCGAAGATTCCCGCCCATCACTCTTTAATAGCGCCTGCCACCAGACCGCGAATGAAATAACGCTGGCCTAACAAATACAACACAATCATCGGTACGCTTGCCAGCATCATGCCAGCCATGGCTACCGGCACATCGGAGTTGTAGCGTGAGCCGAATACGGTAATGCCGACCATCACCGTTCGCAGGTTATCTTTGGGCAGCAGCACCAGCGCCACCAATAAATCATTCCATACATACAGCGCATTGACGATCACCATCGTCAGGATTGCCGGGCTGGAAAGTGGCAGCAGTACGCGCAGCAACAGATCGAGCAATGAAGCGCCGTCAATCAATCCGGCCTCGAACAGCTCTTTGGGAATCGTGCGGAAAAAGTTCGTGAGCATATACACCGCAAACGGCGCAACCAGTCCAGCATAAATGAGGATTGTGCCGGGATAGGTGCTGATCAAATCGATCTGGCTGAGCATCAGAAAGATCGGCACGATGATCACCACCGGCGGGATCACCATTAAAAGCGTGATCATGATCAACAGCGCGTTGCGGCCTGGAAAGCGCATCCATGCGAACGCGAATGCTGCCAATATCGCCACTACCGACGAAAGCACTACAGCGCCAGTCGTGAGCACCAGGCTGTTGCCGAACCAGATCAGGAAGCGCCCGCCGCGCATTGCCGTATCGAAGTTGCTCAGCACAATTTGGGCTGGCAAGCCGATTTTATTGGCGCTGTAATCGGCTTCCGATTTGATAGATGTGATGACAGTAAAATAGGCGGGCAGCATGACCAGCAGTGCCGCAAACATCAACACGAGATGGATAGGCCAGCGTAGTTGCGCGCGCGCTTTGTGAGTCATGCTTGGCGCTTGTGCCGCCTGTTCGGTTGGCGGGTTTGTCGGTTGCGTCAGCGTGGCTTGCGTCATGAGCGGTTATCCCCACGTTCCCAAGCACGCTGTTCGCGCAAGCGCAATATGAACACCGGAATCATCAGCACAAAGGTAGTTGCCAATAACAGCACCGCGACCGCCGACGCGATCCCTGGCAGTGCATTCCGAAACGCGAAGTTCCACATATACAACTCCAGAACAATCGTTGCGTTGCCCGGTCCGCCGCGCGTCATCGAGTATACATAGGCGAACACCCAGGCCAGCATCGTAATCATGCTGACCACCACGTAAAACTCGATAATACTGCGCATTTGCGGCAAAGTCACGTACCAGCGACGCTGCCACCAACGAGCGCCGTCCACCTTGGCGGCATCTTCCAATTCCTCGTTCAAGCTGAGCAGGCGCGCCAAAAACAGCACGATCCCGAATCCACTTTCGCGCCACACGATCACCAGTAAGATAGTGAACAGCGCGTTCTCCGATCTGCCCAACCAGTCGCGCGTCAGGAAACTCAGCCCAAACGCATTCAATACGGTATTGATTGCGCCGTTGAGCTGGAATAAATTGCTCATTACCACGCCAATGATCGGCAGCGCAAGCACATACGGCAAAAACAGGATCGTGCGGTACAGCTTCCACGCCCGCACTTGCTCGTACAGCAAAATTGCCACGAACAGCGAGACAAATACGAGCAGTGGCACGGCGGCGACCAGCAGATACACATTATGCGCAACTGCCTGACCGAACACATCATCACTCAAAACCTGCTGGTAATTCGTAGTTCCAATGTACGGCCCTTCGTTGACGCGAATTCGACGCTGACTGTAATCAAAGATCGACACCAGCGGATAGGCAAACACAAATATCAGCAGCAGCAGCAGCGGCGCGATGAATAGCCAGGGTGTGAACCAACGGGTTTTTAGCATAACTCTTTTCCAGCTTAATCAGCTTGTTACCAGGTGCTCATCAATCCGCCATCGACGACGAGTAGCTGCCCGGTCATGTAGCGGCAATAATCGGACGCCAGAAAAACCACCGTCCCCGCTACGTCTTCCGGGTAACCCGTGCGCGCCATGGGCACTTTGCGGCGCTGTACGTACCACGTTTTGAAATCTTCGGTTTCAGTTTCATCAACGCCGTTCACAACCGACATCGGCGTCAGCATAAAGCCCGGTGCGACGGCGTTTGCGGCGATGTTGTACGGCGCTAACTCGATCGCGAGCGATTTGGTAAACGCGATAATCCCACCTTTGGCGGCATTGTACGCGCCATTGCCGCCGCTCGACGCGAAACCCTGAATCGAGGTGATGTTAATCACGCGCCCAAACTGCTGCTTGACCATATAGGGCGCAACGATCTTAGTGCCCATATAGATCGCTTCCAGGTTGACCGTGATCTGGGCGCGCCACTCCTCAAGCGAATCTTCAAGGATCGTTCCGTAAAACGCAATGGCGGCATTGTTGACCAGAATATCGAGGTGGCCAAGCTGATCTGCTGCCTCGCTGATCGCCTTGCGGTAAGCGTCATAATCAGTCAGATCAAGCGCTATCGGCAGAACCAGTGCGCCTTTGCTGCGCAGTTCGTCGGCGGTAGCGTTGAGCGTGACCGGGTTACGTTCCAGCAGCACCAGTGCCGCGCCTTCATCAGCATATTCGCGCGCAATGGCCTGACCAAGCCCTTGGCCTGCGCCTGTAACAATCGCAGTGCGTCCGTTGAGTAAACCACGTCCCATCAGTTCACCTTTCCCACATCGGCAGTATGCAGCATCATGCCTGCTGCTCAGGCTGAGATCAGCCTTAGATCATTGTCAGGCCGCCATCGATCGGCAGCACTGCGCCAGTGATAAAAGAAGCCTCGTCGGAACATAAAAACAACGCTGCGCTCGCGACCTCCGCGACGGTAGCATAGCGCTGCAACGGATGCAACCCCGCCAGGATTTTCATCCCTGCCGCCTCGCCGCCCTCCATGCCCGATGCATATGCGCGCGTGAGGGGGGTATCGATCACGCCGGGCGCAAGCGCATTCGCTCGCAACCCTTGCCGCGCATAATCAGCGGCGATGCAGCGTGCCAGGTGATGCAGCCCTGCTTTAGCGACATTATAGGCGACATCACCCTCCCAGGCTACCAAACCAGCTACTGAGCCGATAAACAGCACGCTCGGACGCTGCCCATTCAACAGCGCAGGGAGCAGACGCTTTGACAGCCGAAAGGCAGCCGTCAGGTGAATCGCGAGCATCTGATCCCAGGTCGAGTCAGGCGTTTCGTGAGTAGGCGCGGTCTGCGTCACATCGATTCCGGCGCAGTGGACGAAAATATCCAGCCCACCTAACCCTTGCAATACTTCATCAGCCGCGCGATCCGTTTCGGCACCGTCGCTCAGATCAGCCTGCACCACCAGCGCACGCCCACCCTGCGCGGTGATTCGTGCGACCAGCGACTCGGCTTGGAGGGCATGACGCGCTGCGCCGATCGCAACCTGTGCGCCCTCAGCGGCAAACATTTCGACAATTGCTGCACCGATTCCACTTGATCCGCCCGTAACATAGGCGCGCCGTCCGGTTAGTTTTTGCGTCATTGGGTTGATGCTACTATTATGCTATGGAAAACAAGTAAACGGAGTGATGCAGGGGCAGCAATTATTACTGCCCCTTATGAAACAAGTAGTCGGCCACGTTGAATTTCGCAGGTTGCGGACACGGCAGGCCGTGCCCCTACAGGCAATCTGACGCGCTGTAGGGACGGTCTGCTACGTCCGCCGTCCTACTAGAGATTCAACTCTTTCGCCCAGATTGTGTATTTTTCCAGGAGGTCTGGGTTTTGATCACGCCACTTTTTGGCGACCTCAGCGGCCAGATTGCCTGCCTGCTCTCCGGTGAACTGGCCGTCAATGATCTTTTGCGAGTTGACGAACATAGCATCCGTCCAGAACAACGTCGGCATCAAATTCGAGATATACGGTACCCCATTGCCGCCGCCGTTGATCCACTGATCATGGAGCTGCTTGGTGACCGGATCGCTGATCGCCTTGCCATCCCAGGCCGTGCTGGCTGGCAAAATTTTCACTGCGTTGAACATCTCTGCCAGTTGCTCGGGTTGAAGCAGGTATTCCAGGAACTGCGCGGCGGCTTTTTTGTTGGCGCTCTGTGATGAAATGCCAATGCCCGACGTATCGATAATCGGCTTGCCTGCCATTTTACCCTTGCCGAACTTGGGAAAGACCATCAGCCCGACTTTATCCGAACCAAGTGACTTTTGCATCTTGGGCACAAGTGCTGCTGCAACAGCGGTCATCGCGCCTTTGCCCGCTCCGAACAAGTCGATGCCAGGATACAACTCGATCGAGTTCATATCATTATTGAGGTAGCCCGCTTTCCAGAGCTGTTCGAGCTTGGCCCAGTGATCCCAATACTTCGGGTCGCGCCAATCGAGATTAGCAGCAAACAGGTTGAGCGCATCGGCAGGCGAGTCGAGGTTCTGCGTCAGGCCATGCCCCATGTACCATTCGCCCCACGGCCCATCCTTGAGGCCACCCACGATCGGGATGATGCCTTTGGCTTTGAGCTTATCGCAGGCAGCCAACAGCTCGTCCCAGGTTTGAGGCGGCGTTTCGGTATTCAGCCCGGCCTTGCTGAACAGGTCTTTGTTGTACACGTACAGGATCGATTGTCCGTACCAGCCAACTCGGTACTGTTTACTCTGATAGACACTGAGCGCGGTTGCGTTGGAGCTTTTGAGCATATCGTCTGGAATCAGGCCGTTGAGCGGCTCGACATAACCGAGCCATACGCTCTCCATGTGGTAGATGCCATTCCAGAAGTATTGAATGTCCGGCGCGTTTTTAGCCGCCGATGCGGTCTGGAAATCCGAGATCACATTGTCGGTCGTCGAAAGCGTGGTCTCGATGGACGTACCCGTTTGCTTTTGATAGGCATCAATCGTCTTTTTCAGGTACGCTTCGAGGCCGGGCGCCTCCTGCTCACCCCACCACTCCATGCGGAGCGCGGTCGATTGCATACGGCGTAAAGGTGGCATAGCACCTGCCAGGCCACTCGGTAGCCCGGCCATTGCTGCGGCAGCGCCGGTCAGCTTAAGAAAATCGCGGCGAGAAAGTGTGAGTTTTCCGGTCATGCTAAAATCCTGTTGCACTTAAAAAACCGATCTTTCAGGCGAACGTAACCGTTCCATCCAGTGCAATATTGATAGGTATTGCATCCGGCTGAATCGCAAAAAATGAAACCGTCAGCGCAGCGTCTAAGTCTGCACCCGCTTCAAGCGTGAGCTGCGTACCCGTTTGTTCGATCACATGCGCCAGTCCCGTGCCGGGGTAACTGCTCCATGGTTCACATGCAACGGTGTACGCTGTGCCATACCAGGGAAAGCCCGTTGTTGCGCGGACTTCCTGCCACAACCAGCAGCATCGGAACGGCTCACCCCATGCCCACCCAACGCCAAAGCCCAGCGACGGGTTTGTGAACGCGTACCACGGTGTGCCCATAAAATCGAGCATATACATGAGTATATCACGCTGATCGGTTGGCGGAGGTAACAAACTTAAATCAATTGGCGTGCCCTGCTTGCTTTGTGCAAACGGCCAAACGCTTTGTGCGCCAGGTACAAGCGGATTGTAAGGTGGATCATAGTTTGCATCAGCGATCACCGTTCGTGCATTGGTGAATAACCGCGCGCCGTCACCGAGCAGCGGTGCACCAATGGCGGGATGATGGCCCCACATCAGCGCTGCCGGATGCGCTGACCAGTTGTGCAGCGTTTCCTCAATAAACAGTGCGTCAACATCGCTGTGAATGGTCATTCGGCGGCGCATTGTAAATGGGCTGCGAAACAGGCGCACCGTGAATTCAACCGAGACTGTTTCCGGCGATTCTTCGATCACCCGCCAGGACCAAGGCAGCAGCGTTGCTTCGCCATGAAAACTCAGCTCGACGCCATCATGTTGGCAGGCATCACCGCCATTTGGGAAAATCTCCTGCCAGCCTCCCTCATATTGTTCGAGCCAGGCCGTAAGGCTATCCGCTGCCAGTCGCCCCTGTCCGGGCAAGCGCAAGCCTTGCGGTGATTTCCACAGGACATCGACGCCACCATAAGTCAGCGCGTAAATGTCCGCACCTTTGCCGGGCAGGACGGTCACTGCAAGCTGTCCGTTGCTCAGCGTAAGCGCATTGATACCGGACACTGGACGATCGTGACGCAAAAAGCAGGTGTGACTATCAGAAATTGCGTTCAAAATAATCCTATTGATGTTATTGAATACGGGAGCAAGAATTTTAGTGCAAGGCTGTTGCAAGTCCTCTTTATGTTACCATTTTCCCCACCCTAAATCTGCCCCATCCCGGCCTTCCCCTTATGATGGCTGACAGGGGTTCAGCGAAAGATTAAGACAAGAGCGTAAAAAAAGTGGCGCTGGTGCGTTCTGAAGCTATAACGTGAAACTCTGTAGTCGCTAAAAAGGCAACCACTTTATGACCAGTCAAACCTACATCCCCAAGCGCGTGATGGTGATCGTCGCGCATCCAGACGACATCGAATTTTCGTGTTCCGGCACGATCGCGCGTTGGGTCAAAGAAGGCGCTGAAGGGTGCTATGTCCTGTGTACCAGTGGCGATGTGGGCATTGCCGAAGCGGGTATGACCAAAGCGCGCGCCACCGAAATCCGCGAAACTGAACAGCGCGCCGCCGCTGCCGTCGTGGGCGTGACGAACGTGGTATTTTTGCGCGAGCCAGACGGCATGTTGGAAGCGACCATGGAACTTCGCAAGCGGCTGGTACGCGAGATTCGCAAGTTCCGCCCGGACACCATCATTTGCGGCGATCCGCAAGCGCTGTGGGCGGGTGACGGCTATATCAATCACCCTGATCACCGTGCGGCGGGCTTAGCGGCGGTTGACGCGATCTTCCCGGCTGCTGGACAGCCAAACTTGTTTCAGGAGTTGGAAGCGGAAGGCTTGACGGCGCACAAACCTTACAAAGTCTACGTGACCAGTTGGGACACCGCTACAACATTCGTGAATATCAGCGATGTGATCGACCTCAAAATTCAAGCGCTGCGTGAGCACAAAAGTCAGATGGGCGAATGGGATCCAGAGAAGCAAGTGCGCGAATGGGCTGCCGAGCGCGCCAAAGGCAAAGAGATGGAATACGCCGAAGCCTATCGCGTGATCACCTTTGAGGATGCCGCGCCGAAAGCCGCAGTACAACCCACTGTTGGCGAAGGCGCTGCCGTCCCGACCACGGCGTAGTAGTCGGCCACGTTGAATTTCGAGGGTTGCGGACACGGCAGGCCGTGCCCCTACAGGCAATCCGGCACGCGGTAGGGACGTGGCCTGCCACGTCCGCCGTCCCGTCGTATTCCTGAAATCTACTGTGGTGAACTACAGTTTACTGCAATATAAGCCCCGGCCTAAAGACCGGGGCATTTCTCAGCTTCGTACCTATATTTCAAGATTTTTCGCAACCCTCTTTTTGCTATTTCCGTTTCGTCTGAAAATGTGTCCACCCCAATACTTGCTCCTCGTAGCGCGTGATTCAGGGTGAGCGCGGCAATTTTTTGTTTGCGCGCGTGATTTGCGATAAACTGCACAAACAAAGTTTTGCTCATCAAACAATGGTGCTCGCTGCCGTTTGTGCGCTCGCACGCTTCATTCTTAGCGAATCTCAATAGGACGGTTGTATGTCATTTGAATTGGTCATCTTTTTGATTGTCGCAGCCGTCGCGATCTTTGCGGCGGCGTTTATGCTGGTCAGCCGGAATGCCGTGCACAGCGCGCTGTTCTTGGTGATCAACATGATCTGTCTGGCATTTTTCTATTTGCTGCTGAACGCGCCATTTCTGGCAATGGTTCAGATTACGGTGTACGCAGGCGCGATCATGGTGCTGTTTATGTTCGTGATCATGCTGCTCGGTGGCGAACAACTCGGCACGATGCCCACGCGCTACCGTTGGCTGCCGACGGCGGGCGTTGCGCTGACCACGCTTTTCCTGCTGACGGCTTTTGTCGCGGTTGTACAGGGTAACGTCGGATTGCTCAAGCCGATTGTGCAGCCGCCCCGTTTGCGCGTGGTGGATGTTGCACCCGACAAATTGCCGCTCACTGTGTACCTGAACGATACTAAATTGGCCGACTCTGTAGCTTACGCGACGCACACCGATTATACAGAAGTGGCGGCGGGTAATTACAACGTCGCGGTGTTTGCCGCCAAAGCTGATGGCAGCCTGATTGATCCGGCCAAAGATAAGCCGTACTTACAGGTGCCGCTCAGCCTGACCGCCGATACCAGCACGACGCTCATTGCTACCACCGATCGCTTGCTGATTGCGCCGCAAAATCTGAGCGTGACCGCTGACGAAAAGCAGCTGCGCTATACGGCGATCAACGCGCTGCCGGGGAGCGCGCCCGTCAACTTGCTGAAGGTCAACCCATCCGATGTGAAAGATGTGCAGAACATCGCGCCGAACCTGGCTTACGGGGACGTGTCGAAAACTGCCACCTTGCCCGCCGATAGCTACAATCTGGCATGGGAAATGAACGGTCAGCGCATTTTGTCGCTGAACGATGTCACATTGGGCGCACAGACCCATCAATTGTTGATCCTTGCGCCGCAGCTTGTGACCGGCAGCACAACTGCCGTACCCGCCTCAGTCGTGGTCACAGAGCCGACCGCGCTTGATTTTGGTAGTCCACAGCAGATCGGCAATCGGTTGTTCAGCGTGTACTTGCTACCTTTCGAGTTGGTGTCACTGCTTCTGCTAGCGGCAATGGTCGGCGCGATCATCCTGACGCGCGACGAGATGATCCGGCGCGACCGAACACGCGTAGTCTTTACGCCGCCTGTCCGCCGTGTGCCTGCCCCTGTCGTGTCCGTGCCGACGCCTGTACTTACGCCGGGCATGACCGCCAACAGTATCGCACCTGAAGCATCGTCGGCAGATTAGCAAGTCTCACTAGCAAGGATGATCCTACGATGGTACAAGTATTGGACATGCCAACGGCGGTACTCGAATCAACAGCAGAACCGGCACTTGCAACGCCAGCAGCAGAGGCACTCCCAACCGCAGCAGAACTGATGACCGCTGATGAATTTGAAGCGCTGTACAGCGGACGACCCTACGAACTCGTTGATGGAGTGATCGAAAAAGTTATGCCAACCACCATACCACACGGACAAGTTACGCGGCGCGCCGGTACGCTCCTGGGAAATTTTGTGGATGTGCGTCAGTTAGGCGATGTCGTTGGTGCTGAAACTGGCTTTCGCCTGGGATCGAACATTGTTCGCACGCCGGATGTGGCATTCATCAGCACGGCAAAATTGGCAACGCTTGCGAACCCCGATCAGTTTCCGCTGTTTGCGCCTGACTTAGCGGTCGAAGTGGTATCGTCGAACGATCGGGCGAACCAACTGCTGCGAAAAGTGCTGATGTTCTTACGGGCGGGTACGGCGATGATGTGGGCGATCGACCCGGATTTGCGCTGCGTGTATGCTTACCGCGCTGACGGCACAGGGCAAATTTTCGCGGACGGCGATATGCTGGACGGTGGCGAAGTGCTGCTTGGCCTACAGATCGCCGTCACGGATTTGTTCCCGGCGCTTCCCGCACAACCCGTCGAACCTGTGGATCAGCCTGCAATTGTGGTTGAGCCGTCAGCAGAACAACCCGACGCTGCGCCAACCGACCAGGAAGCTGATCAGCAAGCCGTTCAGCCGTCCGCCGTTCAACCGTCCGACCCATCATAGAAGCGCTGTAAAAGACCCACTAAAGGAAGCTCTGATATGCAACCGTCACCTGTTCCGATCGAGTATTTTGTCATTCTGAGCGCTGTGCTGTTCGTGATGGGCGTGCTCGGCGTATTGGTGCGCCGCAACGCGATCATGATCTTCATGTCGGTTGAGCTGATGCTGAACGCAGCAAATCTATCGCTGGTCGCATTTGCGCGGCAATGGGGCGAAGTCAACGGGCAGCTCTTTGTTTTTTTTGTCATGACCGTGGCCGCCGCTGAAGTTGCAGTTGGCTTAGCACTGATCGTCGCCATTTTCCGCTCTAAAAAGAGCATCGACATCGACGAACTCAATTCGATGCAAGGCTAACTGAAAGCCACCCTTACGAAAGGATCACTTTTATGAACACTTTTGCCTTGATCGTTCCCTGGATGGTCTTTCTCCCGTTGATCGGGATGCTGATCAACCTCGTGTATGGCAAGCAGATGGGCGAACGCGCGGTCGGGATCGTCGCATCGGCTGCGGTCGGCGTGCCATTCCTGATCGCGCTCGGCCTGATCATCACGCTGTCGCAGACGAATTTCGCGCCCGTGATCGTCAATCCACCCTTGCTAGACGGTTGGATTTCGATCCCGTCGGCAGCCATTGAAATTCCGTGGCAGTTCCGCGTTGATACGCTCAGCGTGACGATGATGCTGGTCATTACAGGCGTCGGCTTTCTGATCCACATCTACTCGATCGGCTACATGCACAATGATGAGCGTTATCCGCGCTTTTTCGTGTACCTGAATCTGTTCATCGCGTTCATGCTGGTACTGGTCACCGCCAACAACTACCTGATGATGTTCGTCGGATGGGAAGGCGTCGGGCTGTGCTCGTTCCTGTTGATCGGCTTCTGGTTCGATCGCAAGCATGGCGAAGGGTGGCGCAACAGCAACGCCGCGCGTAAAGCGTTCATCGTCAATCGCGTGGGCGATTTTGGTTTCATGCTGGCGATCATGCTCACCTTCTGGACGTTCGGCACGCTGGATTATACAAAGCCGAATGAAGCGCCCATCGTGGCAGCCGCAGCAGCATCCGATACGAGCGCCGCACCTATCAGCTTGTTCAACAGTTCGACAACGCCGATCGTCAAGCCGATCGCAGGCAAGGGCGTTTTCGGCCAAACCGAACAATGGCTGAACGACGGCACGCCGCACAGCGTCCGCTTTGGCGCAACCGACGTGCCGCTGACCAGCGTATTGACGCTGATCACGCTGCTCATGGTGATCGGCGTGGTGGGCAAGAGCGCGCAAATTCCGCTGTTTACCTGGCTGCCGGACGCAATGGCGGGTCCGACGCCCGTCAGCGCTTTGATCCACGCGGCTACGATGGTCACGGCGGGCATTTACCTGATCACGCGCAGCAACGTTTTATTTCATGCCGCGCCGATCACCTCTGCATTGGTCACGATCATCGGGGCGGCCACCGCTGCTTACGCGGGCTACATCGCGATCGGCCAGTGGGATATTAAGAAGGTGCTCGCCTATAGTACGGTGAGTCAGCTCGGCTTCATGGTGGCAGCAGCGGGTATTGGCGCGTACACGGTCGCCTTTTTCCATCTGGTGACGCACGCCTTTTTCAAAGGGCTGTTGTTCCTTGGTGCTGGATCGGTCATTCACGGCATGGAGCACGGCCACCACGCCCTGACACACGCCGCGCACGACGATACGGGCGCGCATGGCAGCACCGGCACGGAAGGCGATCACGGGACGAGCTTGCACGCCAGTTCGGAAGCGGACAGCGGCTCGCACAGCGACGTTGAGCATGGCGCAGCTGAGCACACTTCAGAAGGCGCGACTGGCGCACATGGCGTGAGTAATACGCCGATCCCTGAAGAACGCGCCACTGAAGAAGCGTTCGATCCGCAGGATATGCGTAACATGGGCGGTCTGCGTCGCAAGATGCCCGTCACCTATTGGACGTACTTGATCGGCACTTTGGCGCTATCAGGGATTTTCCCGTTCGCGGGTTTCTGGTCGAAAGATGATATTCTCGGCTCAACTTTCCGCGCGGGCGTGATCAGTGGGCGCTTTGAAGGCTACATCGCGTTTGGGCTACTGCTGCTTGCGGCGTTTTTCACGGCTTTCTACATGTGGCGACAAATCCGCTACGTATTTTTGGGCAGCACGCGCACGGCTGCTGCTGAACACGCGGGCGAGTCGTCAGCCTGGATGACCGTACCGTTGATCGTGCTGGCGGTGTTGGCAACCGTCGGCGGCTTATTCAATCTGCCCGCCGTATTTGCCAATCCGGGCGCGAACATTCAGCCGGAACTGCTGACGCGCTGGCTCGGCCAAACGGTCACTTACGTACCGGAAAGCCAATTCAACGTTGTATTGGCAATCGTGGCGTTGGCAGTGGCACTCGGCGGGATTCTGATCGCCAACTACGTCTACGGGCGCGCTAATCCGCTCACCAAACGCGGCAACGATCCATTGGTGGCGCGCGTCGAAACCCGTCAGGTGTTCAATCTGGCAAACGCCAAGCTGTATGCCGACGAGATTTATGATCGGTTGATTGTGCAGCCATTTGTTCGTACCTCGCGCTGGCTGAGTAACTTCGTCGATCGACAGATCATCGATCGCGGCTTCATGGGCATTGCGGGCATCGTGCGTTGGTCAGGCCAGCGCTTGAGCGGCGTCCAGACGGGTTACGTGCGGACGTACACCTTCACCATGTTGATCGGCGTCGTGGTGGTGTTGATCATCATTTTGTTCCCGTTGTTGCGGCTTCTGGCAGGGGGTTAAACCATTTTGCAAAACGATTTACTCGTTACATCCGTCCTGTTCATGCCGCTCGTCGGTTTGTTGGCCGTGATCTTCTGGCCGCAAGCGCGTCAGCAGCAGATCAAGTGGGTTGCGTTGTTCACCGCAGCCGTGACATTCGGGCTGTCACTGGTACTGCTGGCCTCATTCGATACGCGCATGGCCGGGCCGCAGCATGAACATGTGCAGGCGTGGCTGGCTTTCGGCAAATTCAAGATCGCCTACGATGTGGCCGTTGATGGAATTAGCATTTTGTTGGTGATGCTGACGACGATCATCATGCCGTTGGCGATCTTGTTTTCGCTGGAAAACATCAAAGAGAAAATACGCCTGTACTACAGTTTCATGATGATCATCGAATTCGCGATGATCGGCGTGTTCGTGGCGCAAGATCTGTTCCTGTTCTACGTCTTCTGGGAAGTCAGCCTTGTGCCGATGTACTTCCTGATCGGCATCTGGGGATCGGAAAATCGCATCTTCGCGGCGCTCAAGTTCTTCATTTACACGACCGTTGGCAGCTTGCTGATGCTGCTGGCGATCCTGTACGTGGGCAATCACTTTGGATCGTTCAACATCGCGTACATCGTTCAGCAAGTGCAGGACGCAGCGACCAAAGGCATCGCGCTCTATCCAAGTTCGTTCGTTGAAGCCTTATTGTTCGGCGCGTTCTTCTTAGCCTTCGCGATCAAAGTTCCGATCTGGCCGCTGCACTCGTGGCTGCCGGACGCGCACGTTCAAGCGCCCACCGCCGGATCGGTCATTTTGGCGGGCGTCATGCTCAAATTGGGGACGTATGGACTGCTGCGCTTTTGCATTCCGTTCTTTCCGCACGCGGCGGTCGCTTTCGCGCCGTTCATCTCCGTATTAGCGGTGATCGGCATTCTGTACGGCGCATGGGTCAGCTTTGCGCAAACCGACATCAAGAAGCTGGTTGCTTATTCAAGCATCAGCCACCTTGGATTTGTGGTGCTTGGCCTGTTCTCGCTGACGGCGGCGGGCATGAGCGGCGCGGTGCTGCAAATGGTCAATCACGGCATCAGCACGGGCGGCTTGTTCTTGCTGATCGGAATGCTGTACGAACGCCGCCATACCAAAGCGATGGAAGCGTTCGGCGGTTTATGGAAAGTCATGCCGATTTTCAGCGGCCTGAGTCTGGTGATTTTCCTGTCGAGCATGGGACTCCCCGGCCTGAACGGGTTTGTCGGTGAATTTACGATCCTGCTCGGCACGTTCGGATCGCCACTGTTGGGCGGTGTATTCGCGGTGTTCGCGACGATCGGCGTGATTTTGGCAGCGGTCTATCTGCTGCAACTATGGAACAACATTTTCATGGGCGAAGTCAAATGGCAGGAGAACCTGCACTTGCCGCCGATCCGCTGGAGTGAGTACACAGCGCTCGCGATCGTCGTGATCTTGGCGCTGATCATCGGTCTGTATCCAAAGCCGTTCTTTGGCGCGATGGACGCCACCACCGGACAAGTCAGCGCCCAGGCACAGCGTTATATCGCGCAGCCCGTATCCGTTCAGGCGGCACAAGCACCCGCTGCACAAGTACCGATCGCACAAGCGCCTACCGCAC
>Ga0209512_1000500_pt1 | contig 63224 bp, 86 predicted proteins | sample frozenSSSSmetaG_FD_184142 | JGI IMG/M metagenome (GOLD analysis project Ga0209512, IMG submission 184142) | Glacier valley bacterial and archeal communities from Borup Fiord, Nunavut, Canada, to study Microbial Dark Matter (Phase II) -... | ecosystem: Environmental > Aquatic > Freshwater > Ice >...
CCAATAGCCGACTGTTGCCTACTGCTGCCTATTGAGGCTAGAGGCATATATTAGATAGACATTTCCATAGCTAGACTAGACTCTATTCTGTATGCTATTCATACATTCTCATATTATCACTTTGACTCTTCCGCCCGTCACATATTCAACAGGAAGGAATTCCGGAGTACGAATATCCCAGAGGATCAGGTTCATGAGAATTGGACGATTGGGGATATGATGGTGACAGAGAAGAAGGTCGCCGAGGAGGGTTCTATCAGGTTAAGAACTAGTTTCGATAGCTGGAATGGTAAGGTATTGATTGATATTTTAAATATATGAATCCGCAAATGTGAACATTATGGATGATCCTGTTCTTGCTGGTACAATGAATAGAACGGCAAGAGTGACTTGAGCTATCGTGTAAGACATTAATAGGATAACATGGCTATCTACACACCTACTACACTGTCGATCTGAAAGTTTTATATATATATATATATATATTAATATGCCCTGGCAATCATGCGGCAAGTGACTATTGTAGATATTCATTGTGAGCCAAAGTAATTTAACAAAGCATGCTGTATCCAACATTCAAAAGGCAACATGACTTATGGGCCTTGTGAAAGAGGGAACTTGAGTGAATGCAGATAGAGAAGGCCCTTTCCTAGAGAAGACATGTGGTAATACTCTATTCATATGTAGCTAAGAAGGACTTATCCAAGACTGCATTGTAGTATAATACCACTGCCTTTTTCCAAATACTAGACTCGTCTTCACGACGGTACCTCCAACACATCTCTCCTCCCCGCGATGTGACGATTGCTCAAGCTCTCCATCAATGCAAACTTCGTATCAAACATCTTCTGATCCAGCACCTTTCTCCTTCTGCCCGTCTCCCTATCCCACTCCAGCAGCTCCGGTACGCTCTTCCCTTGCATAATATTAACCTGCTCTGTCAGGGCCCACGGGCTATCGAATTTATCCATAAACACCTCCAGAAGCTGGATCTCCCTATTGTTGTTGAACTCCCCATCGACGAGCACCTCCGCCAGCTCCTCATATGTCCTGGCAGCATAACTCTTGGACGACTTCGGCGCGCCGAAGAAATGTAGCATGGCCTGGTAGTCCCACGTCTCGGAGATGTCGTTGTAGTGCTGCACCGGTCCGTGGATCACGCGCTCGATCGTGTAGCCAGCGTTGTTGATCAGCACGATTGTGGGCTTGAAGCCTTGGCGGATAATTGTCGAGATCTCCTGCACTGTCATGTGCAGACTCCCATCCCCGATAAACAGGATGACACGGCCATCGGTGCCTTGTTCACGGCGGGCGACGAGTGCGCCGAGGAGAGCTCCGACGGTGAAGCCGATGCAGGAGTAGTAGAGTTGTGTGAAGAAGACAGAGCCGAGGGGAAGGACAAGGTCTAGTGTGCCATATTGCGCGGAACCTACTTCGGCGATAATTATGTCGTTGGGCTTCAAAAAGGGGGTGAATTGCTTCCAGAAATTATGTTGTTCGAGGGGGCCGGCGAGGGATTTCGAGGCATTGTTCGTGCCATTGGTGGTGCTGAGGCCATTCGTGCCATTAGGGACGCCGTTGGTGGTGGTGCCGTTTGAGAGGCATTTTGGTTCCTTGTTAAGGGCTGCAACGAGCTTCTTAAAGATGGGAACGAAGTTGATTCCGACATGCTTCTTGCCGCCAATGGTGACATATTCAGGATGCAAAATGATTCTGTCCTCGTTAAAAGTTTGAGACCAGCCACCGGTGTTGGAATCTGACGGGATAGGACCTATGTGGAGGAGGAAGTCGGCGTCCTCTACTAAGCTCTTGACTGATCCTAATGGCGTGAGTTTGCCATTGTACATTCCTGCAAATTTGGGACCAGTCTCATCAATGATTGACTTCGAGAGTGGTGTTGTGAAACCCTGTAATCGTTAGTATCACTTCATAAACGCCAGACTTGGTCCCAAACAGAGGAGTCTGCCAGTCGCTCACCTTCAGATTCGTTAAGGACAGAAATTCATCAACCTCAGCTGCCAGTCCGTATCTGTGAGCAAGCACATCAACAAGAATAGCCGGCTTGCTAGCTGCCTTTAACAGCGTCTGTATTTGCTCCACAATCTCATCCTCCAATGCACTCTCGGATTCCGGATTCTTGATCTGAAGATCTAAGGGAGTCTTAAGCCGCTTAGAACTGATAATGAGATCCGGCACATCCATCGGGATAAATATATAAACCGGCTTCCTCATCTTCACACAAAGCTCGATAATGCGATCCACGTCCTCCGCAAAGGTCTCATCGCAATCCAGCCACACAGCCCCTGACCTCACCGGCTCCGACATGCGCGAGAAAGTCAAATGATCCCATTCCTCGCCGAGCGTATGGTGGATCATGGTCCTATTCCGAATTGCCCGTCTCGACGTCGTGCCGACAATATGTATAACGGGCAGATGCTCCGCATACGCCCCGGAGATGCCATTGATAGCGCTCAGCTCCCCAACTCCATAGGTCGTGACCAGTGCGCCTGGGATGCCGCGCACACGCGCATAGCCGTCTGCCGCGTAGGCGGCGTTGAGCTCGTTGCAGGTGCCGACCCACTGGACGCCCGGTACGGTGTACAAGTGGTCCAGGAGATTGAGGTTGAAGTCGCCTGGGCAGCCGAAGATGTGGCCGATTCCGATGGACTGCAGACGCCGGAAAATATATGCTGCGAGCGGGATCTCCGCTTCGATATCTAATCCTGGGGAAGCGGGAGGTATGAACATGACGGGCAAAAATAGGCTAAACTGCGCTTGTGAACGGAAAGCTTCAAAATATCCAAATGTGGTATTTCAAGAGATACCCTTCAAAATTACCGGGCTTCTACGAGCTGTATATATATACACATCTCTAGTATATCTCTGCTCTCTGTCTACCAGCTGGACTCATCGAGATCGTCCCGAACACTTACTTACCGTCTGCCGCTGATAACCGGTCTCCACTTCATCTCACTCCTCGTACTTCCTCACTACTCTCATGATCAAATATGAAAAACTCTCAATATCGTATTGCGATACGCTGCCGGTCTTCCATGCTGAAGTTCGTGGTAAGTCCGCCATACTCTTCCCCTTCTTGGCCGGAGAAAATTGGCCGAACGCCCCGGATTATTCGAGTGCGCCAAGGGACCACCTTTCCCTGCTCCTGCCGAAATGCATCCTACTGCCCTCGGCGCGACTCTTAGGATAGCTGCAGGGAATTTGACTTTGAGGGACGGTTTCTATGGAGGGGCAGCGCATTCTGCGTATCGGCATATGTGATATGTGGTGGGATGTCGGACCGTGGGAAGTTTCATGGTTCCACCTTTGCTTTTCGTCCGCCATTTACTGTGCTGAATGGAGAGAGTGCTTTGCCCGAGACGAGATGCCATTTGAACTATCTACTCGTCTTCTCTTGAGGGCTTTGCAGAGTATTGTCATACTTCGGTATCTCAATTCTTTAAGGGGAATTCATCGAAGATTTTATCACGAAATATGGCTAGAACATTTGAGACCGCGCAGGCCGTTCTGGCACCTGAGGTCCATGCGCCGCCACCTGCAACTGACAAGCTTGAGAACCTGGCCGATGGTACCGTGTTGATCGCAGGTGGAGGACCTGTTGGATTGCTACTGGCGACGGTACTGGCACATTTTGGTGTGAAATCCGTTCTGCTAGAGCGCAACAAAACGACGACAAAGTAAGCAAATTCCTGTTTCAGACTCTCATATGATAATGCTAACCCTATAAGATGGCCAAAGATGGATTTGACAAACGGCCGATCCATGGAGATTTTGCGAAGACTGGGTTTGGCTGACGGTCTGCGCTCGCAAGGTACATTCTGCCGCGCATGATGTAGAGACAGTGGTTGATTATATCCCAGGCGTTTCATCTGAATGCCCATATACAGTCCTCTTCTCAAGCGGCCTCGGCAGGAAGAAAGCCATAACTTCATGGGATCTCCACAGCGTCGACGAGTGGAGAAAAATTACCAAGGAGAGAAACGATGGCACACTGCCCCTCGAACCATACCAGCGCATTTCCCAAGCCATCTTCGAGCGATGGCTAAAGGAGCATGCAGATGCGAATCCCATGATCGACGTCCGCTTTGGCGTTAAGGTCGAATCCGTCTCGGAATCTGACTCCGGCGCACTCACGACCGTGACCGACGTCGACACCGGCGCGCGCAAGATCATCTCCTCCAAATACGTAGGCGCGTGCGACGGCGCATCGAGCAAAGTGCGAACGAGCCTCTCAATCCCGCTAGATGGCGGCCCCACTCCCGGTTTTGTGCTGCTCGTCCACTTCAAATCCACCGATCTGTCGCGGATCCGGAAGCAAGGCCAGTTCTGGCATCTCTTCTTCCTAGTTGGCGGACACATGGGCGGCGCGCTCATTGCTCAGAATGAGATCGATACGTGGACAGTGCATATGTTCTTGCCGCTTGATGCGGATCCCGATAAGATTGATTCGCACGAGGCAGTGTATACCGTCCTCGGTGGTTTGGGCGAGAAATACCGTATCACCATCGACGAGATCCTCGTGCGTTCTACTTTCCGACCGAATGTTGCAGTTGCGAGGAGCTACATCTCGCCCAAGGGCCACGCGTATCTGGCTGGTGACTCCGCGCACCAGAACATCCCCACCGGCGGCTATGGTATGAACATGGGCATCGCCGACGCCTGGGATCTTGGCTGGAAGGTATGCTGCCCAAACCTCCATTTCTTTTCTATCCTCAGTCATACCTCGATATCATCCATCATCAGAGTGTGGCCATAAACTAACACCCCTCAGCTCGCAGCCGTCATCAACGGCCACGGCGGCCCCTCCCTCCTCGCCTCCTACGAAGCCGACCGGCGCCCTGTGGCCTTCATCTCGGTCGAACGCTCCAAAGTTCACATGGGTGTGCACGGCGGCGTCGCGGAGGTCCTCGCCGCATCCGGCGACTACAACCTCATCGACTCCCCCGACGCCGCCGGCGATGAGCTCCGCGCCAAGTTGCAGGCGCACTACCAGGCCCATGACGGCGAGAACAAGAATCACGGCGTCGAAATGGGATTCCGCTACGAAAGCGGCGTCATCGTGCCGGACCAAGGCGCGGTGCCACCGGTGTTTGCGCCAGAGCGGTATGTGCCTAGCACGTATCCCGGGACTCGGGCGCCGCACGTGTTCCTAAGTGATGGGAGTGCGATTTTTGATCATTTCGGGAAGGATTATACGTTAGTTGAGTTTGCGCAGGAGGAGGATGCGGGTGCGGGGCTGGTGGTGCAGGCGGCGAGGGAGGCTCGGGTGCCGTTGGAGCATGTTGTGCTGAGCGGGGAGGAGAATGCGAGGAGTATCTGGGAGAAGACGTTAGTGCTTGTGAGGCCGGATGGACATGTGAGCTGGAGGGCGGATAAGATTGAGGATGCGGAGCTGGCGAGGAGGATTGTGGCTGTGGTGAGTGGGAAGGAGACGTGGGGCGAGATGAAGAAGCAGGAGGCGTTCGGGGTGAGTGGGAGTGATGAGGTGATGACGCAGACGAGTGATTTTAGTCTTGAGAAGCAGGGTGATTTCCAGAAGTGAGCAGCGAGGGTAAATGGAAACGTATTAGACCATAGAAGGTACAATATATAGCACATATGTCGAATTAGAGCATTTACTAACAAGCCAGCTATGTTTTGCTAATAGGTATCCGGGCTGGTGTCAAAAACAAGTTCTTACAAATTGAACGCGTTTTTTCTAACAGATTCTATCTCCGCCAACTATGCTATTCCATGCCACTTTCCTCTTCCTTAGTCCCCCCTAATCGCCTTCAGCCAGACCGCACTATCGGCCCAGATCTGGTACAAGCTGCCCTTGGGCGCCACGCTCGTATCGCCCTCAAACGTCAACCGGATGATAAACTGGTCTTCTGCCTCCTTGCCGTTCTTGAACTTCGCCTTCAGGTTCCCGATGATCAGGAGATCGGACCCGTCAACCTTCGACGAGTACACGCGGAGAACCGAGTGCTGGCGCGATTCCATATGGTTCCAGGAGTTGGCGCGGGCGGCGATGATTTCTGTGCTCCGTGTCAGTGGGAGGCTAACCGTGAGATGCAGATACAAGCAGATATATTCAATCAAGAGTAACGGAGAGGGAGAGATACCTTGTGTGCCGGTGGCCTTTCCAGCCATGCCGTAGACGATGGCGTCGGGGGTGTACAATGCAGCGGCCTTCTGGGGGGCATCCTCATCGTGTGAGTCGAGTAGGGTGAAAAGGGTTGAGATCCAGGTTTTGATGGCCTCTGGGACTGGTTGTTCTGGCCAGATGACCTTGGTGAGGGGCATTTTGCTTTGTTGTGGTCTTTGTTTCTTTGTTTTTGTGTTTATAAGTCTCCTCCTAGGATGTCTTCCTTCCTCCTCTGAGCAGATAATAAGTATTGTGCGAAGATGTCGATAGGGCAATATAGGGGAATGGAATTTGCAAAGGACAGTCACCACTCACTCACGACTATATGAAAACACTGTAAGATACTCTGCCTTGGAGGATGCTGAGGATGCATACATGGAGACTACCTCCAGCACGTCTTCGCCAAGAGAGAGAGCTGGCGGGGTACGTGCTCTGTAGATCCAGCGAGGCTACGGAGTTGAAGAAGATGGTCCGCCGGAAAGCCTGGCGGATGGATGCTCCGGCCAAAGTGCTGTTTGTTGTCCGGCCGGACCAATTGGCTCGGACCAATTTCATCTGTCGATGGTGGTTCGTCTCTAATGCTGCAGTTCTGCAGTTCTGCTGTTTCAACAAGCATCAATCTCATCAATCAATCTCTTGCGAGCAATCATGAACTTTGTAAATAAAAATACACAGAGATATAGACATAGGTACATATGGTAGGAGAGAAAGCGAAAAGGGGGATGCAGGTAAGAGCTTAGGTAAGAAGGGGAAGCCCCCAAAGAAGCGCTATTCCCATTACACAGTAGTCTGATTTCCCCACAGTCTAGCCTGGAAGCAGCGTAGCTTCCGGACACTGCGAACCCCTGTGCTCCCCGCCGAAGGAGGGGGTTGGGCTTGGCGTGGCATTGGGCCTGAGGATGAGTTCGACGATTTCCACAATTCCACCCTCAGCTCGTCCCCAGATTCCCCCAGATTCCCCCAGATTTCCCCAGATTCCGTATATCTCCCAAGGCTCTTACGGATTTTTACAGCGCAAGTGCCTTGGGCTTTGACGGCGGATTGATCGTGTTAAGTTCATCGAACACGTTGGCATTGGACGATCGGCAAGAGGTCAGAGAGAACGTGGAAGAGGGCAGAAAAGGCTCGACGACAGAGAAGAAAGCGAGGAGAGAGTGGCACGTAGGTGGAAAAATGACCGAGGGCACCCTCACACTCGTGGTGAAGGAAACACAGCCGGCGACGCCGAAGAGGGAGCGGACAAAGAGGAGCATCGCCTGTAACTACTGCCGCTTGAAGAAGGTCAAATGTGAGTTTGCGCTGCATATGATTCGACTTCACACAGAGATCCTTCCGGGAGCCCTTGCCCGATCGGTTGCTGAGATAGACCAGGCAACGGCGAGCAACCAATATGCGCAAACTGCCTCGTAAGTCGGCGGTGCATCCTCTACAGCAAGAAGACAATGCAGAGAGCAGGATTCTGATATACAATCTAGGACAGAGGTGAGAAATGCGTCTATCTCGCCCAACGTCGCCGCAGTCGGCGCGAGAGCGAGTCCAGCGAGAAGATTGAAGACCGCATCGCGCGGATGGAAGCGATACTAACAGGCCAGGTCGCCACACTGAGCGACATCTTCCACTCGCACCACCACAGCGCACATCTCAAGTCTCCCGATGGCGTGTCGATTATCCACAGTGTGATCCAAGAGCATCCGGATGTGGGAGGAGGAGGACTGTATGCGCCGATTAGCCCGCCGAACTCGAGTGGTAGTCATGGAGGCCCGAGACGGCTGCCTATTGATTTGCCAGCAATGGGAGGGAATGGCGGAGGCGCCAGGATGGGAAACGGATATCTGAAAAGCGGAAGTATCAGCGGTAGTCCAGGCGTAGATATCTATCCTCCTCTGAACTCAAACGGCAGTCCCACAGAGCACCTCTCCGACCCCGGCAGTGTCCAAATCGCACAAGACCTCGCCTATGGCTCGCAAACCCATCATTCTACGCCAGTCTCTCCAGCGCTCTACATGCGTCCGCGCGGGAACTCGGTCGACACGAAAGTCTCGGTCGCCGAGAGCGCAGATAAGAGCCTCGTTACGCCGGAAGACTCAGATTGGGAGTATCATGGACCCGGGTCATTTCTGTCCATATGCTCGAAGGCGGGCATAGATTGGGTAGGGGAGCGAACCAGCGTCGAATCCTTCGGCGACATCGCACGCACTTTCAGTCGAGACATTACGAGGGCGCTGAAGCTCGAGAGTAAACTAAGCCCGGAACGTGTGCCAGAGCCGGATCCCAAGACCGCCTGGCAGTACTGCAGGACGTATTTTGAGGATACGCCCGAGAGCGCGTTCGATTGCGTGTTCAGGGGCAGCTTTGAATCGCGGCTGCACAACCACTTCTTGCACAGGGAACAGCCAGGGTATGATGATGATGCGAGCTGGTATGCGCTGCGCAATGTCGTGTATGCGTATGGATGCAGGCACCTAACGCGCGCAGAGGGATATGGGAGCACGTTCAAGGAGAGCCAGAAGGCCGGGTGGCGGTACTTCGAAAATGCGCTCTCGCGATACACAGAGATGGCCTTCAACCGCACGAGTATGATGGCCGTACAAGCCCTCGTTGCCATGGCCGTCTACGTCGAAGGCGTCGGCTGTCCCTCGCTCGAATACATGCTCGTGTCCAGCGCGCTGCGCCTCGCACAGTCCAAAGGCCTGCATCGACAGGCCGGTACAGCATGGGGCATGGGCCCGCAGGAGATCCAGAATCGCAACTGGATCTTCTGGGTCGCCTACACGTACGAGAAGCACATCGCATATCGATCCGGCCGCGCCTCCGCAACCGAAGACGACGACATCAGCTGCCAGATCCCGACGGTGCCGCCGGTTGGCAGCAACAACCACGTCGAGTTCTGCACGCACGCCTTTAAGCACGCGCAGATCAGCAGCCAGATCGGAAAGCAGCTGTCAACGCTGCGCTCCTACAGCCTGCCGCCGGAGGAGATCATCAGGCTGGCGGGTCACTTTGACGCGCAGCTGCGCGAATGGTGCGATGCCCTACCGGCCTGCATGCGTCCAGGCTCCGACATCAACCCCGCCGAGTTCCCGCCAAAGCTGCACATCTATCACGTCATCTACCTCCACTACTCGTACTATGGCAGTCTCATGGCCATCCACAGCATCTTCACCTACCCGTGGAGCGGCATGTTCGGGCGCGACCGCGCGCTGGCCCTACGCAACCAGGTGAAAATCTCGACCAAGATCGTGGCAGAGGCGAGCCGGAATATCATCCTGGCGACGAAGTACATCGACGACATCAACGCGTGGACGCCCGTGTGGCTCGCATTCTACTACCCCGTGCTCGGACTGATCAATCTGTTCGTGCACGTCTTAAAGCATCCGACGGCGAGCAGTGCGGCGAGCGACATCGCGCTGATGGAGGTCATCGTGGGACAGTTTGGGCGTTTGGAGTTTGCGAGTAGTGGGCAGATGAGCTTTAGCTTCGCGCGGGAGATCGCGGGGCTGGCAAGGACGGCGGTCAAGAAGGCGCAGGTGAGGAGCGCGGCGGAGAGTCGGAATGGGACGGAGACGGGTCTGAATTGGCAGGAGGAATATCCGTATGATCAGCAGAGCTTCCACGGGATGATCTTGCAGAATAATCCGGGGAATGGCAACACTGTAGGTGCTTCCGCTTCTTTTCGGAGACGTGATATTTGGTGGTATGGATGATGCATGCTAACGGAAAACAGCTGGATAATCTCGATATGGGCGATTTCGATATGGAGAATTGGAGTGCGCTGGTCCCGACCTTCTCTCAGGAGGAGTTGATGGGGTTTGGCACGAATGAGTACGGGAACGATGTGGATATGTCATTTCTCCCGACATGATTGGCCCGAGTCGTAGAAACTGGTTGGCATATTCTGTCATTTTGTCTCCTAAATTTGGAATGATTGGAATGGTTGAAAGGTATGGTTAATGGTTTGCTTCGAATGGTGCTCTGGTTATCCGTCAGCGTCTGTATCAATATCTGGGATCTTTGGCAATTGGGACTTGGGACTTGGGACTTGGGACTTGGGACTTGGGAACTGGGAATTTGGGAGGAATTGGGAATTAAAACTCCACGTTGGAGGCTTGGAGACGAAATGTCGTCTTTCGGAAATATGGTTGCGTTATAACTGACGAAGTGGAGAAATTAATAGTATTCATATGCAAACCTCTTGCTGAAAACTCTATCAATCTGTGAAGGACAGATGCAAATCGCCATTATTGAAAAGTCTCCAAAAGGACAAAAGCTCGAACGTGTGAGAAGAAAAAGCAGAAGGTACATACCGCTAGCCTACAGGAACCAGGTCCAACTCGTCACTTGTACAGGCATAGAGTAGCTTCCAGCTTCCTTCTTAAATATTCCTTCTTCCTTCGGCCATTACTCTCCCATCCCCAGCGAATTCGCCGCCAAGGCCCAACCCCACATCCCACATTGCCATCTTATAATTATAAACACCACGACAATACCCCTCCATGCAATCTTACAATCTCACAACCTCCCAACAATACCGTACCATCATACCACTCATCGCCTCATTCTCCTCAGCTCCACCCATCATCCTAGCCCAGGATGTCGAATTTCACCCGCCTCATCCGCTTCGCCTCCTCCACCGGCTCCATCCATTACGCCGAAGCCCCCTCCGGTGCCCTCTCGCAATCCGACTTCATCGGCGCAGTCGTGAAGCCCTACGTCTCGAACCCCCTCACCACCGACTCCTCCGTCCCCTTCTCCGAGACCGAAGAGACGATCGCCGAAGTCCTGAGTCCGCTCGAGAGCGTGCCGATCTTCTACGGCATAGGCCTAAACTACCGGAAGCATGCTGAGGAATCGAATGTGCTCCCTCCCCTCACCCCGAGTTAGGGATAGGACTAATATGCTGACCTTTCCTTTCCCTCACAGTTTCCCATCCCAGGCTACCCAATGGTCTTTACAAAGCCCTCCGACGCGCTGGCAGGACCCTACGAGGACATCCCCATCACGGCCGAGCTGGAATGCATGGACTACGAAGGCGAGCTCTCCGTCGTAATCGGCCGCGACGCCAAGAATCTCCCCGCGAGCGCCAATCCGCTCGACTACGTCCTTGGCTACATGGCCAGCAACGACGTCTCCTCGCGCTTCTGGCAGATGCCCGAGCGCAGCGGCGGCCAGCACGGGTACGCGAAGTCGTTCGACAAGTTCGCGCCTGTAGGTCCCGTGCTCGTGTCCGCGGCTGCGATCCCGGACCCGTCGGCGCTGACGCTGAAGACGATCGTGAATGGGGAGGAGAGGCAGAATACGGGGCTTGATGATTTGATTTTCGGGGTTGGCGAGATCATTAGGCACTTGAGCAGGGGGACGACGCTGAGGAGGGGGACGGTGATCATGACGGGGACGCCGTCCGGGGTGGCGGCGTTTATGAAGCCGCCTAAGTGGTTGGGGGATGGGGATGTGGTGGAGGTCGAGATTAGTGGGATTGGGAGGATTAGGAATAAAATTCTGGTTAGATAATGAGAGGGAAAAGGAGTAGTTTGTGAATGGTTGGTATTGAATCGATCACCCCCTAAATCACCTATACGTAGCCTGTCTGTGTATGTATATACTGTATATCTGGCGTCTCCGGCGCCTCTGGGCTTCCTAATCAGGTCATGGCCGTGCACTAGAATACAACAGATGGATGGATATAGATCAATCACATGACATATTAACCTATGAATATCAAAATATCAAAATACCAAAATCCAAATGGAAATGGAAATGGAAATGGAAATGGAAATGAAAGAAGTTCTAGAAATACACGCAGGTGAAAATGGCGGGGTAATCAGCAATGGCGGGGTAAGCTTGGCACTCTTGCCCGATCCATTCGGCGATGCGACCCGGAATCAAGGCGGCCTCTGCAACAGCCGTACTGCCCGGCGCATCCCTGCGAAAGTGGCATTCATTCATTCATCCATGATATGAACTGTGGAGATGACATGATTTATGAAGGATCCATGGAGCAACTGATAATGCATCCTGGTTAAGCTGAGCTCAGTCAAACCAGCATAAACTCACACGCTCTCGAGTCTTCAAATCTCCTCCCCCCAATCCTCAAAATGGCCATCGACTTCGACGCCCCAGCAGCGAAGGTGCTCTCCCCAGCCAAGCTGGCGCACATCGTCCTCCGCACCGGGCAGTTCACCGCCATGACGAACTTCTACAAGAAGTTCCTCGGCGCCTCCGCGACGTACGAGAACGCCTTCCTCGCCTTCCTCGCCTACGACGACGAGCACCACCGCATCGCCATCGCCGGCATCCCGGGCACCCCGCCCAAGGTCCCGCTCGCCTCGGGCCTCGAGCACATCGCCTTCGCCTTCTCCACGCTGGAGGACCTGCTGCTGGCCTACCGGCAGCGCAAGGCGGCGGGCATCGAGCCCATCTGGGCCGTGAACCACGGGCCCACGACGAGCATCTATTACCAGGACCCCGATGGGAATCAGATCGAGACGCAGGTCGATAATTTCGACACGGTCGAGGCAGCTGATGCGTTCATGCGGGGTCCGTGTTTTGCGGAGAACCCGGTGGGCACAGATTTTGATCCCGAGGAATATATTGCACTCATCAACAGCGGGACTGAGGCAAAGACGTTGCTGCCGAGGAAGGAGAGTGGGCCACGTGGTTTTGATGGTATTCCCCCGCCTCCGCCATTGCCTGCCAGAGTCGAGGGTTGAAGATCGGATGCTGGAGGAAATCAAGATGATACGAAGGCAAATGAAAATGATGTTCGTATCTCACTGCTCTGAATATATGAAAAGATGTTTTGCATTATATGATCCGTAAATGTGGTAACAGATTGGGCTGCGTAAACGAACATGCACATAAAGACCAACCAACAACACAATGGATTCAGCTGCTAAACTCAGACATCCAAATCGTTACAAAACAAAAAAGTGCCAACAGGCGTTCGACAATCATCACTTGAATCTCATACTTGCAATAGAAAACATCAATAGCAAATTAGATATCACATCTTCGGAATATCCATCACAATCCGATGTGCAAGTCCCTTGTCAATAATCTCCGCCGCATCCTGCAACAGCGAAAGAGCTTCGGGGCCCCTTTTAGCCTTGTTGTTTTGCAGATGGGAAATCACCGTATCCAGAACGGTCGAGACGAATTCCCCACCGCTGTATCTATTCTTGATTATGTACAGCATCGTCATGAGATTGCGCATCTCTTGGAGGTCTTGGTTGGGGGTCGTGGGTCCGCGTGCATCATTACAGAGAAAGACGAGCTTCACAGCTATAGGGAGCAATATCCAGGCGCCACTTGTTACAATCAGTAGGAGAAGCTTCGAGAGGGAAAGTCAGAGCTCACAGAGAAAGTGGTATATCGTTCGAGTTTGCGGCGTCAACGAATACTTCGATGGTTTGTGCTATATTCGAGCATGCTGTCGTGACTTCTTGGAGTGCGACTTCCGAGAATTCCTTCGTAACAGCTGTTTTTATCCCTTCTCTGACGAATATGTAGGGCAAGTATAAGAAGGCAATAGCCGATCTACAGTTCACTCCAAAGTGAGTATGTAACACAACCAGTGAAACTCGAAGACAAGATACGTACTCATAGAAAATGCTGGTGAGCCTTGAAGGAGCATCACAATTCCCAATCCCAGGAGCCTGCCCTTTCTGAAACGGAAACTCGGCTCCTCGTCGCCAGGCCTTCAGCTGAGCATGTATAGAGGTAGCCTCGAGAAGTTGTGTCATATCCACCCCAACCGCCCAATCCCGATTCTTCTCAGATCCTCTCGTTCTCTGAAATTTCAGAAGTCGCAGCATCATATAGCTGAGATCGCACTGCTGATTAAAATTCTCAATTGCCTGCCATTTTGCCAACAAAGTCATGAAGCGGGGTTCTACCGCTTCGATGCCCCAGTCTTCTCGGGTCGCGGTCAGGTTGAATCCAACTTGATCGTTCACTCTCTGACTCCTTCGTGATGCGAAAGCAAGAAATCTGTCTCGGCGCAGGCAGGACATCCATATTAACTTTCTCCGACCAAGGGGAATGATCGTGGGTGTGTGGTTTAGGTCATAGAGATTTGCTGCTTGAGCGTTTGCGCAGGCTTGATCTACCCAGTAACTGTTTGAATGATCAGTATTGTATGGGGCCCAGAGACTGAGGAGAAGAGCAGCTCTCGTTGATGCTATGCGAGATTCATGTTGGCACGCGTGGTATGTGTTCTATGCCTATGTCAGTATGCCAACTCTCAAGCTGATGGGTCTCTTCTACCTTGGCTACTTTAAATAGTGCCTTGTGGCATTCGTGGGTCGATGTATAGCCAGTATAGGCAAGCTGGGTGCTATTTAAATGCTGATCCACTTGTCAATAAGGATTCGCAAAGATGATATCAGCAGTCATGCATACCAGGGATCCGGCAAAGAGCATGGCTTGGAACTCCAGTAACGTGATGCATTGCAGCGATGAGAGGCCATCCTCGCTATTGCAGTAGGCCGTATAAAACTCATGCTCATCGAATATCGGACACAGGGGATGGACATGGTTGAAGTAAATGAGGACAAGCTGGTCTCGGAAGGCCTTCTCGGGAATGTTGAGGGCTCTGTCTTCCGGTATGAGACTGTCGTTCACCACACTCTCATTTGAATCATAACTTGGCTCACGCTCAAAAGCGTCATTCGCCTTTGGGGCGAAGAGGGTGTCATGATCATTCCAGAGGTCCCAGTACCATGACGCCAGCTCATTCCAGGGATCTGCCACCTCGACATTCTCATGGGCGGGAGCAACTCCGTCGGCCGTAACCGCCAGAGCCTCGTTAAGCGCATTATTGGTCGAATATGGCGTGTAGATACTGGGCGACGAATGTTGCTGATGCTGCTGCTGTTGCTGCTGCTGAGTCCCGCTCAGATAGGCATCATATTGAATCTGATACTGCTGCGGCAAGGCGTAAAACGGGTCCATCGCGCCCCGGGCGACGGACAGGAGATGATCTCCTCAAAGAGACTGCTAAAGCCTTGGAGAATAGTTGTTGCAGATGGTGCAGGTCGATGGAATTCAGCTGCTGTTGGTCGTCGTTGGTGATGGTGATTCGCACGTGTCAATCGAGGCTCAGGTCGGCTTCAGAGGATAACAACGGACAAGAGCCTTCATTCGGCGGGAGGAGAAGGGAGAAGCTCTCAGCAGAACTAAATATGCAGCCATTCGCCGAATTGTCCATCGAAGCAGTGCGGACAAATGAAAGTCCGTACATTGTACATTAGGTACATGTCAACTTCAAGGAGCACCTCAACTCTGACCTGACGTCTTCCCCTCATTCTCTCTTATTCCCGGTCGGAGTTGGAGTAATCCCATCGAGCTAGCCCCGCCTTGGACTCTCGGTGCTAGAGAGCAGGGATTGTGTGAATCAGGGGTAGACTCTAGTCAAGTGAGGTACATATGTGTGTTCTTAATGCCGACAAATAATAATAAGAAAATCCATAGTCTACCTCAGCAATAATAATGAGAGGAAGAGGACGACTGCGAAAAGAGAGCTCTAAATATCTCAACAGACTTCGACTGGGTATTTACATTCAGAGCAGCAAACGATGTTGTTTGGTGGCGCACCGACGCCGCATGTACCACCCTTGCTCTATTTCTACTTTACCCCAGGCGGATCTCCCGCGCCACGCGTTTGTCGTCTAAATTATCTTGGGATCAGGGTCCATGACGCGAATCGTTTCAACGTCAACATAAAGTGCATGCATCTTAAATGCTGTTGCCAGCTTCATCCTTTCTCATTTGTCGCTGACTTCATGAAGAAATGGATAGTAAAGAATCGACTAAGTGAGTCTGATCAAGCCCACTGAACTGCTAACGAACGTGCCGTGTAAGAATCAGAAAAACCTGCGCGACTTTTAAAGAAATATAGAGCAAATAAGTCCCGAAAACCGATCAGCAAATGCAGTTATAAGTTCATGAAGGACATCCATTCCCCCCATCAGGAGTACCACCGAGCAGACCTCGCTATCCAAGACCTTGATGTTATCCTTCAACCCTTGAAAGCCATGTTCTCTAGCTTCAACTTGTGAACCGCCATGCAGTGTTTTATCTCCTGGTTCTTTCTATTCAATTCAGCCATCAGGATTTGAACCTTTTTGTTCTTCTCTGCGATGCTTGCTAGCATCTCATCGGAAGAGAGCTGGAAAAATTCTGCCATGGAGGCGTCTTTGGTGGTTTCCTGAGCAGCGCGAGGATGGATAGATCCGTTGTTCTCTGGAATTGATCCGGTCTTTGATATCCCGTTCTCGCCGATATTAGCGTCTGTAGCAGTTTTCTGAGCAAAGGTGGGCGTGATAGATTTGTCGTTGTTTGGAGTGGATGTGGTTTTTGGGATAAGGCTCTGGTCCATCTCGGCTTTCTCCTCAGTCATATTGTCTCCTTCGTAGTATTTCCAACCGCCAGGATATCGTAGGCGGACATCCTCGTCGATGCCAGGATAGTACCACGGATCAAGGCCCTCAGAGTATATCTTGAAAGAGCTGCTATGACGAAAGGTTATGGAACTAATTTCAAGGGGATGATATCCTTGATACTCTGGGTATGGAGCGGTTGGGGTTGGGCTGTCTGTATTTGAAATGCACATTAGCGTATGTATCCCAATTAGACTCATATTTCAAGAAGGGTCAATGCTAACAGAAGCGCTTCCAGAATTCGCATCTCGCCGCCATGGCTCCTTCGAACCAGTCATACATGAGCGTTCCGTCCTTCTTCTTGAGTGATTCAAGAGAGGCGATGATTTCTTTGAAAATTTTCAAGTCGAGTTCCCGAAGCTCTTGCATCTCCTTGGGGTCTTTTGGCGCACGCTTCCTTGCCTCAGTCTTGCTCTGGTTTTCATTGAATAATGACGTCTCCCTTCTCCTAGGTCTCCGCATGGAGACCGGCTCATCCTCATCATCGGAGAATGATCTCTTGGATAGGCTAAAAAGTCTCTTCGGTCCTCCAGTTGAGGAGGACATGATGATGGAGGAGTGGGCTGTCATAGTTAGTTGCGGCCCGGAATGCGGCTGCAGGGCTGACTTACCACGAGACTGTGCCTTTCGGCCAGATGCAGTCACAGCCAGGCCAGGCTTCTTGGTGGTCCGCTGGCACCGCGGTCCGAACCCTCCCTTGAATACCTCTTGCAGAGTTATCAGTTCCACAGTTCCAAGTGATATACGGACTGGGAAGATTTAATAGAGAAGTACTTACCTCTGAACAAATGAAAAACAGATGCGGGACGCACCGCACATAGGGGTAGACTTGCCTTAATGATGGCAGTGGTGATGGTGATGACGTTGTTGTGAGGAGGAAGAGTTAAAAGCTCCTCTTCTTGTTGAACACAAAGAGCGGAAGTGATGTTGTTAAGCTAACAAAGTAAAGTGGACTATATCAAATATGTTAAATCATACATTACAGGAAATAGATATTTAAGATAAAGACGGTAAAGTATATAAAATTGAAAAAATTGAAAAAAAAAAAAAAAACACGTCTTTTATACACTAGAATTGACTACTTTATTTATTATTGGCAACGCCTACATCCACATCCACAGAGCTTAGTCTTATTTTTATTTTACTGTTAAATCTCTACGACCCTAACTATGAGGTTATTAATTAGGTTTAAGCTTTCCTGCATTGACATGTCTGTTGTTTGTTTATGGGGAGCAACGTGGAGTTGACCTTGTTTTATTTGTAGGTACAGTAGTAAGAGAAGAGCCACAGCTTCTACTGCGCTCCATAGAAGATTAACAGTGCGAAGAACCACGGAGGCGCCATGGTTTTTCCGATTGCCGGTTCTTGTCTTCAAGAGTCATGATCATGTCCATCTTCCTTCTTTTCTTTATGAATTAAAATACTTGGCCGTCCTATGTACTCCGTACCATCCGCACAATAATTAGCCGCTGCAGCGCAGATGCTTAGCTAAGGCAGGGTACACCGTACATGCAAGTCTTCGTCCAAACATCCTGTTTGTTTGCACCTCTCCTCTCGCAAGACATCTTGATAAATACACCAATTTCTCGAATTCTTGCTGATCGTTACTCTAGAGTTCTCTACTCTGCTATCAGAGTACCTCATAGCTCATACCTCACCTAAGACGCTAAGATGCCGACTTCAAAACCGAGCTCGAAGTTGATTAAGACTCTGGATCCGACTACGTTTAGGACAACGCCCACACTGTTAATGACGACTGTTGGCACATCCACGAACGACTCCTGCTGCCTCATCAACCACAGCTTTGCCCGGCTCGGGCAGCGTAACCCAAACACCTCCTCAAAGTGGTGGAGAAAATGCTCTGCGTGCGAAGAAAATATAGCTCTCGGTGATGAGGTTCTATTGCTGTACCTGTTTGGTTTGTTTCTTGATGAATTCTCTATTATATGATGTTATGAACAATGGATTTTCTGGCTCTCTGTCTTAACAGTGATATCTTAAGATAATAGAGGAAGGGCACGCATATTCTTGAACGAATTCGAAGGAAAATATGGAAAATGGAAGAGAGGGAAATGGGAAATGGGAAATGGGAAATGGGAAATGGGAAATGGGTGTTGGCAATACCCTAGGCGCAGGTGGATTCTATCATACTGTATGATACCTCCCTTATCCACGAGTTTTGTGCAGGAAGACTGGGCTCATATACTCATGTATTAGCATTATATCTTAGATTCTAGATGGTGTAGTTTATATTTATCAATATGCGACCTATTCTAGCTGTTTTTAGTACAGTAATTCTTGGCATCTCTTCTTTGCTCGCTCGCTTTATTACGCACTCATCGCCTCCTTTTTCGTCACCTAAGAACATGAAAGGTTTCTTTGCAAGGTGTATTGGAGTTTATCTGGTTCTTTCAATACAGCTACGATGCCATGTCGACATAGTGGTATGGCGTTTCTAGGTGGAAACGAGCTTGGTCAACATGTGATTACATAGATCGTGATGGAAGTGGAGTTAAGTTTGCCTTAAATAAAAGATTGATGAAAAGTTAATTAATTTTTGCTGAAATCGGATGGATTTCGCTAGTTACCAAAGTCCGATATCGACTCTCTGATGCGGCATTCCGCAATTAATTCACGGTATTTATTTCTTGCGGCTTCCATCCTCTTGAAAGCTTTCACCTTAGTTTCACTACTGCACTTTGCTCATTCACAAACTTCTCGCCATTTCTTTGTTGTGCGGGCCTCATCCACATTCTAGATGCACTCAATGCACTTGATGATGGTGCAATCCCTCAACATTGCTCCCGCCCTTCTCTGAAGCATTCAGGCCACAAATCACTATGGTGCCTCAAAGGTCGAGCCGCCAACCGCCATCCGTCAGTGTTGCATCAGCCCCGCAGTTCTCAAAAAATGCCAAACGAAACATCATGCATTTCAAACCCTTATTTGACGAGTGCAACGAAGCTCGGCAAAAGCGTCCTCCAGACACGCTGGAAGAGGAAGGGGAGCTTCGTCAATTCGACTTGGAATGGTTCAATGACAATGTTCTAGACCTGAAGGTGCCCTTCCATACTAGTCCTGAAGAACATTTGCATGAGACCGTTAGACTGTTATTTGTGAAGTATTGTATGTCATTCCCCAGAGCAAGAAAAGAATTGACGGTTAACTTTTTCAAGACTCCGCAGACTGTTATGATTGTGCTCGGCTTGACCGCAGAAAACCTGATGCAGACAAAGCAAGGCTTGCAAAAGTCCGCAAGGAGAGACCTTGGTATTTTGATGGCCTTGACAATTTTACCCGGCGCAAATATCCAGAAGATTGGCAGTACTACGTTTGAGATCCCCCGAAAAAGAAGAGGAAGATCGAGAGCGAAATATCCGCAGACCCTTCCTCTTTTCCAGCCAACAACGAGAACGACTCTCCAAATGCAGTTACTCAGAGTCGCCAATCCATTCTCGAGAAAGAAGTCCCATTCTGGAACCTCAGCTCTGTCGAGATGGACAGCAAAATGAAGAATGAGGGTGATAAGATCGAGCAAATGCGGACGAAGCAGGCGGAATTGGAGGCCAAGAGGGCGGAGTTGGAGGCAAAAAAGGTGGAATTGGAGGCGAAGAAGACATCTGTCGATCAGGAGTTGAAGGTTCTACAAAACACTATGGCAAAGAAGGAAAAGGAGCTCCAGCATTACAGAACAGTATCTGAACTGAAGAAGGCAGATGAGGTTTTTGATAGTGAGAGATTCTAATCATAGGGCAAAGGCAATTTTAATATCATGAAGCTGTTAATTGAAAATAGCTCTTTATGCTGCTAGTATCCAAAGGAGTCTCAATTTACTTTCTGAACAGAATATATCATAAGTCCATGATTCAGATCTTAAAGAAGATGATTATCTCATGCCATACATATCTCCTCTCCTCAACTTAGACGTCTAGATATTATTAAATGACTGTGCCATCTTTTTAAATAGTGACTGTGAATTTCCAGTAACATCGCTAGACCTAGGATGGCCTATAGCACGTAACCAAGCCTTGACATGCTTTACTGCCCGCCCAAAATAAACAACAGCACGTCAGGTCAGAACTGCTCTCATCACATCGCCTTCCATTTCCTCAACCACGACCCCACAGACACTCTTTTTCACTGCATTGAAACACAAAATGGCTTGTCAACAACCGAATACTACAGCATGTCTCTCTTCCACGTCAATATCAGAATTGAAAGCAGTAGCCAACGAGCGCAACCAGTCTGACATGCTCATGCTGATTCAGCACATCAAAAATGCTCCAGACAACCACCGAAAGAGGCCATTACAGAGTACATCAAAAATAGAAGAACTTTTGAGGTTGATATGGTGTACTGAAGGCCATTAATAAATCGAATTTCCCAGACGCAACTGCAAAAACGCAGCTCTTCTGTAAGCTAATTCCAGCATCTTACAGGCATATGGACAGTGGCTCATCTGCAACCAACCTAGATGAGACTGGGGAAAAAGGGAAATATCCCCAGCTACCACGGCGAAAATACTATTGTCATCCAATGCATGTTCGTACATTAATAATTGAATACTACCCTCTCATACGATACCCAATTGGTTGGAGGTATTATCACGATGATTTGAGCAGCTCCACAACCACATAAACTTCAGGGCTTACAAGCTCCCACTTCAAAGATATCAACCAGGAATAAGAACAAGCCATATAAGTGTCGATCTCACTCTCAAACACACATCTCCGAGGCAGCTACAATTTACAGACTTATTAAAAACATATCTAAAGCCCCTGCAACCTACAAATACACCACCAAAAACATCTCTAAAGCAAGTACAATATCCAATCTCATCAACAATGTCTACTGATACAAATTCCAATGCCCAGACAACTCAGCCAAAGGCATGGAAGTCATCAGCCAGATCGATATCATGAAGAGTGTTAGGAAGAAGATGGTACAAGACAGACAGACCTTGTGGGAGAACAAGATGGCACAAGGTAGACAGTAAAAGTGGGACATTCGCACTCTGGAGATTGAGGAATTGAACAAGTGGATTGAGGAGGAGGAGGTTGCTGTAGGTCTGGCTCTGGCTCTCGCCACTGAAGCTTGTGACGTCCAAAGGAATGAAGTAGAGAATATGGATGTCGATGTTGGTGAAGAGCCCAGGGGGGAAGTGCATGAGGAGGACATTGTGAATGATGCCGAGGTGCGGGATTGGGAGATATTCGTGCTGGCGTAACGCACGGTTGTTGCCCTAGAGGCGCTCGTGGACCTCCTTCGGTTCATGGTAGGTCGATCTGTCCCCCTGTTTCGTGCCCTCTTTTGCTAACTGATTCCTAGAACCACCTCCCGCCGCCGGACGATGATGGCGTCGCAGAGGACCTCTACGACACCATCCTCAATCACCTCGACGGCCGCCACGGTCACTTCCCGCCTCGTCGCCAGGACGTCGTCGCCGACGCGACATTCCCGGCGCCCAATGCGTCGACGGCGGCCCTGGCTCCTTGTGCCAATCTGGCGGACGATGAGGAGTGATCGCGGCTTCGACGGCATCACTCTAGGGGGAAGGTCGTAGGGGGCTTGGGGGCCCCCCATTTACTATCACCACCATTCAAGCCACACTTCCGCAACTCCTGAGCAAAATGCCTCATCGACTGCAAATGGTGGCTTAGCGCAGTAAAATTCATCCACACGCACCCGCCGGCCAAGCATAAAGGATACAGTAGCAGGGTCGTGGTTCGTGGGAGAATGGTACAACTCATACCGGTTTTCAAGGCATATCGTCCTTTGCATCCTCGGCATTCACGGGTGTTTTAAATTCAAAATCAAAAATACGACGAAAAATGGCAAGATCCTTACCATGTCAGAGACTAGAGACATGCCTTCTGCGATGTGCGCTAGTTCTACCATATCTTGGTACCTAGTTGGAAACAGAGCAAGAGGCGCGAAGGGTCTTGTCGCTTTTATGAACGATTAAGTTATCACGTCACTAAGAGAACTCAGCCGCAAATATGGTGATGGAAATGGCTATAAATAGCCAGAGGGGGAGTTACTCAGTACATGGATCTATAGTTTAGAGCGCCAAACGCTATATACTCTACAACATCAACATGCTCGAGGGACTTCCAGTCAGAAGATGATCAGAGCTTCGAGTTCTTAGCCAGCGCTGCAAGCTTGGCCTTGTAGTTCTTCACCAGTTGACGAATGGACAGATCCAGCAACACATCCTCACTTCCACCCGGTATCCTCGCGCCGGGGACCTCACGATATAATTCTGCATTAATCAGCATCTTGAGCAAATCAAATGGGGAAAGTTATTTAACTTACTCTCCACGAGCTCGCCCTGTCCAGTGCGGGTATATCCATTCCCTCCGAACAAGAGCACTGCACACTCCGCGCACTCTTGGAGCACCTTTCCAGCCTCCGCCTTCAAGGCCGCGGTCTGTCCGCCAAGCAACACATCCGCCTCGGCCTTGGACAGCGTCTGCAGCTGGTACAATGTGGCCTCTACCCACGCCCAGTGCGTCTCGAGCCGCACTCCCGCAATTGCCAGGCGATTTCTTACCACCGGCTGTTCCATCAAAGTCTTCCCGAAGGCCTCGCGCTTTGAGGTGTAGTCGAACGCACTGCTCAGAGCAACACGTGCCTGCCGCGATACGCCCACGGCGATTGTAAGACGCTCGTGGTTGAAGTTCTGCATGATGTACTTCATGCCCGCGCCCTCCTCGCCGATCAAGTTCTCGACTGGCACCTTCACGTCGTCAAGCTCGATGAACGAGGTTCCCGCAGACACTTGTCCTGCGACCTTGAGGCGGCGCATCGAGACACCCGGATGGCCCTTCAGTGGCACGACGAGTAAAGAGAGGCCGCCGGGGCCGGCGCCCCCGGTGCGCACGGCCGTAGTCGCGTAATCGGACCAGACGCCGTTGGTGATCCATTTCTTGATACCATTGATGATGTAGAACTTTCCATCTGCAGACTTGACGGCCGTGGTGCTCGTGCCGGCCACATCAGATCCGGACGTGGGCTCCGTGATCGCGATACAGATGCGCTTCTTGCCGAGGAGCAGATCAGGCAGGAACTTGGCCTGCAGCGCCTCGCTGCCGAACTTGTAGATCGGCGGTACCCCGAAGGCCATGCCGGTGTTGAGGGCGCCGGGCGGACCCATGAGGCCGGAGCGCAACATGTTATCCTGGAAGATGGCACCGTGGAAGGCGTCGAACTCCTCGACCGGTAGGCCGCCGAGGAGATGCGTGATGCCGACCTTCTTGAGAATGGCGGCGGGGAGGGGAGAGGGAAGGCAGGGGATCAGCATGCGCGCCTTCGCGAAGGTGTCGTAGACGGTCAGCGGGATCAGCTCGGACGTCTCCCACTCGACTGCGTTGGCATTGAGCTCACGATCGATGAATTCGCGCGTATCGCGCTGCCATTTTTTGTGCGACTCGTTGTAGTATTTCGAGGGGAGGCCGGAGAGCCATGGCGGCTCGGAGAAGGGGACGAGAACATTGGAGTCGGAAGTCATTGTGAGGGTTGGTGTTAGTGTGTCACGAAACGTACAAGGGCAAGAGACGAGAACAACGAGGTTTGAAATCGACAAGAAAAATCAGATTCAGTATCCTATAACTTTCTTATTGCAAAGCATGAGATGCAACCCCACCTGAGCTGGTTCGTTGACAGTGTACCGAAGTGCCCTCGGCTTCTCGTGCACAGGACAGGAAGCTTGGGACTTTGTAATACCCGACGAATATGCCGGTTGCCATGCCAACCGGAATCAAGTCAAGAACACTAGAATGCGGGGAAGCTCTTCCCCAAGAAAGTTATCAAACTCATCAAACTCGTCAAACCCGCCAAGAAACGCATCCTGTGCAAGCAGACGAACCGTTTCTCCGCGCGACTCCGCAACTCCGCACTATCCCCACATCGAGAATCCGGGGTATACGAAGCGGGCTCCTCTACGACGTTTTGGATTGGGGGCCGGGGAAGAGCAAACGGTGAGAACGACGGGGACGATGCGACTCTGAACATGAAGATTCCGGGTCCGAGCCCATGGCATGGAAGGAATTGGCTGGGGGAGGAGAAGCGGGATTAAAATTTGACGATGATCAAACTGTTGTCTTGAGCTTTCGAGCTTCCTTCTCCTTGAAGTCAACCTTTCTCCAACATTCAACACAAGACTGGCAGCGCAATATCATAGCTTCTGGCTGCGATATTAGGTGAAAAGGGAAGGACGTAAGGAGTGATGGAAGAATGGCTGATTCTGTAATTTCTGTCGCTGGCCATGACGTCAGCGCCCAGACGGCGCTTCTGGTGTGTGTCCGGTCGATTGTGGCCCTGCTAGTGTTGAAGCTGTCGAGGTATGCAATGAGGCCATCTGGGTTTCCTCCTGGACCGCCTACAAGCCTCTGCTGGGAAACTTGTTAGATTTGCCATCCAAAGATTTCTTTCCATCTGTTCTTCGACAAAATGTCCAAAGAATGTAACTCTCACCCATTCTCATGTCCCTGCTACAGAAGCCGATCCACGGCCGCCGAGGGAAATGGGATCAACGCGGGTTCGAATAAAGGCACTCACTTCACTTTCGGTGCAGGACGCAGAGTGTGTCCTGGATTCCACGTCGCGCAGCGAGGCTTGTTCATCGCTATCTCGAGGCTGTGGTGGGGTTTCGACTTCAACCACGTTGGACGAGGAGGAAAAGCCGATACCAATTGATCGGGATGCACTGATGCAGGGATTTATTGTACAGCTGATGCCGTATAAGTAAGTTTGGTATGCTCTTGAATGCAGGTGTTTACTGCATTCTTTCTTGAAGGAGCAAAGCTGACAAATCACTGGATGCACCACCAAAGCCCGCGACAAGGGCCGTGAGGCAACCATCAGGGCTGAGTGGGCGCTGGCGCAGAAGGAGCTCGATGGCGAAGGCGATTTCAAGGAAGAGTACTTGTGGGAAAAAGTAGAGGGAGGAAAGATACAAGAAGATACAAGCATGTCTTGTGATAGACGTTATGTGAGTGACAGTGATGGCGATGAAAGGCGCAGTCACCCTAGCCACCCAAGTCAACTTCGAGACCGGGCTTCTCGGGCCTCAAGGAGCTCGAGACGAGCAAGTACATTGGCTACAGCCGCTTCGTCCTGGATCCCGGATAGCCGCCAGTTGTGGAGAGTAAGATCAGCAAGGTAGTGTATAAGGCATAGTGGTATCATATTTTATGTAGACGAGAACGGAGAGGAATGGAATTATCCGATTCAGATAGCCGTTCTCAGTAGTGAGTACTGTGATGTTGTGCGGAGTTTGAGGAATGATGTGGATGAATTTGTCGATGATAGTAAAGATGACGTAAAATATAGGGGTTGAGAAGCGTGGTTGTGAGAGAAAAGCATGCATTTGCCTAGCTATACCAGAACCCTTCTGGCAGTTCTATTCTCATGCCCGGCCATAGTCCAATCCGATGAAAAAGCAAAACACGAATCCATTTCCAAGCCTCTATTTCGACAACACAGAAATCCCGACGTATGTGGCAAAAAAATTCCAACAAGAGCTGTGCAAGGTTTCTATTCTTGCAGAAGAAAGTAGGGTTCCTGCGGAAAGCCCTGTTTATGTAGGCCACTGTTTGCCAGCCTACTCACGAGAGGCTCTTTCCTCCACTGAATCAAGGAAGAAGCTGCACGCGGCCAATCTCATAAATAAAAATCAAACACCGATAGCCCATAAAAATGTTTGCTGATCGTCCAGATAACTGGCGCACAGCAGATGGATCTGCTTTACATCACTCTGCTCAGTTCCTTACCCATATCAGCACCATCATACGCAACTTCAGCGATCCTTTTCAGCTCTGGTCTCGCAGTACAGGAGAGGACGATATCCATCCTTCGGTCCTGCTGCCATAGTGAAGGATCTGCGACAACCGGCATTGCCATAAGGCTATTAGAATAACAGGATTCTGGCCGGCAACCGAATACGCGTATTTTCGATAAATGGCATGCGCCACAGAGGATGGTAAAGGCGGGGAAGGCGGCGTTCGTCCACGTGGGGAGCGGCCTCAAGGAGATGGTAGACAGAGAGGTCGATCCCTAATTTCGTTAGATTCTATTGCGCATTGATTGAAAGCGTTCCGGAAAGGAGTGGTGGGAGGGGAGGATGGAATGGGATTTTGGGATCGAAGTTGAGAAGAGGAGCAAAACTTACAGCCCATCTCATACGCGAGACGCCGTCGTGTCGCCCAGTATATCCAGGCACGGCGCACGTTCCTACCAGAACGCTGGATGACCCCCTCGATGCTCGCCTCGATGCCCTCCCAGCGTCTCATCAAGTTTTCATAGTCACGGGTGTCGAGGTGGTAGTGATATTGTCCATATGGAGTAAGCGACGAGGTGCGCGGGATGCCTGGCATTACTATTCCTCATGTAAGCATTAGAAGCCCCAATGCACAAGCATATATACGTACGCAAAGTAACTCTGACCCTAATGCGATGATCAGATACCTGTTGGCTCATCAGCATTCTCTCGCGTCGTCACAGGTGTAGGAGGGCTCACATCCACCTCGTCACTCGTATTCGTATGCGTAATGCGATGAATCCACTCCTGAAGAATCGCGAGGAAGAAATCCGCAATGGCAGCCTCGCTCTGTTGGCTGAGCGCATCGTGTGAGATCTCCTGCAGAGCACGGACTGCGGCAGCCGTGACGGTCAACTCGCTCGGTGCACTTTCGAGCAAAACTCTTATGTCGTCGAGAAGGAAGCTGCCACGAGTTCTCGTCGGCGCCTGCCCCTCGACGAGGCGGGTGACGACGACGCAGTAGTTGAAACTCAAGCCTCTTCCTGCCATATTTGACACAGACGCAGGGCAATTGGAAGAGATCAAGGGAAAAAACAACTTGGTTCGGAGGAAATATAAGAATGTGAGTTGCCAGATCGGAGTTGTTAATAAGTGAAGATTGCCAAAGAAGCTAGAAGTATGACTGGTTTAATTGGAGATAAAAGTCTAAACATGAATATACTGTTAAAAGAGGTGAAAAGGCTTTGAAGATTGAAGATCGAAGATTGGGTGATAAGATCGGCATAAGGATGGATGTGACTGTATGACTGGTCTGTTTCTAAATACTCTAAATATGAAAATGCCATTTTAAACAAAATATAAGGGCCGGAACACTGAAAAAACCCCAAGATTCTTTAAAATAAATTTAAGTTCAATAGCGCCCAAATAGGAGATCCAATCCAACTCCTCGTAAAGCCTCGAGAAGTTGAGATTTCGAAGTACTCTTCCGTATAGTCATATCATAAACAATTAAATGAAAGCTCACTTGCCAGACTCCACATGTCCAAAATCCATTCCACAATAGCGACGAGGTAAAAAAAAAAAAAAAAAAAAAAAAAGCGACTCACTATGTGCATCATCGATGGAAATGTCGCTCGTAAAATAAGGATAATAATTCGCGTTTCTTCTTCACCTTTTTTGCCATCTTCACTGGCGATCATCATAGCCAGGATAGCGCAGAGAAGCAAAGAGGTGATCCTCACAACCGGGCATTATCGAAGTATGCATGGTCTAACTCCCCCAACTCGTTCGACGGGGCCTTGCTCAAAACCTTGGGTACATTTAAGAAGTGGAAATTCATCGATCGATTCGAGAAAGCTCCTATCTCCCTAATGTCTGGCAAATACTCAAGGATGGACATTGAGATGAGCTGCGAGCACCTCGACGTAGTTTATAGGCAGGTCTTCAAATATAAAGAGTATCGTCCGATTTGATCAACCCTGACCTTCTTTATTGAAGTATCGAACGAATTAACTCTGTTCAAGTAATCATCACTTCTCCACACTCACATTGTTGTCACTCTCATACTTCATGTGGTGTCGCTGAAATGTTGTGATTGTGAACATGCTAATCTCCCCATGATTCACGTGATTCAGCCTTGGCGAGAGCCTCGAAGCCGCGGCTGAGCTAAGCCAACTGAGGCTCAAGCCAGAAGTATCCCACCAAGCCTACAAGGCTACACCATCAGATCTCACGACCATTCTACCATTAATGATTGCCAATGGAGGACACAACACCACCACCACCATCACAGCCTCCTGCCACCCTCGTAGGCTTTCCTGTCTTTGTCGCTTTCTACGCTGTAGCTAATCAAGGCAGCCAAAGGACGAAGAGCCAACTCTCCCGTCGCAATGGCCCTGGCAATGCCGACCTACAATATACGACCCGCCCACTCTCCTCGACTCCCTTCTTGAGTCGCCTCTCTCCTACTTCCTCAGCCTCTTCTACCGCTCTCTTCTCCATCTTCGCCGCTCCTCTTTCCGGCCGCCCCTGAATAAGCCACGAATCCGCGTCGTCTGCTTGTCAGACACGCACAGCAACCTGCCGTCCGAAATTCCGGACGGCGATCTGCTGATCCACAGCGGCGACCTCACAAATGGCGGCACACTCGCCGAAGCACAGCGAGAGCTGGACTGGCTTGCCTCGCTGCCGCATACGCACAAGGTCGTGATAGCAGGGAACCACGACAGTTATTTCGATCCCAAATCCCGGCTATCACCGGACTCCGAGTCTGGTCTGAAGCCAAACTTCCATGATCTGCATTACCTCGAGAACTCTGCGTTGATGCTCGATTTCGATGGCGGGAGAAGTCTGAATATATATGCGAGCCCTTATATACCCGAGATCCCAGGGCATCCTGAGTTTGCATTTCAATACACGGCGAAAGAAGCGCCGAAGTTCTGGGCTAATAAAATACCGATGGAGACGGACATTCTGATCACGCATACACCGCCGCGGCACCATCTAGATATTGATCTTGGCTGTCCGTGGCTTCTCAAGGAGCTGTGGAGGGTAAAACCCAGATTGCATGTATTTGGACATATCCACTCCGGCCATGGACGGGAGAAGGTGTTCTGGGATGATGCGCAGGAGGCGTATGAACAGCTCATGGCGGCGCCGAGGATGGGGGTGATTGGCGATTTGCTGCCGAGTGGTGCGTGGATTGATGTCGTTCTAACCGTAGGCTATAGCGTCTGGGATGTGCTGTTTGGCAGGCTGGGGACGAAAAAGGAAGGGGGGCTTATGATTAACGCAGCGATGGCGTATAGGAGCACCACGACGATTGGCAATCCGCCTGAGGTTGTGGATCTATGAACTGAAAACCCCACAGGCGCTGTGCAGAGAAGATGTACAGAATCAAAATCTGTGCTCAGTTGCTCAAGATAGGTCCTCAGTATTTGATTCTCCAGTGTCCCAAAAACCTGTTCTTGCCTCAATCCAGCAGCTCCAGGTCCAAAGCACCTTTGCCTACAAATTCCCTGCTCGCTTAGCCCTTATATGGAAAAATAAACCCTCCCCAGATGTAAGCCAGCAGAACTGGCTCAACGGTAAGGTTTCGGATTTGTCCCCTAACAAAAAAGTCACTCGAACACTCTTGACACGGGAGAAGTAAACTCGCAAGGGTTTCCGTAGGATACCTCCCATTGGAGGTATCCGAGTCTTTTGGCACTTTTTTCCTTGTAAATGCGACTTTAAGAATTCAGTTTCTAATATTTGTTGGTAAAGTCGGGCTGTGCTTTAAATTTAACGTCTCGAGCTTGTTTACTTTGTTGACTCGCCTCTGAATAACGTTTTTTTCCAGTTAGCAACAAGGTAAAATATCCGTCTGTTTTGAAGGTCAACCTCGATCTCTGCCAAAGATATGCTCATCTTGCCTGGGGCTAGACGGAAGAGGAAGATGGAGATGAAGGATGTTGATGCGAGGAATAGGCGGTGGGCTAAAGATGCGAACTGTAAGCAGCGGCAACTCCTCAGTACCTCCTGTTGAAAGTACAAGTCTGCATCCATCTTTCTTCATTGTTCTCTTCCTCGTAATCGACTACAATGACTCTAAAATCCTATAAAAGTCGCAGATGTTAATGCTCAGACTCCTTAGCTAGAATGTCTGGACAGATAGGCAGGATCATTAATTCCGTGTTTAATGGTAATGGACTGCCGAATATTCTGCGCCACAAGTGCTTAAAGTCTCCGCTTTTGCTTTGAGTGAGGCGCTTAATTTCCTGACTATGAAGGTAGGACTATGAAGGTAGAGACGGTCGTTGTACACAAAAAGGCTGAGTGGGGAAAGTGACAACACCCATTTTACTCTTGAGTCTCACGCTGTCGCCTATATTAAGGTGCCCTTAATTCTTGGAGAATCACAAGACTTTGTGACTTTGTCTCTAGCTTCGATGCAAACCACATTAATATCCAAGTTACGTCCATTAACGTTGAGCAAACATACGACCTTGTTAGTGACTGGGAGGCTGAGTTCGATCTAATCAGAGGCAATAATGCAGACTCAGCTGGTCATGACGTTTTACTGGAGTGGATTTTCTTTGGGAGAACAAAAGAATGTCATGATTTCGATGGAGAGTTGAGACTGTTGCAGGACACGGTGAGGTGGACAATAATGTGCAGCTGTATGGCCATGTGTTTGTGTGGGGTTATCTTTCTTGGGCTGTTTGAGGCTGATTTGTTGTAGCTGCAGCTTGATTCTATTTCTTGTTTTAGTGGATGCCTTGTTCGTGAATAGTATGGCCAATTATACGATTCAGTTATTCTAACATGCTACATAATAGACGTGGAAATTAAGTATTTGCAACAAAGCTCTAAAGGCAGCAAGCAAGGCTAATAAGGACATTAGACTGAGCAAGTACGTTCACAAACTGTCATAATCAGAACAGACAAACAAGTGATAGTTTGCCTTTATTGAAACAAAAGAAACGGGATGCAAAGCATGCAATAATGTGAGAAGTATTAACAGAGCAAGATTTAGAGTTAGAGAATATAAAGTGGTATGTGCCATTACCAGAGACCTATACTCACTTCATATTCTGACATCTTTAGAGCACCGTGGTGGTTGCCACACATTTATGAAGAATGCCACTTAACTTCAACTGCATCACTGGCAACTCGGATACCTGGGACACTATTCTATCAGATGTCTCATGGGGCCTCATGCAAAAGTTCATCAGTAATCGGACTATCAATGTGGACTTATATGACGTTCCCATGGATCATGAGTGCTGAAGCAGAACCATCGCGATGGACATGAACAACAACAAGGGCACGAGTTGACTCATTTCCCTTGATGCGAGGGATATGATGGAAGTTGACAGGGCGGAGGTGGATGGGATGTGGCATTTAGGTTTCATGGAAGACCCATTATGGTTGAGCAATTGCGTTTGGGGGGAGGATTCTTTGAGGGGAGGGAGGATTCGAGAGTTGGCACTCCGCCTCAGAGTTGAGGGAATGAAAAGGCTGCTGTTGTGTAATATTAAGACAAAACTCAGAACAAACACAATCAAAATAAATAATCATGCAATGCACCAATAATCACTTGGCTATATTATGCTCTTTAATCTTTTTATCTTTTTATCATTCCATAAGAGGAAGATGAATGTCATCGAAGTAAGGTTTGGCGTCTATTTCTCCACTATTCCGCGCCTGTGCGCTTCGCCACTGACACAGGCTTTCAGAGTGCAGGTCTCAAAAGTCGACGATGGAAATGTATATTTTGAGGCTCTTTGTAAGACAGTGTAAATACATAAAATAACAGACAATTCTATCAACACCTTGTTGTCTTGAAATTGCATGGAATTCCCCACCAGACCATGCCCAGAGACCATCGCCTAGTTTTGGGAGAGAGGCGTGTCATGCGTTTATCGTTTATCGCGATAAGAAGCTAAACACAACTGCGTCACGGCCGTCGCGACTCGCTAAAATTGTTCCTGTCCAACATCCATCCACCAGCACTCATTCCTCCCTTGAAGCCGCCTTGCCCTGCCTTGCGCTTCTAGCAAAGATCAAATTGCCATCTGCTCAGGTACATTTGATCAAAAGCAGTCTGACGGGATCTTTGCTCAGGATCCACAGGACACAGATCAAACTACTCAACGATGTTGCCACCGAGCAGGGTCCAGATCAAGAGGAAGGCTACGGACGATCCCGTCGAAATCTTGCGTAAGTCCAGACGAAGAAGTTCCATCTCCAGCTCTCCCACTGCCCGTTTACTTACTCTGCATAGGTGTTCACGATGAGCTCCAAACCGGCCGAAGCGTGAGCCAATTCGTCTTCAAGCGCCAACGAACCGTGAATGGTCCTCGACCCAACAACCTCAAATCTGCAGATCCTCCCCGCTTTCCAGCCGGGTTTGATGGCACCCAAAGAGCTCCACAAGTCAAAGTCAGTCAGCCAGGCGATGAGTTGCGCGATCCTTTCAATCGAAGCTTGGGCCCTGTGCCGGCAGCGACTCCTCAAGCTGGACACCATAACATCTTGACCTCGAGCCTTGCCCCTTCAGTATCTCCTAGTGTCTCTTCTGCACAGAATGATGCGACGCTCTCTTCCAGACCAATCGCGGAGCCTCGCCGGTTTCATCTGGCGCGGAGTTCCATGCGCGATACGATGAGTAGAGTTGCGGGAGTCAACGCCGGAAGAGCAGTTCGCAAACCATCAATTGCCGTGTTTCATGAGAGGAAAACAACACTACCAGCAAAGATTTTAGAATCTCAGGATGCCAGCGTCGCCGGTGTATCTTCTGTCATCGCTCCTCAGCCAAGTCTGAGTCACGCAGCACACAATGAGCCGCCCAAGGAACTAAATAAGAAGACGAGCATATCTCTCCTTCGCCTCACACCTGTAAATGCCGTCAAGCCACGTAGGAACTCGCCGGCACCACTTCGAAATGCTCGTCTCGCCTCTGGAGAGATAATGCCCTGGAACGCTAGCGCCGAGAAGCTCGACGCAGAAATGCAGGCATACAGCTTGAAGGAGATTAGTCGAATCATAGCCGAAGCCTCTCAGTCTCATCCTCCGGCTCCAGTCGCCCCGAAATCCGTATTTGTTGTCCAGAAGAGCCCAGCGTCCAGATTCACACCCAGGAAAGGTGCGGGTGTGCGTTATCATGAACGCCATCCTGAAGTGCCTCGGCCGACAACGACCGCTGAGACCAAGACAGAGAGCCATGACGGAGAATCCATGGAGGTGGACGAGGACGAGTCGAGCTATATCGTGGAGACATACATCCGTGTCCCCGTGGAACAGGTCAATCTGGAGCGCAGCCAAGCGAGTATTGGATTGCTCGTCTTGGATTCTCAGCCTGACATCGACGAGTTCTATAACGAGGATTCCGACAGCGATAGTGACATATATGATGAGGAAGAAGATGAAAATGGTGAGCCGACTCGAAGCCGTCCCAATCGTGAAGATCCTTGCTGACTCGAGCCCAGCGGAGAACCATCCCTCGACCGAGTATCCCGACGAGGAGGTCCAATCGGACGACGAATATGGCGTGAATCCGTACCAATACCGGAATGGAAACGCGTCGGACAACGAAGAATACGACGAAGATGATGCGAGGTTCAGCGACGACGAGTTGGAAGCCAGCAAGGAGCCGTGGTCTCGCCGACCTTGGCTGCAAGCGTACTCCGGCAAGAACGAAGGCAACGACGAAGAGGAGGGCCTTTACTGAGCCCAACTACTACAATTGAGAATATTTGATCACGTCGGAAGGAGCAAGTCTTGTGTGTCTTTGATGTATTATTGATGCTACAGACTTTGCACACTATATATGACCAGGTTACGCGCGATTGCGTGAATGTTGCGGCACGGCGCCGACGCCGGTCAGATGTCGTCGTCCCATGATTTCATCCAACCATTACAGGTAATAATAATATTCCAGATAGCCGATACAGAAGAGATGCCATTGATCATGTACAAGGCGGGTATGTGGAGAAGAAAAACAACGCCGGATACTGCGGCGTCGGGGGTGATAATAATACAGCATTTCCTTCCTCTTTCCTTCTGCGGACATGTCTCGGATGCCGACTTCTCTCGCTCACAGTCTACTGTCCCTACGTTTTGACGTGGAGGCAGGCAGAATGTCTGGGCCGATCTTGGATCGTTCTTCGACTACCGATCGTTAGCACCTGTTCCCGGCATGGTTTGGATGGGGAGATCGGCTTACTTATGCTCCTCGCCCTTTGCCTGTCGACATCGGCCGTCCAGGAGTACTCGAGGACCTTCTGCGGACACCTGTCGACCAGCTTGAGGCACTGCTTGAAGTGCTCGCCCTGGCACTTCCTGTCGCGGACCTTGATGTTCGTCATGGCGACCTCGCCGTTCTCCTCGAACACGGGATTGCCCTCGGGATCCAGGACGGGAAAGAACTGAGCGCGGTAGTAGCGGCACTCGAGGGCGCCCTTGTCGCGGTAGTGCGACGGGAACTGCAGGTTGAAGGGCTCGACGATGTCCTGCCACTGCGTGTTCCTGTCGTCGCGCATGTACTGGATGAAGTGCACCTCCTCGGCGGTGTACTTCACGTTGGAGTGTGCGGACTTCCTCGGCGCGGGACCGGGACCGCGAGGGTCGCCGGCGGCCTGCAGGGCGGCCCTGGAGGTGGGGGAGGAGGACGGCGACGCGGACGACGACGAGGCTTTCGGCGACTCCCGGCGACGCCGCCGGATCTCCTTGTACTGGCGGCGCTGGTGCTGGTATGGGCGCAAGGGCGGTATGAAGTGGTAGCGGAGTGGGGTGAGTTCGCTGTCGAGGTCGTACAGCCTGTCCAGGTCGAGCGTCTCGATGGAGGGGAGGACGACTCGGGGTTTCGGGGGCGCGTGGACTTGGGCGTCGGCGTCGAGGACGGGGTTGAGGAAGAGGTGGATGGAGAGCCTGGGGGGAGGCGCGTCGGAGGGGTCGTCGGCGCCGAAGGAGTGCGCGTACATTCTGGTGGTCTTGTTCGGCGTGTGCGGCTCTCGTTCGGCGTGTGCTGCTCTCAGCTCTGGCAATGAATGGACGTTGCGTAGCAGCCGTGGATGACGTGAAAGAAGTGGCAGCAAGCTGCGAGGAGAAGTTATGCAAGAGTCGTGAGTGTTGTCTATGTTGGATGGGGTGGAGGAGGTGGGAAGGAGGAAGCAGATGGCAGGGAGACTTGGACAGGTGAGAAGGAGGGTTGTCGAAGAGTGCAGTCAGTGGTGATGGCACATGGATGGGATGTGGATCAGTTATGAAGGCGGCTAAAGGCGAAAAGAAGAGATGTGGGCAAGATAGATATAGGTATGAAGAGCTGCATGGTGGGAGAGATTGATTGTGATTCTGAGTATGGTTGTGATTGTGATTGTGAATGTGAATGCCGGATGGGCTATAGGATTGCGTGGGATGGGGTGGGTGGATACATACAGTACGTGTCTGGGTGTCTGGGGAGGGTAAGGGTGAGGGTGAGGGTGAGGGTCCCTGGGCTGTTGGTGGGTGGTGTCGTGTAACCATGGGTGTCGTCCTCTCCTCTCCTGCTGTGGGTTGGAAGGTTGTTGGAAGGGACAAGACAAGGTTCGAATAAGCAGGGACCATGGATGCTGGATGGTGGATGTGTGAAGGATGGTTGATGGGAATCTTGATGTTAATTGTCTGGTCGTCGTCGTGATTGCATTGGAATGGAATGAATGAGGAGAAGGAATGTGCCAGTGTTAGTGCTAGTACTAGTGCTAGTGCTAGTGCGAATGCGATAGTTGGGCTATGATTTATAGAGAAGGTAAGTAGAGAGTAGAGAGTAGAGAGTAGAGAGTAGAGAGTAGAGAGTAGAGAGTAGAGAGTAGAGAGTAGAGAGTAGAGAGTAGAGAGTAGAGAGTAGAGATACACATAGAGATAGCCATACAGAGGTATTATACTAGTGTTATGTAAGTAGAGTAAGTAGACAGTACTTAACGCCCAACGCTCAAAGACTCGCTAGGTACTCACTACAGAAGCCATCCAAAGGAAGCTAATTCTGCATTCTAGCGCGTCGTCTAACGCTCCTTCCGATTCGTGGAGCCCTAGCGTGCTTGGCGATCAGCACACATGTCCTGTTCGCGGCTTTCTGCCCCCTGTCACCGCTCACCGCTTCCCCAGAATGGGCTAGGGCGGTCCCTGCTGTGACGTTGTCCAGACCGTCCCCATGCTATTCCCAGCGCGGGCCTTGCCAGATGCGGACGGCGGACCCTCAATGGCCATCTGGCTCCAAGGTGCCATTCTCGAATGTCGGTCGGGTTCGCGTGCACGTGCACGTGCGTGGTTCAGAAGATACTTCGTAGGGTGAGACTGGGTGGGAATGTCTCACGGCAGTCACGTATTACTGTCTGAATATACATATATGTACATACACACATACATACATACATACATACATACATATATATACATACATACATACATATATATGCATACATCTCCTCAAGAATATCTACCATATGCTGCTTAACACTGATATACAAACAGCATTAGACCGCTTCTCCCAGCCAGGAACCAACATCACATCTATCCCTTCCACCCTCACCTCTCTTCCACATCTCCTCCGCGACACCCTCCCATAGTACTCACCATGCCCGCCCTCCACCGCATCCATCCCATAGGCCACCACCACCGCCTCTGCACGAACAAAGGCCTCTGCGCCTCCGCGCCTCTGCGTCTGCGTCCCTTGAATCCCGAAACACCGGCTCTGGGACATGCGGCGAGCCAGATCGGGCTCTGGGCGAGCGTCGCAGGGGACCTGGAGATCTTGCATCGTCTGGGCCACGGGCTGGGGCAGTCAGTGAGTGAGGTAGTCCCCCTCGCTCAGGGAGGGGTGTTGGTGGCTGGGGAGATGCTGTGTGTTGCTGTTTGCTGTTATCATGCGTGCAGACAGAGGTACATACATACATACATACCGACGCGTAGAGAGATATGTTGTTGTAGCTGCTTTCGGCGCGTGGATTACGTTTGGGCAATGTTGATGACAGGAGCCCTTGCTGAGAGGGGAGGAGGAGGGGGTGTGGGTGAGAGGGGATGCTCAGTCGTCGTAAGTGTTTACTCACATATCACTCATATACTTTACTCATGTATCACTCATATATCACTCATATATCACTCATCATGCAGGATCATGATGGAGGGAGTAGCCTACGATCGATCGACCGATGAGGGACGGGAGAGGACGTTGTGCGGGAACCAGTCTCACTTCACTCTACGCCGTCGCCCGCCCTCGAACGGTCGATCAAGCGCCGGCAGGAACTGGCTGGTGTCGTTTTACAGAGTACAGAGTACAGAGTACATTACTGTAGAGTGAGTACGTGCATACATACCGAGGGTGTTTGTTGATGGCGCCTTGGGCGAGATGAGGAATGGTGATGGAAGAAGGAGGACGGAAGGACTGCTTGCGTCGAAGTGCCAAGTGAGGAATGGAAGGATTGAGGAGTAAGACTAAGCCTAGGACTAAGGACTGAGGAGTAAGGATGGAGTAAGCACTATGCACGCCCCTTAGCAGCAGCAACAAAGGAGTCCGTGGGGGAAGGAGGAAGGGGGAAGTTGTTGTGCAGTTTTCAGTTGTCCTCTACAGATACGGGATATGTTGCGACTCCAAGGGGATAAGGGGCATAAGGCGCATAAGGCGCATAAGGACATAAGGTATGTACATCTTCCATCTCCCTTCCGTGCGTCTCAATCCCGACAGCCTGGGTCCTGTGCGGCCTCCCATACTCCGTAGACGCTTCGTCGAGCAGTCGAGCAGTCAGGGCGTCGCAGTGACCATCATCCTCGATCCCCTTCTCCGAAAGCGTCAAATCAGCAGCTGCGAGCCCGGTGGTGGTGGTTGTAGAGCATGTATGTGTACTCCGTATGCATGTACCGTGTATTGCGGATTGCGGTTGTTGACAGTAATTAGGAGAATACCATGAGGATGTACATGTACATTACTATGTTGATTGTATGTACATTACTATGACATTGCTATGCACATGCCAACCCCATCAATGTCACAAGAAGCATGCTCCGCATATGTACAAATGTACAACCTCCACATACTCGAGGGCCTGCCACCAATAACCACTCTGTCGGGTTCGGGGTATTGTGTACTGCATGCATACTCCTCTATGCATATGTACAGTACTCTCTTCATCATCAGCGACAACATGCGCATAGCAAGGGCACCCAATGACAAGGACAAGGGCATCCATCCGATGTCCATCCAGTACAGTATCTCGCATACACCACTCACTCACTCACTAACCCACCCACTCACCCACCCACTCACCACACCGCAGATCTCGACGCATCTCGATTCTCCTGACCACAGCCAGCCCAGTACCAGTACCTCGACCTCTGCAGAGTGGTAACCAACGGCGGCGCAGCGCCACAGTCACACACGCCCTGCCGAAGGGCACGAAACGACCTCGAGCTCGCCGAAAGGGGATCGACGAAGCGAGGATCCGTCCATTATGCCCTGCTCGCGCTGCTCTGGGCTGGAGGGGGAAGTACGGCGGTGCCGATGCTGCTCGAAGCTCTTCCGTGTCTTCCTTGGTGGGGTATGCAACGTCGAATGCTGGCGTCGATTGAGCGAGGCAATGTCGATCACCGAACCGAGTAGACGATGCATCTGGACATCCATCGCAGAGATCTGACAACGCTCGAGCAAATGCTGGCTGGTTGACGAGCCGAGTGTGCTGGAATGTCGGCATGCCGTCTGTATGTATATCTGGGACGGCCGGCACGCAAGTGTCATCTCTTTCTATTGTAGACTGCATACAGTATCTACATACTTCATTCAACCCCAACCGAGTCGCAAGCTGGAAAAATAGGGTTTCCGGAAATAGCAGGTAAACAGGACCACACGTCTCTGAACAACCTCGAGATTCGAGATACCGTATGTACACACACAGTACTCCATCCTCCATGCATCCGCACGCACATGCTCCTGTACAATCAAATAGCGCCGCAGGGGTAGGGTTACATTTGGGACGGCTGGGATTCTGCGTTCGGAAAGTGTCATTGGCAGGCAGCATTTGTCTTTCAGGGCGATGCTCCAGGCTCGAGGCTTCCCCCCTCCCTCTCATTCTCCCGTCTGGGCCGTGGACTGGACGACGCGACGTTCCCGTCCATCCCCCCCGAAGCATGCGTCGTCGTGCTGGAGGGAGCCCTCCCTCAGGATCCCGGCCGAGGAGAAGGCCGAAGGGGGGAGAGAGAGAGTCAGGGGAGAGAGAGGGACCGACGGAGGCCAACGCCAAGGAGCGACTGCTACGTAGGCCCGGGGACGCAGAGTCGAGGTCGTGCTCGTGCGATGCGGAGGATTGTTCCGCCAATACCGACGCACGCATCCCTCAAGGTTTGACCGCGGAGACAGACGAACAATGGCATTATCCTGCGTCCAACCGCTGTCGATTCGCTTGCGTGGCGGTGACCGACATGTAGCGTCGATAACGTGACTGTGGGCAGAGGCACGATGTCGTTCTGGGGATGGGATGGGATGGGATGGGATGGCAAAGTGGAATGCCATGCTGCTCTGCGAAGCCGCCTGTAGCACAGCACCCATTTACTGTTGATGGCGAGTGAGACAGAGCCGGGATGTCCTGGCAGTGAAGAGGACGATCAGGGTCCGGGATGGATTGCGAGGCACGGAGTGAGTGTGCGAGGTGAGTGTACAGACTGTGCTACTGTGCTCCTGTCGTCCTCTTTGTATACTCCTTATGTCGGCGCATGTACAGAGGGAGTATGCAGAGTATGCAGAGTCCATGTAGAGGGTGTACTATGTACTTGTTGAGTACTATGTTCTCTGTACTTTTACTATGTACTGTGTACTCCCACTCCACTCCCCTCTTTGTCGCTCGCGGAGGCGGGGAGTGGGCCCTTGCCTTAGGTGCAAATCACTGCATCCATCTAGCGCCGAGCTGAGCTTGATTGGACCGTTGATGCATCACGATGAAGATTCACACACACATAGCGCAACAATCTCCGTTTGTACGTATACATATGACAACAATTGTCCGACGAAAGTGTTGGAATACGGAATACTGGCTGTGTATGATGGATGTATTATGGATGTACTATGGCGACTACGTACTGCTGTTATGTAAGTGGACTCTCCGCTGTGAGCGTGCTTGCTGACGGCCTCGTCGGTATGCTGTCTGAATGAATTCCTGAATTCCTGAATTCCCGGTTCTTTGTTACCAGGCTGGCGTCGCATGCATATGTACATACCGGACCCTCGTTATTCGAAGGACCCTTCTTCTTTATCATGCATGCTGTTGATGTGATGTGACTGATGGGGGATTCCGGGGTCCACTCCAGCAATGTACCCTCATTTTACTGTTGGTCCACATTTCTCCGGCATGAGCACTGATAAAGAGATTTAGACATTCGAGCATCCAGACCCCGGTCTCTCTGGCATATCGAGGTTGAGTCGAGTCGAGTTGGTTGTGGATGTAAACACACAGTGGCTGCCTCTGTCTTGACGAAAACGTCTCTTGGCATGGCAAGGGCAATGGGAATGGCAATCAATGGCAGCGGACAGCAACTCTATCGGCCTCCACGGTGCCGATGCATCCACGCAGACTCGGGAGGCCTGATGCGTCGGAATCGGGAAAGCGACGAACGAGAGCGCATCTCATCTCATCTCATGCGTCTCTGGCTGCTAGATGTCGTCGCATTGCTCGAGCAGCGCACACAACCACCACCTGTCATACTTGGAACGAAGCAACGGCGATGTCAAGACGCCTAGGCAGGAATGCGGTGGGATATGCCAGATATCGTAGGAGTCCAGTCTCTCATTTAAGAGGCCACGGCGGTCGAGAGAATGTGACTGACTGACTGCCTCGTGCCTCTAGCGCATATGGGGTTGAGGACAGATAGATAGCAGGAATGGTGAGGGGTCCTCGACTCTCCTGCGAGGCTGCAAAGCTTAGCCTGGGTTGTTAGGATGTTAGGGAACAGAATGAGTCGTCATGGAAGGTCTGGTGTGTTCAGGAGGCTATGGATGGGTTCTATTAATAGGCTCGATGCATGCCTGCATGGTTCTCTGCCTATGTTGCCCCTTCCTTCCTTCCCTCCATGCCATGCATATCTTAGATTCTCGAGGTTCACCACCGTTTCGACCCTGCATTCCTAAACCTCAACTCCTCGAAGGAGTGTCGCAAGGCCATAGACACCCCGATTGCTGGTCTTCGGAGGCGATAACGCAGACGGAGACACAGCCAACCAAGCCTCTGCCCTCCTTGATCGCCAATGCATCCATCCCCCCCTCGCGCTCTTCTAGAAGCACTCCATCCCGTCCCAGCAGCCTCCAGCCCTTGCCTTGCAGCAGGTCAGGTCCACGGAGTCGCCCCCCCGCCCTTGCAGCGCGTCCGGGTCGCGCGGCGCGGCGCCTCGCAACGACCATGGCAGGCACGCCGCTGTGTAACGCCGTTTGTGGAGTGGTGCATGGCGAGGTGGCTGCGTCGAGTCCCGAGCGGGAGGGGGGGGGTCGTGGTCCACTAGGCAGAGCGGCGGTCCACTAGGCAGAGCGGCGAGTGCGCGTGACAGGACGAAGGGGAGTGGGCGGGAATGGGCAGGAGGGCATGCCTGAGGAGGCTGTGTCGCGCGAAGAAGGGGATGTTCTCGTCGTCCGCTGGTATGGGGGGAGCAGTGGCATGACGTGGTGTGTAGGGACGGCGATGCCAGGGGGTCCAGCGATAGCTGCTTCAGGATAGCCGGCCATTGCAGAGAGAGGCCGTGAGTGAGACTTGGTTTACCAATTCACAGGAAAGCCTGTGTTTTTTGCTTCTTCGAAAGATGCTTTTGCTCTGTTCTGACTGTTGTGACTCCGTGGCTGGAAGAAGAGCGGCTTTTCTACAATCGAAGTTGAGGGCCGCTGGTTATCAAAGCAGCAAGCCCTTGACTGCTTCATTAAACTTACTCCACGGCTTGGTTCTACAATTAGAGCCGAGTTCGGGTCTCGTCGACCTCCGAAGTGAAGTACCTTCGGCTGATACCGTTAGTGATGAATGGCATGAGATGGTGAACGAACTGCCTGCCATTTTGGCTTGCGGCTTCAATCTTGGGGTTACAGCCTGGCATATTTGGGTCCCCCCATGGGCCCGTATTCCGCATTGTCAGTTACGGATTAAGAGGGAACTGTCGAGGTGCCGTTGCGTGGAAAGAAAATCGAGGGGGGGAATATCGAGGTTGTGTTGACGGGTCCACGTCGCGACCGCGAGTGAGCGTGGATACGGAGACAACACAGACGATGCATGGCAGACTCGAGTTGCAGGCTTGCAAGGCATGTGGAAATTGAGATTAGATTAGAATAGCTGGTGGTGTTGTGGGAATGTTATTCATTCTTCCGAGAGTGTGGGACTCGCGAGCCAGAGATGGTGTTGAGGAGATTTGAGAGACTTCACATATTACGCGCTAATATATCACAAGGAGCTCAGCTTATCTGCGTACCCTCAAGATAAGTTTTGCCATTTGTCATATTGCTGGTACATGTTCTGTGAATAATGATGGAGGGGAAACTCGGTGTCTGCTTCTCCGCCCTCTCGAGTGCAACTTGGGTCCTCGGATGTGAAGATTATTCTTCCCCAATCCAGGTCATGGTTGAGAAAATGCAAAAGATGGCAATACAATGGTGACTGCGAGTGTAAGCACTATGCCTCTGACTTATCAGAAATAAAGCGTGGGCAGTTCACGAGGAAACATTTGGCCAGAGGCGTCTCTGTCGAGCGGAAGAATCTGTCTAGCAGCGAGAGTCAACAGACCAGTACAGAATTCACAAGGCTTCCAAGTAGAATCATTGACATAATTCCATTGCTCCGTTACCAAGGATAACTCTGACAACTCTCTTCCTTCCACGAGAACCAATATCCATTCAAGCACGTAACTTCGCTGGTGGCACATTCTCCAGTGTCTCGACCACACCCGTGTTTCCATCCGGGTCCTTGGTATCGCCATGGATCTGTTTCTCCACAGCAACGACAGCCCGATCGGCCAGGTCCTTGTTCTCAAACACTGCAAATGTTAGCAGAGCACATGGCCGAGACGGACGGTCCTCTTACAGAAAGTCAGCTCCTCAAGGGTGCGCCCCGATGTCTCAGGGAAGAAGAACCAGATGAAGATGATCTCGAAGACAAGCCAGCAGCAGTAGGTGAGCAGCCACTTCCATGCGATGTTCTTCAGTCCAATGGGGTTGACGAAGGTGGTGAAGAATCCGGCGCCTCGGCCGAAGAGCTGGAAGATGGCGATGCCACGAGAGCGTTCTGCATATGGGAATAATTCGACGAGATAAGCTGGCAACGTCAGTGTCCGTCATTTGGTTCCGGAGGGGGACTCACTGTATGTCAATGCGTTGTACGCAACGTTGTAGGCAGGCGAGTAGGCAAAGATCCAGAAGATCGTGAGCACGGCTGCTGCATACGACTTGGTCGTCAAGTATCGCTCCATGGAGATTGTCCATCCGACGTAGACAGTCAAGCAAGCACCTGCGCAGCACAAGTAGGCAGTGCGGCGTTTGAAACGGGGCACGAAGAGGGCAAGCAGGGTGCCGCAGACCAGACCCCAGCATGCCGTACCGACGTTGATTCTAGCCTTCGTCTTGGGCTCTTTGATTCCGACCATATCCAGGATGTCGCTCAAGTAGTACCTAGAAGTTCAGCATTGCCTTCAAAGAGAGAAGGATGGCTGCTTACGAGATCAGGGTATTCCCAGACCACTGCGTGAATAGGCCGAGGGCAGAGCAGATGAACACTCTTCGACGCATGCCCGGAGACCTAAACATATCCATCCACGACTGTTTCGCAGATTCGAGCTCGATTTTTATGGTAGATTGGATCTGGGCCATTTCTGCGCGCACAAAGATGGAATCGCGATCGCCTTCGGCATGGTATTTCACGAGGATATCGAAAGCCTCTTCGCTCCTGTCCTTACTGATGAGATATCTGGGACTTTCTGGTAAGAAACTATGAATGTCAGTAAATATAGAAGGCGGGCTGAAGTTACTGTATGCAACTCACAATATCAGGCAGATTTGGAGCAGGGAGGGCGCCATCTGGAGAAGGGAAGGGATTCGCCAGCCCCAGTCGGTGGTGAGCTCGGTGGTGCGCAGTGAAATGGCAGCTGCTGTGATTTGTCCGATGAAATACGACGAATTGAATAGAGACGTCAGGATCGCGCGCTCCTTTGGATACCCTAACTCTCCGATCATTGCCGAGCCGGAAATAATACAGAACGGGATGCCGAATCCAAGGAACATGCGCGCAACAATGTACATTGCAACTGGAAGCATCAGTACGTGAGATTAGCAAAGTTGTGGGAAAGCTCACTTCCATTGGAGAAACCCTGGAGGATTGCCCCGATAACCATGACGACCGAGCCAAACATGATGGACCATCTTCTTCCAAAGCGCTGATTGAACATCGGGACAAATGGAAGAGACAGAATGGCACCGAGGGAATAGCTGGCGGCGAGTATGCCTTTGATAGCGCCCTGTGGTTGTCCAAAGACTGAAGGTATTAGTATGGAGACCAGCAAGCATCACTTACACTCACAGTCATTCCAAGGCTTGATAATTTGAACCGCGTTGATAATTTGAGAATCGAACCCAGACGTCATCTCGATGCCCATACATGTCGGGAACAGCAAGAAGTAAAGGTAACGCAGATTCGGCTTTTTATACCAGATCACCTTATCCTCCTCCACAATTCGGGTGAGGACTGGATCAGACGTCCCATCTTCATGTTTGAGAAAGCCCATTTTGACGGCGTAGATGAAGGAGAAACACCAAAGATCGTTCAAACGCCCTCAATGGAGTTCTGTGGATTTAAAGGAAAATGCAATCTCAAAAATGGCCGAACAGCCTGGTATATCAATGCAGCCAGCTCTCCATGTTCTAGACATGGATATGAAGGATTTCCCCATTGCAACAGGGTCAGAAGGCCTACATACACTTGGCCAACCTTGTATAAAATTGAATGGCGTTCCCGACATATTGATAGAATTGACAATGTAAATATCATTTGTCAGATACCGGCATGAGAACGGTAAAAAAATGCCCTTATAGAGCTTATAAGGGTAGTTGTGTACCTAAAACGGGATAAATTTTCCCGTTTGGAGACGTTCTCACTTATCACATGATCTACCCAGACATGGAAGCAATGGAAATTCTGGACATAAAGCCAGCATCTCTTGATTTCGATGTCCATTATAATGAGAAATAGCTTGAGAATATCAAAAATAACCCACCTTTCCCATAGGACGGCAGTTGGAGGGTCGTCACGAGGGTCCCGACTCCCCAGAAACAAATTAGGCTATTTCACATTTCCGGACCGGTCGAGGCGGAGGATGACAGCCCGCAGCAAACCCCGCAAACCCCCCGCAAAAATGTATAAGTGAACTCAGTGCATACTCGGTACTGGTTGCATGAAGATCAGCCAAGAACAAATGCAACCACTGAATGCAACGATGATCGAGTTTCTTGTGCGTTGATGGGCTTGTTGTGTGATATGAAAGAGGCGGGGAGAGGCGGGGAGTAGCATGTCGCCTCCAAATCGCTGATCAAACACCCGAATCAATCATCCCAACCTATCAAATATGGTGCGCCAAGACGTCTTCATGGACTTGTCCCTCCCGTTTCGTACAATATCTCACATCATCATAGCCAAGGCCATACCCAAGATCCAACGGTTAAAGCCACAGTCAGATTTGGGGAAGTAACGGCAGAATGTAATTCTTCGAATTGACATCCTTAATAAAGTACCTGGAGCTCAGCAGGAGGAGCGACTCTCGGTGACCTTGCCGATTCGAAAGACTACATATTGCATACATGCAATCTCCAGACGATATGCCTGGTGTGTTCGGCGAGACTACCGAGTTGAATACTCCCGAAAAATGCAAAGGAAGAATGAGTAAAGATCCTCAGCCATACTCCACGGATCACGGCTACCCAAGAAGATCTCATCTGCCAGTACACGCCGTGTCGTTTGCTGTCTCTATCTAAGCCAAGACGGCTGAGTAGGGAAACATTCCATCATTCCTGGCATTGCCATGTGAGTCTCAAGTTTCACCAGACCCCTCGACTTGGCATTGATATTCGAGTTGTGTTTCCTGTCTACCAAATAATGTTGTTCCAAATACCGCAACAACCAGAAAAGTCACACTTGGGAGAAACCATCAGCGTAGGTTATCCGCCAGTTCGCCTTTCCTCCGTTAATTTTGCCCCGCTTCGATTTCTCCAAGCTCTGTGAAGGCTTCTCATCCCAGTTTGCAGGCGAGATAGGCCTGGCTGGAGGGTATAATTCAATTCAGAATCATATGATTGTCTTGACTTATCCTATTGACTTTCAATGCTTGCTGCGGAAGCTTCAAGTTCTTGCCTGTCAGACTGAATCTGATTCTTTTAATAGCTCATATTGTCCTCCCTCCAAAGACGTGCCATGCTTCTAATATTGGCCAAGCAAGATCCTAAGGAAGTGTCGAGCCCATCGCAGGTATCCAGTCCGACCTCGTTCAACGCACCAGCGCCATCCAATAAAAGCAAAAAATTGGGAATGTCGAATCTGGACACAGGCTGATCGATGACCTCAGAGCGTCCCACGGAACATTGACCTGCCAGAAACCATCAATGAAAACGACAGCCAGCTTAACATTCAGACACGATGTAGCAGCCACTTTTGCACATTGACTTCTCCATTCAAGTCTCAAGGCGATCTTCGATTTTAGTTTCCTCAGAGATTCCACATACTTGCTGTACCCAGATCTCTCTCGAATGGTATGGCGAAGACAGGATTATCTTACGTCTACTGGATGCTCCAGTCTACCCTTGCGTGGCCAACCAGACGGAAGCTTCAGAGCCACTGCTGGATCAGCATTGGCTATATAATGCCTTTTAGATAAGTCGTAAGGATCCTTCACAAAAGTTTGATCAGGGATTCGGCATGGCTTGCTCCCAGCACGTATCTTTAAGATACCCTCCTGGAAATAGCGACGAGCAAGAAACGGGTAGAAACTCTTCGAATAATATCTAGAGATGAAACTAAGACTCATGGTACAAAGTCCTCGTCACAACTCATCCTGAGTGGTATTGATTATTTCATCGATATGTTCCATCGTTTGAATATGCCAAGGATGTTTTTGATCCGTCTTGCCGTAACGACTAGCTCTGTCAATAGCCACGACTATCTTGCTTCGATTTTGCCTTAGCCACCTGCATCCGTCCTCTGTCTGCGTTATGGCGCGTGCGAAACTGTCGAACTCGGCCGCAGATGTGCATAGGGTGAGAAGTGATTCCGCAGCCTCTGCTTCGAATTTTCCCTCAGGCGCGAGCTCCGAAGCCACCCACTCCCGTGTCCATTGATGGCGACCAGGACCTGTAGACTCTTTTGGGCGCTTATGCAATGGAAGTTTTTCGGCGGGCACGACGAACTCATTATCGGCAGCATCGAGCTCGAGAACAGCTTTAGAAACGTTGTAGGTATTGCCAAAGCGTGATCGTGACGAGAGCAATCGGATGTTGCCAAACTGGGAGCGACACTGCCACGAGATGGCTCGACGGACAAGAGTTTGAGGAACACTCATTATTGTCAAGCTGTTGTCAAGTTGAATTCAGTTGTGAGTTGGGAAGACCAAAAAGGTACGAGGTTCGCCGATAAATGGCACTATGAATATCCGGGGTATATTTCAGCGATTAAGGTTATGACTAAGCGACCCTCAGAACGCGGCAAGCGTGGACTTCCTAGGCCGCCTTGTTCTCCAGCCAGGGCTGTCATCCCACTTCACGAACCAACTCAACCTCTTCTCATCAGTAATCATACATAAATCATGCCACCAGCAAAGAAACGCAAGACGCGAGCGACTGCAAATGTCGAGGAGGCAAAATATGCAGAGAAGGACGCCCCTGAGAAGGAGGCTCCAGAGAAGATCGATTCGGCGCCAGCAACTACAACCACAGAGGACAAGCCCGTCCCTGAAGAAACAGAATCTCTGCCCGCCGCCAAGGCATCCTCGTTATCCAGCGATGCCATCGCCAAAGCCAAAGAAAGACAAGAGCGCTTCAAGGCACTCCAGGCTCGTGCCAAGTCTTCAGCCCAGAAGAACATGAAGGAAGCCGCCATTGAGTCACAACGACTGGCCACAGATCCCAACCTTCTCACAGCCTTGAATCGTAAACACGCGACTGCATCGCAAAAACTTCTCAAGGCAGACGTCGAAGCAGCTGGCGAGGACTTCGAGAGGAAACGTGCGTGGGACTGGACGATCGAGGAGAGCGAGCGCTGGGACAAACGCATGAAGAAGAAGGAGGCGCATCGCGATGATCAGTCTTTCCAGGATTACCGACAGGACAGCCGGAAAGTCTATAAACGGCAAATTGGGAATTTGAAACCGGATATGGAGAACTATGAGAAGGAGAAGCTGGCTGCGGTACAGCGTGCCGCTCGGTCAGGTGGCCTGGAGATTGTGGAGACTGATGACGGAGAGCTGGTAGCGGTCGACAAAGATGGGACATTCTACTCCACTGCTGACTCTACTGGATTTGTTGAAAACAAACCTGATAAAGCTGCGGTCGATCGCTTGGTTGCCGATTTGCAGCAGGCAGAGGATACGAGATTGAGGAAGCGGAAGGAGCGTGGACAAGATCGTGACGAAGGTGATGTCACATACATTAATGAGAAGAACAAGAACTTTAACCAGAAACTCGCACGGTTCTACAACAAGGTATGCGCATGTCTTTACCTAACTGCGATGGAAAAAGCTAATGCCCCACAGTATACGGCTGAAATTCGCGACAGCTTCGAGCGTGGAACGATGATATGATATGGATTATGGATACAATGGATTGGAGTGGGTTGGTCTACTGGCGTTCTGTTGTACATAATATTGATACAGGGCAAGGTCATCCCTTCAGCCCACGATGCCAATGCAGCATTATAGCATTCCCTTCCTCCAAGCCGCGTTGGCAAGTTGTTCAATCTCCTTTGTCTCCACTGGACCCTTCACGGTATCAGTATCCAGAGCTTCTACAAGCGCTTCCGCAACCATGTCTGCTTTCAGTGGCTTCGACCCAGCTGCGCCTAGGAATCCCTTCAATACTCCGCCAGTCACCTCGTTGAAGATCGCCCCAACGCCCACTCCGGCAGCCAAAGGCATTGTAAGAGGCCTCGAGCTATCGTATAAGAATCCTGGCCTGAAAAAGAACGATCTCATATTCGGAAAATTGCTCGTAATCGACGACTCCGCTTCTCTCTTTGTCTTGATATACCTCGCCGGCAACACCGGCGCGCCGCCCGCTGCAGAAATATATGCAAACGTGCCAACATGTGCTCGATCCGCCTCTCTTGCCAGCGTAATCGCCGTATCCCTGTTCATCACTTCGTAAGTGAGTTGGCCGTCCTTCTCCTGCGGCTTCAAGTCCTCGTCCGGCTTGGCCTCCATCGGGTTCTGGGTGCCGCTTTTGGCAGAGGAGAAGGCGCGCCTGAGGCCCGAGATGGGCGACTCGCGGCCTGATATCACGCCCTTGTAGTCGGCTTCGAGGAGGATCCCCATGGTGTGGACGACGGCGTCGGCGCTTCGTAGGAGCGGGGCGTAGGTGCTTGGCTTGAGGACGTCGGCGCGCTCCCACGAGACTTTATGGGACCAGGCGGGAGGGGATGCGGAGGCTGTGACTGAAGACCACTTTGGCTCGCCTGAGCGGCTGTGGAAGTGAAAGTTAGCATTGCGTTCAATCTCGTCGGAGAATTGCTGGGAATTCTGTTGCTGCTTGTGGTAGCGACAAGGCTGAACTTTTGGTGAGCTTGCCTTATCGACGTGACGTCCCATCCGCGCGCGACCGCATATTTGCATATTCTGCTCCCCAAGAATCCATTTCCTCCACAAACAACTATTTTCTTCACCGCCGTCATTTTGTTGTCGTGGTTTGTATACAATTCCAACGCTCTAAAATATTACGAGCAATGGACTGATATCATTATAGAAGCACTGACCACGTAACCGCGCATCATCCAGCCTTTACCCCAGTTCCTGTCCGCCGCTAGGAACAACAATCTTCCATCTTCCGATTCAAATCCCCGCTGCCGCCGCCATCATGCCTCCAAAACGCAAGACCCTCAAGCCCAGCAAAGCCCGTCCTCACCTCAAGCCCCAAGGACCGCGCTCAGGACGTGCAATCGGCGTATCGCCCTACGAACGCGAGCCCCCCATGGCGCCTCCCGGCACGACCCAGAAGCGCGTCAAGGGCGTGCAGATCTACCGGCCATTCGTCTACGGGACAACGGCGAAGCCGTTCGACGATGTCAAGAATCCGAAGCCCGAGGGCGCGCCGGCCGATCACACGCACAGCTGGACGGTGTTTGTGAAGGGAGTCGACGACACCGACATCACGTACTGGTTGAAGAAGGTGCAATTCAAGCTGCATGAGTCGATTCCGAATCCGTTGCGGAGTACGTCTCTCCTTCCCCAAACCCGACGGGATTTTATATGACATGCAAGACTAACGCGGTGTAGCGGTCGAAGCAGTCCCAGGCCAACCCTTCCAAGTCTCCGAGACAGGCTGGGGCGAGTTCGAGATCAACATCAAGCTCCACTACGTCACCGAGTCGAGCGAGAAGCCGCAGTCCATCTGGCACGGCCTGCGCCTGCACGCCTACGGCAGCGACGAGGAGCGAGCCGCTCAGAAGGCGTCGGGCGAAATCCTCTCCTGGTGCTACGAAGAGCAGGTCTTCAACGAGCCCTACGAGAACTTCTACGAGATCCTGACCACGGGCGCGGAGAAGACGAAGGGCAAGGCCGGCGCGAAGAAGAAGAGTCTCGGCCCCGGGACGGGCATCCCCGAGCGCACGGCGCTGATTCCCATGAGGAGTAGTCCGGGGCAGCCGTATAGTCGCGAGGCGGAGCAGTTGGAGGTGAAGAGGTTGAAGGAGGCGAGGGCGAAGGTCGAGGAGCAGAATAAGGCGATGACGCAGTCCTTGAGGGAGAAGGAGGCAAAGCTCGCCGCGTTGAGGGCGTCTTGAAATTTTGGCTCCAGGAACGGAAGAAGGATAAGATTTGGATTACTGGTGAAAAGGGGAATAGGCGTTCATGATACCCCTTATATGTGCAGAACCAAGGAAGGAATGGAAAAGCTAGGGTATGCTCAGAGAGCTGTTATAGGTCTAAAATCATTAGCTATAGCTGTACCAGAGTAAAATATACAGCATCTTGTTACTGAGAAGAGTTCAAGAAGTTTAGCAGAACAATGGTATTTGATTGATTGACTCCTTACTTTATCCTGTTCCGTTTGCCGTGCAAGCAGCGCAATAGCTCGCAATGCTTCATGTCCTTACTCCAGCCCCAGACCTGTCACATCATCATAATATTCTAGCAATGACAAGCATAACAATAAGCGCCTCCGACACAATCTCATCCGTCCGAGTAACTTATTCAACGCGCATCCCTCGGACTCGAACTACTCGCTGTAACCTCCTCGAACTCCATCTCCCATTTATCCACATCCTCGAACTTTTTCTTTGCCTGCTTCAACTCCTTCCCGACGCGCTGCTCCAGGACGCTGCTTTCCTGATCTTCAACACTATCTTGGATCGGCGCCAGACTATGATCTGGATCCAATTCCTCCTCGCTAGCCTCTTCATCGCTGCCACCATTCTCTTTGTCTGAGCGCGATCCATACGTCCGCCTCCTCTTGTCCGTCGCTTCCTCAGAACCGGCGGCAGCTTTGCCCTTACCCTTGACTGCGGATCTGAGTTTGGTGACTCGCTTTGTTGGAGCAGGAGTCCGACGATTCGTCCGGGTCGTAAGGGTTGTAAGGTGAGAAAGTTCATCCTCATCACTTCCTAACTCTTCGTCGTCTGAGCCACCGATCTCATACATATCCCTCTCTCTCACCGCCCTCCTTCTCCTCCGTGGCAAAAGAGCTTGCAATTCCACGGTCGACAGATTCGCTGGAGGAGGTTTTGCCGATGCTTTTGGTCGCCCTCGGAGTTTAGGGGCGACATGGCGGTTGTCGGGGGAGTGGGTGAGGGATGGCGGCGAGGAAGGAAGGTCGTCGTCCGAGAAAGCAGTGGCAGCACGTGATGGTTGACGGCGCGTTGGAGGAGTTCTGGCGGGCTGGGTGCTGGCAGCACGAGATGGGCGGGGTGGAGGGGAGCTGGCAGCAAGGGAAGAGGAGCTGTGTGGTGGTGCGTGGGTTGAGCTTGGGGGTTCTGGTGTTTGTGGTCGTTGTTGTGCGGGGGAGGAGATTGGTGGGGGTGAGAGGCTAGATGTTGGTGAACGTTCAATTGGTGGAAGAGAAGGTGATGATTGCGGCGCTGGGAGAGGTGAAAGCTTCCGTTTTCGTGGGTTGGCGGAAGAAGATGTGGACATTGCGCTATCGTCTAGAGCCTTTGATTTTGGCAGGTTGAGAGGTGTGGATTGGTCCTCTGGGTTGAAGTCGTCCTCATCATCAAGATGAACTCCGTCTGCCCCTGGAAGATTGTTGCTTGGGTTATGGCTTGGTGTCCCGAGTATGCTGGCCTGTCTTGCTCTCCTCCTGAACATTCCCGTCGCCAGGGCTGAACCCGGATTCGCCGGAGTACCAACATCTCTTTCCGGTTCCACGCTGCTTGATCTCACATTCCCAGCCCTTCCAAGTATACTCGGCTGCCTCTGTCTCCTTTTGAACCCGCTCATCACACTCCCGATTGGCCTTTCAACATTCGTAATGTCCTGGCTCTGCGCCAGATCACTCTCGACACTGGGAGACCTCTCCATCTCCCTTCCACGTCCCAGTATGCTTTGTTGACGTGCCCTCCGCTTAAAACTTCCAGTTCTAGCGACAAGACTTGAATCCCCAACGCTCGACACGACTCTTCCTCGCCTGCCAATCTCGATTTCCGGACTGCTCGAGCTCTCCGCGCCAGGTATTTGCCCGGCCTCATTGCTGGATTCTTCATCAGATGCGGACTCGTTTTCCGCTTCAAGACGCGCCATCGCTGAGTCGCGACGTTTCTTTGATTCCTCTAGTGCTCTGACGTGTGCTGCGTTCAGCTTTGGCGCTGGAGCCGCGTTTGTTGAAGGCGCAGCTGTTGCCCTTCCCCTCGTAGCTCTTGTCCTCGCTGGTTCTGCCATCTGCTCATCCTCTGGTCGCTGGGAGTCCTCAATATCATCCGATACCTCTCTTGCCTTGCGCGACGGTCCTGGAGGTCTGCCGCGTCCGCGTTTGGCTGGAGCTGCCGGCGCTGAGGGTGCGACTTTCATGCGCTTTGGCCGAGGCATTTTCACGATTAAGTTTGCTCGTTCGAATTTATAGTTTGGGAGGATTAAAAACGGATTGGATATTTGATTATCGCATCATAAGAGTTTTGTGATGGTAATGCGGGGATATTTTCAGCGCGCGAATAATGAGGTTGAAATTGAGGCCTGGAGTTCGTGACGCGACGCGACTGTTTACCATGTGGAGGCATCAACCCACGCTAAGCGAGGCCGACGATGGCCTCCTCTTCCGACACTTCCAAAGTCCTTATTGATTTTCCAAGATGTAGTCAAGTATGATTTTGAGATGAATATCTATTCCACTTGCTCGTTTTACATCTTATTGTTACAGTATAATACAGCCATGGATATCCACTCTAAATCAGCGCCTGTCCCTTGAACATTCCCTCCTTAACCTCCCTGACTACATCTCTCCTATCATCCTTCCCTACAAGTACAATACCTCTTCCACGTCTACCCATTCTGCCGGTCCTGCCGAGACGATGAATGAAGTCAATCGTAGAATGCGGCACATCATACAAGATAACATGTCTGACAGCCAAAGTATCAATACCCCTGGAGCCCAAATCCGTAGTAACAAGAACCTTCAGATTCGGCAAGTTTCTCCTCGCTGGAGGCGCAACCTTTCCGAATGGAACATAATTTGGTTGATTATCAGACAAGCCTCCAGGATTTTCGCCTCTGGGGACAGTAAGCTTTTCGGAAGAAGTGAAGTCTGCGAGAATCTCGGATGCGCGATGCTCAGGGGTGTCTCTGCTCAAGGCAACGGCATTCACACCCTTGCTGATGAGATATTCTGCCACTTCTTGCGTCTTCTCACGCTCGTTGACGAACACCAGGACGTGCTTGAGGTCCACGGCATTCTTATCGGGGCCTTCATGGTCGGCTGCTGCCTTGCCAATAGACCAGATTGTATCTGCGCAAGCGAGGTTCTTGTTGCCTCGATATGGGTCTCTTTCCACGTCCACTACTCCAAGTTGTACACGACGAGGAATGGCGTGAAGGTTTGGCGTAGTTAGACGGCGGATATCAGGGAAGCGCTTGCGTAGGAAGGAATCGAGGGAGCGAGGGATTGTGGCGGAGCAGAGGATGAGCTGTTGCAATGATGGATTGGACTTGTCAATGATCGCAGAGGTAAGTGGAGAGAAACCACGATCCAGAAGAGAATCCGCCTCGTCAATAACAAGATGCGTAACTCTGGACAAGATATTTGGATCTGATTCCGCGATAGATGCCAGAAGATGAGGAGTTGAGATGAGGATATCGATACCGCCAGGAGAGAACAGTCGGTTTCTGATGACCTTTCCACTAACAGCGGAAGATATCAGAGCAGAGCGGAATTTGACAGTGTGCGACAACAATTTTGTAAGTGCGCCAACTTGGGATACCAATTCTGACGTTGGAAGAAGAATGATTGCGCGTGGTCGTCCAGTTGTGGGATGAGGAGTATTGGTTAATGGTGGAGAAACGAGCGTCAAGTTGTTCTGCTTCAGTTGCTCCTCTTGCTTCATCTTCTCGTATGCCTCGACTTCCGCATCAGCTTGTTCGGCGCGCTTCACGGCATCGATCAGTGGGAGAAGATAAGATAATGTCTTCCCCGATCCCGTCTCTGCTGCAATTAAAAAGTCCTCCCTCTCCTTGGCTGGTCTTTTCCGCTCGAATTTGCTCTTCTCGCCGAGCAGTGCTGGGATAGCGAGTCGCTGAACCGCCGTTGGAATAAACTCCTCTAATCCTTTCAATGCCTGCGTTTCTATCGACTCTTGTACACTTGGCAACAATTGAAACTTATGGAAGCTGTCGAGCTCATGTAATCGCTCCTTGACGGCCGTTCTGCTGCTATATGACACTGGCGTGAGAGCCCTTTGCATCTTCAAAGCGTGGAAACCTTCTCTTCGGTCTGTCTTCTTGAAATCCTTCCCTTTGCCACTTGAGGTTCGTGGATCCTGGCCAGCTGTCCGTCTGATTTCTGGAACGCCTCTTATATTTGCCTCCTTCAAATTCATCCCACCAAACGGCCCATCCTGCCGCCTTCTGACGGGCTTCCCACTCTCGGTTGTCTTGGGATTCGACTGCGCGACACGAGGGGAAAGCGACATGCGCGTTGGTACGCGCTTGTGCAGTTGCGATGCATATCTCTGAGCTTGCATTGAGCCTAACGATCGGTTGCTGACGATGCGAGCATTTTGTGAAAACTGGCAGAGAAGACAGACGGAGTTACTTGAGCGCAGCATGGCTGGACCAGTGAGCGGTTTCCTCCTGAATGAATGCGATAGGGAAAGCGACCCTGGTGTCACGGTATCGAAAAAGAATCACCAACGAGATATCAAGTCGGAGCAGCGCAGTGATTGGAGATTTCTTCTTCGAGTGCGGAATAAAAGAGCGTGGAGGTTGTTGTCGCAAAATGGCTGTCGATTAGATACATATAATTTGACATCTCAAAAAATCCAACAAGGCTTCAACTCGAAGGCGGTGAAGTGGCAGAAATTGTATCTTACTGGTTTGGGGAAAGTGTAAGGAGCGATAGGTCACGTGCGTTACCGCATTTTTGGATTTCGCAGCGACGGGCTATTTATATCCATATCCATATCTATATCCCTCACAGGATTTCAGAAAATGGGATATACAGCACATAAGGAATTGTTGTACAATACATACACATACATGCTTACCTACATACATATTTGTGATTCTTCAGCGATATTACGCAAGCAAGCAAGCAAGCAAGCAAGCACGAACGAGGCTGTTTAGGTCTCGCTGACAAATATGCGGCTTTCGGCACTTGCTTGGGGCATACTTCCGTCGCTCAACTTATGACTTATGCTACGCCTCCTCGATCCTGCCCACTACTCTTCTTTTTGAGATCTCCATGCCGCTTTGGGATCTCGAGAGTATAGGTACTGTGTATGGATGCATAACACCGGCACTATCCCTCAGTTACCTATGCACCATCAACGCTGCATATGTCGTCATCATCGCACATCTAATCACGCAAGTCCAAGTCCCTTCTCCCCCACAATATCCCGCCGGGCAACACATGGGGACATTCGGCCAAGTGGTGGGATAGCCTTGTGGGATAGCTCGGTGGGATGGACTGTGTCTGTATATATGTAGTGATAAGTGAAGCTCCGAGAATTTCTTTCTTTCTTTCCATTCTCCATCATCAGTGTCTTCATTCTCATTCTCAAAGCATCTTCATCTTCATTTTCATACTCACTCAAATATCTCTTCTCTTCACTTCATAATCTTCGGTTCCAGCTCGAACACCTCCGCAAGATGTCCCCCATCAAGAACGTTGCCCTCATCGGTGTAAGTAACTCTCCCAGCATTCCTTAAATCATCCAATTGACACCCCCAGGCCTCCGGCAACCTTGGTCCTTCCGTCCTGACCGGCCTCCTTGACGCCAACTTCAACGTCACAGTCCTAACCCGCGAGGCCTCAACCGCCACTTTCCCCTCCAACGTCAAAGTCGTCAAGGTCGACTACACCTCCCTCGCCTCCCTCCAATCCGCCTTCACCGGCATCGACGCCGTCGTCTCGACCATCGCCTCCCTCGCCCTCGACACCCAGCTCCTGCTCATTGACGCCGCCATCGCCGCCGGCGTCTCGCGCTTCATCCCCTCCGATTTCGGCTCCGACGTCGGAAACCCCAAGACGCGCGTCCTTCCCGTCTTCGCCGGCAAGGTCAAGACCGAGGAGTACCTGCAGGACAAGGCCAAGTCGCACCCGGGCTTCAGCTACACGCTGGTGCGCAACGGCGCGTTCCTGGACTGGGGGCTCCAGGTCGGCTTCATCTTCGACGTGCGCTCGGCGACGCCCAAGATCTGGAACTCAGGCGACCAGCTGTTCAGCGCCACGTCGCTCGGCACGATCGGGCGGGCGGTGGCGGCGGTGCTGGCGAAGCCCGAGGAGACGCGGAACCGCGCCCTCTACGTGCACGACCTCGCCCTGAGCCAGAACCAGATCCTGGCGATCGCGAACAGGGTCGATCCGGGGACCAAGAGGGAGCCGCTCAAGCTCAGCACGGATGACGTGCTGAAGGCGAGCTATGAGCGCCTGGGCCAGGGGAAGTTCGACGACGAGACGTTCGTGCCGATGATTTTCTCGGCGCTCTGGGGCGAGGGCTACGGGGGACACTTCGTGAAGAACGATAATGAGCTGCTGGGCATCAAGCAGAGGGACTTGGGGTATATCGAGGAGCTGGTGAAGGCGGTCTTGAAGAAGTGAGGGGTTAGGGGCAAGCGAGATGAGTTATGAATAGATAGAAAGAATTGACTGGTTATGTAAATATCTAACATGATATCTGATTCTATGTGTGAGATGAGGGAGCCCAAGCTCGAAAAGATATTACATCAACATCATTGCATCTAAAGCGCTCATGTCGCATCAAGCCACCTCCTCCCAACGCCGTAAAAATCCCAGCACCCCGGCGACCGTCCTCGGCTCCTCCTAGTTCTGCGCCTCCACCGGCGCAATGTAGTGCCTCGCGAAGAGGTCATTCTGGATCCAGACGACCTTGTTCAGGGCGAGGATGACCTTGCTCTTCGCGTCGTTGGGGACGTCGTCCATGGCCATGACGGCGCCGACGACGACGCTGACGACGTAGCCGAGCAGCGCGCCGCAGTGGATGTACTCGACGCGCAGGTCCGGGCGGTTCTCGCGGTGCTTGAAGCCCGGGCGGCCCGTGTGCATGACGGCCACGCGGTCCAGGTAGACCCAGAAGGGCGAGGCGGGCGAGAGGTCGGCGGTCGTGACGAGCTTGACGAGGTAGTTCTGCGGGGGCGTCAGTGGGTGTGGCGGTGGGGTGTGGCGGTGGCGGGTCACGTGACGAGAACGGGAATTCAAATCGGGGGGGAAGGGGTATGGATGGGTGAGAGTGGGATGGAGGAGGAATGTACCTTCAGGAAGTCCTTGCGCAAGGCGATTTGGGGATGGTCAAGAGTGAGCTCTTGGACGGACTGGACGGTCTCGCCGCTGTAGTCGGTGTTCTTGGGCACGAAGGCCTGGGCGGTGATGTCGAAGGAGAGGAGCTTGGTGTAGACGGCATCGAGGACGGTTGGGACGAGAGGCGCGATGAGGGGCGCGGCGGAGACGAGGGCCTCGGAGTCGGCGGCCGTGACATCGAGGAACTTGGAGAGGTAGGTGATGCGCGAGGTGAGGTCCTCGAGGGAGGAGGCCTCGATATGCTCCATTGTGGACATGTTGATGTTGATGTTGTTGTTGTGGTGGTGGAGAAAAGGATGATTAATTGATAGATTGTTGATTGATTGATGATGCTCGAGTGTGGAGAATGAGGAAGACAAGGCTTGATATGGAGATAAGGGAGAAAGAGGCAAAGGACGAGATAAGAATGGAGATATATAGAGAGACGGAAATGCGGAGAAGTTCAAACCGTTGCGGAGAATGATGGAGAGCAGGTGAAGTAGTGAAATGACATCGGTGGTATGTGGTACGTACTGTAGGTATCAAGGGATTATTCAAGGCACAGATCAGGTCGTCAAGGTCGTCAACGGTCCGATCGAACCATCCACGCATGCACAGATCCAAGCATCTATGCATCCACGCATCTATGCATCCAACCAGGTTCGATGGGTTACCAACGAACGACGTCGCTCGCTGGGCCATGGACAAATCAGCCGCTGCATGCTCGTAGCAGCAAGATGATCAGCGGTCTAGATAAGAGGCCAAGCGGACATCTGGTGTCATGGCAGATATCCAGGAGTATCCAGAGTATCCAGAGTATCCCGAGTATCCAGAGTATCCAGAGTGTCCAGGAATGTCCAGGAATGTCCAGGAATATGGAGGAGGATCCAGGAGCATCCAGGAGCATCCCGAGCATTCAGGAGTTCTCCCATGGATGGTGAAGAAAATCAGTCGAGAATCGCGGGAACATTAGGTAAGAGGTAGAGGCAGAGGGACATAGTGGCCTGGACTCTGAAGCAGAAGTGGGAGAGGTGGGAGAGAAATTCGAGGTTCTGGTGGCGGGCCGAGCCTCTGAGTCGTCGCCAATGGGAGGAGTCGGGATGTCAGGGTGGGCAGGATGGGCTTTGCCATTCCTGTGCCTGTGCCTGAGAATGCACGTGATAATAGGACGGGATTTGGGTGCAGAGAATCTCAGTATCTCAGTATCTCCGTGGAGTTGTTCTTTCCCAAGGCTTAAAAAGCTGTGGTGGCATTGAAGGCTGAGAAATCATCGTAAGATACGATATACGATCATACGAGAACGAACCGTACTCTATCACACGGTAAGCACACGGTAAGCACACAGGAAGCACACGGGAAGCACACAGGAAGCACTCAGGAAGGCTGAATTGATGATACGAGACGAAAAGAGCTGAGAAGCTTCGAGGCTGCGAGGCTGGGAGGGTGAGTGGCTGAGTGGCTGAGTGGCTGAGTGGATGAGTGGCTGAGTGGCTGAGTGGCTGAGAAGAGGATCAATAAGTCACGTGATTCGGCCAGGTGATTCTCAAACTTGACCTAATGAGGTTCTCGGACGATTGACCAATCATGTCGATGTCGACATCCCCACGTATATACATACGTCATTCGCATTCATCCCACCGGCGGCAGAGGGGCATGTTTATTAAGCAGTACCTACCTACGCTCCATCTTCCAACGCCCAACGCCCAACGCCGAACATTCTTTTTCTCTGTACATACCTTCCCAAGACAACCTTTTCGCAAACATGGAATCTCTTCCTAGGGAATCTCTTCCTATGAACTCGGCAGATCTCCCGATGTGTAATGGAGCAGCCCGTCTCTGACAGACATGTGTGCACCTTCGAGGGCTGTGGAAAGAGCTTTATTCGAAAGGAACATCTCACCCGCCATGCCTTATCCCACACCGCACCCCCATCATATATCTGCAGCATATGCTCGAGGGCCTTTACTCGCAAGTCAGTGACCATGTCCTGATCATCTGAAGCGTATTAATCCTCGCAGTGATGTTTTACAACGGCATATAGCTCGCCACGCAGCCGCGACCGACTCAACAGAGCGAAACCAGCGTGCCTGCCAAGCATGCCACCGAGCAAAGACGAGATGTGCGGGCGGGATCCCATGTCAGTCATGCGTCAAGAGAGGCATCGATTGTACGTTTGAGGGCGCTGTCGAGGCTCAAAACCGCTTCAATGAGGTTCTCACTCGTGGTATGCGAAATGCGACGCTACCAGAGGTCGATCGTCAGATCATCCACAACATACAGACTTTGCAACAGCAGCTACTACCACATCAAATGGAGATTGGTGGAATGCCTAGTTCTAGACAAACAATCCCTCCATTTGGCACTTTTAGTCAGCCAGATATAGTGTCAAGCGTACTTGTGTCAAACTCCATTGCAAACCGCACTGCTCCTGAAGAATATTCACCCATGCCTCCGCAACTAAATTCCGGATTCATGAACCGCTCGCATCTAAATCCCTTAGACATAGAGGCCGGGGAGCTTTATTTTACACACTTTCATCCGCGGTGGCCCATTATTCACATGTCCTCTTACGACGAGAAGCATGCACATCACCTTCTGAATTTCTCATTATGGACGATTGGCACATGGTTCAAAGGCCCAGCCTCCCGAAAGGAGGCCATCACGGCTCATGATAAGCTGATGAATGAACTGTTCCCAAAGCTTGTCAGTACCGACCTAGAATGGCTGATATGCTGCTAACCGAACCGTGCAGACCGTTTCTTGGAAGTTTACCAACGATGAAGATCCGAAGTCATTGGCAACATTTCAGTCGTCTCTACTCAATATCATATTCTCATTTTATACAGGAGTATGGTCTTGAGTTCTTTCTTCGGGATGCTGGTACTGATCGATGACAGGAAAATCAACTCATATCTCGAGGGATAATGATGCTGAATGTACTCGTTGGTGTCCTGAGAGAACTTGGGCTGTTCAGACCTGAGACAGCAATGCCAAGGTTCAAGCCAAACGTTTTCCGACCGTGGGCAATGGTGTCGATAGAGCAGAGGAAAAGGTAAAAGTCAACTTCACGCTTTCAATCCTTGGTGCTAAGAAGCAATAGGTTGGCGATGTACTTGTTCAAAATCGATGCATACATTGCTACGTTTCGTAGTCAGCCTCCTCTCTTGCGGCCGGAGGACATGCATTTCAACCTCCCCAACACCTTCTCATTCTGGAATCAGAGGTCGCTCGAGTCTTTTGACAGTTTCAGCGCTGCAGAACCCATCGAGCGTAGCCAGACCACCATCTTCGATTTAATGCACAGCCCGTTCGGAGACAAGGAAATGTCTCCGTTCGTCATGTTTCCAGAAGACATCCAGATAGGAATATATTCGATGCAGTCGAGGATCTGGGAATTTGTCGAGCAAGCTCGGGACAGCGATGTTGACGATGCGACGGTTCTCACAATCCGTCGACTTCTGGTGCAGCAGCTTGACTATTGGAAACGACAATTGGACGGGTTCTCGACATATGATATGGATGATCCGACAGCTGTCGAGACTCGCCCGGCCAGAGCAGTGCCTGATCGTTATTACTGGGGTCTTGAGGATCACTCACAGCCTGGCTGGAAGAATGTTGTATTGGCGCGACCGAACGCGCTCATCTTCGATACAATGCATCTGTACCATCTGTTCAGCATCCACATCTACACCGACGTACGCAACCTCTGCCGACTCGCCAGCAACCAAGACAGCGAAGGCGACATAGGCCAGCGCCGCATCTCCGCCGCCATCAAATGGGCCTCCACCGACAATGCGCGGCACGCGCTCCTGCACGCCTCGTCGATCCTCCAGCTCAACAAGCGCGACGCGCACGCCTTCGGTGGGGTGGCGGCCGAGCCCCTGACGCTCATGGCGCTATACGCGGGCGCACTGGTGGTCTGGGCGTATGGCCGGTTCAGCCAGACGAGATGTCTCGAGAAGCACTGTGGCGAGACGACGTTTCCGGAGGTCGATGGGAAGTGGGTGGAGACGTGGGGGTTTGCGAGTATGGACGGGCTGCCGTTGTGTCAGTGCGTAATGGATGAGTTGGTGGAGCGGTTCGCGGGGTTTGTGCCGGGTGGGCCGGGCGGGTGGGCGTATCATGTGGGAAAGTTGATTGCGAGGCCGTGAGTGGCTTTTTGTTTGGTGATGGGGGGGAGAAGAGGTAGGCGTGCTCGCGATGGATGATGGATTGTCGGGTCCATGTCTTGTAGGTGTTCGTGCCGAGAATGATGATATGATAGTAGATTCGACAGTCTCCGTTTCTTTCTGCCGAGTTCATCATGACCCGCTTACATATGCTGAGAGAAAGACCTGTGGGCTCTTTCGGTACCTTCGAGAGGAGTCACGTTGATTGGTCGATTCGACGATGTGGAAATCACCTGAGAGTGTCTGTTCCGTGGGCTGCTCGAACTTATATTTACATATCGTATAAATGTATTTAGAGATCTCAAGTGCTAAGGGTACTAGACGATCATAGCTCGGAGCTTATATGAGAAGCCACGTGACGACATATTCACTTCCATCACGGAGAGTCCAGGTCGACGAATCGTCTCTGGAGTGTATCCACGACCATGCATTCTACTTGCAATAGTTGCAACGTATGCCGTATCCATCTTAGAAGATTTGGACTGCGAATGAATGGCCTGACAGCCAGGGCGACTACAAGAAAGACAGTCTGATGCGATGGATACAGCAAGACCCCCCCCCCCCC